>Ga0123355_10000942_pt1 | contig 40258 bp, 30 predicted proteins | sample TergutEmb28metaG_3_FD_89872 | JGI IMG/M metagenome (GOLD analysis project Ga0123355, IMG submission 89872) | Embiratermes neotenicus P1 segment gut microbial communities from Petit-Saut dam, French Guiana - Emb289 P1 | ecosystem: Host-associated > Arthropoda: Insects > Digestive system > Gut ...
AGGGAAAAAAAAAAAAACCCCCTTACTCCTTCCCCCGGGGTTTAAAAAAATTTTTCCCCCGTACCTCCCCCCCCCCCCCCCCGCCCCCACATATGTTGTCTGATTGTGGTGAAATTCACTGTTAAGATATCTGCACATGGTGCTCTTGACCATTCATGAGTTTTCATGAAAATCGCCACAGCGCTTCCATTACTTTACTTATTTGTGGGCCGGGTAGCTCAGTCGGTATGGCGACTAACAACGGGCTGGACGGTCCGGGATCGAATCCCGGTGGGGACGAGATTTTCTGCCCGTCCAGGCCGGCCATGGCGGCAGCGTGAACTTGTGAGACAGGAGGGTCACTAGTGCCCCCATTGCTAAGATTCTGCAGTTGCTAGGGTAATATTTTGCTGCAGTGTAGAATTTTTACATGGCGGCTGTCCCATAATGTTTTCGTTTTAGGTATGATGGTGTTAGGAAACTACCTGAGCCAGGCAAGTGAATTTTTATGTGGGGCTAGGTGATTAGCATACCTGTGCATCATGTATAAAATGCTGTTTGTGTCAGAAATTGTAAATCTAGAGAGAGTACAAAACCTTAAAATTTCACATACACAGAATCTGTACTGATTAGTAAGTTTTTCATATAAATGTGATGATAATGCAGTATAAATCTGTACAACAGGAAAGTAGGCTTTATTCCAGCTAGGAACTCATAGTTGATTTGTGCAGTATTTATATTATTCTTGTCATTTATTACTCATTCTTCAAGTGTTAATCTTTTTTATGCAGTGCTGTACATGCTACAAAGCAATACATATGGAAAGCTAAGACAAGGATAATATGAACATGGTTTGTTTACATACATTATACTTTGTAACTAAACATGCTCTTTTGAGCCCTGATACTGATGTGTTTTAGCACACCACTTTGCAGAAGAGGTGCAGAAACAAAAGGTTGTGTCATTTGATTTAATAATGCATATTCCCCAGCCTGAAGAATTTGAGGAAAAATGAAAGTGCTTTTAATTCGGTGGTCTCAGGAAAACCATAACTTAAATTAATGGTGATGGTACCAAAACAAAATGGTTTCTATGCACTTTCAACTGCTTGCCTGGGTGAATTTGCCCTCTTAACAAAGTTGGCTCAAGTGGTAATGCTTCTAATTTGTGTTCAGGAGATAGTGGGTTTGATTCTTGGCCAGGACATTGACTGTTCTGATGATTTATGTGATTTTCCTCGGTCCCTCCAAACAAATGACTGTATAGTGTCCCAATTTAGGCCATAAACGGTTATTTCTAGATCCTTTACAATTCACTAGTCACAGGTCACCCCACCTTTCAACACTATATAATCTGAATTACTGAGTAAGTAAATAATAAATAAAGAAAGGAAGCCGTCTAAGCTGTACTTGTTTGTAGATTAAAAATATATGTCCCTGTATGTCAAATTATCAGATGTCTATAAGTGACAATTTACTACTGTGTCAGTGTGTTCCAGATAACTTCTGTGACACAAAATGTGAGAACTGAATCACAATGTAGAAATACTTCCAGTTCTCTCATGGCCACCCACCACCCACTGCTATGTCTGCAGTATAGTTCAAAGCACCCCATTGTGACAGACATCTATAGAGTATAACAGTGTTTTGAGGTTTGAGTTCAGAGCGGCAAACCACCTGAGAATCATGAACGCCCTTCTGCCTCAGATAGGATATGGGCATGATGCAGCAGAATTAATTGAACTGATGTATATTTACAGGAAGGTTGTAACCTCTGTCTTATCATTGTTGTTAGTTTTATGATAGGTGTGTTTCTAAGCGACTTCAATCTATCATTATGAAATTTGGCACACATAGATGAGTTTTCTTGTTAGATATCACATCAGTTTTGTTGTAGAATTTATAAATAGTGTGTGTATGTCCTGTTTATCACTATATGGAATACTGCTTCTTCATATGTAGAAGGTTTAATTAACACAGTGTGACTTTTTTCTCTTTTCCAGAAAATACTTTTCCAGCATCTCCTACAGACAATAAAGGACAATGGTATGTGGTTCATGAAATTAGCAATTGTTTTCACTCTTTGTCAAGATGTTCATCCTTGGTATACATATTGGTTCTTATTGATTCATTGATAATTGCGACCAGACACTTGAAACTTTCAGGAATCAAGGCATAGCTTAACCCTTAGACGCCTAACGACCACTATAGTGGTCGTACCACGTACCACACTGCTAACCTCTAAATGTTGCATTTTATATATTTATTCAACAAATATAGGTACTGAATATTTTAAACATGGTATATACTCTCCGTTTTTTTCTCTTCAAAATGCAGCTTGTTTCATAATTCTAACATATTTGGTTCCTCTTTATTCACATTTTATATACAGAATGTGCTAAAATTTAAAAAAATAATTCGGGCGACAAAAGGTTAAAACTTCATTTCCTCAGTTGCTGAATATGAATAATAAAATGATAAAAATCTTGCTTTAGAATATGCTGTGTGACACAAATAGAACAACTGAGACTTCCACATCAAAATTTCAAGCAGTGTAGAGTATGTACGAAAGTCACATAATTGATCCAGTGATTGAATTTATGGAGTCTCATGGACACAGCTGAATAGGCTATTTCCCCACGTTTTCACCTGGTGATGAAGACAGATTCAGGTTCTCTGAAATGTTGTATTCTGTTCAAAGTACAGAAATAATACAGAGTATAGAAATCCAGGAATACTGATTGTAACTTAATAATAACAATAATAATAATAATACTTCAGAACTGAAGATGGAATTAGAAGGAACTCTTTATGTACCTCAGACAGTGGGCATTGCCTAACATAACATTCATTTAAAAATAAATTCTAATGTGTACAAATTTTGTGTGAAGAAACTGTAGAAAGCTGAAATGGATTCAGAATAACGTTTAGCAATTAGACGGTGGTAAATGGGTTCACAGAGTGTTTCAAATTAGGATTGAGCTGCAGGATTCATTTGTTTTGTTGATCGGCATTCTAGGTTTCTTATTACTACTATGTGCTGGTGTCAGTCAGTATACATTAAGTTCAATTGATTCATGTTCCTAATAACAACACCACAAAGGTGTAATGGATGAGTAGAGGTAAAGCTCTTCTTATAATTAACCTTAGCACTGGTGTTTTGTCATGGGCCGGGTAGCTCAGTCGGTATAGTGACTGACTATGGGCTGGACGGTCCGGGATCGAATCCCGGTGGGGATGAGATTTTCCGCCTATCCAGACCAGCCCTGGGGCCCACCCAGCCTCCTATACGATGGGTACTGGGTCTTTCCCTGTGGTAAAGTGTGGTGGGGGCGTGCTGCTGACCACTCACCCCCTTCTAGTGCTGTGGTCATGGAAGAGTAGAGGTGTACCTCTCCCCACCCTCTGGGTCACACCGGGCCTGTAACCGGATCACTTTTACTGACATATTGGGCACAGAGCCACTGTTATCAGTTGGATAAGATGTTCATTATGTCTCAGGCATGGTGGCATAGAGAGCAATCCTTGCCTCTACTAGGGATCCAATTCAGGTCCTGCAGACCATAGCCAGTCACTTAACTGACCCAAGTCCATGTACAGTTCCTGAGTAATACATTACAAGATATCAGGCATTAAAGCCAAGCCCAGAACTAGAGTGTTAGGGTGATATTTGGGGAACTTGTAGCAGCAGGTATGAAGTGTATTATCACATGATATTTGATGCTGCATTTCATACAGTTGCACTGACATTTTAGAAACGAAGACAGCTAACGTATATATAACGTAACATCGAGGTGCATTCATGTAACCATTCTGGCAGTGGTAAAGCAATAAGTGTTAAATGCTCTGAGTGTGTGTGTGTGTGTGTGTGTGTGTGTGTGTATTCTTGCATCTGTTCTGAGCTATGTTATATTTCCACCTGTGGCCTGTCTGGCTCTACCATATTTTTCCTCATCTCATAAAGGGCATGATTTTCAGAAAAAAAAAATCATGGAACATAAAATGTGCATTTTGATTTTCTCTATAAATTTTGTCTGTTGCATTTCTCATTCTAAGAATAATTCAGTGAGATATTATCATAAATGTATATAGGTCTTCACATAAAGTACCCCCTATACTTGTCAGATTTTAATCCAACTTGAAGTTTCTCAACAGATTTTCAAAAAAAAATACTGAAATATCAAATTTCCTGAAAATTCGTCTAGTGGGAGCGGAGTTGGACAGACAGGTATGACAAAGGTAGTAAGCACTTTTTGCAGTTTTCTGAATGTGTCTAAAAACTGCTGCCACCATCTGCAACATGACATTGGAAACAGCAGGTTTCTCCTAAATGCTTACAGTAGTCTTGTAGTATTTGTGCATTTTTAAGGGCTTAAAATTTCCTAGGTAAGGGAATATTCTGTGGTTGAAATTTGGACATTACATATAGTATCATGTACTTTATATTACTCTGCAGGTCGAATGATGGTGTAAAAGGAAGACAGGCTAAAAATTTGGAAGAAATGGACAAAGAAGACTACTTGGGTAGTGATAAAAATGGGATGCTGAATGGGCCAGTACCTGATGTGGACACTCTGGAGATTGGCATCACAAAAAAGGAGATGGGAGAACTGTTGAATTGTATGAAGCAAAATAATATATTTATTTTGTTTTTCACTCTCTTGTTTATCACTGTTCTAAAAGCCATCAAAGTTTACTCTGGATGCAGGCTTTGTTTTTTAATGATAAAGTACTACTATATCAAAAAGGTTCATGAAAATTTGGTTCCATACAGAGGGCAGAATTATGCATTTGTGTGTAAATACACACAAATACAGAGGTATAGTGTATCTGTAATTAATTATCTGAGCATAGGGAAATACAAGCTCCCCTAGGCAAGGTGAGTAAAGCAAATGTTTCCTTATGTGCATGGGAACCTGATATGCTTGCCCAGTTGTGTGTTGTTTCTCATACAAATCAGATCAGTGCATGGAAAAAATGTTGAAGATACTTTTGTAAATAAAAAATCCCTTGTCAACAGTGTCACATAAAAGAACAATTTACAGAACACTGGTAAAATTTGAATTACAGGTTCAGTCCTAGAAAAAGTAAATTATGAGAATTTTTTTTTTTCTCAGATGCATGAAGAAAAGAAAATGTAGGGCAGTTCAATTTCATAGGAACAACTGAAGGGTACTTATTGCAAAGAAATTGTTAATATTTCAGCTTTGGCTCTTGTTGAGGAATATTTTCAGAATGTGCATAAGGCCTGCATATTGAGCTGGAGGTCAACATTTCAAGAATCTTATATGAAATAAGATAAGATGAACTGCAGAGAAAAACTTACTCTAAACTCTCAGCAGATGCGGGCTTCATGTATGATGAAACTCCTGAGACAACTGTCATGCTGAGGGAGATAAAAGATTCACTGTGTATTGTAATCTTTTTTGTCACAAAATTGTAATTTTACCACTGATAAAACCTGTTTCAAATTTATTGTTTAAGGTTTCATGTCCTAAATATATATGTGTGTGGGTTGTTTGATACATAAAGCAATGTGGGATTCATGGTACTCACTTGGAACAAAATGTTACATACTTCTGACAGAGGGAACTTCGTAGCCAAGAAAATAATGGTCACCTGAGTGGTTCAAGTAGCAGTACCACTAGGATTTGTGTGTGTGGGATCGATTTTGAATCTTGGCCATGTTACTCCCTTTATTATTATTGTAGATTAAATCTCATTCAGGAGGTTCTCTGTTATCCTCTCTTGGATTCCATTTTAGGGACTCAAATCTTGCACAATTCACTCCATTTATTTGAATGCAGTTACTAGCATATGATATGCTTCATTTAGAAAATAAATCTCCTGGCAGTTCTTGTGATTTAAAACCAGGTATATGAAGAGAGAAGGTGGTGTATTATGTACAGCAGTTAAAGTAAAAAAAGAAATGAGGTAAATGTTATTGAGATTAGGTATATCTAGGTATAGAAGGTCATCCACTGCATAACCATTGCCAATACTGCATTTACCTTTTTGACACCATTTTGATCCAGAGCTTTTATCATATTACAAATTTTTGGGGTACTGACTTAACTGTAACCGTACCTAATGTTGTGATTTGAAATATTTTTTTTATTTCAGACACTACATTTAAGTATATCCTGGACATTGTGTTTCTTCATTTCAGATGTGTCACCCACTAAACAATGTGAAAGAAAAAGGGCTTCATCAGCATGTGACACAGAACCTGCTGGTGTTGTAGCAAAGAAAAGCAAGAGCAAAATCAACAGTCAGAGACTAGCAAAAGAACCTGAAAAGCAAATTAAAGGTACAGCAAGAAAGACCACTGTTGAGTCTGAGGAGGTTGGTTCACCATCAACAACTGGATGTGTGAATGAAGATGACTTGACAGTAAAAACAGATGAGAGTAAGGGCAAGACATTACTGGAAATTCTAGAGCTTGAAATGAGAGCTCGTGCAATTCGGGCTCTGCTCAAACAGCAAACAGCAGGGGATGGTGAAGATGTAGAAACTTGTGATGAGGAGTCAGGTACCTCTCCATCAGAATTAAATAAAAGTTCTAGTTTAAATACAGTGTGCAGTGCTGCTGGATCTGGGAAAGATAATGCAGTAGGATCCAAAAGCTTTGATACTAGCCCTAAGTCTATCAGGCAGAAATTTAGTCATAAGGGAAAGGATAATGTGCCTCTAAATCAATCTACTGATAATGCTGATCATACAAATAATGGACATTCCGCTGCATCACTGGAAGTTTCTCTAGACATCAGTTTTGTACCCCAGTTACCTTCTTCATCACAGAATACTGAACTATGTTCTGCCACAAAACCTTACCCCCCAGCTGGCATTAAGCACTCTGGATTGAATAGAGATGTTGACCAACAAGCAAATGATAGTTCACAAGGTAGTTTGTGCAGCAGTATTAAAAGTGAAGTCATTCATGGTGACAGCAGAACACAAGAAAGGAAATCTGACCTTCCTTTGGAAATGGATATCGTAGAGAAGAAACTAAAGTCATATGTGGCACAGTGCAAAGAAACTGATGAAGCTGTCAACAGAACATCTGATGAACCAGACAAGGAAGATGGAGAGCTGAGTAATGAGGATGATGATGATGATAAATCTTCTCAAAGTGTACTAGAAGTTCAACCAGCAGGGAGTTGTAATGATGTAATAATTTTAGATGATAGTGATGATGAGTTATTAGTGTTGCATACCAGTAGTAAAGTTCAGAAGACTTCAGTTCAACAAACAGGTGATTCACAAAAACTCTCAAATAAGAAGTTACTCTTACATGATAAGCACAGTAGTGACAGCTGTACAAGTACAGAAATGAGTGGAATTCTAACTAGTGCATCTAAAAAGTGCAGTCTTAAAAATCATAAGTCATCATTCTCTTGTGAAATCTCTGGTTCTACAAAAGAAAATTTAGCACAAACCCAAAATGAGGAGTTTTTTGAAACTGAAATTAATGAACGTTATACATCAGATAATCACTGCAAAAGAGGTGACACTAAAGCAGAGTGTTCATGGGCAACACGATGGCTTCAAAGTAAAGATGTACAGAAAGTAGTGTCTACAAGTAAAATGTGTGCCAAAATCCGAAAAAGAATGAAGTCTGCGCACAAAGTAAAGAAAGTGATTTCAGTAACAAATGACCCTGAAGAAAGCTGCAAATCTTCTCCTGTTATAGTGGGGAGTGTTAATGAATATAACATGCTAGATAAGCCAAAATCTGGTGATGGTGAAACTGCAGAAAGCACCAGTAGGGCACTAGAACAAAATAGTAGCTGAGAACATAAATGGTATGAGAATATTTCACATACAGAGAGTCTTTTCCACTCTCATTTGGCATGACATTGTATTTACCACATGGTACATAAAAGGTAAAAGGAACAGTGTGTCAGGCAAAATGTATGTATGTAAAACCAGCAATATATACACTGTGTCTGGATTGTGGTGTCCACATGTAATGAAGAGAATCCAGTTTTTTTTTAATTCATTAGAAAAGAGCCCCTTCATTGAAATCACAAACTTAATGTAGCAGGTAAGGGTTAACAGTCACTGGAAATTTTACAAGTGTGTAACAGTCACAAGATACTCCACAGCTGCATTGCTGTGGAGGCTGGCATAGGCATCTGTTGTCAGTAGGGATCCCTGTTTTTAAAAATGTAAAACTGGGACACTCAAAACAGTGATTGGGGGGTAGAAGACAAAAATTCCAAGTACTGATAAATATGTAGACTTTCCACCCAACACAGCCATTTGTTTATTGTAATACCAAAATGTAGCTTTATTACAATTAATGGTAGTGCCAGATGGAAAGTCCATATATGTATTTGTCAGTACTTTTAATATAACAAAACTGGATGTCAGCCATTGAATGAAAAGTTTTAACCTGCCACACAATAAAAAAAGGAAAGAATTTTTATCATTTCTACTACAAGATAACTTGGATAAAATATGACATACAGATACATAACAACAATACATCAAAGATCCTAATGCCATGAACGAGTTGAGTGAGTTACGTCGCCTCTGTGGCTCTCCATCAGGAACTATCCAACATGTGATTGCTTCCTAACTAGCCCAGAATAATTACAAACACCATTGTGATCAGTTCACCAAAATGTTCTATCAAGAATTGATGGAACAGTTTCACCATCTTGAGATGCCAATATTTTCCATATTGTAAATAAAGGCCAGAGGTCATCCTATAAAGTGACAACAGACTATTGAGATCATTCCCTATTAACAGACAAGAATGTTCATTTTAATTGCCCAGACATAATACTGGTTGATAAAGTACACAAGGAGGCTGCATTCACTGACAGCATTCCCACTGGCCCACATTCTATAATCCACAAATGTAGAAGAGCAATACAAATATCAGAAACTGGCACTTGAACTCAAGAATCAGTGGTAGCTGGACAAGACTAGCATTATCCCAGCAGTCTTATCTGTGACAGGAATCATCCCTAACATGCTTAAACAAAGCCTCACAAGCTCAATTTATCACTACACATAATGTTCAAGGCACAAAAAGTGGTAATACTAAACCCCTGTTCGTCATGACAGGATTCCTCAGTGATGATGACCAGGTACCAACAAAGGAGCTGAAAATTCATAATCATATTATTTTACCATGATTCTGGCTTTATGCACTCATTTCAAAATCACGTGATATTACATCCCAACAAATACTTGGTAAAATGGCCTGTACTCTGGGTGCTTAATGCCACCAGTCATAACCTGTGACCACCTCTAATAATAATAATAATAATAATAATAACAAACGAAACTGAAAAACTAAGCAAGTAAAAAGACCTGGAGATCAGTTCAGCAGGATGTGGAAAGTGAGGACAAAACTTGTGCCAGTTATAATTGAAGCATTAGGAACAATTAAGAAGAGATTATTTCAGAACCATCAGTTGCTTCCAGCCCCCTGATCAGTCATAGAGCTACAGAAGATTACACTAATGAGCACAGCACATATCATCTGTAAAGTGCTGGGGTAAATCAGGTTGATCTCTTGCTGAGATCTGCCACCTAATAACTGATAGGCAAGGACATAAAATAATAATAATGCTACTATTCTAGTACTACTACTACTACTACTACTACTCCCACTTGGTTCACTCACTAATTTTTCTTTATATATGTGTAGCTCACTCCTTACAGTCTCAGTTAAGACTCTTGTGATCACTAATCTACACATCTTCCTCTCCTAATTCTTTGTGTTCGTGGCTGTTGTACTCCTATGGATGTGTTTTACCACCGCAGGAGAGTCACAGTGTTCTTATGCATTGTCAGAAATATGTACTTGAAAACCCCCAGGACACTTGGCGTCCTGAACCAAATTTGGTGGGACACCAGGATAGAGCTTTTTAAAAAAACAAAACCAAGATAAATGGGATCCCTAGTTGTGTAAGCTGCCTATGCCTACACCCAATTTATTCATTTGACTTGTATCTTCTTCCCTTTCATCCACTTACTAAGAGGAAGGGTGACTTGTTATTTTTCTACCAGGAGTTTCTTCAATTTAATATGCTGCTGTTGCTTAATTTGTAACTGCTGTGTGATACTGACTCGAATTGTATGGTGTGTCCCCACGGACATGTCTCATAAAGTTACTGTGTTGAAGTACCTAACTGTCTGGAAATTATGTAATAAAATATTAAAAGTGTACTGTGCATCATATGGTGGTATGAATGACAAGCTTAGTTGTTCCTTCCCTCCTTTCTTCCCTATGTGCCTCCCCTTCCACTTCCTTCATTCCTGCCTCCTTCCTTTTACTTTTGGAATTAAAATACTCTATTTTAATTATTAGACCAAAAATTCTGCCTGAAATGAAAGCTACATTGTGCAGATATGCAGTATGCAAATTAATATTGATAACTTAGAAGCACTGTTGGCAGACTTTTCAAGATTTGTATTAACTCATGACAGTAATGTACAAACTGAAAGTTCTTCCAAAGTATGGGAAATTTCTGAAGATGGTATTCTTAATATTGCCTACTGTGATGACCTCAATCTCGTAATGTTGTGTGTTGTCCAACAACATATATAAATATGCTGTTGGACTCTTCAGTCTTGGTTGACATGTTCACCTACAGACTCTGAAGAATTAGCCAAGGGAAATTGTTGGCAGCTCATAAATTCAGTTAAGTATTACTGTTCATGAATAAGAGTAGGGCTGCTGAAGTGCTTGACTGAACACTATACAAGTACAGTGAAGACAAAGAGCTCAGGTTTTATGTTCATTCTGTGCATTAATAATGGGCAATTTATAGTAATTCACCAGCTAATGCACAATCTTGTGTTTATACAGCTACATTAAAACAAAGCTCCTACATGTTTTGATCTCTGTGGGACCATCATCAGGGAGTCTGGACATCAAATGATCTTGTATAAAACATTAAATAACCAATTTACAAGTTACTAAATCCTGAAAGAGAACAGGAAGAAGTACATGAGAATGAATTTGAGTTTCAAAATGTTTATGTGGGACTGATCATTGTTCCTCATGAACAGCACCAAAATCTCTTATATTGATGAGACCAGCTCATTAGGCTGGTTTGATATTCCTGAGACTACAGAAAATGAAGTAGCCCCGCCCCCAACATTTTAACTGCCCTATGAATCAGTCACTCTGTCTACAGTCTATAGACCAAGTGATCTTCAAACTCTTTTAATGTCTGTGAAACCCATGTGACTAAGCCTTACTTTTCGCAGCAACCCCAGAAAGTAGGAGTGTATTGTCTGGGCACAAATATTTAATGTTACTTTTTAAGATGTACACCAACTTCTATTTAAAAAATGGAATAGTATGGACATTTATGACAAATATTAGTAGTGATATACAGTGGAAATAAAGATGGGGATGAAAATAAAAATTGCCATTACAGATTATCAAATTTATATAAGCGATTTCATTATGAAGCACATGTGCTTGAAAACCCGCCTGTGACTTCCCCATGGAAACCCAGGGCTCTGTGGAACACAGAATATACCTACATGGTTTTGACTATTATTACATCCAACTTTAACAGGAAATCTACTACAATGTATACAAAAAGAAAAATGGCAAAAGCAAGATCTGGTGTTCTAGAACTATTGCTGCCACCACCAACAGCAGCACAATTGGGTTTCCAGGTAATCAACGAATTCATGTTCTATACTGACTGAAGGATCATTCCAGTATTCACTAAAAGTCCCTGTGCACACCTTAGATATGATGGGTTTGTGGTATAGCTCCATTCATACTCAATAACAGCAATGAGCTTCAGGCCCTGACTGTCTAGGGGTGGAGGTTTAAGCCACATAATTTGCCAGCCCCCCTACCGGCAACCAACGCCTACATTTGGCTGTCGCACTGCATATCGGTTTGCTCAGCCTTCGTTGTTGCTTAAGTAAATGTGAACTGAGAGAATATAAACATATGTACTTGTTTAAATATTATTGATTTCTTACCAAACTGAAATAGCTAATCCAGTAGAAGGTTAAAATCATTTGGCAATGAAGGAACAAGCACTAATGTTAGGCAAGAAATTTAACCTTACTGGCCATCAGATATACGTATACAAGTGGCCATTACGAAAGCGACATTATGATTGCACAGATTTTACCAGATTCTTTCTCTCTGGGTTGGTGACCATGCTTAAGTGTCACGCTTTCTTTATTCAAAATATATGTAATTATGTAATATGCGACACTTCTTGTTCTGACGACAGCCTATCACCCTTTGATACGCAGTGGCATGTATGTCTGTAACCGTTTTCGCGAAACCAATTCACCAACAACTAGGGATACGGCACAGCCCAAACTCATTGTGAAAACACGTACGTTCCTCCGAAATGTCAGCACATATCGACTAAGCTACACGGCATGTAGCTTCAAGTGTGCAAAATTCCCTTTGACTGTTGCATGAACTCTGTACATTCCAAAATTTCTATACCACCCTTGCAAGGTAAAATTGGACATTCTGTACACTAGACATTTTTTTACTTTGTGTTCTCTACTGACAATTCGCAGTGCAAAAATGTGCGACAGAGACCTGGAGGCTGTAATCCGTGGATCAAAGCTATGGATCATCTATGTGTGTGTGTTGTCACTGAACAACAATCAAGGACATTCGTACTTCCAGTAAGGTTTAAAGCAATATATGCGTACTCTTTGTCATCTGTGATTGTGGAAAGTATCAAGTAGCGTTGGCGAGTGGAGTACGGCTTTTATCCGTGGTTCGACTGGCTCACCGCAAGGAAATATGTATAGATATGGCGGCTCCCATACTCAAGTGGAAGCGAGTGACAAATCCGACTGGACCACAGCCAAGACCTCGACATGGACATCGTGCTGTTGCAATTAAAGATTTAATGGTTGTGTTTGGAGGCGGAAATGAAGGCATAGTTGATGAACTCCATGTATATAATACAGGTAACTGGAATTTTGTTTTATTTAGCAGTGTTTGGCTTCTAAAGATGGCGACATCTGTTGTCATTGTATATATTGATGGAAAACATTGTCATTGTATATCGTACAGCAGAATTGGGTTACTCGGCTACGTTAAATAAAATTTCAGTTATTTTGGACTCTTTAAAACAGTACGTCTAAGTAATGTTTCACCCATTTCAGTCTTCGTGATTTGGCGGTTTACTGGCGTTATCCAATATGGCAGCCTCCAAGTACGAAACATGATCTATTTTATGATAGGTTATTTTGTTACATTCGAGTGATATTTGGTTATGTCTTGTCTTCTTTTGTAATGTAGTTTGAACGCATGAAATTACAAAGGATTTGGATTACAGTGATTAACAGAGAACATTGTTATGTGCAATGTTATGTGTATTCTTTTATGCAATATCGACGCTTTGACATTCGTTTGGTTGGTATACATCCGGGACAGGAGCCGCCATGATTCTTCCTTGTCGTTGCCACCGGCGTGAGGGTATAGGATTAGATGTAAACACAAGCAACAATGTTTTTCTTCAGTGTTATTAAACAAAATGTGTTATGTGTTTTCGTGATTGAGTTATGGCTTTAAGTAAATATCATTTTAAAAATATATAGTGTTGAATATGCTTCATTGTCGTGGAAATTACATGAAAGACGAGTGGGAGAATTCGTGTGAAACTGTCATTTTTATTCCGCAGACTTGTTTACATCTAGAAGTTATTTGACGAGATGTGGCCTTCCTCAGTGGAATTATTAGGGCGAGCGTTATGTATGGAATGAGCACGTCGCCTGAACTAATGTAGGGCTAGGCGTTACGTTTGTAGACAATTATAGGTAGACTTAAATTTCAAGTGTGCATTCGACCCGCAGTTTTCGTTAGTAGTAACATTTTGTTTTAAAAAGTAGCGAGCTTTGTTTGCGAGGCTGTTGCAAGTGAATTTTGTTATGGAACTTGGTGTGCTATGGTTATGAATTAGCCCATAACCTTTCACACTTTTGAGGTTTGGCAGAGAAAGATACACCCATGCCTAAATATGAGTAAGAAACCAGTACACAAATATGTGATTAACTATGCTGTAATGTAACTGACATACCAGAAAAATCTTTCATGTGATTACATATTCCTTAACTAACATGTGACGTGGTACATTACATACTTTGTATAGTATGTTTTTATATAAAAAGACAAGCATGTTACATTACATACTTTGTATAGTATGTTTTTATATAAAAAGACAAGGTATAGTGACAGAATGAGGCAAGTATGTGATAACTGTTAGTTGGCATCTGATTCAAGAATGAGCAGAAGAGGCAGTAGTAACGGGCTACTGTAGCATATAGTTCTACCATTATTTTTTGGTGATGGTTTAAGCAGCAATTGCTAAAGGGATTTGTTACATTATATGTTGCATTTGGAGAATAGGTTAAGTGTCTCTCTAGTTTGCCTGCAGAAACTTATTTAAAAAATTTAGGACACTGTCAAAAGAAAAGTTAATTTACTTGGAATAGAAGATAACTTGTAATGTTTCATGATGCCATTATAGGAGTTTTGGGTCATAGTATGATTTGTAATATTTACCAGAATATTCTTCATACATCTTGCTGTGGAACACTTTTGTGTTGTAATGTCTGATATTATGGACACAGAGAGTTGCATTTTCCTTAAAGCTGTGTTCTTTAATATTGTATAATATATGGAAGAATTAAGGTTGCCATATGTAGTACAATCACTCCTGTACTTATCTACTCAGCTTACAAACTTCAGGAATATGAAGAAACCACTGTTTCGCTGTCTGGTACATGGAGGCGTAACACAAAGGCTTGGGTGTCTCAGACCACCATCAAAGATCAATTTCACCATCACTTTGTATGCAAGTTTGAAATTACTGTGAAATGGAGACCCCACCCTTCAAGGTGCTCAGGGTAATAGATAATTATTCTGACCATTTTTCATTGGTAATTACCATGCAACATCCAGATGGTGGACTTGCCTCCCATTACCACCCCTCTGCTGCAGCCTGTGGAATACTGGGCCATGAATGCTTGCATGAGATACTACCCATGGAGAACTGTTGGAAGAGGCTGTGAAGTTTACAAAATGGGAGAGGGGAATGATGTTGAGACCGTAACATTGACAAGTTAGTTACGAAAGTTGATGCTTCTTGTGTGAAATCTCAACTTCCACCTTGAATGGTGTGTGTGTAAATGCAGCTCAGCTCTTGGTTTGTCTATGACTTCTGAGGAGATAAGGGCACAGAACTGTGCTGGGATCTGGAGGGAAAAGGTATCAAAGAATTGTAATTCCATGCTCAGGAGTTTACCAGTAAGGATTTTATGGAGTTGGGAGTCACACAGGATAAAAAGTGGGGTCATTGAGCAACAAGAGGCTGAGCAACCCAAAAGATGGAGCACCAAGCAGCTGGATGAAGGTTTGAATGTGACTGAGAAGGAGCTGGCTTGCTTTCAATATGACAACCTGAACACAAAAATGTGTATTAAGGTGTGAGATTTCAGGCTTCTACTGTGGTGTAGTTGAGTCACTCTTCTGGAATGTCGCATAGCGTATTATGGTAATAGGTAACTGATGTTTCAGGTCAGTGTATTGGTTCCATTTTCAAGGGTCAAGCTTCAGAATGGGACTGATACATTGTCCCGAAATGTATAAAGGCGTTTATAGATGTTTGCAGTTCTGCCACCTGGTACATCTTTATAAGGAGAGGAAGTGAGCACTGGTGCAGGCATCTCATGCTCAGGTTTTTGAGAGTGTAGAGAAGAAGCATGAGCACTGAAAGGAATTGGCATATTCTCATGCAAAACATACATATATACAGCTGAGTATGCAGCTTGTGAAGCCATTTCCTTTGCCATACAGCCATAGCCTAATGGTATGTGGTAAATGTTATGGTAGATATTCTATACTTCAGGTGTACTGTAGATCCATTTTTTTCTTCTTTCATTTTTTATGTACTTGTTTTTAAGTCCAACAGTGCCTGTGTATTGTTAGTCTGTACAATGTTTCTTTAAATTCTGTTCATTATTGTTTCATGGGATCATAGTTTGTAGAATGTATCTTCCACTTTCTATGTGAGGCAACAACAGGATTTTGCCCATGCTTCAGCAGGCGTGACTATGACTGTAGCACATGTAACTAATACAGTTTATTGGTATAGCTGACAAGATAACCAAATAAAATGATTTTACTCGTGGATTTTTGAAGTCTTTTCAATTTTTACCAGTTGCTCCTTAATAGTTACCAGTCAGACCTATGTTATTACATTATTTTCCACTTAAGATATCCCAGTTATTAACCTGAAGTTTGGTAGACACCCAGCATACAGGTGTTCCAAGACAAGTTAGCTAATTCAGTATCATGTTCTGGCAGTCATTTGTGGCAAAAAAATCATAAACTGCGTATAATCCAAAACTGTTACAGGTTTTGAATTGTAACCTTGATCAAGTTGAGTGTGGATCTTGTCAAAAACCAACAATTTGCATATATAAAATATACAGAAGAAATATACAAACATCACTCCTTTGTGTTTTGACGGTCAACCACCATCTTCAAAGCGCATCACCTAAACAAGTGAAATGCATAGGAGTTAAGTTTGTTTGTGTGTGTGTGTGTATATGTATGTATGTGCAGATTGACGGTTTCCAATCATAAGAAGCATATCATATTGCACGGAATGAACAGTATAAAAATATTAAGTGTAGATGTTGCAAGCTGTAACCTTGATGAAGTTCGGTGATAGTCTAGTGAGTTTCCACTACTGTGGCAGTTCAGTTCTGTGTGGAAGCCTCAGCTGATGTGATTGTGTTTTGTTACACAGAAGTGTTATCCAAAATGTCTTTTAACATTAACAAATTATGTAATATGCAAACATGCATTTTGTGTTCAGTTTTTGCAGTAGAAATTGTAGGACCGCTACAGTGAAATACCAGCTATGATATTCAGGTCATAGCATTCCATGTCAAAGTATGTACATTGAATTTAATATTGTACATTTTTCATGCAGTTGTCTTATACACACATTTATTCCCAACTGATTGCATAATAGGTTTTACAGCTGTCAACACTTGTACCCCCCTGAAGATGGCTGCGGTTTGTAGCCAAATCCTGTAGGAGCAGTAGAACCAAGTGTGGAATTAGTTGGAAATAAACTTGTATGTAATGTACGGGACTGTTGGGTGTAGGGCGCAACGCATTTAGACATATTTTCTCATACCTTTTTATATCATGACAACCTGTTGCTGACAGCAGTGTGTATAAGATGGCACAATGTGTTTGTAACTTTTTGTTAATTTAATAATACATTCAGTAAATTTGACTGTATTAGCTTTGAATGGCCAGATGAATGCCAAAGAATGAGGTAGAACACCTGGAAAGAAGTGGGCATGAACTAATTTGGGGTGGCTGAGGAAAACATGTCAGGGTAGCTTATCTTCAGCCTGAAATTTTAAGCTGGGACCTTCCACGTATGAAGCAGGGGTGCTACATGTTCTGCTGCTACAATATGTTACCTGTATGATGCTTGGCAGCTGTGCTGTAGAAACTGACACTGACAGCGGTGGATATGGTATAAGTAGATGCTTGTGTGCTGTGGCATATGATGATGAAGAGTTGAACACGGTGTTTAAATGATCAGATACTTTTTGGGTCTCATGCAGTGACTGCTTGTGGTAACATGGATAGGTACAATTGAGTACTGAATTTGACAAACTGGTGCTCAATATGTTGCACACTGTTGCAACTGATCATTAATCGCAGCTCTTTACAATTTGGCAGAAAGTGTGTATTGGTTGTGTACCATGATAACTGGTTTCTGTGTTGGAGACTTAATGACATTTCAAATGGACATGCTACCTCCATCTTCAGGGTCTGCAAATCCTAATCATCATTGACAATTGTTATGAGTAGATGGAGGCAGCAAGCTTCTCTGAAACATCAGCAACAGTCAACACTATCATATTTCCAGAAGACTTAAGTATTCATTAATTCTGCTGTGAGGTAACTCATTTCTAATGGGTAGTGGTGACAATGGATGCAAAATGTGAACAGTTGAATTCTTGGTAGGTTGCATCTATTTACAGCCAGCATTATGAACAATGTTTGATGCCAAATGGCACAGAGTTTGAACAGGTGCACAGTGGGTTGTGTATCAGCAGCCGCATGCTAGTGGCATAACACGAGATCCCTTGTGGTGTGACTGTTGTTGGGACAAAACCATGACTGCAGCCATCCCAAGCTGGGGAGATGTAAACTGGAAATTTGACAACTGGTCCTGTGTGTGTACAGGGTGACACATAGGATGTTTCATGAGTTGTGGAGGTCACTGAAGGAGTGATTTCCTAGGTTGTTATGATCAAGAAACTTCTTATCAACATTGGTCCTATTCTCAGTGGTTACTATGGTATGGATGTTTTTGAGTTTTGGCAAATGCTTTCCAGTGAACCATGCTTACAGCTTATAGAGAGGCAATATACACTACACAACCCTGAACAGCTGGCAGGTGATGCAAACTCCTTTCAGGCTTATCTCTGCACTTCCATGTGCGCTATTTATGCTTGAATGGCAAGGTGCATTTGTGGCAGAGCATGAAATCTCCGAAAACCTGCTGTAAGCACAGGTCAGCATAAATTAAAGGCAGTTCCTTTCATGAAGTGAAATTTAGATATTAAATTTATCAGATAATATGTTTATTCCATATCTTTTAAAGAATGTGTACCTTTTATTGTAAGTTTCAAGTGGTCATAACTCCATAAGCATTCAAAATTGGACACATGTTTATTTGAACTTTTTTGATCACAAAGATGTAGGAAATCATTTCCTACAGTTATGTCTACAACTCGTGAAAAACCCTGTGTGTTTGTGTGTGTGTCTGTGTGTGTTAGAAGAAGGTACAGCATTTGGTCTGTTCACATCTCCTCTTATTAGTCAAAACTAACTGGAATTGTACTGTTTTGAGTGTGAAGTTGCAGGGAAAGTGAATGTTTGGTTCTTGTAGACAGGTTTCTTTAAGGAAAACATAACGTATCTAGAAAAATTTGTTGGGAGACCATTACACTTCCTTCCATTAGCAGTTGCAGCTCTTCCTGTGGTGTTGGGACATGTTGAATGCAAGGTAGTTTGTCAGTAGCATGGAAAAGTTTTTTCTTTCACCAAGAATATGCTTTCCTGTGACATAAGTGAAGAGCTAATTATAAAATTTTATTAAAAATTCTGAGAGCCATGAGCCCTTGGTGACAGTTGCTATAAAAGGCAAATCTGAACTGTGTGCAAGCATTGCACTCTGCTCTACTGTAATTTAGACTGCTTTGTTCTTGCCAGTATATTTCTGTGTATGCACATGGGAGCTAGTTGACATACATGATTACAGCAGAATTAATGATGTGCATCTATTCACCCAGTTTCTCACTTTGTGCCAGAAGTCAATGCAAGGCAGATATTAAGGGCTGTAGTGGAAGATCCTGATTCTAAAACACAAGAACAACCATATAGTAATAAAATTCTTACAGTACTGGCATTCAGACAGTAAGTATGAAACTGTTGTTCTTGTGAAAGGTAAATAGCCAGATTTATTGTAGTGTTTCCTTTGTGTATTGTGTCATCATTGACAGACTGTGACTGGGAAGCCAAGTGCCAGTGTCCAGCAGGCTTTCTTCTTCAGCATATTCCCTGAAGATTGACCACGCAAACCCAGAGCTGTTATCATAACTATATTTAGGTACCCCATCGCCCCTATTTACACAAGCATGAGAATTCAAGCCAGCACCCAGCCAGAGAGTATTGTCCCACTGACAACGTACCAGACGTGAATGGTTGGGTGCAATGGATTTCAACATCAAATAACGGCTATTTACTGACTTTCAAGACAGCCTGTGACTCTGGAGAGTAGTTTTGTAGAGCATACGTACTGGATTTCATACATGGAAATCAGATTGTCTAACTAAATCATGTTCAAACATTGCTTAAAATGCCTATGTGTAGATGTTGAATTTTTTCAGAATGGGCTGAAGCAAGGAGATCCTTTGTCAATGTTGCTTTTTAGTTTTTGATTACAGTACACCACTATGCAGTACCCAAGAAATTTGGGAGGAATTATATTTCAATTTCTGGCCTGCTGATGATAATTTATTGGGCAAAACCTTTAATATAAGAGAAAGGAACACTGAATGAGGAAGGTCTTTTAGTTGTTGGTACAGATGTTGGTCATAAGACAGAACGAACAGAAAAGTGAAGTAAAGTAAAGTACTGAGTAATTAGCCTTGTAATTTTTGAGTGAGGTTTTTGTACTATTCTTCACTCTACAGGATAAACGTTGGGATATTACCTACAAATAGAACATCACCACACTCATGAACTAGTCTCTTACATTAACCCTTTGGAAACAGCATTAAGTGCCCAGTGTACTCTGCAGAAGACCTTTGATTGAAATGAATGCCCATTGCTTTGCATGTTCTTGGCCATCAACTTTACTGGATGTTTGATTTTCTTGACATCACACTCTGTGGGGACCATATTCTACTTTCAGTGTCAAAAGGTTAATTGCTTGCAGCAGAAGGCTTAGCATACATGATAGAGCTGCCCTGGGAGGTGTTAAATGGACATCTCTGTACAGTGATTTCCATTGTGAGGCATATTTTAGAAGTCTGTTATTATCATAATAGACATGATTGTATCTCAGCTCAGTCACCACAATTTCCAAGTGAGGGATGTGGTCAGTGGCATGATCGTCAGTTGGAAAATGAAGCTGAGACCATCTTGTTGGCCCCACCTAGATTCCATTTGGCATGACCAAAATATCTCCTTATTGTCTAGAGAAAAGAAAGATGTTAGTGATGTGTCCACCACATAAGGAAAGTATTCTAACACATTCGTAAGGGTGAAGGAATGTTAAAATTGTTCAGGAGAAAAATGACATCACACTTTAGTAATACTTGTTTCATACATGTCGTGTCACACCTTATCAAATAATAACACTGTGTGACATTTACCATGAATGGTAATATAAGGTGGCTCAGAATAGTCAAGCGCATCCTGCCAATGGATAAAGAGTGTGGTGTGCATTACTGTTATAGCAATTTCTATGCTATGCTTGCTTTTTCTGTGGTGAGATGGAATACCGTCAACCTCATTTTACCACTTCTGCTTGGAATAAATAAGAATTCATAACTTGTTCATCAGAGTGCCAGTATTGACAGACAGCATTACAAGCATGGCACACTGAACATCGTGCAGCAGGTGTGGAATCCACTTTAGACAGTTCTGCCCCTTGAGTTATTTGGTAAGGATACTAAACACATTTGCTAGTGAGATTCTCACTTCTTAAGCTGCTGTACAGAGTAATCACACAATGGATTTTAAGAAGGCACCAGAGGCCTGGTAGATATATAATTTCCCCCCCCCCCTCCCTGAATTACTTCAGGGAAATGTTAGTGCTTCACAAGGGACCACAGTTTCATGTCGCTTATGATATATTGTCCAATCATATTGGAGTCATTGCTTCAGGTTGTAGATGGTACAGTATTTTAATTTAAAACAAACCTTAATAATGTGATGGTGGGCTCCATGTATAGTTTCACACAGTTTTGTATGCTTTTATGTAACTGGCCAGTTCATATGGCATTTGTGATGAAAAGTCTAGGTCATGCGCTATCCCAATGGTTTTCCCAGTCCATTCAGCTAAGTGGGAGGATAGAATGTTGATTAGGTTAAGGCTACTATTGCTTTCTTTCAAATCCAGTCCATTTCGTCATTCGCCAACAATCTGTCATCCATGCTATATAGTCTGGTATTTATCACAAAATGCTGTTTATTTTATAACTTTTTTTTTTGTCTAGGTAATATGTTTTTCATAAACCATGCACTAAAATTTATGTACCCACCTTATAAGTGTATGAATGTATAATTTTTATGGGCACCAGTATAATTGAAAATATATTTCTTTGCATTTCAAAAGAGATATTTATCAACTTTGTAAGTAGCATATTATGAGGTTTGACTCGAAGTTCGTGGAATGCCTCCATAAAAGTGGTATTTATTTAATTACATGCTAGTACAGGGATATGGTATTATCTAACAACTCACTTGTCTGTCTTTATGGATTGTTCCACCTGGGCAATGCAGCAATTGCTTCTGTTCTCATTCACCATGAGTTGGGGTCCATGCATTTTAGTTCATTGCATTTTAGTTAATATTAGGTTTTCATCACCATGTTTAAAGAAGGCACTGGAAGTGATTTCCTGCAGCTCACAGACACGCATCACTCATAAAAACCATGTTACGTATTAAGTGTCGAAATGTTGCTTGAGGAATTTAATATACCATATTCTGATGGCTTTCTTTTGAATTGTCTTCTGTGCAAGTATTATTGCAGTATGCTTTATCCTTTAACATTCCCCTCAATTAAAAATTGGGCAGGTTTGGATCTGGCAGATAAGACCACAGTCTCTTACTTATTATTGTGTTACCAAAAACTGTTAGTGGACAATGCGTAGAATTGTTTCTTGTGTTAGGTGATGTATGGTTGTATTGAAAAAAAGGTATAGGTTTGCCTATAATCAGGGAGGTTACTAAAAATGGGTGTTCATTTATCTGAATTTATGCTCTCAGGAAAAAAATGGGCCCAATAAACTTCACTGCACTGACAGTACACCACACCACACATTAACCTTGACGTCATTCTACGGTCTGTAGAGGATTAAATTGGGAAACCCATTATTCTGAGAATTCACATATCCCCTTATTTGTGACCAAGTTTAACCACTGAATTCTGTGAGTTGGGCTCTGTTTCTCGGTATGCATTCCTTGAAGGTACCAGTTTTTTCCGTGTTGTCTTGCTTCATGATTTGTGTTGTACATTTTTGTGAACCACATTTGTCTTATATGGATGCAGTACATTCAGTGTCATCTGCATGTTCTCTTGCAATCATAGAATGGCACCTGTTGTTTGAACACTTTTAACATATTTGTAAATTGTTGGTGGAATTTACATGACACTTCTTGTGGTCGCTGTACTGCATGCGTGTATCATACAAAATGGTCACATCAACTGCAAGGTGACTCGTACACTGTTTGATAAATAGTGGGGAATGTAGCCGGTAAATGATCATGTGTATAACGTAACTGACCTGTATGAAGTGACTGACAATAGTTGTCAGATAAAGTGATATCATAGTCACTGTCACCTTTTAAGTTGTCTTGTCATGCAGGAGCACGCTTAGGGAGACATTGTTTCCACTGTTCAAAACATTTCTGAAAGCCTTCTGTAACACTCTTCAGAATGGTTGTCACATGTCCCTAAATGTCGACATTGTCTGAAAATCTCTGGCACTTCCAAGTGGTCTTCAGTTTTTGGGAACAGCCTAAAGTCACATGGTGTTAAATCTGGTGAATATCGTTGATGTACCAATTTCACTACTGATCTTTTGACCACGAACTCTGAACAGTGAGCATGTCTTGAGCAGGGCATTGTTGTATTAAAGGATCCAAGCATCAAACCAAATTTAGGTGCCTGGTTAATATCCTTAGGTACCCTCATTATTTCCAGGTGACAATACTGGTTCACTGTTCAGTCTTGTTCAGAAAACTCGGAAGTGCACTTGTGATAAAGGAATGAGCGTCATCTTCACTTGGGCTTTCTTGCCACACTTAAGACACCCAGTTTCATAATATCAGTCCCATAATCCTTTGTTAACATTTTGCCGGACCTTGCTGGAACTTGGTACTGATGCATTGCTCCAGCCGTCAATCATTCATTCTTCCATGAGAACAGAATTGCATGCTTGTCTGAACTGAACTGCTTTGCATCCACTCCCTTATTTGTTTCAGCAATACAAGACACATCACAACACGTAGCTGCTTAGTAGTTGCTCATTTGCTACTCAAAGTGATATCTGTGTGAGGATTCCAGGAATGTAATTGTCTCATCTCATACATTTTGTGATCTGGTAACTGAACTGTTGTTGCTTTAATGGTGGGCTAGGTGTAACTTCCCTTTATTTGATACAGCAGACCTGTCTTGTTCATGGGTTTACACATCACAGTTTCACTTACTGACAGAAGAATTACTGTGGTAACCCAACAGCATCACAGTATAGTTACCCCACTTATTCATGGCCACACCTCTGTAGTAATATGCAGTAGGCTGCACTTAACTATTCCAGCCAATAGCTACCTGGGCATCCTGTGACATCACATAATGTTCTTTGGCTCTGTTTACAGTTTTTAAAAACGGTAATATGCAGTAGGCTGCACTTAACCATGTGCCTCACGCAACAGCACCTTGGACATCGTGTGACATCACAGAATGTTCTTTGACTCTATTAACATTTTTTTAAAAACTGTTAATAGAGTCAAAGAAAATTCTGTGATGTCATAGGGTGTCCAGGTAGCTCTTGGGTGAGACACATGTTTAAGTGCAGCCTACTGCACATTACTACTCAAGTGTGGCCATGAATAAGTGAGGTAACCATACTGTGATGTGTAAACCCATGAACAAGACAGGTCTGCTGTATCAAATAAAGGGAAGCTACACTTAGCCCACCATTGAAGCAACAACAGTTCAGGTACCAGATCACAAAATGTATGAGATGTGGCAATTACATTCCTGGAATCTCCACACATATCACTTTGAGTAGAAATGAACAACTACTAATCAGCTACGTGCTGTGATGTGTCTGTAGTTGTGCTACCCTTTTGGTCTAATTCTGTCTGAAAAGGTTGATGATGTAAGTGCTGATGAAGAGCCTAAGGATAAAAGTAAAAGAAAAGTGATGTCTCAGCTGGATAAGTTGGACAGGGGAATAAGAATTGATCCAGTAAGGCACCAGTGTGGTGCCAACAAATTGATGATTTGTTTCACATGTAAAAAATGAAGTCAATCCAATGCTTGAGCAAGTGTTAAAATTTCTCTCTTCAGATGTTGTGACCCCATCCTTGAAAAATATGGAAATGGCCATGTGTGTATGGCTAGAAGATGAAGCACATAAAGGGTTGTCAGTGAGTGGTGGTATGGCAAGGAGAGGGGCAGTTTTTGTGCCAGTAAAGGTTGGTTTGAAAATGCTAAGAAGCAGATGAACCTGTGCAATGTGAAGATGATAACAGAATCAGTGTCTACTCGTCATGTGGTTGGTGTTGTGTACCCAGTGCATTTTAGGGAAAGTGGTGAGACAGGACAGTTTTGGAAGAAAATGCCAATGCATACATTCATATTTGAGAGTGAAAAGACATGTTTGAAAGTCCCAAAGGATTGTGTCACCCTTTTTTATTTTTATTAATATTTGGGGATGGAACCTATCCAATCCAATAAATACCAACACACAAACTTTTTCATTTTTATCAGTCATTATTCTACACATATTTTGTGTGTGTTTATGTCCACAAACTGTAACTTCCCAAAAGTTCTTACCTAGCACATCACAGTTTTACAGTTTTTGGGGTTTTTCAGGAGCATATCCCTTGCAAATGGCATGACTGTGCTGTATGTACAACATCAATTGAAATCAAGCTGCAAAATTCTGCAGTTCTTGAAGTATGTTTTAGGCTGTATTGTCTGAAAGGAAGGAAGATATCTACAGAGCCATTATTTCATGTGTCTCATACCTGCAAAATATTGAAAAGTTCTCGCCTTGAATATCTAGGAGGTGTGCTGCTGGATCTTGCAGTGACACCATATTTCTCTTTATTGAGTTCTCATTTTAATATTGCTAATATACCCGACCTTTAACAATTGTGAACAGTCAGTCCCATGGCATTAAGAGAAATTTTGTTTAGTTTCTGAATTTAGCATGCAGTAATTTTCCTCTTTGTCTGTTTTATTGTAACAGCAACAAATCAGTGGTTTGTTCCCGCAACAAAAGGAGACATTCCTCCAGGATGTGCAGCATATGGATTTGTGGTTGATGGTACCAGAATCCTTGTGTTTGGTGGAATGGTGGAATATGGCAAATATTCAAATGAGCTTTATGAATTGCAGGTAAGTTAATGTGATTTTTCAAAGCCAATTTGTCCAGGTACTGTTCATAAATTGCATCAGTATTCCTCATTTGTTCTCTGGAAAGTGTTTCCAAAGTTTTTTTTTTAAACATGGTAAGAATATACAGATTTTACAATACAGCAGAAATTTATGCTTAGGTAAGTGAGCACAATACACATGAAATCTGAGATTTTCTTTGCTGTGACTGTTTGAGCTTACTGTCTTATAGAACGTGACACTGTAAAGCTACCTGCTACTTCCATCTTCAAGGTAGAAGCCCCCACATATGGAGGTAGAATTTTCCTCAATAACGATGTCTTTTGTATGACCCTGCATTATGTTTCAGAAGATAGTAATCTTCGAAACATAATCCACATCCACGAGAGCAGTTGCTTTTATAACAGAGTAATTGGTGAATTCGAACTGCTTGCCAGTTTTGTGTGGTGGCATCATACTCTAGTATGAAGAGGTAATTTAACTCATTGTTACATTTTTTCACAGGCAAGCCGTTGGGAGTGGAAAAGGCTGAAACCTCGGCCTCCCAAACATGGCTCACCACCATGTCCTCGCCTTGGTCATAGTTTTACGTTAATAGGAAATCGGGTTTATTTGTTTGGTGGTTTGGCAAATGACAGTGAAGATCCTAAAAATAACATTCCCAGGTAAATCATTTCCCTTTCTTTATTGTGAGCAGTTTTGTATATTATTCGCATAAGAAACATGATTTCATGATGACTTCACGTATTATACAGGGTGTACCACATAATGCAGGACCTGTTCATAAAATCTACATTAGCATTCTGCATTATGTAACTTCTCACATCATGAAGCCGATGTTGGAACTGTCACCTTACAACTTTCAGACATGTGTGATATGTGGTGAACATAATATTAAAACATTTTGGAAATTCTTGTGCAGAAATTTATGGTACTGCACTCCAGACAGTTTCTATAAGATTGTGTTTGTCATTGCCATCATTGTTGCTGCTGTTTGTGTGTGTGTGTATTGTTTTAATAATTTTTTTTTAAATATCCTAACAGAAAATAGTCACATGTCATCAGATCGGATTAATGAGCATGCCACAAAGGGAGACTTCCAAAATTTTACATATAGTGACCATGGAATTATGTACCATGTGGGTAGTAGCACTGTCTTACTGGAACAACGCATTTTTGTTTCTTAGTTACTTAAATTTTCTACATAAGTTACGAAAATTTGTCCTTTGCAGCTTTCTGAATTTATTGTATCTGATACAAAGATGACAGCTCTTATTTGTGTCACACTGACAGCAACCATACTCAACATTAATTTCATGTAATGAGCCTTGCACAGGCACATAATAGGAATCCGAAGGCCTGCACTCATAAGTTGGCCATCGAACGTTAGGGCCACTGAGCCCTGCCCTTTCGGTTCCCATGGGGATGGTTACTGACAGTCCAGAATCGACACAGCGTTGTACATTGATATATATATATATATATATATATATATATTAATACCATATAATAAGGATACAGTTTCAAGAGAGAGAGAAAAAACAAAAAGAGACACATCCACAGCAAGCTGGTTTTGTAACAACAGCATTACTACTACTACATTCGTTAGCAGTATACATTTATGAAATATCTCCAAAATAACGTACAATTGCACTATCAGTCAGTATGAGTTTACAACCAAAGAGAGAGGAAAAAACTAGATTCAGGGAGCAGACAGCCTGACCATCCCCCATCTTGGATGTACCTACAGCAATCTTTTGATAGACAGCCGTGTATGCAAAAGTGATTAAAGAGTAGAAAATAAACCAAAGTCCCCAAAAGAAAAACATACTAACACAAATACATACCTGGACTGCCTGTCGGCCACAATGAGAGGGGAAGAGAGAGAAGGCTGTTGTCTCCCAAGTCGGCTCATAACAGAACACCTCAACAGAATGAAGTTTTCAGACCCCCAAATGAAAATGAAACTCGTCCTACTAGCTCTCTCCCTTTTCCGGTAGCAACCAAACACTGAGCGATCCTCAAAAAAGGATGGAAAGTGAACGGGATTTTATCACCATCAGACTTATCTTTGAGCCAATGTATCCACAGGATTGACTTAGTAATGGCACCTTGCATATGCCTGGGATTATCTGCCAACTAGTATGCATTGTGTACTGTTGTTACCATTTAAGAATCTCGTGTGTAAAATGGGTTGGTAGTGGATCAACTACACCACTACACAGTGCTTCACAAAACCAAAACAAAAACTTCTCTCACAAGACCTTCATGGACCTGCTTATAAGTGTACTGCAGTGAAATCTAATGTTTATGCCGAAAGCATGCTATTTTCGCTCTCACTTCTGTAACAGAGAATGTTTTCAGAATTCAAAATTTGTTCACTGGCTGGTGGTTGTTTGATTCAGAAAGAAATGAAACAGCATGCACCTGAGGCAAAAAATGGAAATATGCATTTGTCAGTTTTACATGCTGAGTAAGAAGTTTGTAACTACAGTGCTTTACAATGTCCGGTTCAGAGATCATATTTTGTACTCTGTTTTGTAAAATTGTGTGGTAGATCTAGATGTAACCTTGATGCTGCTTGGTTGATGCATTACTGGAATGTCTTTTTTTGCCTGTGTTTCTTTGATTTTTTTTGTTTTCGTAATGGTTTTGCATGGTTAATGCTCTGTAGTGCTACAACCTTAGGCAACTAAGTAATTGCCCATTTGGATTTGCAGTGTGATTTGCTGGTATGTTGATACTAGTTTCTGTTCTAGCTGACACTGGTATATCTAATCCACATGGGTGGTTATGAAACATGTCATTTAAAGCACAGTGGTAACTATGTAGCACATGCTGGTACATTAAATCAAATGAACTTTACCCACAAGGTGTATTTATATGCTGCGTATGATTCTTATAATCACTAATGAATATTTCTCTGAACAGTGTTCACCTGTTGGTCTCTGCTGTGGAGACACAGCTGGAACTAAATTTGTAATTGTTTAGATGAACTGTGTGCTTTAGAAGATTACGTGACACTACCTTATTCTATTGGATGGTAATTGATTAATATGAAAATAATATTTGTAAGAGCTTGCACTCAAAAACAGTACCCTTATATGTCTAACATGATGTTAGGGTAAAGCATCTCACATTTATTGTTCTTAGTCCTGTTGCAAATTACCATACAAAAACTGATTTATAGTGTGATGTTTATATACCATAGTAACATTTCTTCTGTCTTTCATTACTGTGAAACTTACTGCATTTACTAAATAAATAAATAACTCCATGGAGCAGAGACCTGCTTGAGAAGCTAACAGGTCCTCAGCTAGTCAAAAAATTCTATACGTTATATGGAACCCGTAGGTTCATTATCACATTCACAACTCACCACCCATCCCCATCCTGAGCCAAGTCAGTCTCTGCCTCCCCATCCCACTTCTTGAAGAGACAGTTTAATATTATTCTCCCATCTATTCATCGGTCTTCCAAGTGGTCTCTTTTTCTTAGGTTTGCCCACTAAAACCCTGTACACACCTCTCATCTCCACCATACATGCTACATGCCCAGGCCATCTCATTCTTGATTTGATCAACTAAATATTTGGTGAGTAGTACAGTTCGTAAGGCTCCTTGTTATAATGTCAGTAATTGTTTTAGGTACTTGAATGATCTGTACACGCTGGAATTACGGGGTAACAATTCAACTGCGTGGGAGTTACCTCAGACGTATGGTACATCACCTCCACCAAGAGAATCACACACCGGTGTGGCATACACTGACAAAGAAACAGGAAAATCTCAGTTGGTAATATATGGTGGTATGAGTGGCTGTCGATTGGGAGACCTCTGGCTCCTTGACTGCGGTGAGTGTCTGCAAATGTCTGTTTTTCTATATAGTAGTGTGTCAGAGTGATCGGAGTAAGGGGCACAAGTTGATGTGAACATAACAAGAGTGAAACTCTTAATTCATGGCAGTGCACATCTGGCCACTCTAAATAACAAGCAGGAAGAAAAACAAAGTAAAAGTAGTGTGCATGAAAGTATGTACCTGACACATCACGCTGTGTTGAATGTGTTTCAGGTACGGCCTTAAGTAGTGCTTAGGTCACTGAATGTACAAGACAAGTCCACAGGGCATGGAAGGTAGTCACTTGAGGCCCAGAGTGTATTTGCAGAGTTATTTAAACATTTCTGAGTGTTTAGCTTTTAAGTAAAAATTAAACATGGCCTTCGTGTTTATTTCAACAATGATTTAACAAACTTCACAATGTCCATGTTTAAGTTCTGAAGAAGCTGTTTCCTGTTAATTTTCAGATACAATGTCTTGGAGCAAGCCTGCTGTGAATGGTTCCCCTCCATTGCCTAGATCACTTCATAGTGCAACTCTAATTGGCTATCGAATGTTTGTATTTGGTGGCTGGGTGCCTCTCTTCATGGATGACGTTAAAGTGGCAACACATGAAAAGGAATGGAAGTGCACAAACACACTTGCATGTCTTAATCTTGGTCAGTATAAAATAAAAATGTGTTGTGTCCTGTTGAAGGTAGAAATTATAAACGATTGTCCAGAAACATAAATATTCCATATTTCAGTTGTTGTTTATCAACTGCTTACATTGAAAAATCGATGTGTAAGTAACAGGGATATCCATTTCTTTAACTGACCATGATAAGGGATGAAAGAGTTCTGCTGCATGGAAGAGGATGGTGTGCATTTTGGACAGAACTGTTACGCCAAATACACAGGGTGCTGTACTAGAAACTGGTGGATTTCCTAACTCATGTCAGGCAAAATCTGAGTTAATGTGTATTTTTCAGTACTCTCTAGCCACCTTCACTTCCATTTTTTTGGGAGAGAAGGGAGATTTTTTCTACTTGTAAAGCTGCAGGTGGACCCAAGTTGGCTGCAATGCCAGTTTTGTATTGCTCTCATGAATTTTTAATTCTGTGTTTGAAACAAAACAAATAACAAAGACAGTGAGTGGGCATAAGTACAGGGAATTGCTGCGTTAAATGTCATGAATGTGTGTTACATTATCAGAAAGACGTTTTGGATATGTAGTAGGTATAATTGGTCGGTATCCTTAACCAAGACATATTTTGTAGTTACATTACTGGAAACATTAACATATTTCATAGTTAGTGTTACTACAATTATGTGCAATAATACTGTTAGGTACGGCATGTTCTTTGGAGATTAGATCCTTTGGATGATGTTTGTTCTATGTGAAATTATGAACGTGTTCACAGTACTGCATCAGATTCTTTACATTTTAGGATATTTGGCTGAAAATTAAGTGTTGGAAAGAACATAAATATTAATAAAGTTTGTAAAGTACAAACATTTCAATTGTACATTACGGAAGTGGGGATTTTTTAGTTTGAAAATTGATGATCTATGTATCTGTTACATCATTGTTTGCTGAGGATGTGGGAAAAGCTCTAATGTACAGATGTGAATACTGCATGCTTCCAATAAGGAATACATTCCATGTTGGAAGTGCACACATTTGAGGGAAAGAAACATAGTTGAATTATTAAATTGTTAACATAACATTTGTAGTTCTGGTTTTCTGTTTGAGAGCTATCACTTTTTTGTTAACAGCACTACGATGTAAGGACAAGTTGTACCCTTTTGTGCCTGAATTAAATAACCAGTGTACTCTTCAAAAGACCCAGGATTTAAATGTCAACCCATTACTTTTCATGTTATTGGCCAACTACTTCACATAACATTATGTTTTCTCTGCATCACACTTTACGCCAAATATAGTGATCTTTCGGTGCCAGAGGGTTACCATTATAAATGTATTGTAGTCTGTATGCAGAGCCATAAACAAACAGCATATTGTAATATATGAGTACATATTAATCACACTGTGCCACTGCTGGTAACATACACTTTATGTATATCACACCAGTGGCACAATTTGCTGTAACCGCTACATGTATATTTTCTGTAACAACTATTACAGAAACATTAACGTGGGAGCAGTTGAGTATAGACACATTTGAAGAAAATACTCCCAGAGCTCGAGCTGGTCATTGTTCAGTTGGAATACACACTAGGTTGTATGTGTGGTCTGGTCGAGATGGATACCGCAAAGCATGGAACAATCAGGTATACTATTCCTTTTGTTAAAGAGATGAATACATATGACCCTGGCCTGTACAGCTTCTCACATTCCAAGTTTCAGATCTCTTGTACATTTTCCATTGCTTAGGTTTTTGTAAAGGATCTCTCCAAGTCTGAAGTCTTGTCAGATATTGTATAACATGTTAAGTTTTTAAAATGATTAGTTGTTTGCCCTGCTGCCAGCCCCCAAGCTGGAGTCCGCCCCTTGCCAATGGCCTGTCTCTGCATATTCAGTATATTCACAGCTACCTTCCATATATGGAGGCCATATCTATAAAAAAAAAAAACATACATTTTATTATTTGCGTGTAAGAAAGGTGGTTCAGAAGTAAGTGCTTTTACATTGAAGTATATGTTTGTAATGTAATAAACCCTTTTAAAGAATGACAAAGTTAATATTATTGGGAATGACACAAACAAATCAAAATTGTGTTCATGAAAATAAGAGCAGGTCGATCCCAGGAAATGCAAGCTACATTCAGTTAAGCATCATTCAGTTTGGTAAAGCTCATATGTGGTTCAGGCTCACATTTTTCTCTTCCTTCCTGTCCTACACTGCTCCCACCACCCTCTTAGTCATCACAGAACCCATGGACACCAAGAACACCACATTTGGCAAACTCTTTTTCTACCAATATTTAAGAAGTGACATCAACATCCTTTTCAGCACCTAGCTGAATCGATTCTTGTTTGTCAGTACCACAGTCCGAGTTGCCTTTTGTGTTATGTTCACATCCACAGTGGCAATGCCGAAAACAGTTTATAAATATTGTCTGCATGGCTTGTTGCAAGGCCACTCCCATGAAATGAATGGCTCACAAAGCACTGATTTTCAGTCTTTTCACTAAGTCCATTGAGCACACAGCTGTTTATACTCTAGTGTTCCTCTAAAACTCCTTAGAGCATTTTATGATTCCCAAATCATGTGTTTGTAATATGGTTTTATGCTCTTGGGAAATTACGTGTCTTGCATATGAGTAGCACAGTTGTCCACAAACAACTGAATGTTTCTAACCTGCACTTTTATGGAGGCATCTAATGCTGTTAGCAACTCCATGAAAATGGTTATTGTCATTATTGCACTTTTTATTGGTGTAGAATTTCACAGTTCCCCCCCCCCTTTTGTTATTAAGACAATATGTGTTCAATGATTTTCCAGCTACAATTGGCATTTGTTGCGTGCTGCCATCACTACACACAGTAGAACTGTTGACATGTCTTTGGCATTTCTTTCCCATGGCAGAAATAGTGGTGAATAATAATAGGAATAGAATCACTGAATCACATAACTGTTAAATGTCTTGTTGGTGTTTTATTTTTTTTATCAGAAATGATCTTTCTAGGAATATTGTGGGTCAGGGCCATGAAATCTGAACAATATGCATGGTAAAATGTTACTTTGAGGACTGATGCATCAGATAGAACTTCACATTGTTTATGTGAGTAATTTAGGGGGACCAGAAAAGATGAATGCTACGTGTAGGAAAATAATTCCAAGAGATATGATGAAAAGAGCTGTTACTGTATTTGGCACTGAGATGGCTGCATGTATGTCACACCAATTTGTGGACTGAACGTGGAAGAAGGTATATAACTATGGTGTATTGATAGGACTGACCTGTGTTTGGGGTTTCATACTTTTTTTTTTTACGTTGTAACATTGGAACTAAAACTGTTAAGTTTACATGTGTGTGTTACAGTCAGGACCAGTGGTGGTTCACGGAACTTCTTGTGATTGGGCTGAGGCTTGGATTGTTATATGATTAATGAGAAGGACCTAACAGAGCATTTCAGCACAGCCATTCAGTCACTTATGTTTAGTATATTTAGCAGGGTTATATTGTCTCACAGAAGTCTGTTTTCTGCTTGATGACTGAGAAATAACTAAATCGGGTGTTACACAGCCTAAATTCTTAATCTCAGTCTTCTCGATGAGAGTTAATTGTATCGGATTTATGCTGTCTAAATACTTCACGTTGACAGATATGGCTTTGAAAACAACTAGGTAAAAATGGTTTTTGAATGCCAGTGTTCGAAACATTAGAACAGGTAAATCAGATACATGAAGTCCTCCTGGAAACTCTCTCTGGGCTGCACTGCCTGCATCCCGGCCTGGGACCTAGCTCACTGTCTCTCCGACTACTTGTAGCTGAGCTGATCCAGCATGCATCATCTGGGTAGGGCACAACCCAATTGCTTTTCTGGTCTCTGCAGCATGTAGATTCTCATCATGAGTATTAGAATATAGACTGATATTATTTATGTTCTTTTAAAGACTGAACATGTCTTCTAACAGAACCTTTTATTCAGATATTTAGTTTAATTTTTCTGAACATTTCTGGGAGAGCTGCAGCCCTTATCAACAAGCCACATCTGGTCCAAACACTGAAAAGTAAAATCAGTTGCATGTGCTTTCAGCAATTAATGTGTGTCATGGCACTGAACATGTAAGAGACTGCCAGTGGATCATGTGCCTGAGGACAGCTGTGAGTTCCTTGCAGAAATTTTGCTTCACAGCTACATTCCAGGTTTCAGTGAAATTTTCTCAGGCAGACATCCTAATCAATGGATTGAAGGTTTGCAGACATTTCAGGAACTAACTCCGTCCCCATCTTCAAGGTGTGCTGGTGGTTTGGTAGCACCAAAACTGATGACTAATTGTCCAACTTTGAGCTTTGTGTATCTCTGTTCTGCTGGTCACAGGATGGAATGCGACCCCTCTGGTTAGTGGGAGGAGTCAAAAGGTCGTTGGACACCTAGTCATCAGTTTTGGTGCTACCATACCACCAGCACACCCTGAAAATGGGGATGGGGTTAGTTCCCAAAACATTGGAAAAACTTCATATATTGACATTAATGTCTGCCTGAGTAAATTTCATTGAGTTCTGTTGCCACAAAAGCTTCAAAACTTATACATTCCAAGATATGTTTTATTGAATGTAGACAGAGCTAAATTGTGCCTTATTTATATAGACTTGTGTAGTACATCACTAGCCATTTTGACAGTTTTGTGGATGTCAAGAGTAAGTAGTCATAAGAATTAAAAGAACTGTGATAATGTGGTGGTTAGAGAGTTGTTTGGAGAATTATAACAGCTCATAAATATGATTTATTCTTATTTCTGTACTAAAATCAGCAGGTTGATGGTTGAGTAGTAGCTTAAGAGCCATGTTCTAAACAGAGTGAAAGAGGATAAAAATGCATGATGTAAAAAAATAAGCTTGGTATATATATCGTCATTGTGTACATAGTATACTACTAGTATGTTGATTATTCTAACTTTAATAAATTTTAGAAGCAAGTGTAAAATAGGTATATATAGTTGATATGGTATAAAAATATTTTTCTGTAATGGTGTAGTGGATATGTTAATTAACAGGTGTAGGTTATGCCATTATCTTGTAGTTAGTTTTTGCAGTTAGGTCAACATTGCTGGCAGTGTTCATTTCACATTCCTTTAAAATGTTATATTTCAGGTATGTTGCAAAGACTTGTGGTTCTTGGAAGTTGAAAAACCACCAACACCTGGACGTGTCCAATTAGTACGAGCCTCAACCAACTCCTTGGAGGTCTGCTGGGGTGGCTCACCTACTGCCGAATCTTACCTGCTTCAAGTTCAAAAATATGATATGCCTCCAAGTACAGCCATGACCACCTTGCCAGGAGTTTCACTACCTACACCTGCAGGATCCCCAGCAATAACCACCTCATCATCATCTTCTGCAACAAAAACTAGTACATCTACTCCATATACTGTATCTTCAAGTGTACCTACCACAACCATTGCAAGTTTAAATTCAACCAACAATCTACAACCCTTAACAAGTACTAGCTCAACAGGAGCCTCTACTTCAACAGTGCTGACACCAGTTCTGACATTAGGTTCCCCACACACAGCAACTGCAACTTTGGGTGCTAGCAGCACACCCGTTTCTTCATTAACAACTCTGTCATCCACAAGCTTGCCAAAGACATTGTCAACAGTGATGTCAACTCCTCCACGTACAGCAACTCCTGTTACTTCCACCATGCCTGTCATTGCACCTGTTGCTTCTCCATATAGAGGTGAGTTACGTTACACAAAATTGACTTTCATAACTTTATTTGCTTGCCATTTTATGGTTCATTGGATCAGTTTGTGTGTATAAATGTGCAGTTTATATGTGGTTTGTGTGTAAGCGGGCTTCTGGTTAACATTGTTCTCCCATTTTATATATGAGACTCTTTCTTGTTCATTAATTCTTAAAAGATATGACCAACTTGTGAAAAATGAGTAACAGGTTAAAATTCACAGGAGAACTGTGCCACAGCAGAATTATGATCTACATCCGTCTCTGTGGTGGTAACTCACAACTTACAGCTGGAAACTTAGCATTTCCATCATAACAACTGTACAGTGTGGGAGGTGAACTCTGTCTGTGGCCGTGAAGCGTTGTTGTGATGGTCGCTGTAATAACACCAGTGAATTAAAAATAATACATGTACCTTCACAACCTTTTAAAGACCTCTGAAAAATGCATTTTGTATACTGTCCCATTCATAGAAGGCAAGGGGGTGAATAAGACAAATAAGGAGAGATGTAGTATTTTCTTGTTTATTGGAGCCAACATGATGGTCAGGCAGAGTATTGGTAGAAGATAACGTATGTCATTTTATCCATGTTAATGAGTTACTACTCCTTTACTTATGCCTCTTGTGTGTTCTTTTCTTTCTGAACTGCCTAATTTTTGTATCATATTTTTGTTACAGGGGAATATCAACGTAAATTCTTTTTTCTTCCTGACCATTATTGTTTATCCATCTCCATAGTGTGTTGCCTTTGATTTCATATAAACATCATCTCCCTTTCAGGTGCAAGCAATTTGGTTCGGGTTAGAGCACCATTATCTACGCCCACTGGGTTACGCATCTTGACTCCAGGAACTGTAACAAATACCATAGGTGGTACTGTTGCTAGCGCTTTGGTGACTGCATCTATAACACCCACTATACTTTCCCCAGTGCACACAACAGCCACTCTGTCACAGGCACAACTGCAGACATCAATAACATCACCTATTCGTGTCACATCACCCCAGACTACAACTCAGGGGCAGGTGCAGCTTCAGACCCAGGCACAGATTCAGTCCCAGCCACAAACTCAAGCCCAGACCCCTGGACAGATGTCTGGAATCCAAGCATTGGCTGCAGCGGCGGCAGCTACCCAGAAGATGAGTACTGGTATGCCTGTTTCTTTTACTGTGTAGTGAATATGTATTGTAATCCTACTGTCACTCAATTTTTATAGCATATTATTATTTGTTCTGTTAGCTTTTGAGAAATGATCTTGTAAGTCTTGGAGAGTAGAGGTTTAGGCATTACTGTTTGGTGCCAGAAGTCAGTGCCCAGTGCCTGCAAAAGACTAGGATTTTGCCATCAAATGCCCAATGACAGTAGTGGTCATTGGGCTTTCTCAGCATTCCCTAGCATGATGACTACAGTTGTCCTTCAGCACCAAAGGTTTAATAAGAACTACTTCATAAACTGTCAGATTATTATTCTTGTATTTTATAAACGTAGTGTAACTTCTTTGTTTCCTGCCGCTACATATCCTCACCATTCAGTCAGCTGCTGTCACATTCACATGTGCTGCCCTTTCCCCCTTGACCCATGTTATTAGCGTTCACCTTCCATGACCACCGGTTGGGGTACAGTCATGACTGAAGTAAATGAACAGAGTTGCCAGCACTCCAAACATGGTCATAAAGTGATACAATACTAACCTCTATTACACGCACATAGTGTACTGATGTATATACTGCATCTGCTAAGTGGTACTTTTCCACTTCCCATCCTCATAAGTTGTGACTACAAAGGGTATGCCGATTGTCATTGAATTCTTGCAGAGCTTTAATTTTGAATGCATATCCCCTGCCACCCCACTTGTTGCGTTACCAGTGGAATTGTGTTATATGTAAAATGAATAATCCAGATAGATAATATAGAGTACTGTGTGTTAGATGAAGATTACATACTTGTTCTTGTGAAAGGTACGCCTGTTCAGATTATACAGTCTATATCTGTGAAACCTTAGAACTACATTTATACTACGTTGTCCCCCCTCCCCTTTACTGTTTATTATGCCAGAGCTTTCAGGTTAGATCTTTTATTGATGCCTTTACATCTGTTGTGGTTCTGGTGCATGGAAATACTGTGTTTCCCCCTGTAAGAAGGTCACAAAGGGTCCAAACAGTGTTAACATCTTAAACCAGAAAACATCATGTCTTATAAGGGATTCAGTAAGAACACTGTGTCTTTTCTGCCTGTACAGTCTGCTTGTTTCTAGCCCTCTGCAAGATGGAAATGCACTGATATAACATGTATTCTGTGGAACATATTCATAATTGTATTGAATTATGAATGCATTCTTTTGTAAATATGTGGTATTTATTCATTAACAAAAATCTCACAAATTTACAAGGGTGAGTCACATGAAACCCTTAAATATGTTTTACCTCGTAATTTATTGAACACAAAAGGTACAAAATGACTTCATTTTTCTATGTAGTATCATACTGCCACCTGTTGGCCACTCTTCAAACCCTTAGTATCATTGCTGAAACAAGACAACTGAGCTGTGTTTCGAATTTTTATCACACTCTTAAGGTTTTCAGTTAACTCTCCCTCGTTTAAATAAACCACAAATTTCACAATTCATTTCTGCTTTGGGTTTACTGTCACACTTCACTAATTACACATCACTGAAATTATGTATACAAAAAATTATTAATCTTTCTTTGATATTGTGCTTCTTGTTGTTTCTGTTATTAACCTTTTGGTGCCGGAATTATTTTTTTAAATTTTAGCACACACTATATATAAAATGTGAATAATACAGAAACCAAATACGTCAGAATTATGAAACAAACTGCATTTTGAAGAGGGAAAAAAACGGAGAGTATATACCGTGTTTAAGATATTCAGTACCTATATTTGTTGAATAAATATATAAAGTGCAGCACTTAGAGGTTAGCAGTGCGGTACGACCACTATAGTTGTCATTAGGCATCAAAAGGTTAATCTTTCATTAAGTGACATTTCTACGATGTGTATATCATGATACAGTTCACATGCTATGATCATGGTCTGTTATGTCTCAAGAAACATGTGAAGGTTAGTATGTTTCACGCTTTGTTTTCTCCCCAGCAAATAGATGGTACTTGTAATTTTCCAGCTTGAACAGGTTTCTTGTTACAAACTCTGTAACATCAGAGATAGAGCCGAGAAAGTGCCATGTCTGTTTCCAAGCACTAGACAGATGTTGACATGGGTTTGTAGACTGCTTGTGCTCTCCTCGTACATGTTTGCCATCAACCTTCTGGCACAGCTATTCACTTTCTGCTTGGAACATGGGAGAAGATTGCCATCAGTTTCGTATTCCTTGCTACATTGAACATAGTTTTCACTTCATTCCACATCTCTGCACCTTGTCATGCTATTCTTCACAGCTATATATCACTAAGCAGCAGCACTGTAATATTCACACGGTATTATTAGCATAATTGTGAGGTCAAAACAACTGCATTTCTTACAGCAGTGCTTGGCATACCCTAAGAGGAACCATAGAAACATGACCACTAAGTTTCAAAGATCTGTCACAGAAAAATTCCATAGAAGAAAGTTTGTTACTTTCACTCATTAAGCTCAGAGATTTTCACTTAGCATCAGCATTTTCTTCTTCACATAAAACATTTGCATCAAGTGGGGAATCTCGTTAGGTGGAAATGTTTTAAACGTGTTATGTAATGTAAACCAACAGAATGTGCAGTTTTAAAAATAATGTTTTCAGTTCTTGATGTCTTATACATGTTTTGAACATCGTGTATTCATCATCAGGAATACCATTTGTACATCCTTCCACCTGTTAGACTGCTTACATAAAAACATGATAAACATACCATACAAAACTGCATGTACAAATGGTCTTCCTGATGATGGAACACACGATGTTCAAAACATGTAGAAGACACCAAGAACTGAATTAAAACATTAATTTGAAAAGTGTGCATATTGTTGGTTTACATTACATAATTGTATTACAATGCACAGTACAAAAAATATAAAATTTTAAACATGATTAACCTTTTGGTGCCAGAATTATTTTTTTTTTTTTAATTTTAGCACACCTCTATATAAAATGTGAATAATACAGGAACCAAATATGTTAGATTTATGAAACAAACTGCA
>Ga0123355_10000943_pt1 | contig 40251 bp, 16 predicted proteins | sample TergutEmb28metaG_3_FD_89872 | JGI IMG/M metagenome (GOLD analysis project Ga0123355, IMG submission 89872) | Embiratermes neotenicus P1 segment gut microbial communities from Petit-Saut dam, French Guiana - Emb289 P1 | ecosystem: Host-associated > Arthropoda: Insects > Digestive system > Gut ...
TATATATTTATTCAACAAATATAGGTACTGAATATTTTAAGCATGGTATATACTCTCCGTTTCTTTCTCTTCAAAATGCAGTTTGTTTCATAATTCTAACATATTTGGTTCCTGTTTTATTCACATTTTATGTACAGGTATGCTAAAATTTAAAAAAAATAATTCCGGCACCAAAAGGTTAAGCTGTGCATCTACTTTAATCACAAAACTGGGGCCCATCGCAATTGTCAGACTGGATGGAGACTGAAAAAGGCAAATGGGCCTGGAGACTTAAGTCACTAAATAAATGAATATAGCATTGAGAATGCTGAATTCTGCATTAAACAGGAATTATTTCATTCTTGTTTCCTTCTTCAGGTGGTTGTCGGGTAAGAGTATGAACTTAGCTTTTTGTTTCGTTTAACCAACAGGCTGTTGCAATTAAACATTATACATATTCCGTGCTTATTTATTTATTTATTTGGGAACACATTTAAATAGGTTAGAAACATCAAAAATGTTCTGCAGATTTTACAGAGCCACTGAAATGATGTAGTGTGCAGTGCATACTATTGTTCACCCTGGTGAGTAAGAGTATGCACACTAGCTGTAATCACAGATATAATTATCAGTTCCTCCCTACTCATACAGGCTTTGTGCCACCACTCTGAGCACTTATCACGCATGATCCAGTCCCCAGTTACAGGTTCTCCTACATACATCACCATAGCCAGGACACTTATACTGTTTTGGGATGCAAGTTTCTTCTTTGTCAACAAGGATGCCTTTTGGGGTGTTGATGGTTTTGAAGAATCTTCTTCTGTTTGCACTTTGAGAATATTTGTCAGTGCCTGTAATTGTTTCATTTCTTCATCTGTCATGCTTTTTTTTTTCTTTCCCATCAGCACATTCTTTTATGGCGAACTGTACAATATTTCTGCTTTTCTTGTGCTTATCTTCATTTTACTGTTTTGTCAGCTTCTGGTAACATATTAATTTGGACTACACTATTGGTGCCTCTTTGTCATTCAGAGGTAGGCTTATCTGGAATGGGAACAGAGTTGTAGTAGCATTTAATGCAGCAGATGATGATGGAACTGGCCTATGCCCACTGAGGGGAACAGCTTGAATATTCCCATCCTGTGTTGTCAGATTTTCAGGTTCTTCTGACCTATCCATTTTTTTTCTTCACAGCTGTTTCTCGAATTCTTAAAAAAATTCTAGTTACTGTATTCTATAAAGTCCAATTGTTCTGTCCATTCTGCACTGTTCTGGAGCACAAGGAGTTGGCCCATGTCTCTAGCAAAAGTCTTTCACCCAGTTTTTCTAACTGGTTTCTTTCCTATATTGAGTCTGTGGCTGTGGTAATGTCAATCAGAAAATTCAAAAACCTTTCCTTATCAGTCTGTCAAATCTTGCATCCTTATTCTGACAGTGTTTCATAAGTTCTTGCTCCATTTCGAAAGTAAAGACTTTCCTGAATCTTCGAAGTGAAGCAGTAATAGTACTCTGAAAGCAGACCGTGTTTCGAATATTAAATATAGCTGTGTCATTAACTACAAAATATCATTTGCTGTATTTAGCGCATATATTAATCTGGCCCACTTGAAATGTAAATATGTGAATTACGACACAGTGAATTTATAATCGACCGCTAAATTTGTGGAAGGAATGTCGCTGGAAACCAAATGTCATTTTCGGACTCACATTTCACATGCTGTCACACAACCTTACAAGTAAAATGGGATTTTTTCAAGTACTTATGGCTTTAAGTCATTTTCTCAGAGTGCATTTATTAGTTCCAAAAGACTTTGCAACCTGTTGTTGAATTTTACCACTGGATAGTGTCCTCTTTGCTTTTTTCATCTTTTCATCTGTCAGTACTAGCTTTTGCTTGGTTATGTTTTATATTTTCCCATTCCCTTATGCTTTGTTGTTACACAAACCTATGGTTTGTAAAGAAAATTTAACATAACAGAAGAGGAGTTTGGAATAATTGAGTGATCAAGAGTATGCATGTATCTTTGCCTCCTCCTCTTTGCATACTTGTGTCCTCCACATACTTAATTAGAATGACTACCAGCAGCGAGAAGTACTTCGTTGATTTGATGTTTTTTTATATCACACAACAATATGTATCTTGTAAGCTTTTTTTCAATATATTGCTTATTGGCATTAAATACACAATATCAACAGTATCGCTTAAGGTATTTGTTAGAAATATTACAGTTTTAAACACATAAACCTGATTTTACCTGTAAATTTCAGAAGAATTCTCAGTACCTTTATAGGTAACAAGCACAGGATGTGGCCGCCCGTGCGAAATTGACAGTGACTTTGTTTCCTGCTTAGTGCTGCCAACTGCCTAAAAAGTGCACTGTGTACTCTTAAAATGACCACATACTCTTAACTGACCTTACCGTTTGGAGATATGACAGTAATATAGTTTCCAGGTTGCAGCAATGAAACGTGGTGGTCATTTCATGACCTGTATTTACAAAATAAAACTTGTGTTTCATTTTACCCAAGTAATACATGATGGTAGCCACAAACACTTAAGAATTATGCATACAGAAGTTTTGTGCTATAAACTTGATATTTTACCTTCTAGCTGTGATCCCTGTGACAGGCTCGGACCATGAGCTACTTCCAGTGCAGTTTAGTGTAGATCCTGGTGAACTCTTTGTGTGGGGAAGGGATGAAAACAATCCACATCTTGCTTCCAAGTTGGCTGTTACAAACCGAGATAAACTGGACCTTTTACGTGCATACCTGGATATTGTGAATGTTTCGATTCCTCATACACCTAAGTCTGAAGAAAATGGTGAACTGACATCTGAAGTTGAATCAGAAAGCATCAACAATCTGTTAAATGATGAAGATGAAGTTTATAAGAAATTTTCTGAAGTGCTGGAAACTGACACACCTGATGATGTTGCTCTCAGCCCATCTGATTCTAACATGTTTGGTACCAACAGAAGCAAGGCAGCAAAACAACTCCAGTCAGTAAGTATATAACTAAAATGTGATAACCAGGATTTATGTGTATTCAAACACCGTTTTAGATAGCTGTGTGCACATGAGTGTGTATTGTGTGGTAGGATGTATATTTTATTCCTGAAGAGTTCACATTCACAATGTTTGATGCCAATTAAAATGTAAATAGTATGGTAAAAATTTGGTTTATTTTTTGACTTGTATGGTATCTACAGTGATGGTACTGAATGGTTTAAGGAGAGATATGTACCTAGTCATATTTGCTGCATTTTATACCAGTTTCTCAGAGGTGTCATTTATGTGCGTTTGTTGGTTAAAATTGTAGAAATTGAAGTATAATGCACAAAATGGAAAATATAAAATAGGTTACTGTATCTTTCTAAAAAAACCTTATGTTCTGAGGATATTTGTATTATGGATAATTTATTGTTTCAGATCCCTTTTAACTTTTTAATCTCCAAGAACTTGAACATTGCCACATCTTCAAAAGATTTGTTAACTTGCTTTGTATTAGGATTTTGTCCTGTGTTCCAGTGATGGAAAAGCAACATCCCCCCCCCCATTTCTTTCTCTCACCATTATTGTTACTATGTCCAGTCTCAGCATTGTAGTTCCTTTTGTAATTTAGTGTTTAGTAGTAATAATTGTGTTGTGCTGTTCTAGGTTGCAAAACAGTTTGGTAGCATTGGGAAATCAATGAGCAAGAAGCTGAAAAAAAATTTAGGAAATATAACCAAAATAACAAGAAATAATTCACAGAAGAAGAGCAATGGTGCAGGTAGTTACATACCTTCAAGTCCCGTTAGACAGACTACTAAACTCAATTCAAATCTTGTTTCAAAATCACAAGATTACATTTTATGTGCTTTACTACATACTGAAAAACGGCATGAATATCAGGAAGAGATGGTGCGTAATTACTTGCAGTCTGCACGTGAAAGATTCCAACATGACAAAGATCTAAAGTTGAAGCAGGCTGAAGAACGCAAACAAAAGGAGGAACAGAAATTGAAGGATCTGGCATGTGTTGAAGGTCTGTCACAGTGCATCAATCCTGGTTGTGATCAGTTTGGTACAGCTGTTACTAGTTACATGTGTAAAGCATGCTTCGAACGTCAGCGTGATCAAGAACTGACCACCATCAATTCACCGTCCTTGCCTCGGGCCAACAATAACGTGGACTCCTGTGCACCACGCTATGGCTTTGGCAAGTCTCACTTCTACACCGAATCTGACATCAGTTCCCATAATACAATCAGTAGGCTTCCTTCTACCCGTGTTGGAAATAAAAAAGACCAAACTCTCTACCTGTCAAAGTCTACTTTTTATAATGATATATTATGTCCATCCACATTGGCAGATAATCGGAGTTTATACAATGCATCAGGACAAGGACAAACTGCAAAGAGTGGTGGAAGATATGAGAATGCTAGGAATACAGAGCAGGAGCTTAGTGTGAGACATGGGGCGTACATACATGAGCTTAGCCCAGCCATGACAAAGCAAGATCCAGGGGTGAACTTCCAGAAGTCTAATTTAAGTCGACTTGATTCAAACATAAATTGGCAGGATTTTGCTGTTATCAGTGGAAATCCAAATGTAGGTCATAGTATAGCAAACAGACATAACATGCCATTGTTCTCTGACAGGTATAGTTGTGGTTATAATCTTACACCAGTCACTCAGGATATCAGTAGCATTTCCCCCACATTAAGGCAAGACAATGCAACACTCACCTGGCAAGATCAGTTAGGTGGTGGGAGCAGTGTACCACAGAGGATTCACAGCTATAATTTAGCAAGGTCTTGGGATTCGTCTTCAGCTGGGAGTAGGACATCTGACAGACCAGCACCACTAGGCAGAGCTGGAAGCCAGCAGGAATTTAGTCATGTTACAGTGGTAAGGCTCTGTTTGTTCACAAATCAGGATGCTTGATTATGTCTTTACAATCCTGTATTAGTTGAATCTTGATCTCTTTCTTTCTTGTCAAGAAACGATATCATCAGACCTGTGATAGATTTTGTTGTGGCAGCTGATATAGTAAATACGAAGAGACTGTAATGACTTAACAAAACATGGCACATGTGTGTTTATTATTTTTCTGTATGTGTGAGGAGTACTGGGTTTGATTCTTGGCCTGGCTTATAATGTCCTGGCCAAGGTTCTTTTTCTAGTTTTCCTCAGTCCAGTGTGGGTATAGTGGCATAAAATGCATCATAGCAGCTTGTTTGCAAAACCTTCTTTAATGTTCACATTTACCTTCCTGTTGATGTTAGGTAAACTGCAGTAGATGAAGTGCAATGAAATAAACTAAGAAACATGTGCTGGGTTCACACCCAGAAGTCAGTTTTTGTTTTAAGTATTTTGTTTGATAATTTTTAATGTGGTTTAGTTCTTTTTGTTATGCTTTGCTGTTCCTAGCAATGTGGAGTGCACTTTCTACAAGGAATGTACACATGCAAAATTTATGAATTCAGCGTTTGCTTTATGTGCATCCACCAACTTTTAAGCACCTCTTAATTTTTGCACCTGGAATGGAGATGTCACTTGTGTGTTGTGTAGATGCGACACATTTCATAATGTTGCTTCTAAGGTAATACACTTGGTAGTAAATCTGAGTTACGTATTTATCCTAGTGGCTTGTTGAATTGATCGAAAAGTAGTAACACCATGTTCACCTCCCTGAGCTATAGATTTTTCAGCATTATTGGTTTGTTGTCTGCCATAATTAAAGCTGTTTTTTATTCTGTGCTAGATTGAACTTACTCTTTATATTATGGTATCTGTTCCTGTATTGGTATCATAAGTTATGAATCTTGCAGTGTTGCTAACTTTTAAGAAAGAAATAAACCCAAGTATTGTGGTGTGTAAAACATGGTCCTTGTACTAACTCTCAAAATTATATAAGCACTGTTAATGTTGATGTGACAGTGGAACTTACTTATTGTGGTTGGTGTTGGACTTGTGTCATCTCATTTTTTTTTGGGGGGGGGTTATTTCTTTTTGCACTGTGTCCTAATACCCAAATTCACAAAGGTGTTATTTTTTCTGGAATGGTGAACCTGTTAAAACATAAGAAATATTGATTGCAGAATTTTGCCAAGGTACCCTCTGTTTGTTGTTCATAAGTTTCAGTTTATGGTCTGTTTCTAACTGCTTCTTCAGGTGTGGAGGTACATGTACATCATACTATAAATTAACTGCCCTTATAAAGTCAACCTTTTAAGTCATTCCCATTGCTGTCAAGTGCATAAAATAAATAGTTTTTTTTTTTTTGTCCATTTGTTCACCTGTTTGCACATAACTGCTTGAGAGCAGTTGAACTGATTTTCCTAGTGTTTGATATTGGATGATTTTACAAAACTCTCAAGCCATGAACTTTTATTTAGATAGAACAATTTTAACAAGTTCCGTTTGTGAAGATATGGATGTCTTTCTGTGCAAATCTTGAGTTTAAATTGCTGAATAATGATCGGCTAGAAAATGTTTTAAACAAGAGTGATAGGGAAGTGAACGTGCCATAGTACTTAAGTTCTGTTTACTTTTCATAATTTTTTCTCCATAAAGATAAAAACCAGTACCATGATGTATAATTTGTGGATCATCATACGTGTTTCACTTTCAGATCTAATTGATTACTGTAACTTTTATATATCTTTTTAGGATGCTTAACTCTTACACTGTAACCTGTGCTTGAAGAATTATTCCAAATCGTGTACCATACACTGAAAATGTGTTAACCACCCCTGATTATAAAATGATAAAAAATATTGTCATATCTTGTTTAACTTTTCTTTATTTTATAAGTACAAATGTCTTGTGTTAAAAGTCATGCTCATTTTTTTTTTTCCCCTCTGATACAGTTTGTCACACTTTTAAGGTTTTTAAGGATTTTTCCCTTCATTCTGGTAATGAAATATGAATGTTTATGTATACACACACACACAGATTAACACTTAATTCTCCATTTTGGAATTAATTTAGAATTTACTTTTATTAATCACTATCACTGTATTGTTTTCCAGCATCACAGCCAAAACTTGGTAGAATCAGGTAGCCAAAGACGGCTTCCTCGATCCACAACAGCAAGTGGTTCCCTGGGGACATCTACTTCTGCTCGCAATGTGTCTGTTGCGACACTGAGTCCACAGTCTAGTAATGATTTGCCAAATGTAGAACGTGTTGGTAGTGATAGTAGCAACAGTTCAAACTCTCATGTTTCTGGTGGGATCATGCTCCCTGTCGCAGGTGCACAGCCTTGTCGGACAAACAACTGCAAGTTTTTTGGAAATGCAGATTCTGACTATTACTGCTCAAAGTGTTACAAAGAGCAGATTCAGGGTGGTGTTGTTAAAAGCCTTAAGGTTCAAGAAATGAAGAGATAGTGGGACTTTATTGTCTCACATAAGAAGTGTGAAATGTAGATAAAATGATAAGTGATGTAGAGTCACTTTCTAAACACAAACTGAGTTGGAAACAGGTTGTAGGAAAACAGTTTTCACATCTACTGTAATATAACATCTTTATAACCGAAAAGTTGTAACCTTTTGTTTATTCAAGAATTGTAAATGCAGTTAGGGCTGCAGATATTCATCTTGCAAAGCCACCAATATTTATATGTGTTGGATATTACTAAGCATGGTTTCCAAGATTCCAAGTTGCCACTACATGCTTCTCATGTAGCCCTCCCGACTTAAATTTAGTAGTAACCAATTTCATGTTTTGTTTACATGTAAAATAGCCACTGCCACCGGGTAACAAGATTCCAAGTTGCCACTACATGCTTCTCATGTAGCCCTCCCGACTTAAATTTAGTAGTAACCAATTTCATGTTTTGTTTACATGTAAAATAGCCACTGCCACTGGGTAACAACCCAATTGCAGTTATTATTATTATTATTATTATTATTATTATTATTATTTATCCACATGTCATAATTCTGAAAATACTTGATATGTAACAGATATTATGCTTCCTTCTGAACTGTGTAAGGTGTTCCCTTCCTTATTGGCTGGGTTCATGTCTGTGTAGTTGAAATCAACCAAGATGCTCTGAATACTCCACTAACAAACTGCGTAGGATACCTGAATATAAATAATACCCCAGTAACATTAACAAGTACCTTAATATTTTCTGATCTCATCAGTTGCTTCTTTTGTTCCATACACATAATATGAATATAACTTTTTCATTGTGTGTATCATTTTATCTACATTTTTTCAGTCATGATAAATAAATATGTGTTTATTAGAAGGATAGTCATTGCATAGTAGTAATTTAATTAATATTATTTAGTACAGGGCTGTCCGTCTCATAACATATAGTACAAACTTAGGATTTGCTTCGAGCAGTTAGGGTACATAAGTGTTCAACAAAAGTACGTAGTACTACAAATCAATTCACAATTCTGTACTAAAGCATCTTGCTGTGGTACTGTATTCACATTACTTTCACACTTCATAGAAGTGTACTATCAGCTGGAAAACTATCATGATTATTGCAGCATGTGGTGTGCAGAGTAATAGTACACGTAATTATTACTTCCACAGAATAGAGTAGGTTCATTAGTTAGTTTCACAAGAAACAAGTAAGTGACAGATTTTATGTTGCAAAATATGTTGAATTGTTGGCTTAATTTATATTTCATTAGTTATGGGCATAATGAGATGATTTTCTAGGTTATGTGTCAGTTTGTATACAGTGAGCAAGGCACACTGATGACACTTCTTTCACTTTCCTTAGTAGTGAAGGGAGAACAGGAAATGAACCTGAATCTTAGCGACCCATGGTCAGCAAAGGAAGACCACAAATTCTGGGGTACAGGCCACAAAAAATACCCAGACAACATATTGTGGAGCTGTCCTGTACATAATTTCAAAACCTTACAATGGGTGTGAAAATTTTGTCTGCAAAATCGCAGTAAATCTGTATGCTTTGGCTTTCCTTACTTAAGAATAATTCAGTCAGATTGTAATGTTATGGCTTAACTCAAAATATATGGGGAATAACCTGTTAATGACAGTGCTGTTCTGCCTGCAGTCATTTTGCCAGTGTGCCAATTAAAGTATCTCTTTCTGTCTGCCATAGACAATGGAAGCCACCCTGCATAATTGCAGAGAGAAATTATTTGTTTGCTATAAAATGATGTTTCTGTGGCATGAGGAACGTGAGAGCCATTACAGTCAAGACATTAACAAGTTACTGGTTAAAATATTGGAAGATTCTTCCATTAGTGTCGCGTGGTGAATGGTGTTTGATGTTTGCCATAGGTCCTGGGAGTTTTGTTTGGAGAGTTCAAAGGACAGATGAATTTGGTTCATCTATAAATGAGTTATTGTATTGCACTGAGAATTTGCCAGCCTGTAGAACTCTATATTTCAGTCATTTGAGGTCAACATAAAACCTGTTCAATGATAAAAAATGTTTCTATACATATTTTCTGCATCTTTGTTGCCAGTTCACCAAGCAACATACAGAAACTGATAACTCTTGGCACATAGTGTCTGTGCTTCCCAAACAAGTATTGCCATGTTTTTTGCTGCTTTATCTAAACCACACTGCTTAAAGAAAATAGCTCTTAGGTGAAATGAATTGTATTTCAGGAATTAAAAAATTAAGTACATGTCCAGTTCTTGCAGGGAAGGTCTTTGTCATGTTACTAATCTGTGGATGACGAACAGTTGTACAGCTCCAATTTGGTTATATATTATGAATATAGAAGGAATCACTGTAGTTCTGTGCTCTTCTTGGATGTTACACAGCATGTATTGGTAGCTGGTTCCTCATGTTTTGGGACAGCCTATCAGTCCCTTCTTCACAGGTCGAATCTGTCCCAAAATGTCGGTAACCAACTACCAGTCACTGCTGCATGACATTCCAGTAGAGCGAAGACCTCGTGCTCCACAGCAGAAGCCAGAAATCAAGTATGAATATCTGTTGTGTGACCTTCCATAACATGACCTATAATTAGTGGCAGTGCAAAGTGCAAAATCTACAGTTGCTGATAATAAAGATCAGTTTAATCATGTATGACTTCATCTGACATCATAAATGTCAGGACTAATTTATATTTATTAATATGTTAATGACTGAATCATCGCTACCTTGATACTTATGATACTGAGTGTCCGTAATGTGTGTTAGTGCCTATGGATTTATACTTGGCATGAAAGATTTAGGTTTAGCAAAAGAAAGTGAAGTATGTGTTACTGTGATGTATAATGATCCTATTTTAACAGGGTGTTACAATCACATATTGATAGTATATTAGTAATAAACTGAACATTTCTGTATTGTTGGCAAACATTAATACTAATTATGGTTGTTAATGATGGTAATTTTTGTGTCTGTAGCGCACTGTTGACTGTCCAGTATCATCACTTTAATTTGTAATGGAAAATCATTTTTCCTAAGTAGTTGTACTTCTAGAAAATAAAACAAATTTTAAATCACCGCAAGGAGTAGAAGCACACAAAGTCTGATGTGCTATTGACTTTTGTAACCAAATAAAATACTTTTGATATTATTGGAAACTTTGTCATCAGTTACGATTTTCAAAATCATGTAGTTGAGTGAAAGCTAAAACTGAAATACCTACATTAATAGAGGAGGTAATGGTTAAACAGATCTATATTTCTGGTACCAGTCTTATACAGATAGGACTTGGGAGGTCATTTGGTAAGTGATAATGTTGGGGAAGAAACTTTAAAAGATTTCTTTCTCACTGGTTATGTGCGGAATTTTGGAATAATGTTTTTCTCCACTGCAAAATTTAAATTTTTTTGTCCCCACATCAAAAAGAATTTTCTATATTCACCGTAGTGTCATTCGAATTGTGTGTTATATATCTGCACAACTTAGTAAAACATGATTGTTTTTGGACAGATGTTAAGTTACACTCTGTTACATAACCCATAACAAACAGGAACTTCATGTGTTGCAGATAAGTTTTCTATGAATATATTTTTTTGCAGGTAATAGATTTTCATATGAACAGTTCAAATGTTAGTGGGCATTGGTAATTTTATACTCTAAAGCACATGAATTTCTTCAGCATGAAAGTAAATTCTACAAATGTAGGATATACAGATGTGACTGCAAATTTTACAAAATGTACAATTAATGTATTCAATTGTGAAAACAGTCAACCAACTCCAGGCTCTAAGCAATTACATGATGTGTCAAGTATAACTTGTTCTCAGTTTTATCTGATTTACAGACTAGTAAAGTGGTTTGTAAAGTGGTGGTTTTACCATGAACCACAGCCCTTTCCTCATGTACAGTTCAAGTCATAGTGTACACATTTAATTTTATTACTAGCATGTTTGAGGGGGGGGAGTAAAGTTGTCCCTGTGTACACTGTAAGGTATGTCAGGAAATGAAGGTATTGCTTCATTTATATTTAACCTTAGCACAAGGTGGAGAAAGTGGTTACCTTTACTGCTTTCATGCTGTGGACAGGGCCACTGATTGATACTTATTGAATGGGAAATACAGGACAACAGTAATTGTAATTTACATATACTGCAATAAAGTAATACTCTTTAGTTGCTAAAAGTAAATAAAAAGAGAAACTTTGTAATTGTAAAATCGAATTTTGTGTTTTTATAGACATAATTAGGATTGTAAAATCGAATTTTGTGTTTTTTATTTACATATGTAAAACACACATACCGGAGACAACAGCTAGCCAGCAAACATAATCTGTGGTCAGGGGATAAGAAATAGGCCCATTTCTGATCAGGTCAGTTGTGACAAAGGGGCATCATATTGGTATCAACTGTGATGGGGATGCAAAAAATGTGACTATGTGAGCATGGAGATAGCTATCATGAATGTGTGTGGCACTGAGAAACGTGACAAAGAGTTACCAGATGAATTTTTTGTTAGTGCCATGTATGTCATAATAAATTGGCTCAGTAGTTGGTTTTACAAAGTTTATCTGTATTTCACCTTTTGTTATTCCATCCTTTTTGTAGCATATTTTCTGTTTCCATGCTTTACAGGAAAAGGTGTCATCACACTATACAATTACATACCACTAGAGAAGACCCATATACATAAAAGTATAATGTAGAAAAATAAAGTAAAATATGTTTAATGTTTTTACGTTAAATATGTAGCAACAGTTGGGCTTTAATTATCCCTTGTAAACAACATATTTATTTATTTGCTTATTCACTGACATTGCATTTAATGACACAAGTATGTGCTGTTTTATACAATGATGATTTTTTAGTTAATCAGGAATAAGATGGCCTTAAGTGGTAATAAGCTAATTTGAAGTATTGTCCTTTCATTTGTGTGGAGAGACTGATAAAAACCTCAGGATAGCTTGTCTCAGGGTTACAACCTGAACCAAGGACCTTCAAACATGAAACAGGAATGTAACCTGCTAAACCAGGGGCCAGCAACCTTTGGGCCACATGCAACCAAGTTATACGAATTTGCAGTAAGTCTTAAGCAGGACATTATCACTCATGGCATGTTACCTTAAAAAGTGAAAGTACCACATTTGTGGCCAAGTTTAGAATGTTCTGTGAACCATAAATACAGTACCAGGCCCCCATTCACTCGTGTTTTTTGTATGAATGTGAATAGGGCATTGATATATTCCGTTATTGTTAGTGCTGTAAGACAAAATTGAAGCTAATGACAGCTGGAGCAGCAAACACTTCTTTACTTAAGGGCAGTTAAAGCAGTTTGTGTTTGAGAAGTATTTCTGTAATGAAAGAATACAATACAGGGCATTGTTACTGGGAGAAGCATGAAGGAAGTTATAAGGATGACTGGTGAACTTCGGCAAAAGACTCAGGCAGCCAGTTGAAAACCTCTTTGAGCCGTGTTTGGTCAGCAGAACATCTTTAAGAAACAAAATAGTGATAGTGAAACATTTGTTCGTGCTTGGTATGTAGTGACAGAAATAAATGTAAATGAGGAAAGCATATTGCAGACCCTAAATTTGTGAAGCATTGTTTCTTAGCTGTTGCTGAAGAAAATAAACGGTTCAAGGCATCAGAGTTTGCCAAAATATGTGCAAGATGTATACAAGAACTACGAACAGGTTTGTTGGAACAACTTAAATTGCAGACAAAATCATTGATTGTTATGCACTCACTATGGATGAAAGTAATGGTATCACAGACACGACATAATTTATGATACTTATTCATTACACTTGTCAGTGTCATTTAATCTTGAAGAGCTTCTAGTGCATGCAGCTTGAAATACACTCCAACTGGTGAAACTGTATGCTTGAGAGTAAAGGGAATGTTTATTTGCAGAAATTTGTTGCAAAAAATTGACGATGACGATGAAGGTCGCAGAAATATGTGTGGAGCTAACCTTGCATAGTAGGATGAGTGTATGAAGTAATGTGCATGAATTTGGACTCTATGTGATAGTGTTTGTGTTATTCTTCAAGAGGTACTCTGCTGCATATTATTCTTCAAGAGGTACTGCGTGCTGCAAAATTTTTCATTTGAGATTAAAGAAGTTATGGACACTGATTTTCACAGTGGACTGACTACATTCAATGCAGGGGCTTTAACCATGGTCAGTTCCAATATTTTATGGAAGAAATCATACCAGAATATGACAGTGTTTTTCTCTTGCTTGGCGCTGAGATGGCCAAGTGGCTTTTTCATTTGTGAACTGAAATAACCTGCATGATAGAAAATGGCAAAATGCATCGCAGTTATCTGATGAGAAATGGGTCATAGCTTGCACATACATTACAGGCAGAACAGCTAATCTTAATGAATGGAATTTGAAATTTAAATGACAAGGTAAACTACAATGTGACATGTTTTATGGTATGTAGGCCTTCAAAGTTGAACTAAGCCTGCTGCACTAACATATCAGTCAACAGGATCTAAACTACTTTCCGTTTTGAAAACTATATTTGAATGTTCCACTGCCAGGTGATTTGCAGATTACGAAGGACAAGTTTGGTGATATCACTGAGCAGCTGAAAAGTGAATTCTCTTTGAAGTTTGGAGATTATCACGAGTGGATGGATGATAGTCAAATGTTCCAAATTTTTTTCCACATTGACATAGCAGGTTTCAGTGATGAGGCAAATATACAGCAGTGTTGTGGGAGTGCCAAAAGGTTGCCAACCCAATAATGATTTGCACTCCATCACTGTCTGTTGTCACCATGTGCTGCACATCCAACCTATACGGTATTTAATTTGCATACATGAATGTCCTGCTGCTGCTTCCTCACAAACTTCTACCTAAATGCAGGTTAACAAACTTGGGCATTCAGTGTGCATTGAGTTATGACAATGTTTCACAGTTTTCTTAAGTTTTTTCAGGAATATCTACTGGTATTTTATACCCCATGCATCACAGAATTCGGGCACATAAAATCTTAAAGTTATACTCACAAGCAAACAGTTGTTACTGCAAAAAAGTAAATCATATTTTCTTGCACATCTTTAAAAAGCAGTAGATAAAAAAAAATCCAGTAGGCAACTCATGGTGCGGGGGGGAGTTATCTCGGGCTGCTAGTTGACATTCATATGTTCGAGAAAGTCATTGTGGAAACTGAAAATTTTAATCGTAAAGTGGATTGTAATGACAATTTTTGTTTAATTTCAGAATATGTCTTCCTAATGAGCCCCATGCAAAACAGTGTGCGTGCACACACGTGGGTGTGTGTGTGGGGTGGGGGGTAAGATGTTAGGATCATGTGACAACTGAGCATCCATGGCTGTTCAATGAGAACAATATAGTTTTTTCTTTGCTACTAAAACATGGATGTGTATTTGTTGATATGTAATTCTTCTTAAAGAACTGTTTTTCTGAAACTGTGGTCAAATACAGGCAGGACCCAGTATATTTTCAGTGTGAATGAGAGCATTGTATACCGTTTTCCTGTATTCAGAACTCCAATGCACACTTGAATATAAACATGTACTGTGTTTCCAATTCCTTCTTGACAAAAAGTTAGATTGAAATATTGCATGACAGAATGAAGTTGTAAAATGCCTGCAACTGTGCTGATAGGAAATGAAAATTGAATGTATGGCGCTACTTGTTGAGTATTAAAGAATTTACGTTCTCTGCCAGTTTTACTGTATTTGTGATAAAGTTAAAATCTATAATGATAATACAAGTAGGTTCCATAATATTAGAACATCTGTAGAAGGTAAAGTAAATATGATCTCTGGATTTTTATGGAAAAAAAAAAAAAACTTTAGTATCCATATTAAAAAATAAATTGTTTCTTATCACACAAGGAATATCCGCTGCATGTTAAACAGATGTCCTGTACTGTAATGGATGTTACTGGGTATGTTACATGTTACCTGTGATGCCTTTGCTGTAGTTTGTTTTTATGTTTGTCTGAAAAAATTGCGATATGTATGAAGTATTGGTCAACTTTGGAAAATAATGTAATCAAAAAAATTTGTTTTGAACATTGAAATTGTGAAAGGCGTACAGTTTTTTTGTTTTCACGTTGATGTGATTGTGCATATATCATGTAAATTGTATAAGCAGTTTTTATACAGGAGGGACAAAAAAATTCTAGAATTTTAAATGTGAATTACTTTCACTTTAGTACATGTATGGCAGTGAAATCTACTGCATATTTTCTTCACTTTTCGAAATTGTGTTCTTGAACAAGACATTCCAAAAGTGAATAGGTATACTCTGAAGCAGAATAAAGTGACCAGTGATGTCTTCTACATTATGCCTTAAACTGAAGAAAATCCTGATCTTATTTTCTAAAATGTGGTGCACCTCCACATTGTCTGTAAAAGACTGAATGCATAGTTCCCAGGTAGATGGGCTGGGACATCAGGACCAATTTATTGGCTACTTAAGTTTCCTGGTCTAACCCCAGTGGACATTTACATTTGGAATTGTGTTGAGGACCAGCCTATTAAAAAAGACAAGGCTTGAAGATCTGAAAGCTGGAATCAGAAAGACAGATGAACTTATGGCTCCACAAGCATGTGGCAGGACTTAGCAGGTGTGGTATTACTGTTGTGGCATGTGTAGAGCTACAAGCGCTATGCCACACAGAATTTTCGTCAGCAGAACAAAAATATGAGATATAACCACCCACTAATTGCTACTGTATTTCCCCTCAACCCCTTATGTTCCATACAGAGCATGTTACAGATTTAGACATATATTCATGCACTTTGTTGAACTGATGTTTAAGGAATAGTCTTTATACTGTAGTTACCTGATGCTTGTCCTTTTCACAAGTTAACAGAATGGTAATTATTTTTTTTCTTTAATGGGTGAGGTATGTAAATGAATGAAGACATGAACATTTGATCATTTGCTGTTATGACTGTATGTATGGGTTAATAATGTGTCCGAGCAAGCCAAAGTGCACTGAAGTAAATGACATACACCTCACGACTATAAAATGATAATAATGTTTACTAGTTTTACATTTTTGCTTTTATTGTATAGAGTGTGACTGAAGTTAATAATTCATTAATTATATATTTTGCTAGTCTTCTAGAGGCAAAATAATTCATGTAGTACATTTATAGCAGCTAACTCATCACATTAACAATATAGTTTTATCATTCTGTTTGTAAATAGTGCATATTGCAAGAGGAAGGTAATTGTTTGTGATCATGTATTTTTGTAGCATTTGTAAATGATGTGCATACATAACTATATATCTTGCAGTATAACTGTATTGTACATAAAATATGTAACAACTAGATGGGCTGCAAGGAAATACTGTGTGTGTACACAGTAGCTTCCAGTCTTGCTTGGGTATAGTCAAGCTTAAGGAACTTTACAGTAATAAATTTTAATAATGTTTTGTAAAACAGAAAGCAATTACAGTGTGATGATGATGAGGAGGAGGAGGAGGAGGAGGACGAATGTGATTATTATGATGATTATGATGAAGACAAATTGATAAATAAATAAGTTTAAAAAGGCGTTGAAGATTTGAGTTCAATTTTGAACATGTTCATTTTATGTTGTATGAAAACCCATAATATTCAACAAAATACTCTCACTGTATGCTCAAGTATACATCAGTGCTCTGTTTGTTTATGTATTTATTTTATTTACCAGAACATTTCCCTATTTTCTGGTTTATGATCGATTATTTTCAGAGAAACAAACTTAGCAAACAGTGCCAGACGTTGCCTGCATGCAAAACGGACTCTAATCTTCAGTGTTCTAAATTACTTTTAACTGACTTTAGAAAACTGTAATTTGGACGGCTGCATAAATATTCGGCTTGCCAAGTAAACATGAAACCCGTCGAGTGGCATGACAATCCCTTCCCTATGATCAGTGTTAGGTGACACTGAGGGATGAAGATGGTTCTTCAGAATTCAGTAGACGCTCCAGATGTCGTTCGTGTAAGAGAGAGTTACTACGATGCACATTCACCTATTATTTCATACGCCCGTTGTTAACAGGAAGGCCAGTTACGGCACCGTAAGGCACTGGAAATAGATCTCTGGAATTAAGTTGACGGTTTTAAGTTATCCATGTTCCGTGCAGTAAGACAAGTCGCCAAATATATTCCATCGTCTGCGTTTTAAGTAGATACAATAATAAACAAACAACAACGGGATAGCCACTTAAAGATAGATACAATAGTATACGAACATGTAATCTACATGTTTCGGCCTTTTTTTGGCTATCCTGAGGGAGGTATTCAACCAAGAAAAATACGATAATGGATGTTTACGTCATGGACTACAATGTTTGATTAGACACAATTTACCGTTGCACATCTATTTGCATATATGCCTATGTTCAGCCTTGGTTATTTTAAATTAAAATAATTACGGTAGGCGTAGTTTGGATACTTTTAAATGTGTTAATAATGTTTACGTATTTGCCCGTCCGGCATGGTGTGTACATCGAGCAGAAGTGGCTCGAGCTTTTCTTAACACTAATGCAACCATATTCTAATTATCAAATATTTAATTTCTTCGTGTGTTTGACGCTGTGCTAACTTCTTTTATTGGTACAAATAAATTATTTCCAGCAACGTTTGTGCAGTAAGCCATGTTAGTCGCTCTCCGCTGAAGCCAATGAACTGCGAGTGCAAAAATATTCGCAACGAAGCCAAACCTGTCACTTGTTGACATAAAAAGACAATTAGTTGACAGAAAATGAAACATGCCTTCCGCTCTAAGACTCTGGGTCGATTTCCCCACAAAATTATGTTTCTCTTTGTTCCAAAATATATCTTAGCAGACTGCAGATCATTTACGTTGAATGTAGGGTGTATTATTAGGATAATTGGATGTACGTATATTATTTTGTATTATGGTCCAGTGTATAAGATAATTATTTTATCTGCTCCATATGCTTGGTCACTTCCAGAATCAAATGCAGTTTTCCGTGTGTCATCGCCTACGCGTTATGGTTTGGTGTAATGCAGTTGATATTAGGTTCTTATTCGCCATATTTAAATAAGGTGTTGGGTGTGGTTTTGAGGCACTGCGCCACAAACCGGAAGGTGGCACGTTCGATTCCCGGTAGTCATAGGAATTTTTCATTTCCTTTCGGCCAAATTATGGCCATGGGGTCTACTCGGACCCTAACGACACGGGTACCAGGAATATTTCCAGGGGAGTAAATGCGGCCGTTGTGTAAGGCTGACAACCTTACCACCATCATGTAGCGACTGTTTTGAAATCTGGGAGTCTCAACCTCCTGGAACCCCCAGGGTCTGTTCAGGCCTGTACAGGGATTGCTAGATGTCGTTTCATTTGGCTGACAGAAACCCTTCTCATCTGAAAACAATTTGTTCGTGTATTTCACATCGAAGTTCTGATAAAAATTATAGAATTGCATTCTGGATGTTTTCTTTCAGACCGTTTTCAGTCCTGTGATAATTGCTGTACAAGTTACCCTGTAACATGCACAAGTAAAAAATCGCATGAGTTCAGACCTGGTGAACATGGAGGCTACACTCACTTGAAGATTATTCTATCACGGGAAAATACTATAAATAAGGCATAAATCTGAGGTATTCTCAGCTGCACCCCTGCGAATATATATATATACTCGCAATGCGCAGAATTGCTTGGCGTGTAAGCTGCGGTACTATCTTTTGAAAAGTGGTATGTTGTTTCTCCTAGACGAAAGGTCTGTCCGTATGGGTTTAACAGACTAATGTGAATTTGTGTTCTCAGAAAGAAAATTGGACCCAATAATCTTAATTGAACTCACAGGACACCACACACCAAACGTAATATCACGTAATGCTACGACACTATGGCTGTGACTGGTCTGGTATGGCTAACATATGTCCTGTTCTCTTTGCAACTCTTTTACGACTCAACAGTTTCTGTCCGGGCGGGGTTTTTCAATTTGTGGAAATGTCTCTGAGTTTTTGGCTATTTGTTATTTCTTAAAACTTTTGCATACTCTATTGTTAATAAGATTGCAAAATTATTTTTACTATATTTTAAGAAATGCATAATCATAATATTATATTAATATTGTCCGAGTCAAAAAAAACGTAGGAGTTCAGCAGTTGACCGTCAGAATATCCCCGAAAACTTCGATGCGGAATTCTGAAAAAAACTCATTGAACAGTATGCTTAATGAACGCCTCACTCCGATTTCATACCCATGAAATTAGAACTGCTAGAAGAGAGAATTGTGTAGCGACTTGTATTTAATAAAAACGTGACTATTTATGTGTTCTCGTTTTCAGCCTCATTCTTCTTTGACATGTCCTACTTTTTTGTATTTATAAGTGGGAAGTGTCCTCTTTTCTTATGATGTACTGATGTATGGCAATCCTGCGTAATGGCCTTTGTTATTTAACATGGTATATTCTTCAGAACAATGCCCGTAATGCTGAGAATTCACTTATCCACTGAGCAAAAACCAAGCTCCATAGCTAAACGGAACGAGGATGTGGTCCACCTATTCGGTACAATCTTCCATCGCGGTATCTATTTGCAAAATTAATTTCCTGCAGGAACTGTATTTAGCATATTACAAAACACAAATACGCGCCTTACGAATGATACGATCGTGGCGACAAACGGCGCGCAGACCCAGCGATCCGTGCGTTGTAAGCTTAATATAGAGTGCGCTGTCAGCTGGCTATGGTAAGCTAGCGGGCAGCTGGCGGTCAACGATAAGCGTCTGATACATATGAAAACTTTGTAGTTTCCAAATCATTCACCAGATTGCGTAGCTATAGTTAGCGGTTTTGTGAGAGTGTGTTAAGTGTGAAGTTTCCAATGGTGTGAGTGTAATTTTTGTGAAACGGAATTTAACAACCACCCGGATTTGTCATTGAAGCGGAACGTAAGAAGTACTGCGTAAAATGAGGTATGGGAATGAGGAGTAGCGTAGTTTAAAACCTCACCCGTGAAGTTGTATATTATTCACGCTGAACCTAACCTATGCAGCATTCAGTCGCTCCGTGCAAGATTTCAGGGACTCACAGTGGTGTTGATGAAGATTCGTGTCTTCCGAATTGTTATGTTCTTTCGACTGGTAAACACGGCGTAACATCCGAGAAGACTCGAAACTTCATACTTACCTGCACTGGAAGTTTCTTGAAAACTGCCTCTTCATGATTCGCAGCCACGAACGCTATCAAACCTCTTTCACACAGAACCCCCGAGAACAGTAATAATGCACTTAATGTATTTCTTCTTGTACTTTCTGACATTGAAGCTGAAGGCGCCAAGTTCCTTCGCAGCGTCTGGTACTCTAACCCCCACGACACAGCGCAACAACCCAAGGGACTTGAAATTTCTTGTATGTATGAACTTCCCAATTGTACGTGGTACAGAGATGTTTTCTGTTTACTTCATTGTTATCCATCAGTCTTGAATCACACTGTGTAGAGGACTAGGTACCTCGGACATGAATGTTTTCCTTTCAAGACAGGTACTACATAGACTGTGGATACCAAGTATGGAACAGAACATACCCCTACATTTGCTATCTACATAGGTCACGTCTTTTTTTCCTTCTCTTCTGTTAAAGTAGTCTACAGATCTTTCCTGTTCGTGATGGGAGTATTGCTTCCAGTTGAAATGACAGGGACAGAATTCAATAATTATTGAAACAGTCTGCTTTCCATTCAGTTCTTTATATTTTAATTGAATAGTCCCCGTTTATTAATGGCTAAATTACTTTCCACCATAGATTTTCTGGACAGTTTATGTTACCAGACAAACACAGTTTCAATTTAATCAAAGCTTAACTATTTTTCAGAATTTACTTAGTTTTGTACATGAATTTCATTTTTAACTGGGCAATATCTTTTTACAATATAAGATGTTGTGTCTGGAGATTAAGGTGAAGGAGGTAATTTGTCCCAGTGTTTAATTAATTTAGTCAGCACTATGCCACAAAGATTTCTGAGAAGTGGAGCTATGCTTCCATTCTTTCATTACTACTCAGAAGTACGTATATACCAGTCCACACGACGTCGTGTCCCACCAGACTGGAATCTTCATCAGCACCACTGTCAGAAGCTCGGCTCTCAAATGTTTTACCTTATTTTGTATCTACTACACTCGTTCAGTTGTCGTGTATTGTGGTGGTATATTTATACATACCACCACAACACAGGCCTACTGCTATTACTGTACATCCGTTTTTTAACAGGTATAGCCTATATCTAAAACGTTGTCACTTGTGTTCTGGTGGCGGTTTACGTTAGCTTTTAAACACTTATTTTTTAATCAATTTTTCTACTAGCACAATTCAAGGAAATGCAAGTTTAGTATTATTTTATATGTAACCCAGTCCTTATAATGATTAAAATTAGTTACTGCTTGATACTTCTTCGTATATTAGCCAGATATAAAGACATGTTTATACTCCTTTGTTCATTTATATGCAGTCTTATGCACATCCATAGGTCCTGAATTACACACACACATATGTGTGTGCGTGTGCGTACATATACATATATAAGTTGCAATATTTTTGAGAATAGGCCGAAAGTTTGTTGTAGTGGGTACGCGGTGGCGCAGTTGGTTGAGGCCTTGCATTACAAGCCGAAAGGTCGCGGGTGCGATTCCCGATGGTGTCACTGGAATTTTTAATTGGCATAATCCTTCCTGCCGCATTATGGCCCTGGGATCTACTCAGCGTCTAACAGAAATTAGTACCAGGAATATTTTCTGGGGGTAAAGGCGGCCGGTGCGTAGGGCTGACAACCTTACCACCTTCATGTGCTGATTGTCTTGAAATCTGTGAGCCTCAACCTTCTGGAACCCTATAGGCCTGTACAGGGATTGCTTTACCTTTTATTTGTTGTGGTTACTTCATTGGAGCGTGGTATGGTGGTGGCGTTTGAAATTTATAGTTGACAGTAGAAATTTAGAGTTAAAAATGTACATTTGACATATGATATTTGATTTATGCCTGAGTATTTCATCTGTTTGTCATAAACGAACTTTCTATTTCTGTCGAGATATGAGATATAGCAGAGGCTACACGGAAACCATAGAATACCTATAGACTGGACGATCGGAGTTCCATTCCGATAAGATGTTTGGGATTTATCTTTTAATGAGCTATTCCAAAACGACTCCACAAGGCTGTCTGTACATTGTATCTCATTTTCATGAAAGAATGTTACGGAAGTATTAACAACGGTTCGATGGGAAACCAAGCCGCTTATCTGTATGTAGCCTCGGCCTAAACATGGTGCAGCCTTTGCCCCGACGCCCGTTTGATGACGCAATTCGAAGCGCAGGTGTGTTTCAGATTAGGCAACTCTCTTTGACCAAGTCCAAGATCATGTGACTGTTATCTGGGGGAGGGCTTGTGAAAGACACCACATAAAGCAATCCACTCTCACACACGCACACACGCACGCGCGGACACCCGCGCACGCACGCACTAACGCACGCACACACACCAGGGGCGCAGTAATGGAAACTTCTAGGCAACAATTTAATCCTTTTTTAGGCGCGTTCGCAAAATTGCGAAAAACAGCTGTTCGCTTCGTCATGTCTCCCTGTCCGTTCGCATGGAACATCTCGATTTTGATGAAATTTGATATTGGAATATTTTTAGAAAGTCTGTCTCGAAAACATACGTCATTGAAATACGACAATAAAGGCAGGCACTTTACCTGAAGACCAATATACATTTATCATCATATCTGGCTCGATTCTTTTTAGGATGAGAAATGTTTCAGACAAAAGTTGTAGAACGAATCAAAACACACCTTTTTCTTTTGTTAAATAACCTTTTTTCTAAAATCGTGCCGTTTATTAGATAATGTGGAAAAATATTGTAGAGCCGGAGAGACCACAGATGACAATATGACACATGTTCATTGCATGCTGGATACCTAAGGCTAAAAGCACGCACTCGGAATATGTAATACTTACTGCCTTCCACTGCAACAATGGGTGCACGAACGCGTCTCATTGTTACGTTTATAAGTACATGGCTGTGTGGTTAATAGTTTGTTTACCGGGTACCAGGCACGTCTGAGAACTGGAAGAGGTAACTTTCAAACACGTGCTTAAACTTTTGGTAAGTCGTGTAATACCTGCTATTAATGTGGATAATGTGAGCCGTTCCTGCGTTACGTTGGACATCCTCTGTATGTACAAGCCTAGGTTTAGACAGATTCTTTTCAATTTTAAAATATTAAAAGAGCCAGTAATGTGTGTAAGCATGACCATTATCTGGGTGAGATGAGGGTATTCATTTTTAACGTCACGGTTGGAAGAGAGGCGCGAACGTGTTTGGTAGTTGGTACAGTGCCCATATTCTGATATTTGCACATTTGATCGCTCTGTCTTTTTTCAGTTCAGTATGTGACAATAAATTTCGATTTACATAAAAGAAAAAAAAATAAAAAGTAAAATAAAAATAAAATCATGTACAGAATATGCAAAAATCCTTCCACCATTATGTTAAAGCAGTTACTTTCGCACATAGGTATTGGAGGAGCATTCTTGTGTTAGCTTTCGTGAGGGTCATTGCGAATTCCAAACGTAGTTTTCCCTATGCACGTTCTTTTTGCCGGCTTTATGCCGGACTGCTGGCTAGAAGTCTCTTCGGAACGTCCTGCGACCGGCCACCTCGACAGGGGGTTTTCTTGATTTCTTTGTGTCTATAAGCGAATGCTGAGATGGTTCCCAATATTCCAAGTTGCCACTATGTGCTTCTCATTTAGCCCTCCCGACTTAAATTTATTAGTAACCAATTTTATGTTTTGTATACATGTACAATAACTACTGCCACCGAGTAACAATCCAATTGCAGTTAATAAATATTATTATTATTATTCATTTCTAACAGGTTTTAAGTCTTTTTTTTTATTTCGGTCTGCCACTCTCCTGTCTATAAAACGCCACTCGTAAACATTAGACAAGAAACGGTATAGGCGTAGGGCTCTGACGTAAATAATAAATAAACATACTACACTGTATCAAATAAACTCCGACAAACGGACTCATCTACTCGTATTATTAAATCACCACTTTTTAACGCTATATGTAACCCCAACATGTTTCAACCCTTAAAGGACCATCTTCAGGGAGTATAATTCGTACATTCTAGCAGCGCGAGTCACCAGTTGTAAAATTATGGAAGTCAAAACATATTTTCAAGTAAAGTTATAGTATATAATGATTATAATATAAAATACATAAAATTATAGAATTTTTACAATATCTTTTTAAGGTATGACGAAAGTAATTAATACGTACCTTTTTCGTATCCATGTACTAGTATCACCATATCAAATAAATACAGACGAAAGCACTCATATATTATTAAATCACCACTTTATTAACAATATAGTCACGTCACTCCAACATGTTTCAGCCCTTAGAGGATCTTCTTCAGGGCGTATACTTCATATCCTTTAGGGTTGAAACAGGTTGGAGTTGGGCATAGTGTTAATAAAGTTGTAATTTAATATACGGGTGCTTTTGTCGGTGTTTATTTGATATAGCGACACTAATGCACGGATATGAACAAGATAAACACAATATAGTCGTAATAAAATACAGGGCATGTAGCCAGACTTTGTATGCGTCCTGTCGTGTATGTGGAGAATAAGCCATGACACCTAGCAAGACGTAGGAGTAGATTTGCTTCCACCTTCTTCTTTTTCTTCTTACATCGTTTCCTACTTCTAAATTTGTGGAATTTCTTCTTCATAAATATTGTACGCCACACTCCACATATATTATCAAAAGCAAGAAACCCTCGCTTACCTGCAGTGCGTTATGTCTACAAGTAATAAAATTGTTTGCTTCGTTGTTGCCGGGAATCTGGTATTAAGGAAATGGAGGTTTAGATTTCTACAGGGCAAATTTTATATTTAATAAGAAATACTCAATGTTTGTAAGCAATGTGCGACAAAGTAGAATACCTTCCATTTCGCACTGCCTTGAAATTTAGTCTCCGACCCCAAGGATAGATGGTAAATAGAGAATATTTAATAACAACATGGTAAGGAGAATATGTGAGCACAGGAGAAGAGGAAATAATAGGGCACTCCAGAAGGAAATGTCTCCATAACTCGTAGTCTTGTGCTGCTTACCATATATTGTAATGGTGATCAGTGAAGGATAATTGTATAGAATATGCATGTAGCAGCCATGGGATTCGAAAAATGCATAGACCTGCGGAATTTTACAAAGGAAATCTAGGCGTGTATTGCGGGATGATTCTAAGTTGGATGTTAAAGAAATGTGTTTTGAGGAGTGTGCCTCACGACAGGAATCGGTGACCGGCTGTTTCATACACGATAATGAATTTTCGGTTTCCGTAAAAGGCAGGGGATTTCTGACTAGCTATGCAAGTTTCAGCTTTTCAAGGAAGAATCCTCTCTTTGAAGTTAGTTATGCGATTACGTAATCGACAGTTTTATTATCATTGTTGTCCTAATCATTTACAAAATAATACAGTCGCTCGAGAATTTACAATAGCTTTGCTTAAGCTTTTAAGGTCTACTGGTTACGTGACGCACCAACAGGTTTAGCATTCATGAATTGTGCATTCTGCCCGCACGTGATGTGTTTTGTATTTGTCTGAGAATAAAGAGCGACTTGTGCCACTTACAGCATAAACTGATTGGTTTTTATAACCGAGATGAAAAGTGTTTATTGTGCGGTACGAACTGGGTCTTTAAATAAAGCGGTCTGCCCTTCGTCTGTAAAGGGTTAAAAGACAGTGACTGTGTACACATGGATTGTGATATGAGAATCTATTTACTATTCAGATGTGGAAACTTGAGCAAAATACATTACTTTGATAAGCAGCTTGACAACTACATGGGCCTGTGTGCTGTGTGTAATTGTATAGTCATTAGGGCAGTATAGTGCAGTGCACGGTTTTTGACTGGTGGAATTTTCAAACGGTAGGCTAGGATCGAGTTATTAATGCAGCGACTGCAGTTTGACGCAGTCCACTCCGCCTGCGTAACTACAGTTGTCCTTGTTACACTGAAGTTACAAGCAAATAAACACCCACCCCTCACCACTTCACCACATCCAGAAGGCCCGTCCGCCTACTCGGCTAACTCCTCTAACGGCTAAAAACCATGCCCCGCACTATAAGGTATGAGAAGTTTTTTGTTGTACCAAATGTGGCGCTGGAAATGGGGAGACAAAAGTGCAGGTAGGTTTTGAGCGAGGAAACGTCCTTGGTAGCAACAGCGTGGTTGTAACTCCGGATCCTGCTCTCTGGTGGCTTGCTGTGTTAGTTGTACTGAAACATCATGTTCTGGTTCCAGAGATTAATACCCATGATTATTATTTATTTTTTAAAGAAAATGAACATAAAACGTGTGACAATTAAAATTCTAATACTTGAATGCGATGCCTTTTTTTTTGATAAGCCCTTTTCACTTGATAATGTCTTTTCGAAGACTTTAGTGTTAGTGGCTTTAACCTTCGGATAAAGGTAAGTTTGTCTCTATGCTCAAATAAGCGCCACACCTTGTATATGTGTAAAGGCGGTGAAATACACATCTGTGCATTATAACCTAGTCTCTGGATAAACTCCAAAGCTGATGTCAAACACGTAGTTCAGTTAGTTTTCCAGCAGCAGTTAACAGTAGTATTCAAACAATATTTGGTAGTTGCACAGCCTTGATCTGTGACCATGGGAGCATGTTAACGTCAGTATACATGCAGACAAAGACTAATTGGGTCTATGGCGAATTACATGAATGGATACTAATCTGATTAGTGGGAAACGGATGGCAGGGGGATGAGGAAACCAGGCAACCCGCGGTGTAGGGTGTTTTATCACCGCGTGGTGACATATAGATGCTTGATGACTGACAAAGTGTGATGATAAGGGCTACTGGTTTCACAGACAGCAGATATCTGGGTTGATGTACACAAAACATATTTGATTGTTGTTGTGGCATTACTGCAGAACACCGAGACCACTGGCTGTAATTAGTAAACTGATGGAAACATAGAGACTGGACTGTGTGCTGGATGGTCGGGGTTGGATTTCTGGAATCGCCAGATATTTTCTTCTTCTCTGCAGCCTGCAGATGGACCCTAGACTTGACCAGGCCTCCCTTTCAAGGGGTACCGGTAGCTCTTTCCCCAGTATAAAGCCACCACGGCGTGAAGCTAAACCACTCCTCTCCATCCTATGGGGATATGAAGATTGACGCAATACCTCCACTCCCTCTCCACCTTCACGGGGTGATGCATAACTAAACGCATGGACAACATTGCCTTTAGTAAATTAATACAATGTCCGCTTTTCTGTACAGCTGCAAATGGAGAACTCTTAAGTCACACTGATTCGGATGTGCAAATGAGAACAGATTTCAAGATAACTTACATCCTATTAACACTCGAATAAAAATTATGATGGTCCAATTTCTTCATTATTATTTTTTTTGTGGCGCTGCGGCCCAACGCCGGCCATAGCCTCCTCATTCATGAGGTTTCTAGATCACGCACAACGACGCACCACAGTCGGTAGGACTCCTCTGGATAAGTGATCAGCTCGTCGCAGAGACCTCTACCTGACAACACACAACACTCACCTCACAACAGACAGACATCCATGCCCCCGGCGGGATTCGAACCCACGATCTCAGCAGGCGAGCGGCCGCAGACCTACGCCTTAGACCGCGCGGCTACTGGGACCGGCATTATTATTATTATTAATGGTAGTAATAGTAGTAGTAGTAGTAGTATCCTTGTTATTACCTTTATGCAGGGTATAGGGTATTTAAATTATATACCTGAAACAAACCATGCTTGCAGGGTATATATTGTATTATTGTTATTATTATTAATGTAAAATGTTTTCATTTTAACTCTGTTATGTAAATAATATTGTTTCTTCTTGTGATTTGTATTTTCGTTGTTTGATTTTGTACATGTGGGTGTACAGTGGGTGCGCGCGGTGGCGCAGTTGGTTGAGGCATTGTGGTACCAGCCAGAATGGTCACGGGTTCCATTCCCGATGGTATCACTGAAATTTTTTATTGACGTAATCTTTCCGGCCGCACTATGACCTTGGAGTCGACTCAACCTCTTACAGAAATGAGTGCGAAGGGCTGACAACCTTACCACCTTCGTGCGCCGATTGTCTAGAAATTCTGGGAGCTTCAACCTTCTGGAACCTTCAGGGCCTGCCCAGGCCTGTACAGGGATTGTTTTTTTCTCTTTGTATGTACACTTTATTCTTCTGTGTATTATGCTGATCTTGTAACTGGGTAAAAAGCAGACCAGTCAAAATGCGTATTCGATATTTCAGCACTCGCGGGTACAAGAACGTACTCGTGAGTGCTCCATATTCATATTCCATACACCTACCGTCGACACTGTGTGGGTTGATCTTAGTAATTTTTAGCGTCGTTAAATAAAGCAGTGGAAACTGCTGATACACTTAACCAACAATTAATTACGACACACAAGATTCGTGCCTATGCGGTTTGTAGATCATTCCACTGTGTAACATCCATTGCAGATTTATTTGGCGCATACTTAAATAACAACACAAACACGATGAATGTTCCGTGCTTCGGTACAAAGCACTTGTGACCTGTTACATGGCGTTATCTGATAATTCGCTTGGAGAAACTGAGTGAAACCACGAAAAATATTAATTCTCAGGTTAACCGAGAAGGAACGTGTATTTTCCACATAAAGTCAACCTTGTCACATAGGAGACCTTTGGGCTAGTGGCAGAGGTCTGGTACTGGAAAGATGTGAATTCTGTGCAATGTTTCATGCTGTAAATGTAACATGTCTCCATTTTCTGAGGACTAGCCGCATCGAACAAGAACAAAAATTAAACGACATTAACAACACGTCGCGTCTCATCGACCTTGTTTCCTGCCGATTTAGAATATAGGCTACCGGGTGACTATACAGATTCTACGCGAGTGCAAGGTTTTAGACTTCCACAGCGGTATGGTTGCGGATTTAGGTCTATTTGGATGAGACATTGTACTGCTGGATTTGTGTGTCCCGACGTTTCGAACGAACGTAGTGCCTTCATCTTCGAGGGTTGAAGGGTCCAAGAAGAGGAAGCACTAACCCAGCGACACAGCATCATATCAGAGAAGATGGGGAATGTTTATTCTAAACGATTTGTTACTGCAGTACTAACGCGGAGTGGAATATTACTGTCATGTGAAGGCTGTATTTAAAACAGAATATGTTACCAGTGTGTGAAAACTGTCAAATTTGGACACTTGCTTTGAAATGCTGTATAACCTTAAGATTTTTTTAAAAGGTATATTTTAACTGCTGGTATGATCCCCTCTGTATACAATGTAGATGACTGTGATAAGTCTGTGTTTACTTTGTCATTTATTGCAAGGAACTAAGAACTACGAGTGTAGGTAGGCTTATTGGATATTATGTTAGTATGAGATTTGAGGACCTTACGACAGTGAGGTCTTGTGATTTGTTTCGCCTAGCAATTCCTAGAAAGGTGCATACGTTTCGGAGGATCTTGATGCCGCCATATTCTGTTGTGTAGACGGAGACAGCAGATTATTTCGTAACGCTGATACCTGGCTTCTCATCCCACAAGATAGTAATTTTCGCAGATACTTCTTTGAGAAACTCAGATCTCACAAATTGTGCAGTAGATTCTAAGTATAACATTCCTTCAAATACGTCAGTAGTTACAGGTGAATGGGTACTGTCGTGCGGACACTTTGCACAACTTGAGAGCTGAACTTAAGGGCTGCCGACGTCAGTGTGTTACTGTAGCTCCATTGATTCCGCTTGTATTCTGGCCTGAGTGTTTAGCTATATACCTTGCCGGCAGTAGGAGCCATACTTGCTATGCAAAACATTTCCCATTGATATCAGAGTACGCACGGTGGTATAAGCCTGTCAGCTGCCTTCCTCCCAAAAGCTCCTGACAAGCTTCTACGTGAACCCTCCTCATCAACAGGAATGCATGAGACACGGCTGTTATTTACGATGCAAAATATTTTATTGCTGATTTAAGTTTTAGTGGCGAGGAAATGTTGATATTCATTCTGTTGTGGGGTGATGGGGCCGCGTGGAAGTTGACTGCGTGGTCAAAGTATCGGAGGAACATGTCTTCTTAATCTTACGGCTAGAAGTGAACCCTGAAGGTGGAGGAAGCCGGGTTCTTGAAATGTTAACGCTGCCCTATTGCACATGACATTATCTACCGAAAATGTGCTTTTTTTTTTTTTTTTTTTTTTTTTTTCTTTTTTATTTGGGTTTATTTTGAAAGAATGCGTGAAGAAGAAGAGAAAAGTAAAGAAGATGGAAACAAACAAATAGAAAGATGGGAATAAGTGAGAGGTCGAATGATGATGGGACAACACCAGTCGAATAATTCACTGCGAGGGTACAGATTTCCTCCAGTCTTAAGGGTAGACGTTTTCTTGGAAAAATGGCTCGCAATTCTACAGCGCACGAGGTGGATTGTAAGAAGTAGGGATATTTATAGACAGTTGAAGTATTTATAAGCACATAAGAGCAATATAAGAGAGTGTGAGAATGACACGTCAGTGTAAGAAATTTGGTTGAAAACGACAGTTTTCCCATTCTATAGACGTACAGAGAAAAATGGTCTTGAGCCTTCTGAATGGTAACACATTTGAAGATAACGATCAATTACTGGGGTTATTCACTGTCCTCTAAATTGGAGTAAGGTAGGAGGAGTATAAAATACAGGAATTGCTAGGGTTTCTGGAAGGACATTCTCTAATCTAGACTAATAAATAATTCAGTTACAAATGAAACAGAGCGTCATTATACACCATTACCGGAATTCAGACGCGGTTCAAACGCATTGAAGGGTGAGGTCTCATCTGCATATCCTAGCAGTAGCCAAGTGCGGTTTTGCTACGAGTGGGAAGTCGGACAATGTTCGAAGCTCATATCATTTCTCACCCGGTAAATCCTCCCGTAAGGGAGCGAGATGACATGGTGGTCATATATATCTAAGGATTAGCCCTAAACAAAGTCTAGCGCAGGGGATGCTGTGGTAGAGAGAGTACCACAACTGCCTTGAGCATTCACCTTCCATTGCCCCTCTGACTAACCCCTTTTCTCTTCTAATCTATTTTTTTATTTCTTCTGCCTCCTTTACATATTTTCGCATTCTTATGTGTAACACCAAATCACGCCGCCACCTATGAAGTTGTTACGTAGTCTAGTTTTGTTTGTTCAAATATTTTACGGGGCCTTATCAAATATTAAAATTAAATAGGGTGGTGCAAAGGTCAATGAGACGGCCTTTCTGTTGTTGAACATCGAGTGCCAAGTGACTTTTGCATCACCCTGTATAAGGTCTGCTTATGAAATCAAAGAAAATTTCCATCGATTCGTCGATAGATGTGTAGTCGGCTTCACGTGCCGGCCGCGTTCAGTACTGGTACCCATTGAACAGAGACTTTTATAGCTCAAACTGCAGCGACTTGATGCAAGTTGCAGTATAATCTGTACTTGTTCTATATTTGTTGAACATGATCCAGACTTTTGTGTGAAATAGCTACTATTCAGCTTGAAGTAAATTATGCTGGATCTGCCATGTATAGCATTTAATGAAGTGTTTGTACATTCAGAATACATTCGTACTTGGGCATGGAGGGAAACCATGAAGCTATAAATCCCGTGAGACTAGTAGAATTTATCTGAGGTTTGTAGAATTCTAAGGTTCATTACTGTGTTGACAAGGACTTGTAACTTTTTCCCGTCCTGAGCCAAATTAATGTAGTCCACACACACACACACACACACACACACACACACACACACACATACACACTTCATCGCATCTTTTTAAAATCTGTTTTAATATTATCATTTCATGTGTGATGATATCTTCCATGTGTTTTAATTCCTTCGTGTTTTAGGGGCAATGTGTATTCAGGTACAAATACAGTACGTGTAGATCTCTTCCCTCCAGGTACTAAATTAGTAACACTTTCTTAAATTTTAAAATTTAAACTTGACGCTATATAATACAAATCCAGATGCCCTTTATTTTGCCAACACAGACACTCAGTTTCTGTGTTCTCGCTAAGAGGTATACACTTTCTTTTTCATGCACAGCCGTTTACAGGAGTTACTGTCCATTCCTCCAGTAATAAAAGTGTACTGTCAACTTAACACAACAAAACGTGTTTTGCATATATATACAATAATAGTACCAACAAATGCACGCAAGTAGATTCAAATTATTTTACGTACACAATGAATTGTACATGTTTCGGCCAACCATGTGGCAGTCTTCAGGGATACAAAATACAGAGGCTAGATACATTTAAATTGTAACGCACATATCATGGGGCGTATAAATCTTATATTTTTCCGTGTCCTACATCTTATAGAATATCAGTTGGTTTGGACTAAATCGCGCAGACTGATTAGAAAAGTGTCGGTCAAGAATTCCTAATATTTACAGTTGTATTTTATGTTTATGGTTCCTTGCATCGTTGATCTTTATTAATAAGTGTCCAACGAGACGCAACACAAAGCAGTATGTTTATTATTCTGTAAGTTCACTCTACATGTTTCGGGTGTCAACCACACCCATCATCAGGAATACACAAAACTGAAACTACAGCCTCCGGTACTGGCCGTATTTTTTGTGCAGCTACCTCCCTCCAACGTGGTCAAGCTTGGCCAGGTTGGAGGGAGGTAACTGCACAAAAAATAGGGCCAGTACCGAAGGCTGTAGTTACAGTTTTGTGTACCATCAAGAATACGTGGCCAAGCTTGGCCAGGTTGGAGGGAGGTAGCTGCACAAAAAATACGGCCAGTACCGGATGCTGTAGTTACAGTTTTGTGTACTCCTGATGATGGGTGTGTTTGACACCCAAAACATGTAGAGTGAACTTGCAGAATAATAAATAGACTGCTTTGTGTTGCATCTCGTTGGACAGTTATCAATATATTTACAGTTGTATTGTTGCCCTTTAATTTTGTTTGTATGGAAGAAATAACGCATTTATTTACCATTTATTATGTAATCTTAAATAACTATGTCACTGCTATTGACTAGTAACATACCATATTATTAACACACAGTCACAAAATACACTGCCACCATTCTTCAGTTTTTCATTCACTAAACGATGCTCTTTCTTTAAATGTTTGCATGAAAAACTGTTGAAGGAAACTGTGACTTGATGCAGAATCAGTGTAAAAGATTATTTATTTAAAACTTCATCTTGTGTTAGCATAACAATGTTGGCCGATGTAATTTTTCACAATTTCCCTGAAGAACTGTGTGTAATCATGAGGGTTCGCACTGTAACGGCAGCTGTATGCCAGGTGTAGCACATTGTCAATAGGCAGAACATTCAGGCGACGAGATTATATCAGCGGACTGATGAACGTTTATCCGTCACTAAACAGTGTTTGTTGAAGCCAGCTTAAATTTAATTAATGTCTTGCCACTATGCACAGGCAATATCTCTCATTCTAGTATCACAGTATCTTCCGTAACGAGGGCGGACGGACTGCATGAGCAGCACAGGACGTAACCTGAATTACAAAGGACATCCTGTCGAGGATATGTGTTACCATAACTAGTGTGAGGATGCGTATACCTTTCAAGAGCATGGAAGGGATATTATGGGAAAAAGAATAATACAATAAAGAAAAACATGACCGAGATGAAGGAGCTGCGAGCAGAACCCGTAGCCTTCTTCCCTGCTGCATGGATTTCTGTTCCAACAGGTCTCGTTGTACATTATTAATATGAAATGCAGTATGTATTCCGTCTGTCACAGTATTTATAAAAACTTAAAAATGCTGGTGCATATAATATGACGAGTTATGTTATACGCACCAGCATTTTTAAGTGTTTATAAATATTGGCCTGATGATGGCCTAGTCAGGCCGAAATTAGTTGCCAACATTTGAAACAATGAAATAAAAAGATATTTGTGACAGACGGATTACATATTTTATTTAATTTTAATGTCGTACTTTTAACACAATGGGATGTCCTCTACCTGTTGTGATTTCATTACTGAAGATTACTGTCTTTAGAGATGGCGACGTTCAGTCTGTTGGATGAGTACCGACGTTTTGGAGGAATCTACTTCCTCCACCTTCAAGTGCATAGTTACTTAGCCTATATTCAATAAAACGTGCCCTTAACAAGAGTCGCATATTTTTCCAAAACCTGTCAGAATAGGTTATTTCAGGACCGTGAAGGAAATGACGCTACTGTCTTTCCCTCCTCGCATTTTTGCGCGTCCGCCATGTTGTTATTACTAAGTGTAGGGAATTAAAAATACGGTGTTGCGGTTGCCACCAATAGCGTAACGTGTGTGTCGAGTTCATTCAAGATCACTCAACAGAATCATAAGTTTACATGCGACAAGCATTATGATGATCGCATAATGCTACGTTTTTTCTCTCTTAAAGGAGGAAAATAGATTGAAAAGAAAGAGCTTAAAGGTTCGGCATGATGACAAGAAGGAAGGAAAACGAAAAGATAGATCGAAAGAGAAATATACAAGGAAGGGATAATTTAAAAAAAATGGCTTGTATCCTATATTCGGACTGAAGTGTTGATGCGCTTCTGACCTTCCCTATACATGAAGATAAAGTTGCCACATGAGATTTGAGGTTCTTATGGGGAAATTTAAGGAGCGTCATCCCCATTGTGTTTGTTAGAACCTAAGGTAATAATTCTATAAGGATATAGCAGTCATAACACAACTATATTATCAGGTATATATAACTTATCAACTACATTATTCGGCCAATGCTGCTGCGGCCATCATCAGGTTGGATACAATTTATCGGAGAAGCTATATAGATATGATGTAACTAATAATTGTTCTGTATTATACCATATCTATATAGCTTTTCTGATAAATTGTATCCAACCTGATGATGGCCACAGCAGCATTGGCCGAAACATGTAGTTCATAAGTTATATATACCTGATAATATAGTTTTGGCATGACTGCTATATCCTTATAGAATTATTACTTTAAGTTCTTACGGGGAAGACTTACGTAGTCTGCAAGCTTGTAACGCGGAGTGTTATCGTAGGTTATTACTGACGTTTCAGAGAAACTCGTTGCTGTGAAGATGGCAGCAGCAACCTTTTCCAAAATGTCGAAAGCAGCCGGTAAGATCAAACGGTGTCGCAACGAAGAACACTTAAAAATTACCACGTTTTTGGCTAGTGAGTCTAAGTCCTAACTTATAGTTGCTTGGAAGTGGATTATATTTCCAATGCGTCGAAGAGGACTCTGAACTAGTGTGTGATTAATGTCTTTACTAATTTGTTAATTAACCCACTTCCTGGAATGGCGTACTTCGTCAGAATCTAACAGCCATCTTGTTAACCTTTTGGCGCCGGAATTATTTTTTTTAATTTTAGCACACTCTGTATGTAAAATGTGAATAAAACAGGAACCAAATACGTTAGAAGTATGAAACGAACTGCATTTTGAAGAGAAAAGAAAGGACAGTATATACCATGTTTAAAATATTCAGTACCTGTATTTGTTGAATAAATATATAAAATGCAGCGTTTAGAGGTTAGCGGTGCGGTACGACCACTATATGGATCTTTAGGCGGCAAAGGTTTAATCAAGGTACGCGCGTTAAGTGGAACCTGAAGCTTAAAAGAGGCCAGCCCTCTAACTCGAGGCCACATGTTCACAACTTTTTTCTCTATGATACATTTTAATATTATCCTTCCAGATGCTCATGGATTAGCAGGTTTCTGCTTGGAAGTTTTGCTGCATTTGCGAAACATTACTTTAATGTCAGTATGTAGCATAAGGCTGGTTTAAAAATAATCCCTTGTTGTTACATGTTGCTTGAATTACTGTAATTCGGCGTTTCCCAGACTTTGTTTCGGGGAATACAGGTGTCCCGCAAGATGTGAACATGTGTTCCATGAAAATATAGGGAAACAAACAAAATATTTGAATTTAGCACTTTTGTATAGTTTAAAATGCAGTTCACGTAAGAATTTTTGTGAGAGCCTTTCGTTTGGTTCCTAACACATTTCGCTGCGCTCACTTTCATTTGATGAATGAGGGACCACAAACCATAAGTGTTCCGTAAATATTTACTGAGTTAAAAAAGTGTTCCCTGACTGGAAAATTTTGGGAAACGCTGCTGTATTTCATTAACCTTCATTTAACTTAGCTTCTGAGTCGGCTACTTCTTCGTACATAAAGTAAACATGAACGTGCCGTTACTGGACTCACATTCGTAATCTAAGAATTTTTATTTTGAGCTGTTTTATCCGTAGAAAGTGGACGTTTGTTTGTTCTATTCCTCGACAAAGGCAGAAGATCGGTTTGCTCTATTTTTTTCGTTCCATTCTCTGTCCTACTCCAGTCCCAGGCGTGCCTCGGTGCTCATTTGTTTATGTGGCAGTTGCGTCTGTAAGACACTAAAGCGGTGCTTGTTCTGCGAAATTGAAATTGTCTTACGAAACAATGCTTTCAACATCGTGATCCATAATTCCACGAGATCTTCTCCTTCGTCGTCCTAATGGGTTTATCGATTCGCTACATAACCTCGATAAGATTTGACCTTACTACAGAGACTTTTTCCTTAAGGCGTTACAGTTCTATTATAGTTGAAACTTTACAGTTAGATTCATAGCGATTAGTGGCTTAATTTGTTGTTTAGATGGTTGGCTGATTGGTTGTTTAGTTTCAGAGTTTGTAATGGGTTGCAAACACGTTGGTGAACGTCGTGAGGAAGGAAGTTAATGCAAATGATAAAGCCGGGAACTTCATGGCCACTAGAAAAATTAAATAGAATGCAATGACACATAAATCGGCCAGACATTGAAGGAAAAAAATTATCACTGAACAGTAGAACAAATAAACAATCGTATTCCAACACGGTATTTAACAACATTTGAATTAATTACGCTGAAAAAACTAACGTATAATTGAGAGGGTCTAGGCTATTTTTAGCTTCCCTGAAACCCTCCAAGCCAGTGCATGTATAGTACTCTAAAATAGGCCGCGACCGCTTCCTTCCACGTCCTTTCAAAATTGATCATTCATTACTCATCCATCCATTCTGATGCTGTGTAGTCTGAGCTACTGGCAGCGTCTTTAAATGAACAACAAATAAGAAAGTAAATAAACACATAAGTGAAACTGAATGAAATAAGTAAAGTTGAAGAATAAAAGACCAACTTGATGCCACTTGCTATTTTATTTCACTTCTTATGTGCTCAATATGTTTCGCACATAAGAAGTGAAATAAAATAACAAGTGACATCAAGTTGGTCTTTCCTTCTTCAACTATCACAATGATGCACGGTCCAATATACATAAGCAGTAAGTATGTTCATCTCAGGGTAGACCATCATTTTCTAGAACTATGTAACAGTAATGTCTTACTCTATTATGCTCGTTTACGAGCTTTTTAAATAACGAATACCACATAATAGTCGAAGAGGAAAGCAGAATGGACTTCTTGTCGGTTAGGTTAAAGCAAACTTATGTTATTTTTATGTTTTGCTGACCGTGCATCTCAGTCTAATCTTAGTAATTAACCAACTTAATGCAGAAAATCTTGTTTTATAATAAGTTTATTATATGCCTCTACATGTTTCGAGCACTATGTGCTCATCGTCAGAAGGTCAAAATTGTATTATACAGCATCTGGTATCATTACAACTGTAGGTGGCCGTTCGGTACGGACGGGACGGCCACCTACAGAGTGCGATGTTACCAGATGATGTATAATACAATTTTGACCTCCTGATGATGAGAACATAGAGCTCGAAACATGTAGTGGCATATAATAAACGTATTATAAAACAAGATTTTGCGCATTAAGTTGGTTAATTACTGAGATGAAACTTATGTTGCTTTATTTATTGATATTGTAAGTATACGGTACCTATAAGTAATGAAGTCACGCCGCGATTGTTGTCATTATTTGCACTTTCAGAAGTAACAACACCCTTCGTGGCGAAACTTGACTATGTTACGTATTTGTATAAGCCATTGGTATTACTTAATCAGATTCAGGGATCTTGGCCAAAAAAAAAAAAAAAGAAGAATAGATTCTACCATACTGGTTCCTATGGTAACCAAGATAACCATCATGTGTCACTGCGTTGGGGATTACCCTTCTCCCTTCCTGTAATCCCCGCAGAAAATTCCGCTTTATGTATCGATTCAACTGAAAAAAAATTCTCAATACGAGACCGATTGGATGTCAATATATGAGTCATCTTTGGATGAACTGGGGTGGATAAAAAATGGTCGCAGTAAAACAGAAATTTTTTTGTGAAATAAGAAGTAGTGAACCACACTTCAACTAAGAATCATTTCACAAAGCTGAAATTCCTACACGATAATTGCATGGACGACGCTTAGTTGTCGATAGAGTTGTTGATACTTGTTCTTACAGCTGTGATCTATTCCGTTGTGTTCTGTGTGATTCACTCAGTAACAGCCATCGGTGTAACAAAATATTCTATTAATATTCGCAACACTCCACGTTCATTTAGCTACTTTTTCGACATCTTTTGAGCATGCACACTTATCATTAGGGGGTTCTGTCCTTAAAATGATCTATTGATTTACATTAAGCATACAGTTTTATTTTACAGTAAACTTTCGATTGTCTATCAGGTTTCGAGACCGAAGCAGTGACGGATATGAGAATAGATGGGCAATAGAAATGTGCTTTAAAATTACACACTGTTTAATACAAGTAAAATTCTTCATTATATTACAAACTAAATTATACTGACATATGAGCATTACAGAATAGACCAAGATTCGAAAAGTGTTGTGTTGCTTGCAGACTACTCACCATATGTCAAACATCCTTTTATTATACCGACTACAAGCACAGTATTTGTTCATTTCCTACATTCATTGTATTTCTGGTACATGTTTCGATGTCACATTCATCGTCATCAGGGAGAATTATTGTGCTGTTTACTTAAAACCAGATATTGTTATGAAGTTATGTGAATATAAAAAGGTAAAGTGATCCCGTTACAGGCCCGGTGTGTCCCAGACGGTGGGTAGAGGTATAGCTCTACTCTTCCATGATCGCGGCACTAGAAGGGGGTGAGTGGTCAGCAGCACGAGCCGGCCGCACTTTACCCCCGGGAAAGACCCGGTACCCATTTTACAGGAGGCTGGATGGGCCCCAGGGCCGGTCTGGACGGGCGGAAAATCTCGTCCCCACCTAGACTGGATCCGGGACCGTCCAGCCCGCAGTCAGTCGCTATACCGACTGAGGTACTCCCCCCACTTATGTGAATATATGTAATGAATAAACATTGTGCATTTAGTTGATGTAATTAAAGGATGTTTAATATAATGAGAATGCACGGAATGGATAACTTCAAAATACACACCATGTGATAAGGAACGCGTGCGTGTTTCCTCCTACACCTCACACCCGCAATAGCTTGCCACCATGACGGTTAATAGAAACTAACGGATAATGGGGTGACGGATAAACAAGTTTTACTGTATTCGTTGTTTACTTGGTGCATGACAGTGTCACTGAAACTCGTTTATGTGTATATATTCTGTCAGTTAGTGACAGAAGTCTTAAAGGCTTACGAAACGTGATAAAGAGACCTTCAGAATTGCTGAATAAGCTAGGCAGCGGACACGTGCACATAACTATATATACAGGAAAAAATATTTTACAAAAACCATTTGTGTGTTGAAATCGTTGATAGATTTTCTTAATATGGGGAGTGATATTTGAATTACAAGTATTTCCCGAATGCTTTGTTTCCTATTGCTTACCTTCCTTTGATATTCGTTTGTTTCAGATCAGGGTCTGTTGTTGTGAAGGTAATCGCACGGCAAGTATAATGCAAGTATTGAGA
>Ga0123355_10000944_pt1 | contig 40240 bp, 41 predicted proteins | sample TergutEmb28metaG_3_FD_89872 | JGI IMG/M metagenome (GOLD analysis project Ga0123355, IMG submission 89872) | Embiratermes neotenicus P1 segment gut microbial communities from Petit-Saut dam, French Guiana - Emb289 P1 | ecosystem: Host-associated > Arthropoda: Insects > Digestive system > Gut ...
AGAAGAGTGGATGAACAATCTCCCTAGACCTATGTTTAAATATAAAACATCATTAGAAGTAGCATAAAAATTTAATAACATTTACATTGTTAAAAAAACGGACACTTAATATTGCAATTTATATTTTATTTTGAGAAAAGTAAATAGTTTGTATTTTTACTAATATTCATATATACTATTAAAAAGTTTAGTGAGAAGGAGGATGAAACATGTCATCATTTATGGATTATTTACAAGCTGCTATTGCAGGTGCAATAGCAGGTATGGGTATTATGATGTTGCTTCCCGCAAAGAAAAAAGAAGGAGAAGAACAGAAAGTAAATCCATTGGTAGTAAAAGGAATAGGACTAGTACTTACTGTAGCAGGTGGAGGATTTTTGATTTGGTTTTTTATGTAAGAACCATTATTTGAAGGTGTTAAACTGCTAGAAAAAATAGTATAACAAGGACATTCAATCCTACATGCATTAACCACTGTAGGATTGGATGTCCTTGTTATATAAGCTCGGTCTTATTCTAAAACAAGAGCATAGTAGGTATATATGCATTATCTGGTGGCTGCAGATAAATATCTTCTGTTGGTGCTTCAATTTGTTTTAATTCATTTACTATTACTATTGGTATTTGCCCATTGTAAGTACCTTCAGAAATTTCGCCGGTTATTTCTATCCAAGTCCCATCAGGAATATTCGAAATGTCCGGGTATCTACAAAGAAATCCTAGAATAAAAATATCTGTATCTGATACAACTAAATTTCTTGCTAGAACAAATTCATCTGGAGGAAAATCGCTTTGCCTATAAACATATCCAGTAAAAGAAACATGTATTCCTAAATAGTCTTGTAAATTGTTATACACAACTCTTAATACATTAGCGTAGTTGCCTGTTGTTAAGACTTGCACATCGGGCACGGGGACTTCATCTTGTACTCTAAAGCTTTCAGTAATTATTTGGTATGTAGAATAAATAAAAAACAGAGTAATAATTATGCAAAGGACCACAAATACAACTTTAACTATATTCTTACTATCCAATTTTATATTATATACAAACATAGAATTATACCTTCTTTCTAGTAAATTCTATGTTCAATTATTGCAATATATTCGGATAAATGATATATTAATTGAATGTAATTAAGATAGAGGAAGTTTGCGTTATTACATTATAAAATAAATAAGTTATGCGAACATAATAGAAAGATAATAGTGGAGGATTTATTTAATGGGTATAGTAGGAAAGATTTTTGGAACGTATAGTGAAAAAGAGGTAAAAAGAGTACGGGCCTTTAGTAGAAAAGATAAATAGTTTAGAACCAGAAATATCTAAATTATCTGATAAAGAGTTAAGAGAAAAAACCATGGAGTTTAAAGAAAGAATACAAAACGGAGAAACAACTGATGACTTGTTACCAGAAGCTTTTGCTGTAGTTAGAGAAGCAGGCAAAAGGGTTCTTAGTATGAGACATTTTGATGTTCAGCTAATTGGTGGTATTATACTTCACCAAGGTAGAATTTCTGAAATGAAAACAGGTGAGGGTAAAACTTTAGTTGCTACACTTCCTGTATATTTGAATGCGCTAACTGGTAAAGGTGTACATGTTGTAACAGTTAACGACTATCTTGCAAAGAGGGATAGTGAATGGATGGGTAAAATATATAAGTTCTTAGGGTTGACTGTAGGTCTTGCAATAGCAGGAATGGATCAAAATAAGAAGCAAGAAGCATACAATTGTGATATTACATACGGTACAAATAATGAGTATGGTTTTGATTATCTAAGAGATAATATGGTTCAATATAAAGATCAAATGGCACAAAGAGACTTACACTATGCAATAGTTGACGAGATTGATAGTATTTTAATAGACGAGGCGCGTACACCTTTGATTATTTCAGGTGCAGCGGCAGAGTCTTCTATACTATATAAACAAGCAAATGATTTTGTTAAAAAACTAAAAGCCAAAATTTTAGTAGAAGAAGATGTTAAAGATACAAATCAAGCAGAAGATAATGAAAATTATGACTATATAGTAGATTTAAAAGCTAAATCTGCATCTATTACAGGTAAAGGAACAAAGAAGGCAGAAGAGTTTTTTAGAGTTGAGAATCTAAACGATTTAGATAATTCTCAGTTAGTTCATCATATTAATCAAGGTTTACGAGCTCATGGAATTATGAAAAAAGATATAGACTATATCGTAAAAGATGGAGAAGTATTAATCGTAGATGAATTTACAGGAAGGATTATGCACGGAAGAAGATATAATAATGGATTACATCAAGCTATAGAGGCAAAAGAAGGTGTAAAGGTAGCAAATGAGTCTAAAACGCTAGCTACTATTACATTCCAAAATTACTTTAGAATGTATGATAAACTTGCGGGAATGACAGGTACAGCGATGACAGAGGAAAACGAGTTTAGAGAAATCTATAACTTAGACGTAATATCAATTCCGACAAATAAGCCAATGCTAAGACAAGATAACAATGATGTTATATATAAGAATGAAGCTGCAAAGTATAAAGCGATGACAAAAGATATAAAAGAGAGTTATGAAAAAGGTCAACCTGTTTTGGTTGGTACAGTTTCTATTGAGAAATCAGAAAAGATAAGCACTTTACTAAAAAGAGAAGGTATTAAGCATGAAGTTTTAAATGCTAAACATCATGATAAAGAGGCTGAAATTGTTGCTCAGGCAGGTAAATTCGGTTCAGTTACAATTGCTACTAACATGGCTGGTCGTGGTACTGACATTGTTTTAGGTGGTAATAGTGAATTTCTAGCTAAAAGAGAAATGAAGAAACATGGATTTACTGATGAGTTAATAGAGCAATCAACTGCTCATAACGAAACAGATGATGAGCAAATATTAAATTCTAGAAAAACCTTCAAAGAATATGAAGAAAGATATAGTAAAGAAATAAAAGAAGAGAAGGAAAAAGTTTTAGAAGCAGGTGGACTTAAAATAATTGGTACTGAAAGACATGAGTCTAGAAGGATTGATAACCAGCTGCGTGGGCGTAGTGGACGTCAAGGTGATCCTGGCGAATCTAGATTCTATATCTCGTTAGATGATGACTTAATGAAAATATTTGGTGGAGATATGGTAACCAATGTATATAATTCACTTGGTGCAGATGAGGATATGCCGCTACAATTGGGATTGCTTTCAAAAGCTGTGGAAAGTGCTCAAAGAAAAGTTGAAGGGAAACACTTTGGCTCTAGAAAGCATGTACTTAAGTATGATGATGTTATGAATATGCAAAGAGAAATTATATACAAACAAAGAAGGCAAGTGCTTGATGGAGAAGATTTAAAAGAAAAAGTAATTCATATGATAGAAGTGGCTTGTGATGAAATAATCCATACATATGCAGGTGACGAAAACAAAGAGGGATTAGCTCTAGATGCAAAGAAAATACTGGCAGTTGAAAATGTTGATTTCAGTAGCAGAAACTGGGAAGATAAATTAAAGGAAACAGCTTTAGATAACTATGCTAAAAAAGAAGAAGAGCTTGGTCAAGATGTTAGAGAGATAGAAAGAGTAGTAATGCTTAAAGTAGTTGATCAAAAGTGGATGGATCATATTGATGCTATGGATGAACTAAAAGATGGAATAGGATTAAGAGCATATGCTCAAAAAGATCCAGTTGTACAATATCGTATAGAAGGATTTGAAATGTTTGATGAAATGGTTCACGCCATTAGATTAGATGTTGTAAAGCTATTGTTGCATATAAATAGAGTACAGAACCTGGAAAGAAGAGGGACTGTAAAGATAACCAAACAACAGCACGAAGGCGTTTTAAATAAAGGTTTTGAAATGGATGGTGGACCTAAAGCGAATAAACCACCTGTAGCTGCACCTGTGACAAATAATGAACCAAGAGTAGGAAGAAATGAACCTTGTACATGTGGGAGTGGGAAGAAGTTTAAGCAGTGTTGCGGATAATGGTGATATATCAAGGGTTTCGGGCGCGCTGAAATAGAAACAATTTATGAGGAGAATTTTGTATTATGAATGATTGTGAAAAAAAGGTCAGCAATGTTAAAGGCAATTTGTTTGCCATTGTGGGAATGATGTTAGCTATTGCTATTCAAGTGTTTTATTTTGGATTTCTTAAGTTCAATAATTTTGCAGATGGAATTATTGCAGGAATAGTAGTAGGTGTATGTATTGTTTTAGGATTTAAAATAGGTAAAGGAGCACCTAAAGAAGCCTATCCAATTTTTCTTATAGTTATTTCAATCATTGCAGTAATTTTGGGATTCTTATTTGGTGTATCTCTTTCGATATATAACTATGGTATAGATTCGCTGACATATGGAGAAGCGATGTCTATTTTTATTGATGTAATTACATTTAATGAAATTGAAGGGACTACATTTACTGTAACTGGACTCTTTATTGATATTTGTATTGCAGTTGGTATTGCCATTGTAGCTGTTAAAGGATTTGCTATACTTGATAGTTCAGACTCTAGTGCGAAGAAGAGAGAAGCTGAGTAAAATATAAACTATAATGTAAGTGATAAATTACAATTTGTGAAAACAACTTAAAATAGATTGCGTTTATGTATAAAGTTTGTTAAAATATTTTTAGTGGGGGGCTATTTATTAGTCCTTCATTATTTTTTTCTAGGAGGCAAAATATGAGCAATGAATTAGTAAGTATAGGATATGAAAATATAAAAGACTTGATATATACAATTCGAGGCAAACAAGTAATGTTTGATAGTGACGTTGCAAGATTATATGAATATGAGACTAAACGTGTTAATGAAAAAGTTAAAAGGAACATCAAACGATTTCCAGAAGATTTTTGTTTTCAATTAACTGAAGAAGAATTTGAATCTTCAAGGTCGCAAATTGCGACCTTGAACAAACCTAGTAGGGGACAAAATCTTAAGTATTTACCATATGTTTTTACAGAACAAGGAATTTCAATGTTATCTCCATTATTAAATAGTGAAATTGCTATACAAGTTAGTATTAATATTATGCGTGCATTTGTAGAAATGAGAAAGTTTATAATGTCTAATGCGCCAATATTAGAAAGGCTAACAAATGTTGAGTATAAACTTTTAGAGCATGATAAAAATTTTGATAAATTATTTAATGAGTTACAAAAAGATGAGAACTTTAAACAGAAAATATTTTTCGAAGGACAGATATATGATGCATATAGCTTAATTATAAATATTGTTAGAAAGGCAGAGAAGAAAATAGTAATTATCGACAACTATGTTGACGACAGCGTATTAAATATGCTCACAAAGAGGAATGAAGACGTAGAAGTGGTAATTCTAACGTCTGAAAAAAGCAATATATCTAAACTAGATGTGCAAAAGTTCAATAAAGAATATCCTGTATTGAAGGTTGCAAAAAGTAATAAGTTTCATGATCGATTTATTATAATAGATAGTGAAGAATTGTATCACTGTGGTGCGTCAATAAAAGATTTGGGTAAGAAGTGCTTTGCTATCAATAAAATTGTAGATAATAATATAATTGATAAAATAATGAGGTGTTGTATTTAAAATAAGAATAAAGTATAATTACTTTAGTAAATGAAAGCTAATATAGTATAGAGGTGGTAAAATGAAAGATGCTGCTAAAGCAGAATATAAGAAAAAACTATTAATTATTATACTAATTGTTATTGGCTTAGGAATTGTATTTGGTCCTGCTATTGTTGTGTTGCGTAATAACGCTGCCAGAATTAGATATATTGAAACAAAGATTTTGAACTATTTATCGCATACACATAATTCAGAGTTTAGAGATTTAACAATGCTAGAAAGAAGGAACTGTAGAAATGATATTAACTGTGTTGAAGGTATTCAGATAGGTTTTACAAGAATTCGTGGATGTTATATGTATTGGTATAGCGTCTATTCAGAAGAATCAGACATTAATTTTTTTGTTGTTTATCATAATTATACCAATGATCCTGAATTGCTTGAACAAAGAGGTGCGTTTTCCAGACATAATATAGACCCTGTTTTTCAGGATTCATATATACTATTTAAAGAGATGAGAGACAGTGCTCCTAAAATAAAAAGTTATTTAAAAGATAATATTCCTGAGCAAATTATAGAAACTGATTTTGTGCTTCCTAGCGATCATAGAGCTTTATACGGAGTAGTAAATGTAAACGTTAATGCTAATTTAAGAGAAATTTTAGATGATGAATATATTGAATTGATGTATAGTTTAAATAGCTATATTTGGAACTTAAGACCTGGTGTGGAAAGTGGACGAGCACCTGGATTTGCATCACTTACCCTTAGAACTCATATAAACTATAATGATGGCTATATTATAATACTTGGAGCTAGTTCCCAGGTCAGCATAATAAATCAACTAGGTGTGAGGAGCCAGTTATCAAATTATTTACAAATGAATGAACGGAGATAGTGATGCCCAGTACAATTGATTTATGGATTTTTTCGATTTCCACTTATGCAATTATGATTTTAATTGCTTTTGTAATTAGTTTAATGGTTTTGCTTAAAACAAGTGGAAAGTTAAAAAAGATAGACATACTATGTTCATATTCATACAGTATTCTTGGGTTTATTGTAGGAGCAAAGATTCTATCTTTCTTAGATAATAATATGGAAGGCAATGTTTTAAATAGTGGGTATGCTTTTGTTGGCGGTGTGATCGGAAGCGTTTTAGCAATAGCTATATATTCTAAACAATTTAATATTAAGCTTAAAGAATTGCTATCCAATTATATTGTGATTTATCCATTAATCTATTCCATCGGCAAAATTGGTTGTTTATTAGGAAATTGTTGCTTTGGAAAACAGCATAATGGATTATTTTATATTAGGCAAGAAATTGACGAAAATATTGTAAATGTTTTTCCTATACAAATTGTTGAAACGGTGATAATGTTTATTCTGTTTGTGATTCTATTAAGGTATAAGAGTAGAAATAATAGTGAACTCAAACTTATTTCTGTTTTTTTAATAGGATTTGGCTTATTTAGGTTTATAATTGACTATTTTAGATATTTAAGAAATACAATTTTCATGAACTTAACACTTTCACAGATGCTTTGCATTCTATTTGTTTTAATGGGGATCTATTTGATTACCTTCAATGGTAATTCAAAAAAGATAGTAAGGAATCAATAGTAATGATTTTCCTCTCACTCTAATGAATTCAGTCAGATTTATTAAACAACTTTTGTAATCTCTTTAATATGGTTGTAATAAGGTTAGTTTTTTTATACCCTATCATACTTGCTTTTTCTTTTGCGGGAGATTCAAAATCATTTTTATTTTCAAACAAGTCTTCTTGATTATATTTCTCTCTAAGTTCTTCTTGATGCTTCTTTTCATTACCGTCTAATGTTTTTTCTAATTCTTTTTTTTCTTCTTCAGAGCACCAGTAATTTAAATACAATGTCGTCAACATAAGTTCGGTGGAGGGTAAAAGATTGTGTTCTTTTAATTTCTTTGTTTCATCAATTCGAAGATCTGTAGTGACATCCCCTGCAACTTCCTTTAGGAATTGTTGCATTTTATCTGGTATTTTGTTTACTAATTCTGGATCAAAATAGGTTAATATTAAATTTACTTCATAAGCAGCTTTCGCATATTCTAATTCATCCATAATACCCCTCACTATAATTCTTCTCGATCTGACTTTGTATCCGGTTCTTTCTTGAAGAAATTCACTATTTTTTGCTTTGTTGTACGCATAAAATTTTTAACCTCAGAAGCTATTTGCATAACAGCAATATCATTGGCATCTTGCACTGTGTAGTCATAGACTGGGAGAGTACGTCTTTCTTCACTACCATAATCCCTATATGCTCTTTTATTTAGTGAGGTTAGCTCACTAAATCCGTGAGGATGCTTTAGTAATGTCTGGAATCCTTCGTGTGTTACCATTGCATCAGCTATTAATGGTTTGAATTCATGATAAAATGATTCGAAAATCGGAAAAAAGTCTTCATAATACGTATCTCCTGAAGTTCTTGAGAAGCCAGGCTTATCCAATAAATATGTTCCATTGGACTGTAAGTTTATAAGAACTTCTTGCGACAACCTGTGATGTAGAATCTCATCGGCGATTGTAAAATCTCCGATATTACGCCATGTTTTATCGAAATATTCATAATGATCAAGTCCTGTTTTGAGCTTTAGTACTCCGGCAGTGTCTTCTAAAGTTTCTTGGCATAAACAATGTCCAAGCTCGTGTATTAAATTCATGTCTTTAATTTCTGCACCCATTGTTGATGGTGGAAAACATGCTGCTCGAATAAGGTAGTTTTCTCCATTTATAGATATTAGAAGAGCGTGTGCTGAAGGATCTTCTCTATATTTGGAAAGTTTTTCATAAGCTTGATCAATTTCATATAAATCCACATCTGAAAAATCCTCTTTCTTAAGATTGTGTGTTTTACATATATGTTCAATAAATCTTTCCTTATTTGCTTGATCATATGATTCGAAATGCTGCTTACACTTTTGTTCGAATTGAGAATAATAGGCATTTCTATTCATTGCAATATTGTTGGCTTCTTCAATGGTCGGCATTGCTTTTCTTACATCGTCGTTATTTATGTAGGTGTTATAGTCCTTTCCTAACTTAAATCCCATTTTACGAAAAACTTTTCTTCTTGCCTCTTTAATTGCTGCTTGCTCAATCTCGCTTCCCTCTAAAAGAATTTTTTCTGTATCTGATGTGAAGAGATCTATCTCATTTTCACCTTCTATAATAGTATAGGTATTTAAAAAAGTATAGTTATTTAAAAAATTTAATAAGCAGGTCTTCCCGCTGTTCTGTAAATAATTGCGAGCATATTCTAAAAATTCCCATGTTGTTCTAGTCATTATTGCATGAAAATCTAGAAACATGTCTTCTGGACGAGTGAGCGTATCTATATATACTGAATCCAATCTTTCTATGAATGTTTCCCTATGTTTTTCTCCATATACTGCAACAAAAGCCTCTATTATTTGCGGCTTATCTTCATCAATATTTATAGTATAGTTGCTAACTGTTGCCATAATATAAACTCCTTTGTTGTGGGGATACATTCTTTTTGCTCAACTGAATTCTATATCTTAAGTTTCAAAGTGTCAAGGGAGGAAATTAGATATAAGAGTGAGTAATTACAAAAAAGATTACAATGATAAAAGCATGTTAAAAGCCCCTCTCAATAATGAAAAATTGATTGGGGCTTTTAACATGCTTATTCGGCTTTCTCCCGTATTAGGAGATATGCCTGTCTGTAATCGGGAAGGATGTGGGTGAATGAAATAATAGGTGATTCCATTCCTGTAAGAATACAGTATCCTTCTCTTGCGATTGGGGCAAGCACTCCGCCGGGTGTGAAATAAACTGTTTCTTTGGGAACGAACACGTCGCCTTCATAGTGTTCTTCCCACCCAAGCATGGTGCCATCGCCTTTGTGATCCTTTTTGTGAGGGTTGTTATATATGTGCATATAATTACCCTTATCAAAAATAAACAGACCATACTTAGCGGCTTCGCCCATACTTTCTATAACGTCGAATGGGCATTTGTCTTGACCTACCAAAATCCTTTCAAGTTGCATAAATTTTCCTCCTTGGGCTTAATAAAATTTGGTTAGGTTACATAAATAGATATAACTATATTTTACAACATTTTCCTTAAAAATGCAAATCTAGAGCGATCCAGTAACACTTTCTTTTTTTAGCAGGAATAGTATTTTAACTAAACTTATGATATAAAATATAGATAATGGAAAAAGGAGTTTTTGATTTATGGATAGCTTTAATTTTTATAATCCAACACAAATATTCTTTGGAGAAGATGCAATACAAAATTTAGCAGAAAATATAAGAGAATATAATAAGATATTATTAGCTTATGGCGGAGGTAGCATTAAGAAGAATGGAATTTATGATGCTGTAATTAAGATACTAAACGAAGAAAATAAAAGTGTTTTTGAGCTAAGTGGAATAACACCAAACCCAAAATTAGATAAGGTTTATGAGGGAATAGAAATATGTAAAAACAACAATATAGACTTTATTTTAGCAGTTGGTGGTGGCAGCACAATAGATTGCTCAAAAGCAATAGCGATGGGTGCAAAAACAGAAGAAGATGTGTGGGGATTTTACACAGAGGGTAAAGAGTGTAAGAATGCATTGCCTTTAGGAACAGTTTTAACATTGTCAGCAACAGGGACAGAGATGAATGCATATAGCGTTATAACAGATCCAAAAACTCATGAAAGACCAACTGGTTCAAGTGTGTATTCATATCCGAAATTTTCTATATTAGATCCAACTTATACATATTCACTTCCTAAAGAACAAACTGTATATGGTGTTGTTGATATATTAACACATATATTTGAACAATATTTCAGTACGCCAGATGAATCAAATATAAGTGATAGTCTATCAGAGGCAATTATAAAGACTGTAATAGAAAATTCAGAAATAGCACTAAATGACCCAACGGATTATAGTGCTAGAGCAAATTTGATGTGGCGGTAGTACAATGGCGCTAAATGGGATAATAGGGCTAGGAAAAATGGAAGATTGGAATAGCCATCAGATAGAACATGCGTTATCCGGAATATATGACACGCCACATGGTGCAGGACTTTCAATTGTTTTTCCTGCGTGGATGAAATATGTATATAAGAATGGAATAAGTAAATTTAAGAGGTATGCGATTAATGTTTGGAATGTAGAACAAGAAAGTAAAACGGATGAGGAAATAGCACTAGAAGGCATAGAAAAAACAAAAGCATATTTTTCTAAAATGGGAGCGCCAGTAAGTTTAGCTGAAATGAATATACCGGAAGAAGATATAGAGAGGATAGCAAAAACAGCCATGATGCCTGGAAGTGGTTCGTATATGGAAATAGGCACAAAAGAAGCAGAAGAAATATTGAGATTAGCAATAAAATAAAGGGGGAGAAGTTTTATGGAAAAAACAGAAATGAAATCAGATATTATCGAGGACATGTTTGCTACTATCATTCCTGATGGTTGTTTTGGGGAGCAATACTGTGATGATGTTGCACTTCTATTTATGCCGGAAGAAACTTTGATATCTACAAAAACAAAGTATCAAAAGATAGATGTAATTAAAACAAAGTATTGGGGACAAATATTGTTTATAGATAATTTACTAATGAAATCAGAAAAAGACGGACACATTATAAATGAAATGATAGTACACCCAATTATGATGACAGGAAACAAGAAAAAGAAAGTTTTAGTTGTTGGTGGTGGAGAAGGTTTCACAGCTACTCTATTATTAAAATACCCATATATTGAACAAGTGGATATAATTGATATTGATAAAGAATTTGTTGAGATATGTAAAAAGTATTATCCAGAACAAATGGCATGCTTAGATGACCCAAGAGTAAATTTAATTGTTGAAGATGGGTTAGAATATATGAAAAGAACAAAAGAGGTATATGATGCTATATTTACAACTCCGACAGATCCTTTGAGTTTATCTGATCCATTATTTGTTGATGAATATTATAAATTGTGTAATAAATGTCTTGCAGATGATGGTATTTACCAAACAGATGCATATATGCCTTTTTATAAATATGGGCATATTGATTATGCTGTTATTCAAAAAAACATGGCTAAATATTTTCCTGTTTCTAAAATATATACAGCAACGATTCCAACATTTCCAGGAGGATTTTTTTGCTTTCGGTTTTGCCTCAAAGCTTTATGACCCAATAAAAGACCAAAATAAGTTTGGTTTTGAAATAGAAACAAAATATTATAATGAAGACATTCACAAATCTTGTTTCGTTTTACCTCAATTTATGTTAGATAGAATTGGAGAGGAAAACAAAAAAAGATAATTATAAAATATGATTATTAATTTGGAGGGTAGAGATGAATAAAAAAGAAGTTATAAATGAATCAACAGTAGTTCCATATTCGCAAGCTGTAGTGGCTAACGGTTTTATGTATGTATCAGGACAAATTCCAATGAATCTAGAAACAGGCGAAGTAGTAATAGGAACTATAGAAGAACAAACAAGACTGGTATTAGATAATATAAAGATAGCATTAAAGACAAAAGCTCTTGGGTTAGATTCGGTAATTAAAACAATGATATTTGTTACGGATTTGAATGACTATGCTACAGTCAATGCCGTTTATGCAGAGTACTTTTCAAAAGGATATCCAGCTCGTTCTTGTGTAGAAGTATCAGCATTACCTAGAGGAGTTAATGTTGAAATAGAGTGTATAGCAATATGTAATTAAAATTTTAGTATGTAGAGAAAAAACAAGTAAAGAAGAATTGAATAAACTTTAAAATAGGCACACCATTTAGGTGTGCTTATTTGTTGCTTTAGCAGCAACGCTTACAAGGACACTCTATAAATTCTTTGAATATAAGAGTGTAAGTTCTAGAAGTAGGTGTTCCCAAAAAAGTGGTGAAGTCTTCGGTAAAACCTATAAGTTCATACCCTTCGGCTTGTGCTTCATTGATTGCAGTATCCAGAGCGATTTTTATGTCGTCTTCAATAGTTTCGCCGGTTGCTGGAATTGTTATAACTTTGGAAAAACTTTTTCTCACAATGTCATCTCCTTGTCTATATCACCGTGTAATTAACTACATAATATCACATTTCTGATGTTATTTAAATGGATAAGTTAATATTTGAGAGACTTTTGATAGACTATTGCAATAGAAAAACAAATAATATATAATATTTTCAGTGATTTATTAAAGTCAAAAGATAAATTTGTTACCACAAGGAAACAAAAGGAGGAGTTTTATGAACTGGTTCAATGATAGTTTTTGGACAAACAAGAGAAATTTAATGATATTAGGAGCTGTTGTTTTAGTAATAGTAGCTATAATATTAGTAGTAGTATTTACTGGAGAAGAAGAGGAAGAAATAATACGTATAGATGAGCAAGGAATCACAATGAGATTACAGAGCATAACAACAAGACCACCTACAGTAGTTGAAACATTAGAAATGATAGATATAAGTGATGCGGACTTTTTAAGAGAAACTTTGGCAAATGTTGTTTTATTAGAAGAACCAAGACCGGTAAGTGGTATCCAGGTAATTATTGATTTTAATGATGGATATGAATTGAGATTTTCTTTAAGAGATACAGAATTAATAGTTGTTGAAAATCCTGAAGGTATAATAGTAGTAGGATATATGCCAGAAGGATTAATAGAATTTGCAACTGAAAGATTTACAGAACATTTATAAAGGTAGTATAGATGTAAATTGAATGAAAAGTAATGAAGAGCCCGCATATATGTGTGGCTCATTTACTAAAGGAGAGTGATTTAAGATGTTAGAATTAGAAGAGAACAAACGTAGAATAGATACATTAAGTTCTAAACTGAAAAGTATAGGTGATTCACTTTGACATCGCTAGCTTAACATCAAGCATAAAGGAATTAGAACAGAAGGTGAATGAACCGAATTTCTGGGACAATCCTGAAAGCTCTACTGCCATAGTTACAAAACTTAAGAGGCTTCAAAATAAAGCTGAAGGATACAACAAGCTTGTGGAAGACTTGGCTAATTTGAGTGAGCTTAATGAGCTTCTTCTTGAAGAAGCAGATGAGAATCTTCTAAAAGATGTTGTTAGAAATACAATTAAATTAGAGGAAGTTGTTTCTAAGTTAGAAGTGGAAACATTGCTATCCGGAAAGTATGATAAAAATAATAGCATAGTAACCCTTCATCCTGGTGCAGGAGGAACAGAGTCTCAAGACTGGGCTGGTATGCTTTATAGGATGTATTCTAAGTGGGGGGCAAGCAATGGTTTTGAAGTAAAAGAACTAGACTATCTAGAAGGCGACGGAGCTGGAATTAAGAGTGTTACATTCTTAGTTATGGGAGAAAATAGTTATGGATATTTAAGATCAGAAATGGGTGTACATAGATTAGTTAGAATTTCTCCATTTGACAGCGGAGGAAGAAGACATACTTCTTTTGCATCTGTTGAAGTTTTACCTGAAATAGCTGATGATGTAGAGTTAGAAATTAATGCAGACGATTTAAGAATAGACACTTACAGGGCTTCAGGAGCTGGAGGACAACATGTAAACACAACGGATTCTGCAGTAAGAATTACTCACATTCCAACAGGAGCCATAGCTTCTTGTCAGTCTGAAAGATCTCAGATTAAAAACAGAGAGACAGCTATGAAAATGCTTAAATCGAGATTACTTGAACTAAAAGAAAAAGAGAACTTAGAAAGAATTGAAGACTTAAAAGGTGTTCAAAGAGATATTGCTTGGGGAAGCCAAATTAGATCATATGTATTTTGTCCATATACTATGGTAAAGGACCATAGAACAGGATATGAAGTAGGAAATGTTGATAGTGTTATGGATGGAGATTTAAATGGATTTATGGAAGCGTTCTTAAGAGCAAACCTAGATAATTAACCAAATAGGAGTAAGTAAAATATAATGTAATAAGGATAGAAAAAGGATATTTAAGAAGAAAGAGGGAAAACAGTGGGAATAATAGTACAAAAATTTGGTGGAAGCAGTGTAGCAGATACTGAAAAATTATTTAACGTGTGTGAACATGTTTTAAAAGCATACAATGAAGGAAATGGAGTAGTAGTTGTTGTTTCTGCTCAAGGAAAAACGACAGACAAGTTAATTGCAGAAGAAGCAGAGATTTCTAATAAGCCTACTAAAAGGGAACATGATGTTTTAGTTGCAACTGGAGAGCAAATAACTATCGCTAAATTAGCAATGTGCTTGAATAAGCTAGGACATAAAGCTGTTTCATATATGGGCTGGCAAGTCCCTATAATTACTGATGGTGTATTTGGAGAAGCAAGAATAAAGAAAATAGATACTGCTAAAATTATGAAAGACTTAGATGAAGGAACAATAGTTGTAGTAGCAGGATTTCAAGGAGTGAGCGAAAAAGGAGATATAACTACTTTTGGTAGAGGTGGATCAGATACTACAGCAGTTGCTTTAGCGGCAGCACTGAAGGCAGATAAGTGTGAGATATTTACAGATGTAGATGGAGTGTTTTCTGCAGATCCTAGAATAGTAGAAGATGCAATAAAAATAGAGACAATGACTTATGATGAGATGCTTGAATTATCAAGCTCAGGGGCTAAGGTGTTGCACAATAGATGTGTAGAAATAGCTAAAAACTTTGAAATGCCTATAGTTGTTAAGTCTAGTTTTGAAAAAGAATCAACAGGTACACTTGTAGATAGGTATGATAAGATGGAAGGTCTTCATATTGGCGGTATAGCTGTAATGAATGATGTATCTAAAGTAACGCTATTAGGAATGGCAGACAGAATAGGAGAGACATATAAAATATTTAAAATTCTTTCGGAAAATGATATTAATATAGATATAATAGCTCAATCACGTGGAGAACATGCTCCTAAAGATGTGTCGTTTAGTATAGGAACAGAAGATTTAGAAAAGACAATAGACTTATTGGATAATAATACAGAAGGGTTAGAATATACAGAGATTAAGTATTTTACAAACTTATCAAAAATTTCTTTAGTAGGTGTCGGTATTGCTAATACACCTGGAGTTGCTGCAAGTATGTTTGAAGCATTATCTGAATGTAATATAAATATGAGACTGATTAGCACATCAGAAATTAAGATATCTGTATTAATAGATGAAAACAAAGCTGAAAGAGCTATGAAAGCAATTCATGAAAAACTAACTCTTGGTAAGCATTTAGTGTAAAGTAGTGTGCTTTATATTAATTCTAAACTAGAAGTCTGACTAGTCAATGAATTTAACACATTGGCTAGTCAGACTTTTGCAGTATATCTATCATAATCACAAGTATATATACAATCTATCCGTTGTGTTTCTTGCATAAAATTTGATTTTGACAATGGCTATGTGCTTTGCTATAATATGACTACGTTATGTTGACGTTAGAAACTAGCTTAAGTAGAAAAGGAGGATGCAGGATGAGAGGCATCGCAAAAGTGACCATAAAAGGCAGGGTTGCAACCAATCCAGAGCCATATGATGATGATCACATGTCGTTCTTTCTGGAATTAAAACGGAAAGACGAAGACGTAACACATGAATGGTGGATGAAGATACCAAATGAGATTTGTTATCCGAGTATCCGCGAAGGAATTTTCTTAGAAGTTATAGGAGAGCTGAGGAAAGACAAGATGGTCGATGAAAACGGTTTACGCAGACCGTGGAGTTTTGTGTATGTTGACCAAACGTATGAACTAGAGGGTGAGGAACATGAAAATCACGTTGAATTCGAAGGAATAGTTTTAGTAAAGGACGACGATGTGTATACAGAAAGAAAAAAAGCCCGAAAAGTTCTATTTCTTGTAAATGACCCTGATGACATAACGGTTTGCTGTATGGTTTGGAAGAAGTTTAGCCTAAAGCTAATCCACTATGACACATTTAAGGTTGTTGGCTCTTTAGAATGTTACGAGGTAAACGGTGTGTTGCTTTACACAGTATCTGTGCAAAAAATTAATGCAGTCTAGATTTAAGCTAAACAGAAGATGCGACGGGGGTTCCTGTCGCAATTTTCTATTTTAGAAAGAAAAAAGAAAAAGTTTTTTGAAAAAAAGCTTGCATTTTGAAATTAGATTTGCTAAAATAATCAAAGTGTAAAAAAATGAAACGAGCAAATGGGAGGATAATATGGGAAGCAAAATAGTATTAGAACTGAATAAAGAGTTTGCAGAAAATAGAGATATATTTTTTGATTCTATATTATTTTCATTTTAATTTAAGGATTTATTCCTTATTTTTTTTTGCAAATTCGTACACGAAACTAAATTTTAGGAGGAAAAATGAAAGGATATTTAGTATTAGAAAACGGAGAAATATTTGTAGGAGAAAAAATTGGATATGACAAAGAAGTGATTTGTGAAATAGTATTTGACACAAGTATGATAGGACATGTAGAGGTTATGGCAGATAAGAAATATGAGAGTAAAGCTATTTGCATGACATACCCGCTAATAGGGAACTACGGGACGGTAGTTAAAGAAGATTTTGAGAAAAAGCTTTATGCAAAAGCAATATTAGTACATAGACTAGAAGACACAGAAGACTATGAAACAGAAATTACTTTAAATAATCTCTTGATAAAAAATGAAATACCAGGACTAGCAGGTATAGACACAAGGAAATTAACAAAAGCGATTAGAGACAACAGAAGTATGAAGGGAATGTTAACTAGTAACATTGATAACATTGATGAGATTACTAAAAAGATAAAAGAATCTTCTGCTCACGCAGTAAGCGCTTCGACTAAAAATGGTAGAGACATGAGCATAAAGAAAGTAGCGGTAATAGGTTCTGGTCCAATAATAATAGGACAAGCAGCAGAATTTGATTATGCAGGAACACAAGCTTGTAATGAACTTAAGAAAGAAGGAATAGAAGTAGTTTTAATAAACTCTAATCCAGCGACAATTATGACAGATAAAAACATGGCAGACAAAATATATATAGAGCCATTAACAGTAGATACAGTTAAGAAAATACTATTAAAAGAAAAACCAGACAGTGTTCTTCCAAACCTTGGAGGACAAACAGGATTAAACATATCTATGGAATTAGCGGAGCAAGGATTCTTAGAAGAAAATAATATTAGACTTCTTGGAACAACACCTGACGGAATAAAAAAAGCAGAAGATAGACAAACATTTAAAGATACAATGGAAGAAATCGGAGAACCATGTATAACAAGTAAAGTAGTAACTGATGTTGAAGATGCTATAGAGTACTCAAAAGAAATAGGGTTACCAGTAGTAGTAAGGCCAGCATATACTTTAGGCGGAACTGGTGGAGGAATAGCATATACTGAAGAAGAATTAAGAGAAATTGCTTCATATGGTATAAGTTTATCAAGAGTAAACCAAGTGTTAATTGAAAAATGCATCTCAGGATGGAAAGAAATTGAGTTTGAAGTAATGAGAGATAGTAAAGGTAATTGTATTACAATATGTAGTTTAGAAAACTTCGACCCGGTTGGAATTCATACAGGAGACAGTATAGTTGTTGCACCAGCTCAAACTTTAGCTAAAAGAGAATTCGATATGCTTAGAAATGCAGCAGTAAAGATAATATCAGCATTAGAAATAGAAGGTGGATGTAATGTTCAATATGCATTCAATCCTGACACCCTTGAATACGCAGTAATAGAGGTTAATCCAAGAGTAAGTCGTTCATCAGCACTAGCTTCAAAAGCAACAGGGTATCCAATAGCAAGAGTTGCAACAAGGGTTGCTTTAGGATATGGATTAGATGAAATAGAAAATACAGTAACTAAGAAAACAACAGCGATTTTAGAACCAGTATTAGATTATGTAGTATTTAAAATACCTAAATGGCCATTTAATAAATTCTTAACAGCTACAAATGAGTTGGGAACTCAAATGAAAGCAACCGGAGAAGTAATGGCAATAGGAACAAATATGGAATCGGCGATGATGAAAGCTATTCGTTCATTAGATGAGAATGTTGATAGTTTAATATTAGCAAAGTTAGAAAGCAAATCAGATAGTGAGCTTAGAAAAGCACTAAATGATAAGAATAGTGAGAGATTATGGGTAGTTGCTGAGAACCTACGTAGAGGGGTAACAATAGAAGAGATATATAATATTACAAAAATAGATAAATTCTTCTTAAGCAAAATGCACAATGTAATTAGAATGGAAGAAAAATTAAAGCAAAGAGAATTAACTACAGAGCTTCTTGAAAAAGCAAAACAAATGGGGTTTGTAGATAGCTTAATATCTAAGTTTACAGGAATTCCAGAGAAAGAAATAAAACAAAAAAGAATAGAAGAAGGTATAATAGCAAATTACAAAACAGTAGACACATGTGCAGCAGAATTCGAAACTAATGCGCCATACTATTACTCAAGTTATGTAGCTGGAAATGAGACTGATAATCAAGAAAAATCAGACAGGAAGAAAGTAATAGTATTAGGTTCTGGACCGATAAGAATAGGGCAAGGAATAGAGTTTGACTATTGTAGTGTGCATTGTATCTGGGCTCTTAAAAAACAAGGATATGAAACAATTATAATAAATAACAATCCAGAAACATTAAGTACAGACTTTGATATAGCGGACAAATTATACTTTGAACCATTAACTAAGGAAGATGTAGAAAATATTGTAGATATTGAAAAGCCATATGGAGCAATAGTTCAGTTTGGTGGACAAACAGCAATAAAGCTAACTAAGGCATTAACAGAAATGGGAGTTAAAATACTTGGAACTGCAGAAAAAGATATGGACAGAGCAGAAGATAGAGAGCTATTTGACCAAGCATTAACTAATTGCGGAATCTTAAGACCACAAGGAGAAACTATATTTACAGTTAAAGAAGGTATCAAGGCAGCAAACAAATTAGGATATCCTGTACTTGTAAGACCATCGTATGTGTTAGGTGGACAAGGAATGGCCATAGCATATGATGATAAAGAAATAACAGGGTTCATAAACGAAATAAATAAAATAAAACAAGAACATCCAATATTAGTAGACAAATATATGTATGGAAGAGAAGTAGAAGTAGATGCGATATGTGATGGTGAAGACATATTAATCCCAGGTATAATGGAGCATCTAGAAAGATCAGGTATACACTCGGGAGACAGTATATCAGTTTATCCAACACAAACAATATATGACAAATACAAAGAACAAATAGTTGACTACACAAAGAAAATAGCAAAAGAGTTAAATGTAATAGGTGTTGTAAATATACAATTTATAATCTCAAAAGGAAAACTATACATAATAGAAGTAAACCCACGCTCAAGTAGAACAGTACCATATATAAGCAAAGTAACAAATCTTCCAATAATAGATATTGCAACAAGAGTTATTTTAGGCGAAAAGTTAAAAGATATGGAATATGGAACTGGTATATTACCAGATGGTGAGTATGTTGCTATAAAAACACCAGTATTCTCATTTGAGAAGATAAAAAATGCTGATACAACTCTAGGGCCAGAAATGAAGTCAACAGGAGAAGTTCTAGGTATAGCAAAAACATTCCCGGAAGCAGTTGTAAAAGGATTCATCGGTGGTGGTGTTAAGATACCTAAAGAAGGTTCAGTATTTATAACAGTAAGAGATAAAGACAAGCCAGAGATAATAGATTTAGCTGAAAAACTTGAAAACAAGAAGTTTAAAATATGTGCAACAGCAGGAACGGCAAAGTTCTTAGAAGAGCATGGAATTAAAGCTAAAGTATTAGAGAAATTACATGAAGGTGAAGACAGCATAATAGAAAACATTCAAAAAGGAACAATCAAGTTCATTATAAACACGCCGACAAGAGGAAAAGATTCTGATAGAGACGGATTCAAAATAAGAAGGATAGCATCAGAATGCAAAGTACCATGCTTTACATCGATAGATACAGCATATGCACTATATGAAGCAATTGCAAGCGGGAAGACAGAAGAAGATTTAGACATAATTGATATTACAAAAATATAAGGAGGAAATATAATGAGTAATATTGCAAAGTATTTATTCGAAACAAGTGCACTAAAAGTAAGTCCTAACGATAAACCGTTTTGGTATACATCACGGAAAAATAGGACCATACTTTATCAATGCAGAATTCCTATATGGAAGTGAAGCAGATTCAAAAAATCTAGTTAACTTTATCGATAGTGAAAAGGCAGATAAGTTTAACTTTCCAAAGAAAATGTTAGATGTAACAATGAAACAGTATGAGGAAAATAACATATATAGAGATGTAATTGATGAAATGAAAAGACTTATAGAAACTGAAATAGGCGTAGAAAACTTTGAATATATTTCAGGTGGAGAAAGAAGAGATTGGTTCTTTTCATACATAATAGCAAATATGCTTGGTAAGCCTCACATCACCATATACAAAGATCTAAGCTCGGTAGTAAGTGATTATACATGTGAAGAGACAAAAGAAGTCAGTGATCTAAATGGTGTAAGAGTTCTTCATGTGGCAGATTTAATGAATCAAAGTTCAAGCTATAAAAGAGCTTGGATACCTGCTATAAACGGATTAAATGGAACTATATACTATAGCGTAGTAGCTGTAGATAGAATGCAGGGTGGTAGAGAGGCTTTAATAGAGGATAATATCAAATGCTACTCACTTATAGATATGGGGGAAGAGCTTTTTAAAGAAGGTGCAAGATTAAACTATATATCTAATGAGCAACTAGAAATGATTTTAAAATTTACGGAAGACCCGGACAAAACAATGCAAGAATTTGTAGAAGAACACCCAGAGTTTATTGAAAATGCTCTTAATTCTGATGAGAAAACAGCGATGAGAGCTAAACTTTGTGTAGAGAGTGGATTCTATGGTTTGAAAGGAAAGGAGGTAAAATAGAAATGATAAATATTACAGATGAGCTAATAAAGAATATTAAGGAAAAAGATAACCCGACAGTGATGGGGTTGGATCCTGTATTTAGCTATATTCCAGAAGGAATTCTTAAAAACAACAGAATAGATGCATCAAACGAATCTATAGAAGAAACTAATATAAATGTTCCGGAAGCATTTTTGGAATTCAACAAAGAATTAATAGATAGTGTATGTGATGTTATACCAGCAGTAAAACCAAACCTAGCATTCTATGAAGCATATGGATATAAAGGAGTAAAAGCATTTGAAGACACTTGTACATATGCTAAAGAAAAAGGAATGGTCGTAATTTCAGACGGAAAGAGAAATGATATTGGGTCAACAGCTGAAGCTTATGCAAGAGCATACTTTTCTAACATAGACAATGTGGACATGTTAACTGTAAATGGATATTTAGGAGAAGATGGAATAAATCCATTTGTGGACGTAAGTGAAACGTTAGGATATAAAAAAGGTATATTTGTACTAGTAAAGACAAGTAATAAGTCATCTGGTCAATTACAAGATTTAAAACTTGAAAATGGAAACGAACTATACTTAGAAGTAGCTTCTTTAGTAAATGAGTGGAATGAAAAGACAAAAGGCGAAAACGGTTATGGAGTTGTAGGAGCTGTTGTAGGAGCTACATATAAAGAGCAATTAGAAATACTAAGAAAAGCTATGCCAAGTTCATATATCCTTATACCTGGATATGGAGCGCAAGGAGGAACAGCTGAAGATATAGCTGTAGGATTCAACGAGGATGGATTAGGAGCGATAGTAAATTCTTCAAGAGGGTTAATGTGTGCATATAAAAAAGATAAGTATGCAGGACAAACCTTAAAAGAAGCAGCAAGAGCAGAAGCAATTCACATGAGAGATGACCTTAATTCGGTAATCAAGAAATAATAGATAATTAAAAATGGAGGAGATGATTTTATGTTTGGAAATTCAAAAGATTTATTAGGAATACGCGATCTGCCTGTATCAGAAATTCAGGAGATATTAGACAGAACTGCAGAAATGAAAAAAATTGTAATGTCACAAAATCGTAAAACGACAGATTTAGCAGGAAGAACTGTTAATATTCTATTTTACGAAAACAGTACTCGTACTCGCCTTTCGTTCGAAATGGGAGCAAAAATGATGAGCAGTGTAGCTTGTAATATAAGTGCATCAGGAAGCAGTGTTACCAAGAAAGAAAACCTTATAGATACTGCACGTACTATAGATGTAATGCAAACAGATATATTAATTATGCGTCATGGTCTTAGTGGAGCGCCTCATCTAGTTGCAAAGAATGTAAATGCGGCAGTTATTAATGGAGGAGACGGAACACATGAACACCCTACTCAAGCGTTACTTGATGCATATACAATTATCGAAAAAAAGGGAGACTTAAAAGGACTAAAAGTAGTAATTGTAGGAGATATAGCACATAGTCGTGTTGCTAGAAGTAATATATGGCTACTTACTAAAATGGGAGCAAAAGTATCAATTTGCGCACCAAAAACACTTATTCCTTCAGGGATAGAACAAATGGGAGTTACAGTATATAACGATGTAGAAGTAGCACTTAAAGATGCAGATGTTGTTATGGGATTAAGAATCCAATTGGAGCGTCAAAAAGGTGGGTACTTCCCAGACCTTGTTGAATATGCTAAAGAGTTTGGAATAAATGAAAAAAGATTGAAACTTGCGAAATCTGACGCTATAGTTCTTCACCCTGGACCGGTTAATCGTGAAGTTGAAATTACTAGCTTTGTATATGATTGTGATCAATCTGTAATAGATGAGCAAGTTACAAATGGTGTAGCAATACGTATGGCAATTATGAAAAAAGCAATAGAAAGATAGAAAAAATTTAGAAAGGTGGTATAATAATGAATAGTATATTAATAAAAAATGGTCATGTTATAGATCCGGCAAACAACATAGATAAGAAATTAGATATTTATGTAGAAGATGGGAAAATAAAAGAAGTAGGAGAGAATTTATCAAAAGGTGATACTGTTGTTGACGCCAAAGGTAAAGTAGTAGTGCCAGGATTAATAGATATGCATTGCCATTTACGTGAACCAGGACAAGAATATAAAGAAGATATTGAGTCAGGATCTAATAGCGCAGCGGTAGGAGGTTTTACTTCAATTGCATGTATGCCAAATACAACACCTGTTATAGATAATGGATCAGTAGTTAATTTTATCAAAACACGTCCAGCACGTGTAAATGTTTATCCAATAGGAGCAATTACTAAAGGGCAAAAAGGTGAGAGATTGTCACTTATGGCTGAAATGAAAAAAGAAGGAATTGTAGCAGTTTCGGAAGATGGAGATACAGTTGCTAACTCTGGAATAATGAGAAATGCTTTACAATATGCATCAAACTTTAATTTGCCTGTAATAGCACATTGTGAAGATGACACATTAGGCTCAGATGGTATAATGAACGAAGGATACCTATCTACAATTTTAGGATTAAAAGGAATCAATAAAGCAGTTGAAGAAAATATAATAGCAAGAGATATATTAATAGCAGAAAATGATAAACAAAGCATACATATAGCTCATGTTACAACAAAAGGTGGAGTGGAATTAATTCGTCAAGCTAAGGCAAGAGGAGTGGCGGTGACATGCGAAACTTGTCCACAATACTTTAGCTTAACAGAAGATGCTGTAGATGGATTTAATACATATGCAAAAATGAATCCGCCACTTAGAACAAAAGAAGATGTAGAGGCAGTAAAAATAGGACTCAAAGATGGAACAATTGATGCTATTGCTACAGACCATGCGCCACACCATATTAATGACAAGAATTGTGAAATGGCATTCGCAAATAATGGAATGGTTGGATTTGAAACAGCATTTGGATTAGGGGTTACAAATTTAGTTAATGAAGGACATCTTACATTAAATGAGTTAATAGAAAAAATGTCATATACACCTGCTGCTATATTACGTTTGGATAAAGGAACTTTAGGAGTGGGAAAAGATGCTGATATAACAATAGTTGATACAGAATGTAAGTGGACTGTTGATATAGAAAAATTTGTATCGAAAGCTAAAAATTCACCATTAGATGGATTCAAACTAACAGGAAAAGCAGCTATGACAATAGTTGGTGGGAAAGTAGTAATGGAAGATGGGGCTTTAGTTTAAAAGGAAGTGATTTAATTATGGCAAGTATAGTTCTTGCAAAATTAGTAAAAAAAGATATAATAAGGTCAGATATATTTAAATTTTCTGTACATGCACCAGAAATAGTGAACACTACAAAACCGGGTCAGTTTATAGAAATACAAGTATCTGATGAGGTTGAACCTTTTTTGAGAAGGCCTATTAGTGTATATAATGTTGATAAGGAAAATGGAATTCTAGAATTCATATTTGAAGTTCGAGGTATAGGTACTAAGATATTGGCTAAGAAAGAAGAAGGAGACAATATTGATATATTAGGACCTCTTGGATGGGGATCATTTAATTATGAAGGCTATAAAAATATTGCAGTTTTGGGTGGAGGAATCGGTATTTTTCCGCTCTATGAACTGTGTAAAAATGCAAAAAATGATGCAAACGTACATACATATTTAGGATTTAGAGATGAACGAGCTGTTATGCTAGAAAAAGAGTTTAAACAAGTGAGCAGTAGTCTTACTATAACCTTAGATAACGTAGACGGCTTTGCTATTAACAAGTTAAGGGATGATTTGGAAGCAAAGAATATTGATATTATTTTTGCGTGTGGACCACTTGGAATGTTAAAAGCGGTTCAAGAGTTAGCAAAAGAAAAAAATATATCATGCCAAATTTCACTAGAAGAGAAAATGGGATGCGGCTTTGGAGTGTGCATGGGCTGTGCTGTTAAGATGGTAAATAGTTCATATTATAAGCATGTATGTAAAGAAGGTCCGGTTTTTGAGGCTTCGGAGGTTGAAATATAAAAGGGGGAAATTTATGAATAGTAACAATTTGGACAATGAGGTTGATGATGATTTTGAACATGATTTTGGTCAAGGAAATAAAGGAGTAAAATCAAAGAAAAAATTCATTATTATTATATCTTGTATTCTGGCGATAGTAATAATAGCCTCTTTGGTAGTAGGGCTTTGGTTATTTACTCGAGAAGAAGCTGAACAAGAATATGATGAAGAATACGTTGAAGAATATTTTGAAGACCATGAATTAGTTGGATTGTGGATTTCTTCTTTTAATGACGGTAGTATACAATACACTTTTAATCTTAATAGAACTGGAGTACGATATAGTGATGGTAATCTAATAGAATTTACCTGGAGCGTCGAAGAACCTGACACATTAATCTTCTATGCAATTGTTACTATAACGTATACATTTTCAATAGACGGAGATGAGCTTACACTACAGGACGATTACGAGGAGCCTAGTCTTTTTGTTAGAGTGGTAGAAGAGCAAGTAATAGAAGAATTTGCTGAACCATATGATGAATATGAGCCTCCAAGTACTGAACTTACAGGAAACGCATTTAGAGTAGGGTGGTTTGATTCAATTAGTCAGGAAAACAGAAGAGTAATCTTGTCTACATATGATGCATTTATTGAATATTTTACTGAGCACACTGAGCATATAACGGATGGGAGAGGGGCAATTATCTCTAGTAGCAGCGATCCTATTTTAGAGAATTATGACTCATATTTTTTTAACAATAACTCCCTAGCAGTTGTATATATAGAGATAACTAGTGGTAGTAATAGAGTTGACTATGCAGGATCGACTGTAGTAGGAAATAGCATATCGATAAGATATAATATTATTAGAGCAGGTGGATTTGGAACAGACGACATGCAAGGTTACTTTGTTGTAGTGCCGGTTCCTAACCACGTAACTGCAATTCTGTAAGTACTAGCAATTTGAATTGAGGAGGTATAAAGTGAATACAAACATAAATTTAGCAGGAATCAAAATGAAGAATCCTATTGTCTTAGCATCAGGTACATGTGGATATGGAAGAGAATTAGATACATTCTTTGAGCTAAATAAAGTTGGAGGACTCATTACGAAGGGTACAACATTAAAACCTAAAGACGGAAATCCTCCAAGTAGAATATGTGAGACTCCTAGTGGTTTAATTAACAGTATAGGTCTTCAAAACCCTGGAGTAGATCATTTTATACAATATGATTTACCGTGGCTTAGAAAGCAGGACACAGCAATTATCGTAAATGCTTGTGGAAGTACTATAGAAGAATATATAGAGCTTTGTAAGATTTTAAATGAACAAGATATAGATGGGGTGGAATTAAATTTATCTTGCCCAAATGTTAAAGCAGGATGCTTAGCTTTTGGAACATCTTATGAAGGAGTAAAAGAAGTTACAAGTAAAGTAAGAAAGGTATTGGATAAGCCTTTAATCGTAAAACTTACACCAAATATAACAGATATTACTGAATCTGCCAGAGGAGCGGAAGATGCAGGAGCGGATGGAATCTCCCTTATAAACACTTTGTTAGCCATGTCTATAAATATAGAAACAAAAAAACCATACTTAGCTAATAATATGGGAGGGTTATCAGGACCGGCAGTAAGACCAGTTGCAGTACGAATGGTATATCAAGCTGCAAAAGCCGCCCGAATACCTGTTCTGGGCATGGGCGGTGCTATAAACGGGAAAGATGTTATAGAATTTATGATGGCAGGAGCAACTGCAGTAGCAATAGGCTCAGGTACGCTTAGAGATCCCTTTGCTAGTGTTAAAGCGGCAAATGAAGTAGAGCAATTTATGGCGAAACACAAAATTAAAGATATAAATAGTATTATAGGTAGTGTTCAGCTACATGGATAATATTTAATCTGATTTATTTAAACTTGAGGAATTATCTTCTTAAAATGGAAGCACATATTTATTGTGCCTCTTTTTTTGGAAGTTGCAATTCTTGAGATTTTATGTAAATTATGGTATAATTGAGAAGATGGCTTACATATATGCCAATCGATTAAACTCGGTTGGCATTCGCCCCGAGTAACTATAAGGGGATGATACCATGATATCTAAGTTTTTAACAAATCCAAATCTCTGCAAAAAATGTGGAGGTAAGTGCTGTAAAAGGTCGGGTTGTGACTACTTACCAAGAGATTTTAAGGAGATGAGCATTCTCTGCTTGAAAGGCCGAATTGATGAAGGCGAAATATCTATTAGGTCATCCTTAAAAATTCATGATGACCCTATAATGCCTATAATTAATCCGGTATTACATTTGTGTGCAAGAGGAGTAGACCGGCCCATAGTAGACCTTTTTCGCCAAAAATCAACATGTTCTCTACTAACAGAAAAAGGATGCAAGTATACTTTTGGCAGACGACCTTCTGGAGGAGTACTGTTGATACCAGACGAAGCCGGATGTTATAGCCTTATTTCAGACGAAATAGTCTTTAAATTGTGGCTAGAACATCAAGCAGTGTTGCAGAAATTAGTAGAATACTATTCAGACAACACTTTTGCGAAAGTTATACGAAGTCATATTGCATTACTTGAGCAAGATGTGTCTGAGGCTCTAAAACTAGTGCAAGATCCAGAGCAATTGGATGAAAGTGATAGAAACGCTTTCAAAATGTTATTCTGGCTAAAGAAAGGCTGTTTAGAGATAGAGTTTTAAGGATTTACAAAAACTAAAAATAGACTGTTCAATTTAAATTGAACAGTCTATTTTTTTATGTATTACATTTTTAAAATTTCTTGAAATGTAAAGTCACTTTATGATATATTAAATGGCAGTGGATAAAAGAAACGAAGTAAAATCTTTGAAAAGCCTCAAAGCTTCTTGTAGAGGTGGGACACAAAGAATCGTTCGTTTAATATAGTATCGGAGGTATTTATGAAAGCACTAATAAGCGTATCAGATAAAACAGGAATAGTAGAATTTGCAAAAGAATTAGAAAAAATAGGAGTAGAGATTGTTTCAACTGGTGGTACATATAAAAAGTTAAAAGAAGAAAATGTGAAAGCTATAGAAATTTCTGAATTAACAGAGTTTCCAGAATGTCTAGATGGGAGAGTAAAAACTCTTCATCCTAAAGTACATGCAGGAATTTTAGCTATGAGAAGCAATGAAACTCATATGAAGCAACTAAGTGAATTAGATGTAGATACAATAGATTTTGTTGTAGTTAATCTATATCCTTTTAAAGAAACAATATTGAAAGAGAATGTGGAAAGAGAAGATGCAGTTGAGAATATAGATATTGGTGGACCAACAATGCTTAGATCTGCAGCTAAGAATTACCAAGATGTTGTAGTAATAACAGATCCTACTGATTATGAAAAGGTTTTAACTGAATTAAAAGAGAATGGAAAAGTTTCTTTAGATACTAAATTCTATTTGATGCACAAAGTGTTTGAACATACTAGTAGCTATGATGCTATGATAAGCAAGTATTTAAAAGACGAGAGGCAAGATTACAGTTTGCCAAATGAACTTACATTAACATATGAAAAAGTTCAAGATATGAGATATGGTGAAAATCCTCATCAAAAAGCGGCGCTATATAAAGAGATAGGGAATAATGAAGGTTCTTTAACAATAGCTACTCAGTTAAATGGAAAAGAATTATCTTTCAATAATATAAATGATACAAATGGTGCTTTAGAGCTATTAAAAGAATATGATGAACCAACAGTTGTAGCATGTAAACATGGAAATCCATGTGGTGTTGGTAGCTCAGAAAACATATATGATGCATGGCAAAAGGCTTTAACAGCAGATAAAGTTTCAATCTTTGGTGGGATAGTGGTAGTTAATAGAGAAGTGACTGGAAAGATGGCAGAAGAGATGAATGAAATCTTTTTAGAAGTTATTGTTGCTCCATCTTATGAAGAAAAAGCTTTAGAAGTGTTTAAATCAAAGAAAAATTTAAGAGTATTAGAATTACCATCTATAGCTTTAAAGCAACCAGAAGAAGCTTATGATATCAAGAAGATAAATGGTGGAATCATACTTCAAACAATTGATAGTAAATTACTAGATGAGTATAAAGTTATGACAGACAGAAAACCAACAGACCAAGAGTTAGAAGATATGATGTTTACATGGAAAATAGTTAAACATGTTAAATCAAATGGTATTGCAATAGGAAGAGATAAGAGATCAGTAGGAATAGGACCTGGACAAGTAAATAGGATCTGGGCGACAAAGCAATCTGTAGAACATAGTGAAGAGCTTATAGGAAAAGATGCTACAAAAGGAGCTGCTTTAGCATCAGATGCTTTCTTCCCGTTCTCAGATTGTGTAGAGGAAGCACATAAAGCAGGAATAACTGCAATAGTACAACCAGGAGGGTCGATTAAAGATCAAGATTCCATTGATAAATGTAATGAATACGGAATTACAATGATATTTACTGGAATGAGACATTTCAAACATTAATATAGAAATGAAGAGTAAATATCTTTAAGGAGAGAAAGACTAAAATGATGAATTTTATAAAAGGAATGATAACAGGAATGGGTGGAATTTCACCAGGATTTAGCGGAAGTATACTTCTTGTATTATTCGGACTATATGAACAAACTATAGAGGCTGTGGCAAATATATTTAAAGACTTTAAAAAGAATACATTATTTTTATTCCCAATATTTTTTGGTATGGGAATAGGATTTATCTTATTTGGAACAGTAGTAAATTATCTTTTTAACCATGAGGTTCTTGAAGTATATGCAAGATATGCATCTCTTGGTCTTGTGTTAGGAACATTGCCCTTATTTTACAGAGAAGTTACAAAAAGAGATTTTAAGAAAAAGTATTATATTATAATGGCAGTTGCCTTTATGGTTGGTATGGCTATATTAGTGTGGAGCTACATCAATGTTGATGAAGAGTATGACCTTACAGATGCTACTTATTCAGCACATACTTCAGAGCCTACGGTTGTAGAAAGTATGACGATGGGATTTGCAGTTGCAGGTGCCAGTATAATACCAGGTATAAATGGTTCAATTCTTTTGTCTGCCATGGGAATGTATGAAGATTTGACCTCAGCATTAAGTATAACAAGTTTTAATTTGATGGTTCTAATACCTGTAGGTTTGGGAGTAGGAATAGGTGTTTTAGTTATTTCATTTATAATGAGTAAATTACTAAAGAAGTTTTATGGCATAACATTTTCAATTATATTTGGACTATATATTGCAATAATAACAACAAAATTATCTGGACACTATTTAACGGAATTTAGTTCAGAAGCTGTTATATCTATAATTTTAGTAGTAGTCCGGAGCGGTATCAACATTTATGTTAGGAAAGCTAAAAAAGAAAAAGGAAGAACCTAAAGAAGAAGCATAATTAAATAAAGTAAAAATGAAACGGGCGGGAGCGATAGCTCCTACCTTTTTTGTTACGAAGGATTTTTGACATTAATTATTTCGTAGAGTTGCCCTTTTTACAATAATTGCTACTCATGTATAAATTTAGCTAATATTGGTATCTTAAATAAGAAATATATTAATAAAATTTAATATGAAAAAGCATACTGAATTGCAGAGATATTCTTTGACTTTTAAAGGAAGTTATGATAAATTTTTAAGATGAATATAATATAACACAAATGAAAATTGAGGTGGACTAATGAACTATTTAGTTAAAGAAACTTTAGAAAATATTTATAAACAATTTGAAACAAATCCAAAGACAGGACTCACTTGTGAGCAAATCCAAAGAATTCAAAGAGAAAAAGGATTGAATAAGTTTGATGAGGAAAAGAGAGAAACAATTCTTCAGAAAATATTCCATCATGCTAGAGAATTTACAATACTGATATTGTTAGTAGGTACAATAATATCCTTCTATATGGCTATTAATCCAGAAATAGATAGCGGTTATGCAAAACCAGTTATTATTCTTTCTATTATAATAATAAGTATCGGTCTTGCCATTTATCAAGAGAAGGGAGCAGAAAGAGCCTTAGATGCACTTAAGAATCTAAATGCTCCAACAACCGTAGTGCTTCGTAATGGAGTTAAACAAGAAATAGATGCTGCAGAACTTGTTCCAGGAGACATTTTAGTACTGTCAACAGGAGACTTGATTCCGGCAGATGCTAGAATTATTGAAAGTGTGAACTTGAGAGTAGAAGAAGCTCTCTTAACAGGTGAAAGTGTTCCTGTTGAAAAGAATGCTGACGCAATAGTTGCTGAACACGCAACACTAGGAGATCAGTTCAACATGCTATTCTCAGGATGTTTAATAACTAATGGTAGAACAACGGCTGTTGTTACTGCTACTGGTATGGAAACAGAGATGGGGAAAATAGCAAGCCTTCTGTCTAGTACTAAAAAAGTTAAAACACCTTTACAAAACAGGCTGCATAAACTAGGGAAATTCTTATGTATTGTAGCTATTTTATCTGCGATACTTCTTTTTGCTTTACAAATATGGGTAAATGGAGAATCAATAGAAAATGTTTTATTGGATGCGGTAGGATTAGCAGTTGCTGCTGTTCCTGAAGCTTTACCACCAATTGTTACTGTTACTCTTGCCTTTGGAGTTCAGAATATGGCAAAGAAGAATGCCATTATTCGTAAGATTTCAGCTGTAGAGTCTTTAGGGTCTGCTTCTGTTATATGTTCTGATAAAACAGGAACTCTTACAATGAATAGAATGACTATTCAGAAAGTTTGGGCTTTAGGAAATGTAGCAACCCATGTGGAAAATGAATTTGACGATACTGAAATGCGCATGCTTAAAATGATAAGTTTGGCTTCAAATGCTACGATAGAAGAAAAGGGCGGAGTAGAACAAGCTATAGGAGACCCTACAGAAACAGCTATCATTAGATTGCTTATGGCTAAGAATATTACGAAAAAAGACCTTATGGATGAATATCCAAGACTCTTTGAAATACCATTTGACTCTGATCGTAAGTTAATGACAACCCTCCATCAAGATAAAGATGGAAGATATTTCTCAGTTACAAAAGGAGCCTTTGATAGAATACCTGCTAATATGTCTGAAGATGACATCAAGAAATCAGTCGAGTACCATGATGAGTTTGCAGAAGATGCGCTTCGTGTACTAGCAGTTGCATACAAATATTATGATACAATGCCAGAGCAAACACCGGAAGTACTAGAAAAAGATTTAACTTTCTTAGGAATAGTTGGTATGATAGATCCGCCAAGACCTGAGAGTATCGAAGCAGTTAGACAAGCAAAAGAAGCAGGAATCAAAACAATAATGATAACAGGAGATCATAAAGTTACAGCAACAGCCATTGCCCGTGAGATAGGAATATTAAATCCTGGTGATAAAACAATTACTGGTAGTGAACTGGAAGAAATGAGTGATGAAGAACTAATTAAGAATATAAGGGACTATACAGTTTATGCCCGTGTTAGTCCAAATGATAAAATAAGAATAGTAAAAGCATGGCAAACATACGATCAAGTTGTTGCAATGACAGGAGACGGTGTAAATGATGCTCCGGCGTTAAAAGCAGCTGATGTAGGTGTAGCGATGGGCTCAGGAACTGATGTTTCTAAACAGGCAAGTGATATTATATTAACAGATGACAATTTCTCTTCAATTGTAGCAGCAGTTAAAGAGGGAAGAAGAGTATATGAGAATCTTCGTAAGGTTCTAGTATTTTTACTAAGTGCTAATATATCTGAGATATTTATAATGCTACTAGGTGCTATATTCTTCGGAGGAGTTCCACTATTTGTTACACAATTATTAATGATTAATGTTGTAGCAGATGGTATACCAGGACTATTTATATATAAAGAACACGCAGAACCAGATGTAATGAAGAAGAAACCAATAAAGAAAGATGCTAGTGTGTTTGGAAATGGACTATGGGCTAGACTTGCTGTAACAGCAGGAGCTTTCACTGTTTTAGGCTTAGCAGGATTTGTTATCGGGTATCACTTTGCACCAGATGGATATGACTCACAAGCACGTTTTGAAGTTGGTAGAACAATGGCATATTTAATCGTAGCGTTTAGCTCAGTTATTAATATAGCTAATATTAGAAGTAATACAGTGTCATTCTTCAAACAAGGATTTAAAGATAATATTGTGCTATTCTACACTATGCTTTTCTCATTAGGAATTGTAGCTGTGACAGCTTTGGTACCACCATTAATGCCAATATTTGCAGCTGTTCCAATTAGCTTAAATCTTTGGATTGTAGCTATAGGGCTTTCAGTAAGTGTATTACTTGTAGGAGAACTACTCAAACTACTTACTCGAAGAAACATAATAAAAGTTGTATAGTATAAAGTAATTATATATTAATCAAAAACCACTTCTTAAGAAGTGGTTTTTGAGTGAAGTAAAAGATGAATTTCTATTTAATGTTGCCTATGTACAATGTTAAAATATAATGATATAATTTAAAAATATTTTTAATAGGGGGAATTATCTTGAAAAAAGAAGTTGTACTAATTATAGATTTTGGAGGAAGATATACTCAATTAGTTGCGAGAAAAGTGAGAGAGTGTAATGTGTATTCAGAAATTATTCCGTGTAATACAGGATTGGATAGAATAAAAGGATACAATCCTAAAGGTATAATTTTTGGAGGAGAAGTAGAAGAATATTCTGTGGAAGCTGAAGAAATGCTTAAGCTGGATGTTCCTGTTGTAGAATTTTCATCAGAATTAATAGATGTAGAAAAGGGAAGTCAAATAATCAAAGAGTTCTTAGTTAATAAATGTAATTGCGTAGGAGATTGGACAATGAGCGCTTTTGCAAAAGACTATATAGAAATGATAAAAGAAAAAGTTGGAGATAAGAAAGTATTATGTGCGTTGTCAGGTGGAGTTGATTCTTCTGTGGCAGCGGTGATGCTTAGTAAGGCTATAGGTAAAAATTTAATTTGTATATTTGTAGATCATGGTCTTTTAAGGAAAAATGAAGGTGATGAAGTAGAAGAGATATTTAGCAAGCAGTATGATATGAATTTAATAAGGGTAAATGCTAAAGAAAGATTTTTAACTAAGCTTGCTGGTGTTTCTGATCCTGAAACAAAGAGAAAGATTATAGGAGAAGAGTTTATCCGTGTATTTGAAGAAGAAGCTAAAAAGATAGGTTCGGTTGATTTCTTAGTACAAGGAACAATATATCCAGATATTATTGAAAGTGGAGTAGGAAAAGCTGGTGTTATTAAAAGTCATCATAATGTTGGAGGGCTTCCGGATGTTGTTGACTTTGAAGAAATTATAGAGCCGCTTCGTGACCTATTTAAAGACGAAGTAAGGAAAGTAGGATTGGTATTAGATATACCTGAAGATCTAGTGTTTAGACAACCTTTCCCAGGCCCTGGACTTGCTGTTAGGGTAATTGGAGATATTACAGATGAAAAATTAGAAATATTAAAAAATGCAGACTATATTTTCAGAGAAGAAATTAAGAATGCAGGACTACACAGAGAAATAAGTCAATATTTTGCAGTATTAACAAACTTAAAGAGTGTTGGTATTAAAAATGATAGAAGAACTTATGATTATACACTTGCTTTAAGAGGAGTTATAACAACAGACTTTATGACTGCTGAATATGCAAGAATACCATATGAAGTTTTAGATGTAATTACTAACAGAATTACAAATGAAGTAGATGGTGTAGGTCGTATGGTTTATGAAATAACAGGAAAGCCTCCTGCTACGATTGAGTGGGAGTGATGGCTTGCATAATAATTTATAATGATGGAGAAAATTTGTGAAAAAAATAATATTAGTTTTAGTAGGTTTTTTAGTAATAATTGCAATTTTGCTGTTAGGAGTTGCTATAGGAAGGAATTTTCCAGGTGATACGTACAACTCAAATATTCAAAACCCTCCTAACATAATAGAAAATCAAGAGACAATCCAATCTTGGGAAGGTGAGGGTTTGCCACCTATTAGTATAGAATGGATAAATGATTTAGACCCTACGATTCGAACAGGTGGCACGGCAATTATCGTTACTGAAGTGCCACTTAGAGAATTTAAATATTTGCGTGGAGCAGAAGTGTTGCAAAGTTTGGAGGTATTAATGCCTGAAAATCCTCTCGAGGTGGAATTTTACGGCGTTGCTACGGGTCTTTCTTATTTCAGATTCTCGTTTGTTGACGCAAGAGGAACTACAAGAGTATTCAGAATTTGGCCAAATGATGGCTACCCTGATGAAGGACCACCAACTAGAATAGGGATTACCGAGATTATTCTGCCCACCAAGAACCCCATCATAAGGTCAAACACTTGGGAGTTAGGGGAACCTGTTCCAAACGAATGGGAGTAATTGGAGCTAAATGAACCCATTTATAAGGGTTTAAACACAATAAAAACGGTTTGGATGGATTTGAATTGGTACAGTTCCTCACCAAGATTTATTGCAAAATAATGAAGTAGAGATAGAAAATATTAGAGAACTGATAAATGCTTCGGTTTTCTTTTTTATAAATTAAATGAAGTGTTTTGATTAAAACAAACATTCGCAAAACTGTTGACATTATATATTGAATTATATAAAATAAAAGCAATTAGAAAAGAGGTAGGAAATGGGAAAAGGAGTATTTAAGCATAAAAAAACTGAAACATTGCCAACTGCGAGCACTGCACAATATTTAACTTTTCTTGCGAGTGTTGGCGATGATAAAGAGGCAATAGAAGTTAGATATGAAGATGAAAATCTTTGGCTTACACAAAAACTGATGGCAGAAGTTTATGGTGTAACAGTTTCTGCAATTAATCAACATATAAAAACACTGTTTGATGATGGAGAAATAGATCTTTCAACTATTAAGAAATACTTAATAGTTCAAAAAGAGGGAGAAAGACAAGTTTCCAGAGAAGTAGATCATTATAGTTTACAAGCAATTATTTCAATTGGCTTTAAAATAGAAAATCAAAGAGCAGTTGAATTTAGAAAATGGGCGAGAAATATCGTAAAAGATTATACAATACAAGGTTGGGCAATGGATGTTCCTAAATTAAAAAATGGACATAAACTAACAAATGAATTTTTCGATAGACAGCTTGCTATTATTCGTGAAATTAGATTATCTGAGAGAAAGTTTTATCAAAAGATAACAGATATATATTCAACGGCTGTAGATTATGATATAACCTCAAAGCAAACACAGGATTTTTTCGCGACTGTTCAAAACAAGCTGCATTTTTCAATACATGGCAAAACAGCAGCAGAAGTTATAGTGGCAAGAGCAGATAGTAATAAAGAAAATATGGGGCTTGAAACTTGGGAAGAAGCACCACATGGAAAAATACAAAAACCAGATGTTGTTATAGCTAAAAACTATTTAACAGATTCGGAAATTGGACAATTAGAAAGAATAGTAAATGCTTATTTAGATTTAGCAGAAATGCAAGCAGAAAAGCGTATTCCAATGACAATGGAAGATTGGAGCAAATATTTGTCCGAATTTTTAACGCTTACAAAACGTGAAATTTTAAATGGCAAAGGAAGTATATCGGCTGAGAAGGCGAAAGAACATGCTTATACTCAATTTGAAAGATATAGAATTATTCAGGATAAAATATATATAAGTGATTTTGACAAATTTATAGAATTAGAAAGGGAAGTTAAGGAACTTAACGAAACTCAAAATTAATTTTAGAGTTCCCCGCCAAGAATCCACCAAGACGAAACTCATAAAGTTAAACAGTTGATATATAATGAGATAAAGGGAGCCTGTCGTATTTCAGCAATTAAAACAAGGAGAATTATATGGAATTGAACTTTAATTGTGTAGTTTGTAATATTAATCAAACTATTAAAACTATGGAAATGAGCAATATAAGCAGAGATAAGCAAGAAATAATTATGAGAGAAGTGTTACAGTATTTAAGCACTGCTGATTATTCAAAGTGTAATCCTGAGGTGATAGGTGGCACGTGGGATATAATAACAAAAAATATTAATGATAAAGATCCATACAAAAACATCAAAGAATATTATAATTTAGAAGTTTTAAAAATGACTGATATGATAGAGGAGATTATAAAAAGTTCGGACAACCATTTTAATACAGCCTTAAAAATAGCCATAGCGGGAAATTTAATTGATTTTAATGCAAGACACAAATTTGATTTTAATCTGTTAAAGGAAAAAATTGAGAATATAATACATACAGATTTAGCAATAGATGATGGGGAACAACTATATGAACAGTTAGGAAAAGCAAAGACTATTTTATATCTAGGAGATAACTGCGGAGAAATATGTTTAGATAAAATATTCATAAAATATATCAAAGAAGAATTTCCGGATATAGATATATCTTATGCTGTTAGAGGAAATCCAATTGTAAATGATGTTACTAGCATTGATGCGAAAATGGTAGATATGCATAGTGTTGCTAATGTCATTGAAAATGGAGATTCATCATTAGGAACAGTAATAGACAGAACAAGTAAAGAGTTTAAAGATGCTTTCTATTCTGCTGATGTAATAATTTCAAAAGGACAAGGAAATTATGAGGGCTTAACTGAAATTGATAGAGGTGTATTTCATTTGTTTATGCCAAAATGCAAGCCAATAGCAGACCTGGTTAGTGTTAAACCTATGTCGATTGTTTGTGTAGAATACAAGAAGAGCTGAGAGGTGTGATGAGTTTATGTTAGAAGAATTATCAAAACAAATAAAAGAAATATTATTAGGAGATATAAGAAAAATACTATTAGATACAAGAAGTGGTAGCATACAAGTGGTTGAAGAAAAGTCAGATGGAGATTCAGCAACAATAGCAGATATAAAAATAGGAGAACTATTAGTAGAAAGATTGCCAGAACTACTTCCAGATTCTATTGTTATAAATGAAGAAGATTTTAATAGAAATATGTTTGAAAATTTTAAAACTACAAAATACGTTTGGATAGTAGATCCAATAGATGGAACAAAAGCATTTAGAACTGCAGGGAACAATGAATATTGTGTAGCTGTTGCATTGTTAGAAGATCTGAACCCAGTATTAAGTGTAGTATATGCACCAGAATATGAATTTGCAGGAGAGAAAGGTTTATTGTTTGAAACTAATGCGGCTAGAGAAGGTGCTACATTAAATGGAAATCTGATTTCTGCAAGTGAAAATACAAATATAGCAGATATAGTCTGTATTAATCATGTTCATAAGGATACATGCTTAAACTCTACTGAAAAAATTATATCTGAGATGTGTAGTACTGCAAAAATGATAAGAGCATTTGATGGACACTCTACATTAATTAATTATGCTTTAGTTTCTGCCGATAAACTACAAAGAGTATTTACTAGAAGAGGCGCCAATGTTTGGGATGTTGTTCAGAGTGCATATATATTAGAAAAAACAGGCGGAATAGTATTTTATGAAGATGGAACAAATATATTTCCGTTAGATATAAGTAAATTACAAGTCCAAGATACAAAATTACTTATGCCTTTTAATATTGCTTGTCATAGAAATTTAAAGGATGAAATTATAGGTAAGATTAGAGAGGAGGTGTAGTAATATATGGAAAAATTTGAATATAAAATAGTGACAATCTCTACATTAACATTGAAAAAAGAAAAATGGGTTGTTGAGATGGAAAGTGAGTTAAATGCATTAGGAATACAAGGTTGGGAACTTGTAAGTAGTACTGATATGAAGAGGGCAACTACTTTGACAGGCGGAGCAGAGTTTGTAAAACTGATATTTAAACGTAAAATATAGTGTGTTCGAACTAAAAAGAATAGAGCTTAATCTAGTGTAATGAAGCGTGTGAATTCTGGACTTGGTTGACAGAATATGGTATAATTACTTTATATCATATATAAAAGGAGATGACAGCAATGAAAAGTAACAACCGGCAATACCTAGAACCTTACTACGAAATAATCAATGGGAGCTGTGTTTTCATCCATGTTCGTTGCCCGCTTTGGGGTGGCATTAAGAACATTTTGGTGGACACCCTAAAAGAATTAGAGGACGTGTTTATTTTAAGGTATAAACATGCCTGGACTGCTAAGTCAAGGATGGTCTATGACACGGGTCGCGCTGTTTGTAAATGGGCAGGTAGTTGCAATGCCACTCTCGTCGGAGGCGTATATTATGTTCCGTCTGGGGTTGGCAATATAAGAATAACTTTATCGTTTTCAGATGATAAACAAAGGGATGACTTCCTTAAGTCCCTTCACCAAAATGTGAAGGGGGCAGTAGTAGGATAGAGGTATAACTCCTGTAATCCCTCTGAAGAGGGACAATACCACAAATAAGCAAAGAAGCTTGTTTGTGGTATTTGTTTGCACTTTTCTAATATAAGATTAGTATTAAACATTCCTCCTAAACATATAATAAATATGTATATGGAGGTTTTTTATTATGCACGGATTTTCTCGGATATATTAATCTTACAAAAGATGTTAGAATTACTAATGAAAATGCTCAAAATGAATTTAGAACTTTTAATATGGACGGAAATACATATTACATATATTACGACGGAAAAATATATAATAAAAAAGAAATAAAGGAAGAATTAAGAACTAGAGGTTTTTCTTTTGGCAATACTTCTGATGAAGAGTTATTAGTAACTTCATACCATTTATGGCGGACATGATATATTAAAAAATTTAAATGGGGTATTTTCTTTTGCTATATTTAACAACAAGAAGCAGGAGCTTTTTTTGGCAAGAGATCATTTTGGTGTAAAACCTCTATACTATTCTTTATTCCAAAACAACTTGATATTTGCTTCTGAAATCAAATCAATTTTAAAGTTTCCCAACTTTGAAGCAGCTTTAGATAAACAGGGAATTAGTGAGCTGTTTGGAATCGGGCCAGCACATACATCTGGAACGTGTGCTTTTAAAAATTTACATGAAATAAAGCCTGCTCATTTTGCTGTA
>Ga0123355_10000945_pt1 | contig 40228 bp, 56 predicted proteins | sample TergutEmb28metaG_3_FD_89872 | JGI IMG/M metagenome (GOLD analysis project Ga0123355, IMG submission 89872) | Embiratermes neotenicus P1 segment gut microbial communities from Petit-Saut dam, French Guiana - Emb289 P1 | ecosystem: Host-associated > Arthropoda: Insects > Digestive system > Gut ...
ACAGAATATATGTATGTAGTGCGTACTGATATTGGAAACAATAACAATAATAACAACAATGACGATGATGGAGAAGTAAAGGGAGAATATCGTCCAGAGAATAACAATCAAGGGAAAGGTAATGCGGTATCGACAGCTGATGATACAAATATGTTTAGATATAAGGTGCTAGTAGGTATAGCAATAGTGGGATTGTTAGCAATTTTAATACTAAAAGAAAAAAGAAGTTAGAAGAAGAATATAAAAAATCATGGTAATATATGCCATGATTTTTTTGTGCTAAATTAAACTTATCCTACATAAACATAAATAAAGGTGATGATGAGTGAAAAGAAGAGTTTTAATAGTTAGTGGCACTACTGTTTTCTTGCTGTTTTTTCTGTTTGGAATTATGGCTTCTGACAATAGTCTACAGAATACTGTGATGACAAGTGGTACAGCGAATTTGTGTAATAAGAAAGTGCATTGGGGAATGAGAAGAGGAGTAGAGCGGTAGCCAACCAGATTTTGGGAGCACCAATAAAGAAATGCTCGCAGCAGCTTCAGGAATTGCTGTAGGAAGTCCTGATATAGCCTATGTATACTTGACGTTTGATAATGGACATGAAGAAGGATATACACCTAAAATATTAGATGTATTGAAAGAGCATAGTGTGCCAGCAACATTCTTTATAACAGGACACTATTTAAATTCTGTCACAGAATTGGTAGAAAGAATGCTAAATGAAGGACATATAGTAGGGAATCATACGGTTAATCATCCCTCTATGCCAGATATAGATGATGACAGATTAAGAGCTGAAATAACTAACTTACATAGCTCCATGCATCAAAGGTTTGGGTATGAAATGAAGTTTTTCAGACCACCAAAAGGAGAGTTTAGTGAAAGAACATTAGATATGACAAGAAGCTTAGGGTATACAACAGTGATGTGGAGTTTTGCATATGATGATTGGGATAAGAATAATCAAGGGAGGCAAGAGTATGCAAAAAATAAGATATTAGATAATTTGCACAATGGGGCAATAATACTGTTACATGCGACATCAAGAGACAATAGTGAGATATTAGATTATGTAATAAGAGAGATTAAAGCAAGAGGATTTGAATTTAGATCATTAGATGAGTTCAAAAGATGATGAGGTAAGAAGATGAGAGAGAGTAAAAAGAAATTATCCAATAAACTTAATAGGCTCCTAGAGATACCTAAAGAAGTTGGAGGGATATATCCTAAAATAACAATAGTAGGGTTTGATGAGATGCTGATTGAGAACTATAAAGGGATATCAGAGTATGAAGACTTTTATATGAAAATTAATACAGAGATGGGGATAATAAATATAAATGGATTTAACTTAGAATTAGAACAAATCACAGAAGAAGATGCTTTAGTAAGAGGGAAGATTGAGAGCATTGATATAGAGAGATTAGAGTAAGGAGAGTCACGTTGTTTAAAAAGATACTATTAAATTATATATTAGGATATGTAAGGATAAGAGCAGAAGGTCTTTTTATAGAGAGATTTATTAATATATGTATAAACAAGAAAATATTCTTATGGAAAACTAGAAGAGAAAAATCTACAATACTTTATGCTAATGTTAGTATAAAAGAGTTCAGAAGATTAAGAGAGGTAAGTAAAAAGACTAAATCAATAGTTAATATAAAAGCAAAAAAGGGACTTCCTTTTATATTACATAAATACAGGAAAAGAAAAATATTTTTCTTGTTGCTACTCACAGTGTTTGCAATGCTTGCGATATCTTCAAACTATATATGGAATATAGAGATTAAGGGGGATATTGCTATTCCTCATGAAGAAATAATTAGATCATTAGAAGAAGAAGGCTTAAGAATAGGAATAAGAAAATCTGGCTTAGATAAAAACGAAGTTATAAGAGGTATAAGACTAAACAGAGATGATATAGCATGGATAGGTATTAATATAAGAGGAACAAATGCAATTGTGGAAATAAGAGAAGTTGTAAGAGCTCCGGAAATAGTAAGAGAAGATGAATACTGCCATATTGTGGCAGATAGAAGCGGAATGATAACAAAAATAAATGTGCGAAACGGAACAGCAAATGTGCAAGTAGGTGATATAGTAAGAGAAGGAGATATATTAGTAACGCGGAATAATTGAAGGTAGATTTACTGAACCTAGATATGTACATAGCTTAGCTGAAATAGAAGCAAAAGTGTGGTATGTGCAGCGAGAAAAAGTTTTTTTAAGTAACCGAACAGCTAGGGAAACAGGGAATACAGAGGAAAAATGGAGGATAGAATTCAATAACTTTGGAATAAATTTAAATAAACCCCTTTCAAATTTTCAAAAGTATGATACAATAAACGAAAGCAGAAAAATACGACTTTTTTCTAATTTTTATCTACCAATTATATTCCAAAAAACTACCAATGTTGAGTATAAATATGAGGACATAATACTTACGGAAGAGCAGGCTATTGGACGGTGCAGTGGAGAGAATAATTCAAGCTTTGCTAGAAAAGATAAGTGATGAAGAAAGTGTAGTAAACAAGCAAATTAATACTTACGGAGGACCAGGATTTGTAGAGGTAGAAGTGATAATGGAAGTGCTTGAGAGCATCGGAAAAAAACAAAAGATTTAGGGGGAATATTATGGAACAAAAGAGTTTAAGAATACTAAATGAAAACAAAACATTTTTCTCACAGTTAACTACCACTTTGACAAAGATACTTACACCAACAAAATTGAGCATTAATAATATAATGATTTCTATTAAGAGAAACAGTATGATTAAAGCATATAATGCTCATTTGTTGATGACTGATATAGATGATACTGAAAAGAAAGAGAGTCTGTATAAAAAATATGAAGATACTTATGCCTTATATTTAGAGGCTGTAGATAAGTATATAATAGATTCAGTATATAAAAAGGTTAAAAACAATATGGCGACAAACTTTGAAAGAGAGGCATTGGCTCAATATTATACTGTTGTTGCATTGAAAGATAAGCAATATATAGAGTATAAGCATAAGAAACAAGAATATTTAATAAAAGTAGATTATGATTCTGTTCAGGAAAGCAACAAACTAGCGTTTTTACAAAAATTTAATGAATTTTATGTGTCTAAAATGGATTCGCTATACAAAGGACTACTTAGAAATTACTCAATCCAATTATCTGATAAAAAGTCTGTGAAGTTAGAAGGATTGGATAATATATATGACAAAATATTTAGTTGCTTAGAAGTATATACTACAGATATATTACCTGTTAAGATAGACCAGCTTGCGAATGATCCTGTGCTAAGAGAGCAAGAAGAATATAAAAACATAATAGCAGAATATGATAGATATGAGTCGGTTATAATAGGAAAGCTAGATAGAAGAGATGAAGTAAAGAGACAAATGATTCTCCTTGGAATTAGTAGAATATTATTTACACATAGTTTACCTCTTGTTGCTGCAGAAGAATGTTATGCGAAATTAATTCAAGATGTAAGAGCAATGATAGCTGCTGAACGTGCAGGAGTTAAAAGAGACAGATTATTTATATTGATTGTAGATTTGATAGAAGAATATAATGTAAAGCTCTTATCAACCAAAGTGTATTGGGACAGGCCAGAAGAGAGAGAGAGCTACAAAGAGTTTTGGGACAAGTATAAAAACTTGAAAACAGCAGAGCTAGATGAGACTACATATGAAAAAGAGAGACTGATCTTATTCTTAAAATATGATTTACATGAATTAAATAAATCGTTATCTAAAAATGCAAAACTTATAAAGTTGTATAAAACTAAGCTAGTAGGACTAGGGGCTATGAGAGAAATACCAAATAAGTGTATAACAAAGAGTAATAGATATGTAAAAACAGTGTGTGCGAAGGAAGCAGAATAATTTTAAGAAAAGAAGCACATGTGAATAAAGAAATTGAAACACAAAGGAGAAGTGTTAGTTGGAAGTAGCAGAGATAACTTTTTTAAATGCAGAAGAAAATCCAGAGCATATTGGTATAATAAAAAAAGCGTTAAGTAGATGCTATGAAGAAGAAGCGATTCAAGAAAAAGGTTTATATGTAGATATTATTTTAACAAATGGAAAACATATAAGAGAGTTAAATAAAAAGTATAGAGATATTGATAAAGAAACTGATGTCCTGTCTTTTCCAATGTTTGAAAGAGACGAAATTACAAAAATGGATGGTACAACAAAAAACGTTTTGGGAGATATAGTAATATCTTTGGAACAAGTGGAGAAGCAGGCAAAAGAATATGGTCATAGTTTTGAAAGAGAGCTGTCATACATGGTGGTGCACAGCTTTTACCATTTAATTGGATATGACCATCTTAAAGATGATGATAAAACTGTTATGAGAGAAAAAGAAAAGAAGATAATGAATGAGTTAATATAGAGGAGAAATGGAAATGTCAAGAAGAGCAAAAAGAGAAAAAGGAAATAAAAATAAAAAAATAAAAATTGTAATAGCAATAATAGCGATTGTATTAATTATTCGGGGGAGTATTAGCATTTGTGTTTTGGCCTCGGAGAGGTAGCAGACATTATTAACAATATAACAGGAGGAACTTCTGAACCAGAACCACAAATAAATATTTTTTCAGGTGATGATAGACCAATAGCAATAATTTTTGATAATAACACAGCAGCACAGCCTCATAGTGGGCTTGAAAAAGCATATATAGTATATGAAATACTTGTTGAAGCTGGAGAAACTAGACTTTTGGGGTTGTTTAAAGGGCAAGACATGGAAATGATAGGACCAACAAGAAGTGCAAGACACTATTTTGTTGATTATGCTATAGAACATGATGCAATATTCGTACACCATGGAGGAAGTCCACAGGCGTATGCAAGAATATCTGATTATGGAGTAGATGCTATAGATGGAATGCATTTCGATGGGACAAATCCAGGATTTTGGAGACAACCTGGAAAACGTGCACCACATAATTCATATATGAGTTCAGATATGTTAAATAGAATTTTAGAAAACCGAAATGTAAGAACTACATCAAATGAACCAAGCATACTAAATTATGTAGCACATGAAGTCCTATTAGAAGATGGTGAAGTAGCGGATGTTGTGACAATACCATATGCTCCAGGACATGTAGTGAGATATGAATTTGACGAAGTAAGCAGAAGATATGTAAGATATTCAAAAAATAGAAGGCAAATGATTGGAAACACTGGTGAACCGTTAACTGTTAAAAATATAATAATACTTCGTATAAGTAATACACATTTGAATGATGGATCTGGAACAGGAAGACAAGAACTACACAACATTGGCGAATTTGAAGGATACTACATTACAAATGGTAGATGGGTAAGAATAACGGCTGAAAAGACAGATAGAAGATCTCCGACAGTTTTTAGAGATTTAGAAGGAAATCTTTTGGAAGTGAATGATGGCAATACATTTATACAAATAGTTCCGCCAAATGCAAATATAGAAATGCATTAAGATATTTAAATATGAAGATGATTTAAGTCACTGCCATTATTACTTTCTGAAAAGAAAGCATAACAGCAGTGACAAATCATATAGGGGTATTTAGTATAGTAAAGAAGGGAAGAAGATAGTACTATGCAAAACTTTAAATCGGGATTTGTTTCAATTATAGGAAGAACAAATGTAGGAAAATCAACACTATTAAATGGGTTGGTTCGTGAAAAAGTAGCGATTACAGCTAATAAAAGTCAGACTACGAGGACACTGATTAGAGCTATAGTGAATAGAGAAAATTCGCAAATAATTTTTATAGACACACCTGGTATTCATAAACCGAGAACTAAACTTGGAGAAACCATGATAAATTCTAGTTTTGGGACAATACCAAATGTGGATATATTACTGTTTATGATAGAAGCTACTTCAGAAGGTATACGGAAAAGGTGATAGTATTATCCTAGAAAAGATAAAAGAAGCAAATAAGGATACAATACTTATCATAAACAAAATAGACTTGATAAAAAAAGAAGACTTACTTAAGTTAATAGAAATTTACAGTAATGAATATAATTTTAAAGCAATAATTCCAGTATCGGCAACAAAAAATGAAAGTGTGGAATTGATATTAAATGAGATAGAAGAGTCCATCCCGGAGCGGTCCGGCATATTATGATATAGAAGAGTACACAGATCAAACAGCTCGTCAACTTGTTGAAGAGATTATAAGAGAAAAAGCATTAAAGCTACTAGATGAAGAAGTACCACACGGAATATATGTTGAAATAGAAAAAATGCAATTAAGAAAAACGAGAGAAAAGAAGGAAATATATGATATAGATGCAATAATCTATTGTTTGAAGAAATCCCATAAAGGAATAATAATTGGAAAAGGTGGAGAACTGCTAAAGAAAATTGGAATATATGCAAGACAAGATGCAGAGAGAATGTTAGATACTAAGGTAAATATGCAATTATGGGTTAAAGTAAAAGAAGATTGGCAAGAAAACGATAATATTGTTAAGAAGTTTAAAGGAGATTAATGTTATTATCATAAATTTTCCAGTATGAAATTTTGTGATAATACAAATGATAAACTCAAAGAAATACGTAAAGCATAACTCAGTTGTAGTTATCTGTAGATAGCTACAACTGAGAAAAATATAGACGTTTTTGGGCAGGAGGATTTAACATATGATAAAGCAAATAGCGTGGAATACATTCAAGAATACAGGTAATATAAACGCTTTTTTAGAACTTAAAAGCATAGAAGAAATCGAAGAAAATTTAGAGGAAAAAAAACATGAAAACTATAAAAACGAATGGGGTAGTAATAGCAGAAAAATTTACAGCAGATTTTGATAAAATAGTTACAATACTAACGCCGAATATACGGTAAAATTGAGTGCATGGCTAAAGGTTCAAGAAGACCGAAAAGTCTTCTTTTAGCAGGTACTCAGTTTTTGTGTTTTGCAGACTATATGTTATATAAAGGTAGCAATATGTATAGTATGAATTCATGTGAAACAATAGAAGTTTTTTATGATTTAAGAACTGATTTAGACAAACTGAGATATGCATCATATATTACTAAGATAATAAATGATGTGACTACTGAGAATCAAAATAGTTATAAGATATTACAACTTTTTCTTAACACATTATATGTATTTGCTAAAACAGATAAAGATTTAGAGTTTGTGACTACAATCTTTAGACTAAGATTATTATCAACAATTGGATTCAAACCAATTGTTGAAAACTGCCAAAACTGTACAGAAAAAGAACAACTAACGTGTTTTAGTTTTCGAGATAGCGGTTTTAAATGTAAAGCATGTGGAAAGCAAGACAAGGGAAGTATAGACATTTCGGAAACGACTAAAGATGCTATAAAATACATAATTTTAGCAGATCCAAAGGGGCTGTATTCATTTGAAATACCAGAAGATTCTAGAAAAGAATTAGAAATAGTGTCTAAGCTTTATTTGACTGAAAAGTTAGAAAGAGAATACAAGATGTAGAGCGATTAGAAAAAACATTTGATAAATCAAATTGGTTAATATATAATACGTTGTATAATATATAATTAAAGGGGAGATACAATATGAATAATATTAAAATAACAGGTAAAGATTTGAAAGCAACAGATGCAATTAAAGAATATGTAGAAAAGAAGATTGAAAGATTAGAAAAGTATTTTGGTGAAGACTTCGATGTAGCTGTAGTAATACGTGCTGAAAAAGGAGAGCAAATTGCAGAAATCACAGTTAAGGCAAAAGAAAATATATATAGAGCAGTAACAGCACATCGAGACATGTATGCATCAATAGATAAGGACATAGACATATTAGAAGGTCAAATAAGAAAAGTAAAAACAAAGAAAGATAAAGCAAACAAAGAAGATTCAATAAAAACAATGATGACACCAAATGAAACCGCGGTAGAAGTTGAAAATGAGATTATAAAGACATTGTATTATGATTTGAAACCGATTACGCCAGAAGATGCTTTACTTAAGTTACAAGAGAATCCTGTAGCTAAGTTCTTAACATTCATCAATCAAGATACAAACAAAGTAAATGTTGTATACAAATTAAAAGATAGTAAAAATTATGGATTAGTAGAACCTGAGTAATTTCGAGCAATAACTTTGATAAATACTTAAGTCAGTTAAAATAGTATAATAAAAATGACCGATTAATATAATAAAAATCGGTCATTTTTAATTAGTCTATTCTTTTTGCAGATAAATTACTTACCTATCATTTGACTTTCAGCTTTTTGGATTAATTTTTTAACCATGTTTCCACCGATTCTACCAGCGTCTCTTGCTGATAAGTCACCGTTGTAACCATTTTTTAGGTTAACTCCAACTTCACTAGCTACCTCATATTTGAATTTGTTTAAAGAATCTTTAGCTTCTGGTACTAAGTTTGAATTTGATGCCATTATATTTCACCTCCTAGGTTATGGATTATATGAAACGCAGAATCGCTTTACCCGCTTCTACATAACTTATTTCTACGCATCATAGATGCTAGAACTAAGAAGTTTGCGTGAGATATATGTTCACATTTGTTGAACAGCTATCTTAAAGCTATTTGCTTTTTCAATATTTAGCATGTGTAGTTTTAATAAAAATAAACTAGAAAAATTTGTCTTTCTTTATCAAAATATTGTACAAAATTAATGTTTTCATATAAAATGAAAAAATATTAAAAAATATTATCTGAATGGAGAGTTGGAGGCTTTGAAATGTATAAGTTAGTCGCGATTGATATAGACGGAACATTATTAAATTCATATGGGAGAGTATCAGAAGAAAATAAAGAAGCTATTAGAAATGCAAAAAAGAATGGAGCGAAAGTAATTTTAGCATCACGGAAGATTATTTCGGGGCAATGAAACGGAATTGCAAATGAAGTAGGCAGTGACGAATTTTTAATTGCAGGAAATGGGTCTTTTATTTATGATATGCAAAAAGAGGATTTAATATATAGTAATTATTTGTGCAAAGAAAAAATATTAGAAATAATAAAAATATGTGAAGAGAATAGTATATTCTATAGTCTTTATACACTAGATATAGTAATCGCTAAGTCGTTACAGTATGACGTTTCGTATTATAGTTACGAATATAGATTAGATAATGAAATGAATATAGAAGTGGTAGAAGATATTTATTCGTTTGTCCAAAATTATGAGAAGGACGATTTCTTAAAGATTACGATATGTGACAGTGACCAAATTATTTTTTCAAGAATAATGTGTAAGCTTAAAGAAATTGGAGGCATAGATGTTTTAGATGTGGGACATATGTCTACAAAAACGATTAAGTCAGGAGCAGAAGAAATAGAAATTGCATATTTTTATACTGAAATAACAAATGAAAATGTAAATAAATGGACAGCCCTTGAACATTTAATAAATTTGCTCGGGATATCAAAAGAAGAAACTATGGGAATAGGGGATAATGTAAATGATAGAGAGCTAGTGCAGAATTCAGGAATGGGAGTTGCTATGGGACATAGCTGCCCAGCTCTTAAAGAGGTAGCTGATGATATAGTTATGGATAATAATTCTAGCGGTGTGGCAGAAGCTCTAAATATTTATATTAACAATACATAAACGTGAATGTTACAAATATGTTACAAACGCGTGAAATTTAGATTACAAGCGGGATATTTGTTGAAACGGAAGGCAAATTGTTATAAAATAAAATATATATTATACAATGATCGAATAATGGGAAATTGTCTGAGGACAATTATCTATAAAACATTATATAAATATACAGAATTCATTATTAATTAGCGAAATTGATCGCAAAAATAGGGAGGAATTTAAAATGGCAAAAAATCCAATGCAAAGGAAGATAACAAACGCATTTCTTTTGGGACTAGTACTTATGTTACTAATAGCAGTAGCGATAGGAGGTGTGTTCTTTGTTTTAGTTCTTCTGCCACAACAACAAGAAAGAGACGCAGATAGGGCAGTAAGCACCATGGCATATGTTGCAATACGAGAAATAGAAGCTGGAGAGCCACTACTAAGTGGAGTTAATGTTGAATTAAGAGAAGTAAGAACTGATGCTGCAGCTATAGGTAGTTTAGATTCTGTTACTGAAGAGGACATGGAAGTAATGCTAGATATGATTGAGTTCTTTTCGAATAGAACACAACAACAAAGGGAGGCAGCTTTAGCAGATGCGAGAAGTGTTGATAGAGCAGATCTTGAAATACAGTTTGACAGAAGAGAGCAAATAATTAGTGCTGTTATGATGGAAGCAGAGTTCAGATTAAGTATGAATACTTTAGTAGCAGTATCGCCGATAGAAGGAAATACGATAATAACTAATGCAATGGTAAGAAGAGGAGCTCTACCAAATGACTTAAGATATGTAGAATACAATATGCTTACATTGCCTATCGATGTTAATGTAGGAGATTACATAGATGTAAGATTAACATTACCAAGCGGACAAGACTTTGTTGTAATTTCAAGAAAACAGATTGTAGACAAGCATGCAAATACAATAACATTACACCTGACTGAAGATGAAATAATGATGATGAGTTCAGCAATAGTGGAAAGTTATGTTATAAGAGCATCAAACTTATATGTAGTTAAGTATGTAGATCCAGTAATCCAAGGTGCTATTACACCTACATATCAAGTATCTGACTATATTGTTGCATTAATGAGCCAAAACCCTAATATATCAGCACAAGCAGAGAACGCTTTCTGGGATAGACATCATGGAGTATTAAGAACTCATATAGAATATTATTTACACCGTTATGAAAACGATAGAATTAGAAATATAGAAACAAGAATGGCTGAGCAGATTCAAAGATCAAGAGATGCAAGGCAACAGTTTTTAGGACATCAATAATATAAGATAGTCATTAAATAACTAGGAGGAACAAATGGGAAAGATAGGATTTGTTGGAGGATTTGACAAAACAGACTTAATTTTATATGTTGCAAAAATTTTAGTAGAAGCTGAAAAGAAAGTATTAGTAGTGGATACAACTATAACGCAAAGAGCGAGATATATTGTGCCACATATAACACCAAGTGTTTACTATATTACAGACTTTCTAGGAATTGAAGTTGCAGTTCGGATTTGAGAGTTTTGAAAAAATTCAGAACTATCTTGGAACGTCTTCATTAGAATACGATTATATATTGGTAGATATGGACTCGAATAAAGCATTTACAGACTTTAAGATGCATCAAGCTGATAAAAACCTTTTTGTAACAGCATTTGATAATTATTCACTTAAAAAAGGATTAGAAGTAATTGGGCAATTAGAGCAAGAAGTTGAAATGACAAAAGTATTGTTTTCAAGAGATATGTTGGACGAAGAAAATGATTATTTAGAATTTTTATCATTCTATTTCTCGATAAAATGGGATTCAAAAATAATATTTTTTCCTTATGATAAAGGAGACAATACAGTTATTATACATAACCAAAGAACATCTCAAATTAAACTTAAAGAATTCGACCCAATGTATAAAGAAGGGGTAATTGAAATAGTAAAAACTATAGCGACAGATATTAAAGGCGGAGATATGAAAAAAGCACTTAAAAAATTAATTTAGATGGTTGCTATGTAGGCATATTAAAAACTGGAGGTTTAAAAATGGCAATAATAACATTTTGGAATGATGGAACGCAAGAAACAGGTCAAACGATATCACTGATATCAGCGGCTACTCAATTGGCTGTGGAAACTAAATATAAGATTTTGGTAATGAATACAAAGTATAATGATATTTCCATGGAAGATTGTTTTTGGAATACGATTGGAAACAAAGAGAAGCTTAACTTCAAAGAAGAAGGGAAAACAGACGTTGGTACAGGGATACAAGGACTAGCGAAAGCAGTAATGAGCAACAGAACAGCTCCAGAGATAGTTACAAACTATACAAAAGTTATATTTAAGAACAAGTTGGAATTGTTAACAGATAGGTTTGTTGAGGAAGAAGAAGACTATTTAGCGACAAGAGCCATGTATAAAGATATGATTAGAATTGCTAACAAATATTATGACCTGATTTTCATAGATTTGGAGGGACCGTTATCAGATAAAGATGTACTAAGTGTATTAGGGATCTCTAATGTTATTGTTCCTACAGTTACACAATCTTTAAGAAGCATTACAAATTATATGGAACTTAGAAAAGAACAGACAATATTTAATGAACAAAATTCAATGACTTTGATTGGAAGATATGATAAGAATTCGAAATACAATGAAAAGAATGTAGCAAGACATGTAGGAGTAGGAACAGCATATGGAGTTCCATATAGTACATTGCTTTTTGAAAGTTGCCATGAAGGGCAAGTTGCGGATTATTTCATAAAATTCAGAAAAGAAAAGGCTACAGAGTCCAATGGATTAGTAGTACATTCTGTAAGGAATTTTACAAAAACCTTGATAGAATTGCTTCAATTATTACAAATGAATGTATAAATATTGAAAAGTATCGAGAGAATAACTTAGCTTATGACTATTTAGAAAAAGAGTCATAGCTGAGACTTATAAATCTAAAGTAAAGAAGGGAGAGCTACCTACGATGATTCTAAACATTATATTAACACTAATTGTAATCTTGGTAATAGGATTGTTAATTAGATATATGATAAAAAAGAATAAGAATGCTGAAGTAATCGAAGATTTGCCAAGTGAAGACAAAACATTTACTACTGATATGATTATGGCATTTGTTAAGAAGAGGCTAGACGAAATCACGAAAATTAACTTATATGATATAGGGCTTTCAGAAGAAGAGTTAAAAAGAAGAAAAGCAAAAAAGTATGAGTTAAGGAAAGCCTTAAAAGGATGTACATATGGAGATGTTAATGACAAGAAATATGTTAAGGAATTAATAAGTGATTTATTGTCTAAAGAATATGGTGTAAATGAAGCAAACATATCGAAATCAGTACCTTTTGATATACCATCTTTACTTACAGCGCAAGATAAGTTCGATATTTTAATACATGCATATAAAAAATCATTTGCGTATGAAGCTTTAGGACAATTAATAAAGAAGTATGATTTAGCTAAACTTAAATATTCAGATGGTGAAAATAAGCCACGTTATGTAATAACAGCAGATGAAATAGCTGAAATTTACGACCAAGAAGAACTTGTTTTAGATTTTGAAGATAAACTTGCGGTTTTAGTACAAAGAATTTACCAACATTATAAAGGATATAGTACTATTGATGAAATTAGAGATATGAATATAGACGGTGTATCTGGAGGGGTATCTGGTCTGCCAGAGAGTTTCTTAAGCCAGGTTGCACAAACAGATGGAGATTACTTAGAGCAAATAATTGAACGTAAAATTCCTAGAGCCTGTGATTCTATTTGGATCATGTTCTCAGGTAAGTCTATAAGATTAGCATTTCTTTCTTTTGGAAAAGAAAGTGAACTAAAAAGAGTATGTCAGAACATATATAAATACAACAATCCAGGACAGTTATCAGATACAAATGGTTACAAAATTAATGAAATGAAAGACGGTTCTCGTGTTGTTGTTGTAAGACCAAGCTTCTCGGAAACTTGGGGGTTCTTCGTAAGGAAATTCGACGTTCAAAAAGCAACATTAGAAGAATTAATTAAGATTCCAGGAAAAGATGAAGCAATAGAATTATTAAGATACTTGGTAAAAGGAGAAAGAATTTTAGCTCTAACAGGTACACAAGGTTGTGGTAAGACAACTATGCTTATGGCCATGATAGAGAGTATATATGAAACAAAGAACATAAGGGTTCAAGAGACTGCATTCGAGCTTCACTTAAGAAAGATATACCCTACTAGAAATATACTATCATTTAGAGAAACGGAAACAGTATCTGGACAAGAGGGTCTAGACGTTCAAAAGAAAACTGACGGTAGTGTTAACATCATAGGTGAGGTTGCGAATGACCCTGTTGCGGCGTGGATGATCCAGGCAGCTCAGGTTGCGTCCGACTTTACAATATTTACTCACCATGCTAAGACTTTCCCTAACTTAGTAACAGCGCTAAGAAACTCGATGTTAAGAACTGGGGTTTTCAAGAATGAGAAAACAGCTGAAGAGCAGGTTGTAGCAGTATTGAACTTTAACATACATCTAGTAAAAGACTTTAAAGGAAGAAGATATATCGAGAGAGTAACAGAGTGTGTTCCAATAGAAGCTGAAAACAACTATACATTTGACCATAGAGGTGAAAATACATTAGAAGGAAAACTAGATAAGTTCATGGATAATGCAGCAATATTCTTTGGAAAAACTACAGATAGAGATTTGTATCATCATGTAAACATTATGGAATATCATAATGGAGAATATATTATGACAAACAGAATATCAGATGTTAATTTAAAAACAATGAGAGAAAAGATGGACGAAACAGATGTTGAAGGATTTGATGCATTTGTTATAAGAAATTGGGATAAAAGAAAACCAGAAAAAGCAACTGTAGGGGGAAAATCTGAACCTGATTATGAAGGATCAGAAAGAAGACGGAATGGATTTTTAAGAAATCCTAAAGCATAACTTATCTCTACGTATTTAAATACTAGAGCTAAGAAATCTGTAACACGACGGCACGTCGTTAACAGCTGAGAGAATGAGAGGTGAAAAACTAGAATGAGTACTGATATGTTACTTTACTTCATGGGTGGTATTGTGCTTGTATTTGTAGTAATTTTGTTTGCTTACTTTACAATACAAAAAAAGCTGCATGGTAGCGAAATGAGACGTATTAAACAACTTCGTGAAGGAACAAAAGAAAAGAGTTTTTCATCAGAAGTTATATTTCAGAAGTTATATGTATTTTATAAAAGAATTCCATTTATAAATAGATATGTAAATAAGATAAGAAGAAAACTAGAGATCATACATATAGATGACGAATACTTAACAAGAAAGCAGTCTGCTCAGATTATGACAAAAGCATTTGCAATAATAATACCAGTGTTTATTGTTACATTGCTTTTAACAAGAGAAGACCCATTGCTTTTAACTATTCTACTTTTATTTCAAGTTTTCTTATTTGAAACATTAATGAGTGGTATGGTAGATAAGCAAGATACTAGACTGTTGAAACAACAAATAGACTTTTTTGCCGAGATAAGACATGCATATCATGACTCTTACATGGTTGAAGAGGCAATATATGAAGTGTCACAAAATGATGAGTTAGAAGTAACTAGGCAAGGACAAAAAATACATGAAATATTGCTTTCAGAAGATCCTGAAACGGAACTTGAGAAATATTATGATGTTGCTCCAAACAGCTTCTTGAAAGAGTTTGCAGGAATATCATACTTAACAAGAGAATTTGGAGATAGAACAATAGATGGAGCATCTTTGTATTTAAGAAATCTAAATAATATAACAGAAGAGATGCAATTAGAGATATTAAAAAGAGAAAAACTAGATTATGTATTTCAAAGTTTATCTTTTATCGCAATAGTTCCGGTACTACTATTAACACCTCTTAGAGCTTGGGCGGTAGGAAACTTCCCGTTTACAGCACAGTTTTATGATGGTAGACAAGGATTAATGATGCAAATATTCCTAATATTAATAACATTTATGTGTTATATATTGACAAGAACATTAAAAGATAATGGTTCAATAAAAGATGAGTATAAAGACCCAGAGAGAGTATGGCAAATGAGATTATATAAGCATCCATGGGGAAATAAAATAGTTAAACCTTTTATACCTAAAGAACGAACAAGAGAACATAGAGTTATTCAAAAACTACTTAAAGAAGCGGCCTCTAAGCAAAAAATAGAGACGTTATATGTGAATAGAATAGGAGTAACATTAATTACATTCATTGCTACAATTGTATTCTTTGTAATGTTGCATCGTGTAGCGGTTGATTATATCATGAATGAACCAACAGCTAATTACGATATAATGGGTGCAATGTCTGAAAGAGATATAAGGCGAGCGATGGATGTGACAGAAAATGATAATATTTATATAGAATATCACAGAGGAAACATGGACATGGACTATGTTAAAGCATCTATCTTAGAATCATTACCATATGACGAATTTCATGCAGGTGCTTCAGAAGATGAAATGTATGAAGTTGCAGAAAGAATTGTTGGTAAGCTGAGAGTAATAAATTCTGGATATTTAAGATGGTTTGAGATGCTCATATCTGCTCTTGTTGGAGCAATTGGATATATGATTCCTAAATGGTTATTAATATTCCAGAAGATTATGAGAAAACTTGAAATGGAAAACGAAGTAATGCAATTCCAAACAATCATACTCATGCTTATGAAAATAGAAAGAGTAAATGTTGAGATGATGTTAGAATGGCTAGAAAGATATGCAAATATTTTTAAAGAGCCGATAACGAAATGTGTAAACAACTATGAAGCGGGTGCATGGGAAGCATTAGAAGAACTTAAAAATGATATTGCATTTCCGCAACTTATACGTATAGTTGAAAGTTTGCAGTCAGCGGCTGAAAGTATTCCAATATCTAAAGCGTTTGATGAACTAGATAATGAAAGAGATTACTATAAACAGAAAAGACAAGAATCTAATGAGAGACTGATAAAGAGAAAAGAAATGATAGGAAAAGGTTTAGGATTTGCGCCTCTTATAGGGATGTTTGTGTTCTATCTAATTGGACCGCTAGTAGTAATTGGCTTATTAAGTATGACAACATCATTCCAAACAATGGGAACAATGATGTAAAGGAGGGGGCTCAGTATGGAAAACGCAGCAAAAGCATTGTTAATTGCAGCAGGAGTACTGTTATCCTTAATGATAATAACCTTATTGTTGATAGTAGTGAATTCCGTGGCTGAGTTTCGGAAGAGCAGAAGATGAAAGACTAGCGCAGCAACAATTGGTAAGATTCAATAGTAGATTTGAAGCATATAATAGACAATTATTATATGGGACAGAAGTTTTAACAGTTGTGAACATGGCAATAGACAATAATGCAAGACGTGCTTATGATGAAGATGGGAATCCGATATTTATAAATGTTATAATAGACTTGAGTAATGATCCACATGGTTTTAGAGGGTTTACAGAAGAAGTTAGAAGAGATTCAAGGGGTCACAGGTTGCCAGGAGGTGGCAGAGACTATAATACTGTACCTAGTCTTGCAGGTAATACTGTACATCAACTATTTGGACATGGTGGGATTCAGGGAGGAATAATGACTGATACATTTGTTGCATTTTTTAATTCTAATGCAGTAAATCCTCCGCCTATAAGAGATATCAGTGATAACCAGATTATAAGTATCTATACACAGAGTGCACTTAGTGAATTTAGGACATCAACTTTTAGGGCAACAGCAATGGAACATAATGAGTCGGGCAGAATAAATAGTATAACGTTTGAGCGAGTAATAAGACCACCGAACTAGGAGGAGAGATATGGAGAATGCAGCAAAAGCATTAATAATGGCAGCAAGTGTGCTAATTGGTATGATGATTATATCGTTAGCAGTAATGATATTCAATGCTCTAACAGCTCCTGCTACTTCATATGGTGACGCTATGGATGCGATAGAGGTTGCACAGTTTAATATAGTTTTTGAAAGATTAGTTGGAAGAGCGCCTGTAGGAGCGGATATAGAAAGACTACGATTAGAAGGAATAACACCACAAGAAATACTAACAGTAAGAAATTTTGCAGTAGCTAATGGCGATAGGGTAGGAGCGATAACGGTAAATGTGCAACCACCATTGGGGAGTAATATACCTATTAATATAGCTTGTCCTGATAATGCGCCTAGTGATTCAAGGTTTTTACAAGTGGCAATGCGCCGTAGTAGAGAAGCTGTGAGTCCTCCTTCTCCAGAGGAAATAAGATATCGAGTTTCTAACGTTGAGAGAAGAGCTATTGATGGGAAAGTTATATCAATTACATTTCAAGAGTTCAGGATATCTATTGACTAACAAATAAGTGATAGTGTTTAGCACGCATTGTGGCAGAAAATGTTGCAATTTAGGTAAAAACATTGTATAATATAAAGAAGGATTGTGTGTAAAATGAAAAGAACATTAGTTATTATAATCCTAATAGTTATAGTGATAGTAAGTGTAATAGTTGGGTTCATAATTGACCGTAATATGAGAGTTGATGAAGCTAGAAGACATAACAGTCAACTAGAAAGATATTTAGACAGAGAAATACTGGGTACAGAGCTTGCATCACTAATAAACAGAGTAATGGATCATAATAGAAGAAACAATGTGGAAAGAGACAGTGAAGGTCGTTTTATAAATAATGGAACAAACTCAATTAGAATAGATATAGAAATGATAACAATAGAAGATACCTTCTCAATGGAATGGATATATGACAGAGGAACAACAGGATTTGTACATGCATTTATAACTATACCATTTAGAAGTGTAGAAGTAGAATATCATCCAGAAACAGGGAAAATAAGCAGAATTGTATTTCTACAATTGGAAGATTAAAAAAGTTTTTAACGTTTTAGAATGTAAAAGAGTATTCTAAAAAAAATATATATTACAAAGGAGGAATTTATATGGAAAACGCGTCGAAAGCCTTAATTATAGCAGGAGCGGTTCTACTAGCAATTTTGCTAATAGCGATTGGTATGCTAATATTTCAAGGAGCTACAGGTCAAGTAGATCAGTCTTTACAAGCAATGTCTGCACAAGAGGTGCAAGCCTTCAACAGACCATGGGAAGGATATATGACTAGGCCACAAACAAGAAGCCAAATATTAGCTTTGATTAATGCAATAAATGTGCATAATGCTAATAATGATATGACAATAGAACTAAGAGCTGCTACGCTTGTAACCGGTGGTGGTGATGCGAATTATGCAGCTGCGGCACCACTAACTACTGCACATAGGTATACTGTTTTAGCAGGACATGGTGACATTGGACAAATTAATGCAATTTACATAAGTGCAGGAGATTTAGGAGCAACACCAGGCGGAGCAGGATCAGATTAATAGAGAATAATTTTAAAAGGTGGCTAAAGCAACTGAATTACTTTAGCTACCTGATAAAATTGACATTCATAGATATAGAAAAGATATATTTATGTAATGTACCACTTAGAATGTAGAATTAAAATTATTTACTATGACTAAGAAGATTCTATATTCTAAGTGCTACATTCATATTGAGCTGGGGGAGGTCGTAGAGAATGGAAAACGCAGCAGATGCACTAAAGATGGCTTTTGCAGCCATAGTATTTATGGCTTCAATTTCGTTGGCTCTTGTAGGAATTACACAATCAATAGAAGCTACAGATATTGTTGCGCGTTCTATAGACGTAACAGAGTTTTATCCGGAACATAGTTATAGGAGCGTGAGGGATGCGGGAACATTAGGTCTTACTGATGCAGGAATACTTGCAATAATAAGGAGACATGATGAGCATACGATAATGTATATAACTGATAGACGGAAGACATAGGATAGTTGGAGTAGAAACAGTTGTATCAAACTTATATAGACATCATGCAGAGCAATTTGCAATAATTATATTAGATATGAATAGAGACGAACTAGCGAGATTTGACTCAGACAGAGAGGATGCTGGTGCACCATGGAGAGGAGATGCAACATTTGCTAGAAGAAGAATAGATCTATTTTTACAAGGGGAAAGCGGATTCATAAATCCACCACCAGGACTAGAAGATCTAGGAATGCCCAATGTTATTATTGATTTAACTGGAAATGCTTTGAACGGTCGTCAGAGCGGTCGTCCAATTGAACCAGGATCAAATATATTTATTAATGCAAATGTAGATTTTAGCGACTATATAGATAGTGGTACTAGATTTAGTGAAGAATTTGTAGAAATTATGATTAGAGGAGAAGTTGAAATCTCAGAAGATGGATCAGAAATAATTACAAGACCACCTGTACGAAAGATATTTTTAATTTACACAGTAATTAGTGAGTTGATATAAGTTTATTAAAAGGAGGAAACAAAAATGGGAGATTCAATAATAACAATTGTTGCGATATTTATAGTAGCGATATTAATGTTAATATATCCGTTATTAGCGATAGCACAAAACAATGAAAATGTAACACAATTAGCAGTTCAAACTGTCTTATCTGAATTCGTAAATGATGTTACAACGAGAGGGGTTATTCGCCAGACTGATGTCGATAGACTTCAACAGAACCTAGATGCAACGGGAAATACATTTGATGTAGAGTTTGAAATTGCACTTTTAGATGAAAATCCAGGTAAGAAGACAGTAATAGTGCATACAGATGCAATAGGAGAAAATTTAAGGTTCTCTATTTTCACTACAACAATTGAAGAAGCTTTGGCTAGAGATGGATTTTATTTATTAAGCATGGGAGATACAGTTCAAGTAACTGTAAGAAATACTAATAGAACAATTGCACAATTATTAAGAGATTTCTTTTATTCAGCAGTAGGAAGAAGCGAATATCAAATAGGAGCATCTTTCTCAGGAATGGTTGTGAACAGTGGTAGAGCTCCAGCGACAAATTAGTGTGTGCAATGAGAGAATATGAATAAGTTTTATCATCCTGAGCACGTTTGGTTTCAATATAACTTAGCTCAGTAAACTCCGTCGAAGGATTTTGGTATGCACTTTGTTATTTATGTGCGCCATAAAACTTCGACTTTTACATTTTATACTAAAGAGAGGAAGGCAAGAATGAAGTTACAATATTTAGCTGTAATGTTTATAATAATAATGATGCCGATATTTTTAATTACGTCTTTTCATATACAGCAGCAGATAGACACCATTAATTTGCAGACTGTATATAATCAAAGGCTTCAGGATGCAACTAGAGAAGCAATTCAAGCCTTTGAAGTAAATACTGTAATATGGAACCCTAGGCATTCAGAAGTTGCGAGTGCAAAGAGAAGAGATGTATCAGCAACTGTCAGCTCATTTGTAGATTCTTTAACCATGAGAGTGGGAGTACCTGGTATGAATAGAAGTGCAATGGAGGATTTTGTTCCAGCCGTTGCTTTTGTGATGTACGATGGCTTTTATATATATGCACCAACATATGTGCCGAGAATACTTGGAATGAATAATGAGTTCGATTTAATAGGAGTTGCAGATATACCTACAATCGACTCAGATATAACTACAGGTGATCTGGTGTATTCTTTGAATCATACAGAAAATAGGCATATACTTAGACCTTTTATGAGATATGATGCTAGGTATAGACTTGGGGGAACAAGTGAGACAGATATAGTAGTGAATTATACATTAGATAATTATATAAGCATATATGGACGTGTTCAAAATGTTGGATGGGTATCTAAAGCAGGATACTTGATTGATGAACAGGTAAGTGTGAATGTTGGAGCAGGAAGTGTGATTGTGGGAGAAGGACCAAATACTACTACAATTTCTGGAGAAAGATTAATTGAGAGAGTTGTTTATCTTGTAGACGTTGAACTGCCTGGTGGAATAATTGAAATACAAGCAAGGTTTAGAAAGTTTGATTTTGTTTATGATACAAGAGGAGAGAAAATATATTTTTATGATAGAGTTGAAGATGCTAGCTATTATAATGGAGTCATTAACCCTAGCTATCCTAATCATGGTAGGCCGTTTAGAATTACAGATGCTAATAGGAAAGCATTTTTGGGGGAGATACGAAATACAGAATTAGTAGACCCTGGAGACCCTCCGCAACGTCCTCCTAATGCTCCTCCTGGACCGGCATTTGACTTGAATAGAGCTAATCCTGTTTTTACAAGATTCTCTATACCATTCCCTGGTGATGTTAATCAGCGTACGACTATGACAATGTATAGATTATTGAACCCGGGGGATTATCATGGACAGTGGTTTATAAGGGATGGTGCAAGTTGGCAACCAATTGGGGCACATCCAACTGCTTATGTGAGGACAGACTTTAGTGCTGTAAATTATTATGTTGAAGCTCGTGCTTTTACAAATTGGGTGCAAAATTATTTGGGACATATTGAAGTTAGAAATATAGTAAATGAAAATGGTGAACCACCAGAACCATCAGATCCATTGTTTTATGGTGATACCAGGCGTGTCTTTGCACGATTTGAAAATGGAGTTTCCGGAAGAGAAAATATTTTTTCACCTAGTACGCCAGGCTTTGAAGATTCAGTATTTACTACACATAAAGGTGATGTAATAAGGAAAACAATAGAAGATAATGTGAGTCAAGCAATATCAAGTCATGCGCATAGGAATCATACGTTGTATAATTTTGTAATGCCACTAATTACACCTGAAGAATGGGAGCAAATAAAAAGCAATATAACTATTGTGACTTTCGTACAAGGAATACCGATAGGAACAAGGCAGTTTAACAGTTATGCAATTGCAACAAGTACACGTAATAGAGAGTTTGTAAATGAAAACGAAATATTCTTTACAATACGAGGTGATGAATATTATCATAGAAGAGGATGTAGAATGTTAGGTGGCGGGCCGGGACCTGGTAGGGACTTGGACTCTGTAAGAGGACACAGAAGTGTAGATTTCATGATGAGAAGAATAGAATGGTATCAAGGCGGAGACTTTACTCAAGTTTATCATTTTTTACATAATGGTGTCAGACTTAACCACGAAAATACTAATGCAGGATTTGCTTGCTATTTCTGTATAGTAAGTCCATCAAGTATGGAACGAGTTGGAGCTATGCCTGGACCTGGAGTTGTCCATGATGAACCATTATATACAGCATTTGAAAGAGAGTATTTAAGAGCAGTAGCAAGAGAAAGATTTGTACAACGTCAAACAATAAGATAGTAAATAGTAAGAGGAGAGCTTCATATGCTCTCCTTTAATGCGCTATAGTATGTGAGCTCAATTGCATACTATTTTTTTATGTTTTTATTTCATGAAAAATTGTTTCAAAATGCTAAATATGGATATCATAAAAATATGAAGAATTTAAGAAGAAGTATTTTGTTAATATTTTTAATGATAGTATTTGCATATGTAACGAATATTACAGCAATACCAGACCATGTTGTTTTGTTTAAAGGAGATTGTTTAAATTTAGGAACAATTTTTGGAATAACTGTTAATGAAGGTGAGGAAGAAGAGAGAGCGGTAGCGGTTGTAGGAACTTTAAATTCGCTTGATAGAATTGAAACTAGAACTGCAACTTTAAATCTATTTAATATATTTCCTGTAAGAGAAATTGAAGTAAGTAGAGTTCCTGCAGCAAGAGTAATTCCTCTTGGAAATACAGTAGGTATTAAACTATATTCAGAAGGTGTTTTGGTTGTAGGAATGGGAGAAATAGAGGGGAACAAACCTCATTTAGATAGCGGCATAGAAGAAGGAGATATGATAATAGGAATTAATGAAAGACAAATAACAAATTCAAGTGAGTTAGTAGAGACTGTAAATATGTATAATGGTAATACAGTGAGTGTAACTCTTCTAAGAGATGGAGCAGAAAAAACAGTAGATATTACGCCTGCAAAAACACTTTCTAATGAGTTTAAGTTAGGATTATGGGTTAGAGATGGAGCAGTACGGAATTGGTACAGCAACATTTTATGAGCCAGGTTCGAATAAATTTGCAATGCTTCGGACATGGTATTTTAGATTTAGATACGGAAGAGCTGGTTGTTGTAGGGAGTGGAGAGTTAGTAACAACAGAGATATCTTCTATAGTTAAAGGAGAAAGGAATGATCCTGGAGAAATCAGAGGAGGACTCACGAATAGTAGAATAATAGGTAGTTTGCATTCAAACACTAATTTTGGAATATATGGGACATTAATTAATCATGAAGAATTAAATATTCCCGAAGGTGAACCATTGGAAGTAGCAAGTAGGCATGAAATAGAAATGGGATCAGCTATAGTTATCCTAACCATAGAGGACAATGAAAGAATGGAATACAGCTTGGATATTGTGAGAATACACAGGAATAATAACTCAGATAATAAGAGTATGTTGATTAGAATTACTGATGAGAGGCTTCTTCGGGCTGACAGGAGGAATTGTACAAGGAATGAGCGGAGCCCCAATTATTCAGAATGGTAAATTTATACGGAGCTATAACTCATGTACTTGTGAATGATCCTACAATGCGGATACGCAGTGTTCGGAGATTTGATGATAAAACAATCAAGAATGTTAGACTAATATTGATATGGTCATTATTAATATTAGTGAGTTAAAAAAATTCCTTTTGAGAATTAAATTATGATCAACCTAATTCTCAAAAGGACATAGATTAATAATTTCTTCTATTGCTTCCATAATGTTATTATATTTGACATCTCTTACAAATTTGTTTTTATCTACGTATTTTGACCACAATTCTTGCATAGTAGCATGTGATTTAATTGCCTCAAAGTGTTGAGTTACAAAGTCGGTATCTAAACTTGTTCCTCTTTTTGTAAAGGTATTCTTGATTGCCTTCTGAAGTGTATCTCTATTTATTTTGTCAAAATTATCGCTAATTAAAAGGTATAAGTCATAATAATCTTTAAGTCTGGTATTATCAATGCTTCTTATTATAAATGTTTCAAACTTTTCTGCTATTATAGTTTCGATTGTATATGCAAAAATGGGAATAGTCTTGTCTGTAAAAATACATTTGTAATTAAATTCTATTTCTTTTGGAGTTATAACGTCTCCAGAGGATATTTCTACAAACATATTTATAGTGATATTTTCTAAAGTGCCTAAAATATTAATTTGATAGCCGCCATATTCGTCCTGCTCTCTAATGTCTTTAATTGCTAGTATTTCATATGTAATGTTATCTTCTGTGTCTATACTCAATATTTCCTCAAATATACTTAATACAGTATCTCTACCTAGTGGAATACTTTTTAAGCTTGCGTCCATATCTTTAGTTGTTCTTAAATCTTCTCCAATAATTGAAGCTAATAATAAGCCGACCTTTTAGTATGATGTTTTCTTTGTACTTGCTTTTAGATATTCTTTCCAAAATATGCTCGAAAAAGAACATTTGATATAACTGTATAGATGTATCGTTGTCACCGTCAGCCTTTTTGTTAATAATACTTTTTAATTTATCTTTGTTCATTTATATTAATACCTCCAAATATTCTCGGAGTTTTTTATCTACATTAAATTTTTTAGCATAATCATATAGTTTTATGCTGTTTTTACCCTTATGTTTAGCATATTGCTTTAATGCTTTAGTAAATATTTCTATATCCATTTTGTGTTTCTTCTTTATAATATCGCAAATAGTTCTTTCTAGGTCATAGATTCTGATAGGCAGTCCGAAAGGAGATGTAACTGTAATTACACCTAAATCAATATACTCTCTTTTTACATAATGTAAATCTACATTTTTATCTTCCTGTAATTTTCCGTTATAGCCCTGTGGTACTGTAATATCAAAATGTATAGGCGTTCTATCCGAAAAATTATGAAAATATAGGGCAGTAGCATGGGAATATACTGCACTCGGTGTATTACAAATTTTAGCAAATAAAATATCTTCCATTGCATTATAAGGTTGATATGTTCCTCGTGCTATTTTTACAATTTCCTTATCATTAGCCATTTTTTCTAAAAGTTTTGGGTTTAGTCCCATTTCAGCTACCATGCTTCTTGTTACGTATCCTTTATCTTTTAGTATGCCAGTTATCTTTTTAATATCTTCCATACACTTATTCCTTTCGCGATTAAATTTTAAAATTTTAAATCGTGAATTTCTACGATTTAATTTTAACATATTAAATTGCGAAATGGAATAGCTTTTGAAAAAAAATTGATGAGTATTTGCTTATTTTAACTATGTACTTCGTTGTGGATAAATTTGTGACCATAACTCATGTGCTTGTGAATGATCCTGCAATGCGGATATGCGGTGTTTGGAGATTTAATGATAAAACAATCAAGAATGTTGAATTTAGCAGATTAATTTACAAGTCCAAAAATATGTCCAAAAATGAAAAATCAGATGACAGGTCTATTTGGAGTAAAAAACCTTGAGGATATAAGGGATTTATTTCTATTCCTTCATTTTCAAGAGTGAAATTACGTGATTGTTCAGAATACAGTGCCCAAACCAAGGCTCCTTCAGGGAAGTCCCTCAATTGTGTAATGGAATCTAAAAAGGCAGAAACTAAAATCAGTTTTGTTATATCAAGTACCCTGTCAACGTCCTGTGATAGTAATTCATCTAATTCAAATGAAAAGTCACTATTTATAAGTATTTCTGAGTATAAAATATTATTATCTAATGTGAAAGTTAGATCGGTCCTGAAACCGTAAACAAAATGGATAAGGGTTATTCTGTTCCTCATAACTGTTGCATTCAGGTTAGCACCGCTGTCTTCTAGATTCTCTAACAAATGTGCTAGAGTTAAATTGGTCTGCGATTTGATTTAGAGTAAGTTCAGATGAATCTCTTTGATTGATGAACTCGTCAATATCATCAATACTATCTTCTATGTTAGTAGAATCAACTGTGTTTTGTGGTGATAGAGAAACAGAAGGTGCAATATTATCAGTTGTACCTAGATTATTAATAGCAGAAATAACTACATATACAATTCCGATAATTGATAATACGGCAATAATTATAATTACTGCTATAAGGATACGAGTCATTAAGTTTTCTGACATAAAATCCACCAATCTTTCTAAAAATATTTATCGTAATAAATGCTTTGCAGCTAGAGATGCTTTTTGAATATTATAGCACATAGAACTGGGGGTTTCTATATATTACAATTACTTTAGTTGTAAAAAACTCTTTTCTGATATAGAATAAGCTTAAAGAGGTGAATGGAGAATGGGAGAAATAATGAATGGCAAGCTAGTCTCAAAAAAGATTAGGGAAGAGCTAAAAACAGAGGTAGATATGTTAAAGGAAAAAGGGGTTTTTCCAAAGCTTGCAGTAATAATGGTTGGTGATGATCCAAGCTCTAAAATTTACGTAAAAAACAAGAGTAAAGCATGTGAAGAAATAGGGATTCTATATGAAGAGCATTTAATGGACAGTAATATAGAGATGGAAGAACTGTTAGGTTTAATAGAAGAGTTAAATAGAAGAGAAGAGATTCATGGAATTTTACTACAAAGTCCAATACCAAAAAATTTAGATGTTGATAAAGCTTTTAGTGCAATAAGTTATAAAAAAGATGTAGATGGATTTAATCCTATGAATGTTCGGAAAGCTATGTCTAGGACAGGAAACATTTATATCTTGTACTCCTTTTGGTGTTATGAAAATGCTAGAAGAATATAATATAGAAGTAGAAGGCAAAAACGCAGTTATTATAGGAAGAAGTAATATAGTAGGGAAACCAATGTTACAATGCTTGCTAGATAAAAATGCAACAGTAACAGTATGTCATTCTAGAACAAAAGATTTGCCAGAGATAGCTAGTAAAGCGGATATATTAGTTGCAGCAATTGGGAAGCCGAAATTTGTAACAGCTGATATGGTAAAAGAAGGTGCAACAGTTATAGATGTTGGAATTAACAGAATGGATGATCGGAAAAATTTGTGGGGATGTAGATTATGAAGCAGTTCTTGACAAAGCATCATTTATTACACCAGTACCTGGAGGAGTAGGACCAATGACTATAGCGATGCTGATGTACAATGTAGTAAAGGCTGCAAAGGGAATGGTATAAATTTAGAAAATTGGGGGCAAAAGAATAAGGGCGATTAATTTTATTCGGGAGGAAAGAATGGAAGAATTATCGTATTGGATTTGGCTCTCAAGGATTGAATACATAAACAAGAAACTTTTATTTGATTTACTAGAAAAATATAAGACGCCGCAGAATTTGTGGAATGTGACTAAAAAAGAGTTGTTAAGAATAGGTATATCTGAGAAGGTTTCAGAAAAAATAACAAATGAGAAATATAAAAAAGATTTAGATAAATATATACGGGTATATGAAGAGTAACAATATAGAACTCATAACAATAAATAGTGAGTATTACCCTAAAAACTTGAAAAATATATATGACCCACCAACAAGTATATATGTAAAAGGGAACAGAAAGATATTAAACGATTGCCGGAATAGCAATAGTAGGTTGTAGACAAGCAACTAAATATGGAGAAGAGAATGCTAAAAAGTTTGCATATGAGATTGGGCTTGCTAATATTAATATAATAAGTGGTCTTGCTCGAGGAATAGATACATTTAGTCACATTGGGGCCCTCAGAGCAAAAGCAAATACGATAGCTGTTGTGGGATGTGGATTAGATACAGTATATCCATCAGAGAATAAATATCTATTCGAAGAGATTATTAACAATAATGGAGCTATTGTTTCAGAGTATACATTTGGGACAAAACCACTTGCTCAAAATTTCCCTCAAAGAAACAGAATAATTAGTGGAATGTCAAAGGGAGTAGTTGTAGTAGAAGCAAAAGAAAAAAGTGGGACATTAATAACAGTAGATTTTGCTTTAGAACAAGGAAAAGAAGTATATGTTATACCAGGAAATATAAATAGTGCAAACTCTTACGGAACCAATGAGTTGATTAAACAAGGAGCAAAAGTAGTGACTCTACCAAATGAAGTGATAGAAGACTTTACAATGTAGGATTTTCAATGTATAATGTAGGATGAATGAATATAAAATTCGAATGCGGAGGTTAATAAAATGGCAAAAAAACCAGCAAAGTCAGAAGAGCCTAAAGTAAATGGCGGCGGATATGTGATAAAGACAAAAAACAAGAAAAAGGGGACAAATACATCAAAAGGTAAAAAACCAGCAAAGTCAAAAAAAGTTATGATAGCTAAGAAAGTAGCAAAAGTAGTTTGTATAATACTATTTTTCACAGCACTTATTTGTGGTGGTATTGCTTTTGGTATAGGGTATCAAATTTTTGCTGAGGCTAGAGAAAATACTGTAGATGTAACTATAAGGTTTCAAAACACTATCGTAAAAGATAGGAATGGCGAAGTAATAGCAGTCTTAGCAGGAGATCAAAATAGAGAAGTAATAAGTCTATCTGAAATGTCAGACTATATACCTAAAGCATTTGTTGCAATAGAGGATGAAAGATTTTTTGAACACGCAGGTGTAGACGTTAGAAGAACAGCAGCAGCAACAATGAACTTTGTGAGGGGAGATACTTCATTTGGTGGTAGTACAATCACTCAACAGTTAATTAAAAATATAACAGAGGATGATTCAGTTACTTGGAGAAGAAAAGCAGATGAAATCGCAAGAGCACATTTCTTAGAGCAAGTATTATCTAAAGAAGAAATTTTAGAAACATATTTAAATGTAATCTTCCTAGGTGATAGAGCGCATGGTGTTCAAGTTGCATCAAATTTTTATTTCAATAAAGATGCAAGTGAGATAACTTTAGCAGAAGCAGCGTTTTTAGCTGGGGTAGCACATACACCAAATTCATATATACCGTTTGTGGGTGTGCAGCATACTACAGAAGAAAATCTTCCTAGAATAGAGGAAAGAATAAGAACGAGAACAATAACAGTTTTAGCTAAAATGTTAGAACTGGGAGATATAAATCAAGCACAATTTGATGAGGCAAGAGAACAAGTAATTGAAGGACTGCCATTCTATAGAGGAGCAGTTGTTCAAACTATATTCTCGTATCATACAGATGGAGCTATAATGCAAATATTAGCGGAGCTTCAGGAAGAACATGGTTGGACTCAAGAAGCAGCATGGAGATATTTAGCTAATGGTGGATTTACAATATGGACAACTCAAGATTCACAGATGCAAGCACAAATGGAAGAAGAGTTCAGAAATCCAGCTCATAGAAGAAATTCAAGACATGCAGGGAGACCCCAATCAGAAGCGTCTATGGTAATAATTGATCATACTACAGGTCATGTTTTAGCGACTGTGGGAAGTTTAGGAGAAAAGGATGAAGCATTTGGATTAAATAGAGGGACACAGCATATTAGACAAACAGGATCAGCTATGAAAACTATTTCTGTTTTGGCACCAGGTTTTGAAAGTGGAACACTTACAGCTGCGACTGTATTTGATGATGCACCATTTACTGTTGGAGGAAGAACTTTTAGAAACTTTGACCATACTCATGTGGGACATATCACTATGAGAGACGCATCTGCATCGTCAAGAAATATTCCGTTTTTGAAAGCGATAATGGAAGTGGGAACATATAATGCTCTACAATTCTGTTTATCAATAGGGATAACTAGATTAGATGAAAGAGATAATAATATAGCATCTATGGCTCTTGGTGGATTAACACGTGGAAGTAATACTTTAGAAATGGCCGGAGCATATGGAATGATAGCAAATGGACGGAGTATTTATCACACCTACATTATATACTAGAGTATATGATTCAAACGGAAATGTAGTAATGGAAGCTCAACAAGAGAGAAGAAGAGTTATGTCTGAAGCAGCAGCATATGTTTTGACAGATGTACTGATTGAAACAGGAAGAACTGGTACAGCTAGAAATGTTTCATTAGCAGGTATACCTGTAGCTTCAAAAACAGGGACAACAGATAATGCTCATGATAGATGGTTTGTGGCATTCACGCCATATTTCACAGGTGCAGTTTGGTATGGATTTGAAATGCCAGAAAATGTTGGTTTTGCACCTAATCCAGCGTCAGTTATATGGCAAGGGGTAATGAGAAGAGTACACGATGGCTTTGCACCTAGATCATTTACAAGGCCAGATGGTGTAGTATTTGCAACTGTATGTATGAATTCAGGATCATTAGCTAGTGCAAGATGTTCAAACACACGTACAGAAATGTTTGTAAGAGGGACAGTGCCAGCAAATTCTTGTGACGGGATACATGCTGGAGCAATAGCAACACAGGCTCCATCTATAGTATTAAATGGAAGTAGCAATATAGTGTTAAATGTGGGTGAGCAATATGTAGAACTGCGGAGCAACGGCTATAGATTCAGTTGATGGAGATATATCAGCCAATGTAACTATATATGGAACAGTGGATACCTCAAGACCAGGAGTAGTTACGATAACATATACTGTTACGAACTCGGGAGGATTATCAGCGAGCGTAACAAGGACGGTAACGGTAAGAGGTCCAGATATACCGCCACCGCCACCGCCACCGCCGCCACCACCGCCGACACCGGTATGTACTGTTTGCGGAGAGCTTGTGACATGTGTATGTCCACCGCCACCACCTCCGGTATGTACTGTTTGCGGAGAGCTAATATGTATATGTCCACCACCACCACCGTCGCGGTAGCTAGTCTAAAATACCTACTCAGGCATTGAAAGGATGAAGAACTTTGAGTATATATTTTTATAATACTTTAACTAAAAGCAAAGAGAAGTTTACACCTCTAGATGGAAATATTGTAAGGATCTATACTTGTGGCCCTACAGTGTATAAGGATGCAACAATTGGAAATATGAAGTCATTCATATTTATGGATACATTAAGAAGAGTCTTAAAATATAATGGATATGACTTAAAACATGTTATGAATATAACAGATGTTGGGCACTTAGTTTCAGATGGTGATGAAGGCGAAGACAAAATGGCTAAGGCAGCAAAGGAAGAGCAAAAAACACCATTAGAAATTGCTGGATTTTATACAGAACGTTTTTTAAATGATATAGATAGATTAAATATTGAGAGACCGGAGATAATTTGCAAAGCAACGGACCATATAAAGGAAATGGAAGAGTTTGTAGAAGAATTATTAAAAAATGGGTATGCATATGAAACATCTACAGCAATATATTTTGACGTTTCAAAATTAGATGATTACGGGATATTATCAGGTATTGACCTAAGAGAACAGAAAGCTGGAGCGCGAGTAGAGGTAGATAAAGAGAAGAAAAATCCATATGATTTTGCAGTTTGGATAAAGGCTCCGGAAAATCATATAATGAAATGGGAAAGTCCATGGGGACTATGTTATCCGGGATGGCACATAGAATGTAGCGCAATGAGTAAAAAATATTTAGGTGAAGTGTTTGATATTCATACAGGAGGAATTGATTTAGTTCCTACACATCATGAAAATGAGATTGCTCAGAGCAAAGGAGTAACAGGAAAGATTCCAGCAAAGTTCTGGATGCATTGTGAGTTCCTACTTGTAGATGGTGGGAAGATGTCTAAAAGTTTAGGAAATGGGTATTTAGTAGAAGATTTAGAAACAAGAAAATATGATCCATTAGCGTATAAATTGATGTGTTTTTCATCACACTATAGAAATAAGTTGAATTTTACATGGGATAGCTTAGAAGCAGCACGAAGTGGATTAAACAAGTTAAGAGAAGGCTATCAAAAGCATAACTTAGCAAATCTTGAGGATGTCATAAACACACAAAGTCAAACAGAAGAATATAGACAAAGATTTTTAGAAGCAATAAATGATGATCTGAATATGCCAGTAGCAATGAGCGTAGTATGGGAAATAATTAAGAACCCAAACAAATCAAATAAGTTTGCAGAATTGCTACTAGAATTTGATAAAGTATTAGGTTTGGATATAGATAAGGATATAGGATTAACATTTGCAGCAAAAGCGACAGTAATGATTGAAGATTCATCTATCAAATCCTTAATGAAGCAAAGAGAAAAAGCGCGAGAAGAAAAAAATTGGCAACGATCGGATGAACTTAGAGATGAGTTGAAAGCAATGGGATATATAGTAAAAGATACATCAAATGGACAGGAAATAACAAAGATATAATAAGTATTTCATGTACGGGTCTCTATTTATAGAGGCCCGTACACAAATGGAACAAGAAAGGGAGTAATATAAGTATGGATAGACGTGATAAAAATAATTATTATTTAGATTTAGCAGAAATCGTTTCTAAAAGAGGGACATGCCTTAGAAGGCTATATGGAGCAGTTATTGTTAAGAATGATGAAGTAATATCAACAGGATATGTTGGAGCTCCAAGAAATAGAAGAAATTGTTCTGATCTAGGCGTTTGTATTAGAGAAAAGAAAGAAATTCCTCGCGGAGAGAGATATGAATTATGTCGTAGTGTACATTCAGAAGCAAATGCTATTATCAGTGCATCTAGAAGAGATATGTGCGATAGTACTTTATACTTAACTGGAGTAGAAAAAACTACAGGAGAATATGTTGAAAATCCAAGTAGTTGCGCAATGTGCAAGAGATTAATAATTAATGCAGGAATAAAAGATGTTATAGCTCGTACAGATAAGGATAACTACATAACAATTCCTGTATCAGAATGGATAGAAAATGATGATTCATTAGATGGAACATTAGGATACTAGATATTTGTTAAATAGATCTAGTGCATTACTATCACAAGGAGGTAAGAAATGCAGTTCTTTGTCAGATTAAAAAATGCAGTCATAAAGTTTGAAGAGTATCAAAATTTTTCTACTGAAAGGATAATTAATGGTATAAAATACTTTTTAAAGTTAATGATAATATTTGCTGTTATTTTAACGATTGTTCTTACATATAACGCATATGTTACTATAACTAATGCCATTAAAGATTTTGAAGAAAGTTTTCCAAACTTTGCAGTGGAAGATAATCAACTAGTGCTTGTAGATGTAGAATATGCATATATTGAAAGCGGACCTCTGATTATTGTAGCAGATAGTAGAACATCCAATATAGAAGATGTATATGTTCATAGAAACCATGAACTATCCATTGTATTATTGCAAGACAGGATAGCCATTGGAAATAGAATGATGAATCTGATAATAGGAAGTCCAAGTATCACATACGAAGAATTAGCATATAATCAGAATTTGGATGAGATAACAAAAGATTCGGTTCTAGAGACTCTTAATGGGACAAACTGGACTGCATTCTATGGAATATTTATAGCCGTTCGGATTAATAAGTAACTTCATGATATACTCAGTTATGACTTTTATAGATGTACTACTGATATCAATTCTTGGGTTTTTAGTGAGTAGAATTTTTAGAATGACTTTAAGATATAGACATATATTGAATATAGCTTTTCATGCTGTTACTTTACCAGTAATATTAGCGATAATATACTTTAGTGTGAACATGCTTACAGGATTTGAAATAAGACTTTTCAGAATGGCATATGATGCGATTGCATATATATATATACTTACTGCGATGTTAATAATTAGAGCAGACATGATGAAAAAACAACTGGAGTTACTGAAAATGGTAGAAGTACAAAAGCAAGTAAGGATAGAGTTGGAGCAAGAAAAGCAAGAGAAGAAAGAAAAGAAAAAGGAAAATAAAGAAGATAAGGAAGAAGAAGGTTCCAAAAGCAAGAAAGAGACAGGAGAAACGGCTCCGGAAGGTAGTCAGGCAATAGAGGAAAATGGGACATCAAATTAGAGGAGAAGGAAATGAGCAAAAAAGGCGAGAAGAAGGACAAGGGAGACAAGAAAAAAAGCAAGAAGAAAATGTATTATGGGATAATAGCAGCTGTATTAATAATAGTATTGGCGGTATCTGCATATATGTTTTTCTTTGCGTCCAATGATGATAATGATGAAGAAGCAGATTTAACATATACTGAACTTATAAGAAACATATCAGAAGGGACAGTAAAAAGCATAGAAATGAGGACTGGAAGCAATTCAATTACAGTAGAATTTAATGATGAAGATAAGGAAGAGCAAACTGTAATTGTGCCAAATATTCAAGCATTTATGGAATTTATTCAAGAAGAGATCTTGGAAGGAAATGAACTAGAAGTTACTCAATTGCCAGTAAATATTTTGGTTAGAACTTCGCAAACTGCAGTTGCATTGTTACCAACAGCTATGATTGCAGTACTCATAATTATAATCATCAAGATGCAAGGATTAGGGGATAAAGGTAAAGTATATGATGCAGAAGCTGATAAAGAAACGCAGACAACGTTTGAGGATGTGGCTGGACTAGAAGAAGAAAAAGGTGAATTAATTGAAATCGTAAACTTTTTAAAAGAACCTGACAAGTTTTATGAAATGGGAGCAAAAATTCCAAAAGGAATACTTCTTTGTGGTAAACCAGGTACAGGAAAGACATTAATAGCAAGAGCAATAGCAGGGGAAGCAAATGTACCATTTATACAAATGAGTGGATCTGAGTTTATAGAAATGTTTGCTGGTTTAGGAGCATCAAGAGTAAGGAAACTATTTGAAAGAGCAAAGAAAATGTCTCCTTGTATTGTATTCATAGATGAAATAGATGCGATTGGAGCAAGAAGAACAAGTGCTAGCGGTGCAGAAACAGAGAATAATCAAACATTAAACCAGCTGTTAGTAGAAATGGATGGATTCCAAAAAGGTGAGACAGTAATAGTTTTAGCAGCAACAAATAGGCCAGAAATGTTGGATAAAGCGTTACTAAGACCAGGTAGATTTGATAGACAAATAACAATAGCAGCACCAGATGTTAAAGGTAGAGAAGAAATACTAAAAATTCATAGTAGAAACAAGAAATTTGCTGAAGGAATAACATTAAGAAGTATTGCTGAAGATACTGCAGGATTCACAGGAGCAGAACTTGAAAATGTTCTAAATGAAGCTGCAATTATAGCAACAATAAATAAACACGAAGCAATAGAAATGCGGAGACTTAGAAGAAGCAGTAAAAAAAGTGACTATAGGTTTGCAAAAGCATAGCAGAGTTATATCAGATAAGGAAAAGAAATTAACTGCATATCATGAAGCGGGACATGCAATAGTGTCTAAATTCTTAGAAACGCATCTTGATGTAAAAGAGATATCTATTATACCAAGAGGAGCAGCTGGCGGATATACTATGTATAAGACTAATGAAGATAAATACTACAGATCAAAAATAGAAATGGAAGAATGGTTAGTTTCACTTCTAGGTGGCAGAGCAGCAGAACAGATTGCTTTAAATGATATTTCCACAGGAGCTAGTAATGATATTGAAGTGGCAACAGGGATTGCTAAAGATATGGTAATAAAGTATGGAATGAGTGAAAGAATAGGATTAGTTAATCTTGAACAAAAAAATCCATATGAAAGAGCAACATTTGGAGATAATATTGATGAATTAGTAGGGCAAGAAGTAAAGGTATTTATTGATAATGCTTACAAAGCTGCTAAAGAAATACTATTAGCTAATATGGATAAGTTGCATGCAGTATCTGAAAGATTATTAGAAAAAGAAACTATATCTGCAGAAGAGTTTGAAACATTTTTTTAAAAATAAGCAAGTGAACAAAAAATGCAGAGATAGTAGGTAATTAAAATATACTACGGGTACAACAGATACATTTATGCAAAAGAAGTGTATAGATAGAAATATGTCAAATAATTACAGAAATATGTCAGAAAATAGGAAAAGAACATATAAATAACATAAAAAAAGGTAAGGTTTGGAAAAAGAGCATCCGCAGAGGTATAGCGGGTGCTTTTTTTAATGCACAAAACCATATATTGACATACATTAGACGAAGATGCGAAAATGTTTGCAAAGTAAAAGTGTCAACAACTTCAAGAACATTGTTGAAGTAAAATAGACACAAAAGGAGAGAAAAATATGAATGAAATAAGTATATTTCGAATTCTAGCAACAATAGGAATAGCGATGTGTATAGGGTTAATATATCTAGTAGACAAAAGAAGAAAAAACAAACTAGAATTAGTAATCCAAAGGGGAGCTGGAGTAATAGCAGTAGTAATGCTACTAGCTGTAAACTTACCAGTTATGGCTCATATATACGATGCAATTGTAAATACCGATAATGAAGTTGCATATGTATATTATGAAGAGGAAGAAGAAAATTTAGAAATAGACTATGAAGAAGAAGCTGAATACGAAGAGTATAGTTATGGAGAGAATGAGGAGTACGAGGAGTATACTTACGACGAATATCAAGCAGTTGAGTATAAGGTAGAAGGAAATAATATAGAAATAGAAAACGAAATTATTGCAACAGGAGGATACATAGGAATAGCACCTTTTAACCTAATAGCTCCATTAGATAGGACAGTAATAGAAAGTGGAACACTAGGAACAATACAATGGGAAATAGACACATTAGGAACCTTATGGTTTGGTGGAGGAACATTTCCCCTTCCAGCACAATTAGATAATACACCATGGAGAAACACTATTACGAGAATAGTTTTCACAGACTATGTTGACACTGATTTTAGGTTGAACTTGTTTAGCAATATGTCTGTACTACAAGAAGTAGAAAATATACATAGATTAGATGTTAGTAACATTACAATTATGGAAAGCATGTTTAGAAATACAAGCAGCCTAACAAGTTTAGATTTGTCAAGTTGGGATGTTAGCAATGTAACTACTATGCAGACCATGTTTGAAGGGGCTTCAAGTTTAACAAGTTTAGATGTAAGCAGTTGGAATACAACTAATGTAACCACTATGCTGAATATGTTTAGCGGCGCTTCTGACTTAGTGAGCCTAGATGTATCGAGTTGGAATACGAGCAATGTAACAAATATGAGAAATATGTTTGAAGGAGCATTAAGTTTAACGAGTTTAGATGTATCGACATGGCAGACAGGAAGTGTAACAACTATGGAGAGAATGTTTTATAGAGCATCAAGCTTGACAAGTTTAGATGTAAGCAATTGGAATACAGGGAATGTAGAAGCAATGAGCTGGATGTTCTATGGAGCATCTAGTATAGATAATTTAGATGTGTCAAGTTGGGATACTAGTAATGTAGAAGCAATGTGGGGGATGTTTCTGGGAACATCAAGTTTAACAAGTTTAGATGTATCAAGTTGGGATACAGGGAATGTACAAGTTATGACTCTAATGTTTAGTGCTGCAACAGGATTGACAAATCTAGACGTATCAAATTGGAATACATCTAACGTAATAACCATGGAGAGAATGTTTTGGGGTGCAGATGGATTAACACATTTAGATGTATCGAGTTGGGATACAAGTAGTGTAACAAATACGTGGGGAATGTTTTGGAATGCATCTAGTATAGATAATTTAGATGTATCGAATTGGGATATGAGTAATGTAACAAATATGAGAAGCATGTTTGCTGGAGCAACAAGTATAACGAACTTAGATGTATCAAGTTGGGATACAGGGAATGTAACAAACATGGAGAGTATGTTTAATGCTACAAACGTAACGACTTTAGATGTATCAAGTTGGGATACAGCAAGTGTAACAAACATGGCAAGTATGTTTAGCAATACAAGTGTAACGAGTTTAGACTTATCAAACTGGGATACAAGCAATGTAACAAATATGGCAGGTATGTTTTGGGTTGCATCAGATTTAACGAGCTTAGATGTGTCGAGTTGGAATACAAGTAATGTAACAAATATGTCAAGCATGTTTATGGCAGCGTCAAGTTTAGAAAGATTAGATTTATCGAGTTGGGATACAGGGAATGTAACAAATATGCAGCATATGTTTTTTGGTGCTACTTCGTTAAGAGAATTAACATTAGCAGAAAACTTCCACTTCCATGGAGGAATAGCGGTAGGGATTCCGGATGTACCAAATAATCAGTATTATACAGGATTCTGGCAAAATGTAGGGACAGGAACAGTAAGTGCTCCTAACGGAATATATGTATGGACCTCAACAGAATTGATGAATAAGTACAATGTACATGGACAAACATCACAAAATACATGGGTATGGCAAAGATTACTACATATATTAGGCTTTGATGCAAATGGTGGAACAGGAAGCATGGATAATGCAAGTGTAGGATTAAATCAAACAATAACATTACCAGCAAGTACATTTACTAGAGCAGGATATACATTTACAGGATGGAATACAGAAGCAGATGGTTCAGGAGTGCATTTTGCAGACTTAGCAAGTTATACACATACAGTATCAGGAAATGTAAGGTTATTTGCCCAATGGACACAAGATGTAGAAGATACATATAGGGTAACATTTAGTGTAAGGAACTTCGTAGGAGGATCACTAACACTAGGTGGAGTGACAGTACAAGGAAATGAAATAGGAGAGATGACAGTAGAACCAGGAACAAGATTAACATTAGAATCAAGAGCAGGAGTTCTATATCTATCATTAGGAGGAACACCATTTGAAGGATTTATAATAGCAGCACTATATATAAATGGAGTATCTATAGTAGATGATATAGAAGGACTGATGATAGAAGATAATATGCATATAGAGATTAGATTTGTGGAAGAAAACATGGGGGATGTAAAAGGAGAGTATCAGCCAGCAGGTAATAACAATCAAGGAACAGGAAATGCAGTATCAACAGCTGATGATACAAACATCATAATGTATATAGTAATAATGATAATACCGGCAGCTCTAATTTTAGGATATATAATATTTGTAATACTAAAGAAAAAAAGAGATAAATAATATTAAATGACTTTCCTAAATCTTTTCGTAATTACACAATATATATTATTGCAATTTAAAACTGTTTATGCTAAAATATTGAAATCGGATGATACAGAAGTATACTTTATGAAAAGATATTACGACTAAGAAATGAAGGGAGCAAACACAAGTGGAAATTTTACAATCAGTGTTAATTGTTATATATGTGCTAGTAGCTTTAGGAATTATAATATTAGCGTTAATACAAGGAAAAGATGACGAAGGAGCATCAGGAGCAGTAATGGGAGGAAGTGGCGGTTCAAGCTTTTATGAAAAAAATAAAGGCAGAACTAAAGAAGGAATGATGAAAAAATGGACAATCATATTAGCAGTAGCCTTTGCTTTCCTTACAGTTGGACTTGGAATTGTTTTAATGTATAATGCATAATTTTCTTAGCTGTATGAACATAGTAATTTACAGATAAGTGATGTTTAAGTAAAATCAATAATAAGGAACAGGTTTAATTAAAGAAGCCTGTTCCTTTTGTTATAGGTAAAGTATTATATTACCCCTTTAACAAAGGTTATAATATTAGGGAATATCAATGATGTTATAGAAAATATAATAACTACTACTCCGCCGAAGCTTATTCTTATTTTCCCTTATTTCATACAGTCCATAAGTTAATGTTCTTATGAAAATCCAAATTGATATAATTAATATAATAAACTTCATATTTATAGGCACCTTCCTTTTAAGATGAGCAATTTGATTAAAGCCATTTCTATTTAGAGTCTATTGAATACATACGAACCTTTTACGGTTACATCTACGCTAACATCAAAAAAACTATTTTGATAATTATTTAACCAATCAGAGTCTCTCCAATCACCGAATAGTTAGGTGATGTCTACGTGCGTATCTACCAAATCCAGCAATATCAGAACTGAAATCTTTAGCGGTTGTATATAAATAGGATTGTATATGATTTCTTAAATAGCTACTGGCATATTCTTCTATCA
>Ga0123355_10000946_pt1 | contig 40226 bp, 31 predicted proteins | sample TergutEmb28metaG_3_FD_89872 | JGI IMG/M metagenome (GOLD analysis project Ga0123355, IMG submission 89872) | Embiratermes neotenicus P1 segment gut microbial communities from Petit-Saut dam, French Guiana - Emb289 P1 | ecosystem: Host-associated > Arthropoda: Insects > Digestive system > Gut ...
CCCATATACGCTCCGGGTCGTGCAACGCCTGTGGCTGAAAGGTAACATTTTCTGCCACGGTAAAGGGCAGTATGCAAATATCCTGGAACACTGCCGAAAACAATGTATATAAATCTGCCCGTTTAAACTCGTCTATGTTGCGGCAGTTTAGCAAAATTTCGCCCGACGTTGCTTTGTAGAAACCGCATAGCAATTTTACAATGGTGGTTTTGCCCGCGCCGTTTACGCCCACAAGGGCAACTTTTTCTGCATAGTTAATCGAAAAATTTATACCGTCCAATACTAGCGGCGTGGTTTTGCTGTATTGGAAACTTACATTTCTAAACTCGATAGAAATCTCACTGCCCAGTTCGCCAATATCGGCAGGGTTTGCTGGGTCCATGCGGTTGGTGTACTCGAAGAACGCACGCAGGTCGTTGGCTTCTACGTTCGCCCATTTTAGCCCGTTAATTTCTCCTGCGATATTTCTTAGCCAGTTGCTAAAAACCGCAATGGCACTCATAAACAGCACAAAATCCGGCACGGTGATATTGCCCTGTATCACATTCCATATGCAGAAGGCATAGGCGGCAGCATCTCGTATAACAGATAGCAGTCCGGTAAGGCTTTCCGCTGCAAAGTAGCGGTTTTTAACCTTGGTGGATAGGTTATACATTTGCGCGAACAGTTTTTCTTTTATGCCCGACACAAGAGCGGGTAAGTTGTACAGGCGCATATCCTTGGCGGCGGAAATGTCGGACATGGTGTTATCCACGTAGCCGATTTTTTTGTTTACATCGGCGTTTGCGTCACGGTGTTTTTCGTTATACCTGCGCGGGAAACCGTCTATTACAAAACCCAGCACCGACAGCACCACAAGCAGTACAACAATTAGCGGGTTTAGCATGGACAAAATGCCTGCTATAAATATGAAGGCAATGCCGCCAGAAATCAGCCGCTGTACGCCGTTTATCATGGAGTAAGTAACGGAGCTGTCGCCTCTATTGATACATTCCCAGGCTTTGTTGTACCATGTCTTGCCGTCTGTGGTTTCCATAATATCGTAATCACAGTTCATGGCTGTAAAAAACATTTCCCGGTGGTATAGGTTGCGCATGATATTTTGGAATGGGTAAATGCCCGTTTGCGCCAGCCCGTTTAGGCATTGCAAAATTACATACACCCCGGCGAAAGTACCAAGGGTGATAACCACATGGGTTACGCCCCTGTTTTCCAGCGCAAGGTCTACGGCCAGGCGCGGTAGGTACAGCCCCAAAAGCGGGAGTATGCTACCGATAATTACTTGCACCAGGAAAAAGACGAAGACAAGTTTGTAGTTCTTGTACGCTACGCCTAGGAAATGCAGGACATTGGCGGGGATGGAATGTTTCGGTTTTTGTTGTTCCATTTTTATCACCTCTGGGAGAAATAATACCACGGCAAATACAAAAAAACTCACACCTGGCACGAATGGTAGCTGTGCTGGCATGAGTGGTAAATTTATAGTGGCAACATAACTTCTGTTGCAAAAACCCCTTTTTCGTGTTGGCGGTTTACATACCCGCCGTGGTTATCGGCAATTTTATCAATCCGCAGCAGCCCAAAGCCGCCGTCTTTATCCTTGGTAGAAAAAAACACCCTGCCCCGCCGCCGTACGCTGGTGCAAGAGTTGCTAACAGAAATGTACAACTGCCCTTTCATAACCGCAACATATACCCTAATAAACTGCGCACTGGTATCATCTATCTTCATACAGGCCTCGGTGGCGTTGTCCAGCAAGTTGCCAATAATAATGCACAGGCTAATTTCAGGGAAAGGTAACTCCTTTGGCACAACGGCCTTTGCGTTTATGTTAATGTCCGGCAGTTTTGCCTTTGCCATGGATAGTTTGCTGTTTAGGATTGCATCCACCATTACGTTGCCGCTTTTTATTATGGTGTCTACGCTGGTTAAATCCTTGTCTAGGGCGTTTAGGTAGTCTTCCACCGCGTTGTATCGCTGGAAATGTAGGTCTACTTTCATTTTTTGGATATGGTTGTGATAATCGTGCCGCCAGCCGCGCATTTGGCTGTATATATTTTCTACCTCGGTTATGTGTTTTCCCATTATGTCGCTTTGGAATGCGGCAATGCGCCTGTCTATGAATGGGGCAAGTAGTTGTGAGAATATACCCATATAATCAGCCTTTCTGCCTATGAAATGTTATGAACGCCTGGTTAACATCTTTATACAATCTGCGGGATAGGGGAATACCCACCCCGCTATCCAGCACTACATCGGTTTTAGTTATATTTTTCACATGCCTTAGCCCCACAACATACGAACGGTGGCAACGCACAAACTCCGCGCCAAGTTCCACCACCAGGTCGCCAATGTTGGCGCGGGTTTCAAATTCCCCTTGGGTTGTGTAAATTTTCACATAATGGGCAAATGCTTCAATATATACAATATCCCTGTGCAAAATACGCGCCGTCGCGTCCCCAGTTTGCACCAGCAAAACTTCCTCGGGCTTGTCTAACGTGAGGGCGGCTTTGTCCAGCACAGCATACAGCCGCGCTGTGTCTACAGGCTTCATCAAATAATGCAGGGCTGAAACATCGTACCCTTCGGCCATAAAACCATCATACCCGGTAATAAAAATAATATGTAAATCCTGGTTGTGGGCACGCAAATGCCGCGCCAGTTGCAGCCCGTCCATTTCGCCCATTTGAATATCCAGCAGCAACACATCTACCTGCGGCAAATCTTCGTAGGCAAACAAATAGTTTTCGGCACTAGCAAAAGTCGAGATGGAAACATCCACTTTGCCTTGCACCGCCCATGTTTCTACTAGGTCTGTTAGATAGTCTATTTGCTGTTGCTCGTCGTCACATATGGCAAAGTGCATGGCTACCTCCGTAATTTTTTATTCCATAGAAAATTGGTCTCCACGAAACGCGCGCGCAAGCGCGCTTTATTTTTGTGCAAATTATAGCACACAACACCAATTATGCAAGAAAACGACCTTTGCCATGGGCGGTTGGTCTGGTGCTGACTGAGCACGGCGGTTTTCCGTGGTCAGACAGTGCCAGACTTTAGCCCGTGGCAAAGGTCGTTTTCGTTGGGTGCGCGAATGTTTTTATTACCGATTAAAAAATGGCGCAGGGTTTATAGGTGTTCCGTTTCTCCTAATTGTGAAGTGCAAATGGGGCCCGGTAGATACGCCTGTGCTACCAACATCCGCTATATGCTGACCTCGCGTAACTTCGTCGCCAACACTTACGCGGTTGCGAGAGTTGTGGGCGTACAGGGTGTGATAGCCGTCACCGTGGTAGATTATCACTGTGTGGCCAAAACCGCCGTGCCAAGATGAAAGGGTTACAACACCTGGCGCGGCAGCATTTATGCGTGTGCCTGTGGGGGCGGGGATATCTATACCGCAGTGGTTATCTGTCCTGCCGCTGATGGGATGTACCCGTGTGCCAAAGGGGCTGGAAATATGATGGTGTGTGGGTACCGGCCAGTGGAATATACCGTCATGAGCCAAGTTCATATCTCGATAGCGTTGCTGTCGTGCCTCTTCTGCTACGCGGGCGGCCTCTTGGCGGGCGCGTTGCTCTGCTTCGCGGCGTAGCCGTTCCTGCTCTGCTTCGTGGGCTCTTACCGCGCGATAGGTGACACCCAGTTCTTCTAATATTGTTTGCTCGGTTGCTTCCATTAGGGCAAGTAGCGCAGCGTAGCCCTCTTCCGTTTGCTCTAGTTCGTATAAGAAACTTGCGTTAGCTTGCTCGGCTTCTCTTAGCGCGGCTATGGCAAGCTGGTGCTGGATGTACATATCGTTTAGGGTCGAGTTTAGGTTTGCAAGCTCGCTCAGGGTGGTTTCTATCAGTTCTTCGGCTGCTTCGCGGTCGGCAAGTATTCGCTGGTCGAACTGGCTTATAGCACGAACCTGCTCTACCCGCAACAAAAAGTCGGTAAAACTGGTGGCCTGGAACAATACCTCCAAATACCCGGCTGTGCCCAGTTCGTGCATACCGCGTAAGCGTTCGCGGAAGATTTCGTCCTGTACGTCTCGTTCGGTTCTTGCGGCCTGTAGTTCCAGTTCAGTTTCCGCAATCCGCAGTTCAGTCTCCAGCATAACAATTTCAATTTCTTCTTTATTGGACAAGGCGTCCATCATTTGCTGGGAATAATAGCGCATACGCGCCAGCAGCTCGTCAATCTCTGCCTGGAAGCCCGTCAACAAGTCTAGCGTCTCATCTATTTGGGTGCGCTGCTCGTCCCGCTGCGCCTCAAGCTCTGCCAAACGCTGACGCTGTGCGGCCGTACCACCAATATTCATTGTTGGTAGTAACGCGAGTAGCAATATGGCAGCTATGCAGAATATTAGTAATTTTTTCATGATATATTCCCTCCAAGAACTAAACTTTCAAATGCCGCCGCACCGACACACCAGACCCGATTATTCCTATTATCGTTCCCAGTAGTAGCGCGAAGGGTATTAGTTGCCCGAAAATTTGGTAGCGGGGTAGGAACTGGATAAAAGCTAAATCCTGTATGCCTGTAAGTGCGCCAATAACGCGGTTATGGCCAGCCCAAGTAATAAGGGCTGGTATCGAACTGCCTATTAGGCCTATTAACACGCCTTCGATAATGAATGGCCAACGTATAAACCAGTCGGTTGCGCCAACATATTTCATGATATTTATTTCTGTACGGCGGGCGTTTACTGTTATGTTAATTGTGTTGGTTATAATTACAATGGCCACAATGCCAAGGATTACCACCAGCGCGACTGTGATAATTTGTACCACGTCGGATAAAGTGCCTACCATCCGACCCAGTTCTGCACTGCGTAGTATGCCGCCAATGCCGTAGTCCATCAGGTTCTCTAGCGCGTGTGCCACTTGGTCTTGATATGCCACATCTACAAGCTCTAACTCGAAAGATGCACGTAGTGGGTTGGGATACAGGTTCTGTAAAAAGGGTGGATTGTTTGTGCGTTCGCGAAAATCTGCCAGGTTTTCATCTGCGGAAACGTAGCGGACAGACAGCACCTGTGGTATGTCCTGTATTTGCGAGTGTAAACGGACGCGGTCAAGCTCCGTTGCTTCATCTTCTATAAACACAACAAGACCCAGCGAGTCGCCAAGCTGTTGCACAAAAAACGACACATGAGAGCCTACAATAAAAAATACCGACACAATTAAAATGCAGGAAGCCACCGTAAAAATAGAAGCTACAGACATAAGACGGTTAACGATAAGACTCTTAAACGCCTCACGAATGTAGTACCTTATAGTCCTCAGTTTCATTGGTTATGCAGCTCCTCGTAATAGCCTTCGTCTGTTTCCCTGTCATCGTACCCGCCAACGGCAATATCGCTTATAACTTGGGCGTTATCAATGGTAATAACGCGCTTTTGCATATCATCTACAATTTCATGGGCGTGGGTGGCAACAAGTACAGTAGTGCCGCGGTCGTTAATGTCCTCCAGTAGTGTCATAATTTCCCATGCTGTTTCTGGGTCTAGGTTGCCGGTAGGCTCGTCCGCTATAAGAAGTGGCGGTTTGTTAACTATGGCGCGGGCAAGGGCAGTGCGCTGCTGCTCGCCGCCAGAAAGCTGGGTAGGGTACGCCTTTGCCTTGCGCGCAAGGCCCACAAGGGACAGTACCTGGGGTACGGTGCGGCGTATATCGCGGTTGCTGGCCTCTACAATTTGCATTGCATAGGCCACATTTTCGAACACGGTCTTGTTTTTTAACAGCCTAAAATCTTGGAAAACAACGCCCATGTTGCGGCGGTAGTAGGGGAGTTGGCGGCGGGTAATGGTGGAAAGATCCTGCCCGTTAACAAAAATTTTGCCGCTAGTAAGCTCTGTTTCCTTTTGCAAAAGGCGGATTAGGCTACTTTTGCCAGACCCGCTTGCGCCCACAACAAAGGCGAACTCGCCCTTTTTTATTAGCAGGTCTACCCCTGCCAGGCCTCGCGCGCCGTTTTCATAGGTTTTTACTGCACGTTTTAGTTCTATCATTAAATACCCCTTACACGTCTTGTTTAGTGCAATTATTAAACTTGTCTTTCTCTGTATTGCAAGCAGCGGTTGACCATTAGCGTAATTTTAAATGTAATAGCGTCGGTAAATTTGCGTAGATCCAGGTTAGTCATTTTTTGGAGTTTGTCCAGCCTGTACACTAGCGTGTTGCGGTGGATAAACAACTCTCTGGACGTTTCCGACACGTTAAGGTCGTTCTCAAAAAACTTTGTAACGGTTGTAAACATTTCCTCATCTATATCTTCTATGCTAAAGCCTTGCAGCATTTCGTTTATAAACATCTTGCATAGTGGCAGCGGCAACTGGTAAATAAGGCGGCCAATGCCCAATTTTTCGTATCGTACAACTTGCTTTTCTTCTTCAAATATTTTGCCAACTTCCTGTGCCAGCCGCGCCTCTTTGTAAGATGAAGAAACATTTCTAAGGTCGGTAACAATGCTGCCTATGGCAACATAGCACTGGGTCATGGTCTCGCTGGTTAAAGTGGCGATAATGGAGTTTGCGATGTCGTTTATTTCATCGTCGCCGTCTTCATCCGTCAGTTCTTTTACCAGGATAATACTCTTTTCGTCCACCGCGGTTACAAAGTCCTTCTGCCGCTCTGGGAAGAGGTTGCGCAGTATTTCAACTGCGTTCATTTCTGCGTCAACTTCCGTTTCAACTAAAAGAACCACGCGACGCACACCGTTTTCGATACGCAGGCGGTTGGCACGGCTATAAATGTCTACTAAAAGTAGATTATCCAGTAGCAGATTTTTTATGAAATTATCGCGGTCGTACCGTTCTTTATAGGCCAGCATTAACGCCTGGATATGAAAGGCCACAATGCGCCCAAGGCGGAAGGCGTCCTCATCATCGCCTTTTACAACTAAAACATATTCGGCAATGCCATTATCCAGCACTTTAAAATACTGGTTGCCCTGTATCATCTGATTTTCGGCTGGGGATTGCAACACGGATTCTATAAACGATTGCTGGACTGTGCCCATATCCTCTTCTGTGCTGGCGGCAACTTTGCCCTCTCTGTCTACAACTGTAATTTCTCTACGGATAATGCTTTTTAAGCCCTCGATTGTGCTTTGCATATTTTGGTTTGATATCATTTTATATTGCCTCCTATCAATGGACTAAGTTTGTGTATTATACCATACATTTGTGCGAATTACACCTGATTTTTGAAAAATCACACGAAAAATACAATAATTATACACGAAAAAAAATTCAACTGGTTGGATCTGGTTACCAGTTGAATTTTGGAGAGTACGAAATGCGCACGCTTTGCGTGCTTAGATTCCAGTTGAAAATTTATTGCATTTGTATGTAGGGGTGTTATACTTGGGAAAAGGGGGAATAGCATGGATGTCGAATTTTCGAAAAGAGCAGTTAAAGCAATCTCTAATATGGTTGCCAGTGATAAGGGAAGAATACGAAATGGAATAGCAGGCATACTTGATGGAGATATCGTGCCACTTAGGGGGGCAACGGGTTCGTATCGTTTACGAGTTGGAAAATGGCGAGTAATTTTCTCGTATCAAGATAAGAACGTTGTGTTAATCGAAGATATAGCCTCGCGTGGGCAAGTATATAAATAGGAGTGATACTATGGAAGCAGTGGCAGTACAAATTAACAATATGGTTGCGCAGCTAGATGAACCGGAGCAATTTCTGGTGCTTGAGATACTCAAGCGTTTTTTGCCAGATGATGTTGCAACCGAAGATGATTTGGTAAATATTGCATTAGCCCGTGATGAATATAGACGTGGCGAAACAATAAGCGCAGACGCTATAAATTGGGACTAGAGAGGAAAATGCAAATGCTAGCCACAAACAAAAAAGCCATGGCTTGTATTTTAACAAGCCCATCCCCAACACCACAGGAGGACTACGCCGCAAAGGAACTGCGGCACTACCTGCACATGATAACAGGGGCGTTATTCACAATTGTAACAGAAAAAAGCGATGCCTACCCATCTGTTATCGCCATTGGCCAAGCCGCCGCCACCCTTGGCCTAACCCATGACGAAAAACTTGGCATAGACGCCTTTACCGTGCGCACAATGGGCAAAAACATTGGCATTGTAGGTGGAAAGCGCGGCGTAATCTACGGTGTGTATGAACTGCTCGAGCATATGGGCTGCCGTTTCTTTACATCCTTGTGCGAAAAAATTCCCGTCACACCTGAGCTTGAACTACCGCAAATAGACACCACCCAAAAACCAGTACTAGAATACCGCGCCCACAACTATCGCGAGTTTACACAGTTCTCGCGCTTTGCGGTAAAAAACCGCATAAACTCCGGTAATGTGCGCGAAGATTTTGGCGGCGGCGTACAGTACGCCTGGTTTGTACACACATTTGACACCGAAATCCTAGACCCAGAAGAGCATTTTGACAAAAATCCTGAATACTTCTCTATGGTGAAGGGCAAACGCCTAAAAGAGTTCACCCAGCTATGCCTAACCAACCCGGACGTGGTAAAAATCGCCATCCAAAAAGTAGAGGCCGCCCTGCGCGAAAAGCCCCACTGCACAGTAATTTCCGTTTCCGCAAACGATTGGTACAATTTTTGCACCTGCCCAACCTGTGCGGAAATTGACGAACGCGAAGGTACAAACGCCGCCAGCCTAATCTGGTTCGTTAACCAAATTGCAGAGGCCATAAATGCCGAGTTCCCCCATGTTGTAATCGACACATTGGCATATCAACACACTCGCCAAGCACCAAAAACACTGCGCCCCCACCCAAATGTATGTATTCGCCTATGCACAATAGAGGCCTGCTTCGCCCACCCACTAGACGCCTGCGACGACGACAGCCGAAAAACAGCCAGGCCAGACGGCACTCGTACCCATATAATAGAAGACTTGGCCGACTGGGCACGGGTATGCGACCGCTTATATATTTGGGACTACACCACGGGCTTTGCCCACTATCCAGCACCACACGCCAACTGGGGCGTGTTGCAGCCCAATATGCAAGCCTTTGTGCGCTATAATTCAAAGGGCATTTTCGAGCAAGCCTGCGGCGCAATAGGCGGCAGTACAGACCTTAACGAACTGCGCGCTTATGTATTAGCCAAACTCCTATGGGACTGCAACTGCGACGTAAAAAAGCATATGCAAGAATTTTGCGATTTTTATTACGGTGCCGCAGCACCATACATTTTGGAATACATCCAAACCCTAACCGACAAAGTAAACCGCGACAACATTCACACAGGCTTTAATGAGCAGTGCGACAAAGCATATCTAACCGACGAAATGTTAGACATATACGACGCAATATTCGACAAGGCCGAGGCCGCAGTAGTTGGCGACGCGGTGCGCCATATGCGCATAGCAAAAGCGCGCCTTTCACTACGCTGGGTGCGTATGAAAAACGCGCAAATGCTAAAAGGGATTATCAATCCCGATGAAATTAACCAATTCTTTACCGACTGGCGCGCCCATGGCCTAACCCGTATAGACGAATGGGCAGGGGTAGAAAATACCCTGCGTGCCATGTTAGACGGCAAATGGCGCGGTGTAGAATACTACCGCCACTGGACAGATGAAGGACCAGAAAGGTTATAATATACCCAGTAAGCACTCCCACAAATCCTGTGCGGTAAATGGTTTGCCCAAGCAGCCAACCATACCATTATCGAGATACAATTCTCGGTCAGACTGCATAACATTGGCAGTAACGGCAACAATCGGTGTTTCCACACCTAATTTCTTTATTTCTGCCGTGGCAACAAGCCCGTCCATAACTGGCATAAAAATGTCCATTAGAATTAGGTCGAATGGTTTTTGCCCATCTTTAGCCCGCTTAGCTACAATGTCCAAGCCCTCCTTGCCGTTGTTGGCAATAACCACTTTTAGCCCCACGCGCTCCAAGTGTTCGGCTAGTACAAGCTGATTCATTTCAGAATCTTCGCATACAAGAACCTCGCCGTTAAACTGCGGGCGGTTAACCAAGGCCATGTGGCCTAGGCCGCCCGCTTTTGTTATATCGAATATATCAAAAGTAAGTGTAAAGCCAAAGGTGCTGCCTGCACCCAGTGTACTTGTAATTGCCAACTCGCCGCCCATTAGGTTTAGAATGCTTTTTACAATGGGTATGCCAAGGCCAGTACCGCCATATTTACGGGTAATGCTGGAGTCTGCTTGTACAAATGGCTCGGCAATTATCTCAATTTGCTCGGCTGTCATGCCAATGCCTGTATCGGTCACTTGCCAATTTAATGTTATATCATTTTCCCGCGCAGCAACAACCGTGCAGGAGATACATACCTTGCCTTGCTCTGTAAATTTTATGCCATTAGAAATTAGGTTAATAAGCACTTGCCTAAGGCGCAACGGGTCGCCTACAAGTTGTTTGCTATCGCAATCATTTGGTATATCAAACTCAAGTTCCAGCCCTTTTTCTATGGCTTTAAGGGTTGTGGCATTGCTGCACTGCTTTACTACATCTGCCAGGCTAAAGGGGATGTGCTCCAACTCTACCTTGGCAGATTCGATTTTTGAAACATCTAAAATATCGTTGATAATGTCTAGTAGATTTTGTGCGTTGGAATTTATCCTGGCCAAATACGTGCGGACATTTTCCGACATTTCATGCTCCATCGCCAATTCCGAAAAGCCCATAATCGAGTTCATAGGCGTTCGCATTTCATGTGACATATGGGCAAGAAACGCGCTTTTCGCCTTACTTGCAGCTTCCAGGTTATCTTCATATTCCTTGCGCTCGGTAATGTCGCGGGCAATACCCAATAAACCATATACCTTATCGCCCTGGATGAGAGGCGTCTTTATTGTGTCATACACACGCATACTGCCATCTAACATAGATGGTACAAGTTCTTCCTGGCGGATAGTGCGCCGCTGTGCTATAACGCGATTATCTACATTGCGCCACTCGGTTGCAGTATCAGCAGGGATGTTTACGCCTGTATAATCGTCGTTACCGATTGTATTCATCCTGCCTGTGCCCAGCAACTCTTCAAAACTTTTATTAACCCTCGTATACTTGAGCTCCAAATCCTTACAAAACAATACATCATCCATGGCGTCTATAATGGAGTTTAGGGTCGCGCTTTCTTTTTCCAATATATCGGTACGGTCGGCCACCATTTGCGCCAGTCGGCGTTTGTCGTATATAGATTTAAAGAAAATTGTGCTAAGTAGCGCGATAATTATTAGCGCGGAAATAATAATGCCATACAGAAACGGCATTTGCGCCTGCAATACCCTTAGCCTAAAGTCAAAGGTGCGGGCCATCCAGTCGTTAGTTAGGGCGTCTGTATCAATAACCTGCAATGCTTTATTTATAATCGAAAGCAAATGTTCTTGTTCCGCCTTAATGGCAAAACTTATAGTGTAGGATTCGTCCAGCACAAAGTTACTGCGAATGCCCGTACGTTCAAAATAGTTTGTGGTGCGAATTAAGCCCCGCAGGCTATAAAATGTAAGATCTATCTCGCCCTTTTCAAGCGCGTCAATAAGGTCGTCTACATGGTCAAACAGGGTGTAGTTATTATGGTGTGGGAAAAGGTGGTGGAACAATGTGTTATATACATTATTATCCAGCAGCCCAACATGCATGTACAATAGGTTGCCTATATTAACAGTTGCCTGCTCTCGCCTGGAAAGGAAGGCGTACTGGTCTACAAAAAAAGGATCGGACATTAAGAACGGGTTGGCAACGCCGCCAACAGCAATACGTTCACTAAAAACGCCTGCGGCAAGCCATGCATCGCCCCGGCGAAGCATCTGCGCCATCTGAGGCATTTCTTGGTGCTCATATGTGACAATTTCAAAAGTTAGACCGGTTACAGTTTCAATTTGTCGCAACACATCATGGGCGATACCTTCAAATCTACCATAAGTGGCTGAATAAAAACTAATCGGATACGAACTTGCGTGAATGGCAATGGGGATAATTGGATTGCTTTCAATAAACGCTATTTCATCACATGTAAGCAGTAGAGAAATACGGTGGCGGTTGGCGTCTACAATGCCCTGGCCGAAAATCTCGCACAGGACACCTATACCATTTTCCTGCAAATAAAACTGTACCGCATCCACAATATGAAACAGTTCCGGGTCACGAGTGGCAAAGGAAGCAAAGCCAAATATAAACGGATAAAACGCATCCACCTGTTTGCCTGGGAATAGTAACGAGTGGGTAAGCACGCCGTCGCCAATAAAGGCGTCTATATCCCCGACTCGTAACAGTTCTGTGGCTTCGTCTATATTCATATGAAAATATTCGAACTGCTGGAATACAGACATACTATCTAATACCGAATGCAGCACCGAACCATGCATAAAACCCAGGCGCAGTGGGCGCGATTGTGCGATGCTATCCAGTGGCCGCTGGTGTGGTGTGCGCACAATGGCCACAGAGCGCATGGAGATAGGGTCTGTCATATGAAAAGTTTCCAGCAAGCTATCGGTACGGGGCAGTTGACCGGTAAAATGTACGCTGCCATCTTCCAGCGCAGCCATAAGCTGAGGCAGGTCGTCAAAAATAACTGGTATGAATGGTACGCCAAATTTATCTGTTAGCCACAGACACATTTGCGCAGCAAAGCCACCGATTTCGCCATCGGTGGTATAAAAGGCCTCGTCATTTTGTATCATGCCATACAGGAAATAGGGGTGGCTGTGGGCTGGGCTTTGCGCCACGGCAGCATGGCCACTAAAGGCAATAAAACCAACAATGACAGAAAAAAGCGGTAAAATGACAAACAAAAATTTATATGTATTACGGACAAACATGGTTTCTGACCCCCTCATTATGACAGTGCCATTGATATTGTAACATATTACGGTAAAAGGCGATAGGTATTTCTATTTGACAAGCGGCAAAGAATACTATATTATATCTCTTGCTAGTGGGCTTTTAGCTCAGTTGGTCAGAGCGCTCGGCTCATAACCGAGTGGTCCCGGGTTCAAGTCCCTGAAAGCCCAGTATGAAATGGTCAGGAAACTGCGTAGCGGTTGCCTGACACAAAAAAATCCGGTTGGTGATTTTACACCAGCCGGATTTTTTATATTTTTTCTTATTCCCATGTAGTAACTACAAACCCACCGCGATTACTGCGGGAAATGGTAAACTCCATATCCAGCGGCACAGGCAAATTGCCAGCCTGTGTTCGGTGATAAAATATATGATATGTTCGCCCGTCCAGCGGCACTACTATGCTGCCGCGGTTAGCCAACTGCTCTAGGTATTCTTCCAGCACTAAATCGTTAACTGCCATATACCAGGCATGTATGCGCCCTACGTAGCGGAAATGCCAAGGCTCGTAGGCTACTTCGGTTATGTGGGTCATGCCTTGGGGGTAGCGCAGTATAAGCCCATGACGCCAGGCGTTGTCACGTAACCATATGGCGGAAGGATGCCCGCTCATTTCGTGTGAGGTCATGGGCACTCCTTCAATTGAAATATCTACCGCCAGCCCTAAATTATGCTCGCTGTGGCCTGGGGGCATTACATACAAGGTATCATATGCGTTATTGTAAATTTCGGCTTGCCGTGCAACATCTCGGTAGCCACTGGAAACGAAAAACGGGCCAATACCTGGAACATCCACTGCATCTGCAAACAGATTGGCCACGGCGTTTAGCAGGGTGCGGTGCATGGTAATATAATCTGCCCTGGCGGCAACTGTAGGCGCGGCAAATAGCAACAGGCTGTAATCCATTTCTCGGTCCATAGCAAAAGTTCTATTAACCAGTTTCAGATAACCGGTGTCGTTAAGCTCGGAAAGTGGTAGGCTGCCAAAACTAATACCCTCTTCGGGTGTCTCTTCATCTATCGGTGGAGTTATTACAGGGGTGTACTCCTCTTCCGAAGGGGAGCGGAACATGAAAAAAAACACCACGCCTATAATTGCCAACATGACAATAATCGGTGTTTTACGCAATCGTTGCTTTGGCGGTGGGCGACGGCGGCGGTGTCGCTGGTCATCCGGGTGAACACGCCTTCGTGGGCGAGGCCTGTCGTCATAATCCCGATGTGGCGCACGCCTGCTGGGCGCACGACCTTCAGTCGGGCGACGATAACGGTCAGACATATGTATCTATCCCTTCACAAAATCTAAATAAGTGGCGAAAACAGCCGCGAAATCGATTCCTTTACCTTTACAACGCGGCTTCGCTTGCTATAGGCTTCCAAGGTTATAAGGCGGCAGTCTTCCATATCGCGGCGGAATGTTTCTTCCAACTCTTGGGTAATTGCCCCGTCACGTATAAATGCCTGGGTCTCAAAATTTATTTTAAAGCTGCGCACGTCCATGTTGGCTGTGCCAACGCTACACACCTGGGAGTCTATCATTATAGTTTTACTGTGCATGAACCCGTTTGTGTATTCGTAGGCCTTTACCCCTGCGCACAAAAGCTCACCTACATAGGAAGAACCAGCCCAGTAAACAAAGGGATGGTCTGGGTTGGCGGGGTACATAATGCGTACGTCTACACCCGATAGCGCGGCAATGCGCAGGGATGTGAATAGTGCCTCATCAGGCACAAAATACGGCGATTGAATAAATATCGACTGCTTCGCTTCCATTATTAAGCGGCAAAAACCGTGCAAAACGTATGGGTAAACTGTGTCCGGCCCGCTGGAAACTATGGTAATGTTTGCGCCAGAAGATTTTGCGCTACCAGGCAGTGCGAAATATTCCGGGGAAACGGCCATTTCCGTAGTTGTAGCCTTCAATCGTCTAATAAAACGACGGTGCTTTGGGAATTTTAACAACAATTTGCGATGCTGCCCTTTTTTTGCGCAAAAATTCCAGTCCATTATAAAGCGCATGGCAAGTGATGCTACCGCACCGCCTGTAATGCGCATATGGGTATCCTTCCAATTGCCAAAACGTTCTTTTTTCCCTAAATACTCCATGCCAATGTTATTGCCGCCAAGGTATGCCACATGGCTGTCTATTACAGCAATTTTCCTATGGTTGCGGAAATTTATGCGCACGGGCACAGGGGGCAAAAACAACCCAAGTTGGCCGCCTGCATCCAGCAGCGGCGTGTACATATCCTTTGGCGTGGCACTGCAACCCATGCCGTCTATCAATAATTTTACTTCAAGACCATCTGCCGCCCTAGCAGCTAGTGCGGCAATTAGCCGCTCGCCAGCTTCATCTCCCCGCAGGATATAATACTGCAAAAAAATGGTGCTCTGTGCCTCTGCAATATCATGGAGCAGCGCGTCAAATTTTGTTACCCCATCGTGGAACAGTGTAACTCTATTGTCGGTTGTGGCTTCGCCTTCCAGCGCGCCCATGTTTTGCTTTTTATATTCTTCAAGCAATTTATCGTCATCATCCGACTTTTGTAGGAACACCCGCTGCTTACGAGAATCCTGCCCCACAATCATATAAATAATAAACCCACCAATGGGAAAAAAGGCCATGCCAACAACCCATGCCCATGTAGCGGCTGTATTGCGCCGCTGCACAAAAACAACGAATAGCATAAGAACTATGTTTAATGCCGTGATAAAAAACATTGGTGAAGGGGTGAACATTATGGCCTCCTTATATGTAGTTATGATGCATTATATCATATTATGTAAAAAAAGGCACTACAATGGGGAATTGTAGTGCCTTTTAATGGTGTTAATGCTTCGCAATCAGCATGCACAGTTTCTCTATTTCTTGCAACGCTGCGTCGCGTTCTGCAACAGCGGCGTCTCTTTCGTCTCTTCTTCCGACTCTATCACATATTGGTTAACTGCGTCCAGCGTTAGTTTCGCATATTTAAGAGCCAGTTTTGCATCTTCCTCTACCCATTCACTCATATTATCTGGGTAGCGCGATAACGTGGCATGGTCAGTAATAAGTTTGGCAACCTTTCTATCCATTTCAAGAGAAAAGCCATATTTATTACATTCATCGACCAATCGCCCTATGATATGGATTTTTGGAATGTCTACTTCATTATATGCCAGCACAGCTTTTAACGCCTTTTCTGTTGCTTGCTGACAATGATAACAAATTTGCTCTAAATCCTTCGGCCAAAAATGTTTCTCAATTTTTGCGGCGAAATCATAATCCCTTTGTGACTGGGCGAGCCATCTTTTTGCATAGATAATGTCAGGCATAGAGCAACCTCCCCTTCTCTTTTATTTTGTAGGGCAGACTTGATTTGTGACGTTGGAACTCGTCAAACTCGTTATATGTGTATAACAACAAATCGTATGGCATAGGAAAATCTTTACGTATTGTACAGGCAATGTCGGCGTTCATTTCACTTCGTCTGCCAACAATTTCAGAAACCAATACGCAAATGTCTAAATCACTATCTTTATTATGTGCTCCCCATGCGTAAGAGCCAAACAAGTAAATTTGGCTATCCGGGTAGTGGCTTTTTATTGTGGTAGCAAGTTCAGCCAGCAACGTTTCCAGCGGTTGTTTCATTAACTGCGCCCTCTTTCATAAATTCTTTGCATAAGTATACCCCAAAGAAGGCTAGTTTACAACGATTTTGCGGTCTATGGGAAGTTAAGAACAAAAAAAGGCACTGTCAAATTGCACAATGCCTTCCAAAACTGCTGTCATGTGTTTTTGAAAAATTACGATACGAAATACACGAAATGTTTGGGAAATGCCATGTAAATTTCGTTACAATTACAACTGTGTCCAATGCACCCTTGTGCATATTGCCATTTTGGCCTTTACCAGCTAATTATCGCCGCGCGGTTTGCGCTGTCCCACTCAACTTCTGCATTAAAATTGTACATAACAAAACGCAGAGGCACAAAAATGCGGTCGTTTACTACCATTACTGTGCCCATGCCGTTTGGCAACATTTCTCCCGCCGGGACGGATAGTGTGCCTGTGCCAAAATGCAGAAGTGCCGCGCGGGTGGCGCTGCACCACTCTGCGGTTACGCCCAGGGCGTAGGATATGGTGCGGAGCGGGACCATCATGCGGTTGGTGGCGCGGTCTATGAATGGCGTGCCGACTGCTGTGCGGGTTGCGCCGTTTAGTTGGTATTGGGGTTGGTTTGCTGTGAAGGTTAGGTTGTTTGTTGGCGGTGGTGTGGGTAGTGGGGTTTCGTATGGGTCGTGTGAAGGTGGGGTTGAGTCGTGATGGTATTCGTTGGATGGGGTGGTGGTGTCGGGTGAAGTTTGGGGTTGGGTTGTGGTTGCTGGGTGGCGTTGGGTTAGTGGGAGTTGTGGTGTATGGGGGTGTTCGCCCTGTGGTGGAGGTGTTGTAAGATGGGTAGGAGGTGGCTGGTTTGAAGTGGCTGGTGGCGTTTGCGGATTTGTTGCATTGCCAGATGGTGGTGATGGAGTAACTTCATCATCCTCATCTGGTGGTTGCGTCGTGCCAATTGTAGCAAATCGAGCCTCCAACACTCTATTGTTCAGTGCCATGAATCCGTAATTTTCAGAGTTTGATACAAGTGCACCATTTTCGTACCAGCCAGCAAATTTATACCCATATCTGGCAGATGCAAACAAGCTCACAGCATCACCAATAACATGGCTGCCATAGCCAGTAACATAGCCTCTTGCGGGTGGGGGTACGTCTATGCTTACTTTCATCATTCTATCACTTGTCATAGTTTGTGTTGGGGAATAGGCGGTTGCAGTGCCATTTTTTACAATGGTGTTATTTGCATAAACAGATATAAACCTGTCACCTCTTGCAAGTGAAATACGTTCAAATATATGGCGGGTATGCTCGACTCCATCACCATCATAATGTGAAATGCTTACACTCATGACACCATCTTCCCTTGCGACAGATGCAACCTCATACATCATTGCATTTTCACCATACAATGAAACAATTTTAGTTTCGCCATCAACCCAAAGTAGAATATTTGCATAATCATCATGGAATTGTGTTTGGTAGTTAATAATGCTACCAACTAACCGCCCATTGTTATATACAAATATATCAACCGGGCAATTGAAACGCTGTACAATGTGCTGTGCTAACCCCTCTGTTACAAGGTCTCTATTTCGTTGCAACAACAAAATTACTGCGTCAGCATTCTCACCTCGGAAAATCATGTCACCACGTGTTGGTATAGTAGGCACATCCAGTAGATTTGCTAATGCGGTATCAAATAGCTTGAAACCCAATTTAAGCATTTCTTTAGTGACATTTTCAAATTGCTTTCTTGCAATATCGTCCATTTGTCTCCTAAAATTATTTACTGCACTATCCATTGTTCGTTGACTTGTGTTTGTTATTGAAAAAGCATATCTAGTTCCAACACTAGGATATATCATTTGATATGTCCCTTGTCCAAGAGGCATCGCACCATTAAATGAGAAAATATTACTAAAAGTGACGCGATAACGAACGACTCTTTGATTGACAACTTCATATAGCTCAATCTGTCCCGTGCCGTCCCTATTAAGAACAGACATACTCAATTCCATTCCGTAGTTTTCAAAGTAACTTTGAAACATATTTCCAGTATCAACATTTGACGAAAGCATAGCGAAGGCTTTATTGATTCTATTTTGAATCGTTGGAATTTCTCTGCGGTCAGGGACAACAAAACCTAAAAAGTTAATCGAGTAGCGCGTTTCAATGCGCAGTTCGCTCATTGGCGTTGGGGTTCTGCCAGACCTACCCAATGTAACTTGGTTCGCTCTAAATGCGTTAGGAATATCGATACTGCTATAACTTGGCAAAACCAACCTGTTAAACTGAGCGTTGCGGCTGGTCGTATTTATTATGTTACGCGAACTCGCTCTTGCAACAATTTCAAAACTATTCTCACCAGATGCAACAAAATTGCTAGTTGTAATGTTTGTATCACCACCAACTTGTATTGTACCCCTTGTTAACAGGCCACTATGGTTGCGGTCAGATGCAAAACTGAAATTATTTCTTAGCTCAACACGCCCACCACCTTGCATATCAAGCAAGCCCGTGCGTTCTATATACAACGAGCGAGCCACCAATCTGCCATCACCTAATAGCGAAAGTGTGTTTCGTGTACCCCGTGGCGCATGATTACTTCTTGTAACCCGTACATCACCAGTTACATTAAGAGTAACACCTGCAGGTATTACCATATTTTGCTCTATATTTAAATCTCCTGGAATTGGATCTCTTGTATTTAATCGGGTAAGAGGCACTCCGGTGTAGTACCAATAGCGACCCCTTTCATACAATGCAAATGGCTCTTGCGGTCGGAACATAACTGCGGTATCTCTTACTTCGGGAGTTAGTTGCTCGCTTGTTATTGTCGTCCTAATATACCCTATTGTTTGTGGATTACTGGCAAGAGGTCGAATCATAACATCAAATTCCCACCGTAGTGTAGCAGACGCAGGTATGCTTTCAAATACGAGATTGACTGCCGATGTACCATCGGAATTTTGCATAACTGCAACTTGTCTTTCAATTGTTGTAACATTATCGTCAAGTACACCATATAGTTGAACTCTTGCAATGCCGCCAATAACCTCTACTCGGTCAGGGAGAACAATATTTATATCTATTTGCCTTGAGTTGTATGACGTTATGTTTGTTATTCTTCCCTCAACTCTTTCACTCACGGGTGTGTAAGTTTGCGAAACTGATAAAAACTCTGAGTCGATAAAGATGCGGGATTGAGTCCAGGTGGAAAGAAAATTGCGAATATCGTGGATAGGTGTTGCTGATAAATTTCCACTATAAATCCAAAATGTGCCGTGGCCTAGCCCTGGGATATAGGATGCGCGATACCACCGGTTGCCATGTGTGTTGTATAGGTAATACTCAACTAAAATGCGCGTGCCTGTTGGGGCGTTGTGTATTATCTCTCTATCCTGGTAAAAACCATCCCGGCGTATGGGGGTGGTGTCATAACCGTGACGGTTTAGTGTCCAGCGGTAGTAGTTTGCTGGGCGTAGTAGGTGTTGGTATGGGGGAGGAGATTGCGGGGGATTTATTGGCGGGTCAGTTGATACATAGGTACTCAAATTAAAATACCCTGTGCCATCAACACCTGGCATATGCACTGGAGTATTAGAATTACCAACTACACCAGTGCCATAGCCGCTGCCCCATGTAACAACATAGCCATCGCCTGTTATCCCCACTGCATGACTATATCCAATGGAAATTGAGAAATCCATTATATCTATTCCAGGCCTGCTACTCCAGTTATTCCATATACTGGAGTGAAACCCATCCACTACACCATATGTGTTATTACCTCGGGATGGTGCACTAATAGTGGTTAATTCCTGCCTAAAAATAGCAGTAACATCTCCACCGGCATAAACTTTCATTTGCCGCCCATGTAGACCATGCGGCAATGGCCAAATTACCTGCGGAGACCGAAATGGAGTATTGCTTGGCGGATTTAGTATTTGTCCATGATTGTTGGAACCCCAAGCTCGAATAATGTCATTTTCGCCAACTACAACTGTATGATTTCGTCCAGCTGCAATTGCAACAGTTCTTACTGGAAGCTCTAGCCGTTGCGGAGTATAATAGTGCACATTGGTTGAGCCAAGTCCTAGTTGTCCAGACAAATTTGATCCCCAACTATATACATCCCCATTTTGCGCTAGTACAACGAAATGAGTGTCACCCGCTGCAATCTTTTTAGCACCCTCAAATATCCTTGTAATTTGAGGTGGTGCTAATCTTGATGATGACCAGGTGTAAACATTTCCTGAACTATCTAATGCCATCGAATAAGATGTTTCTGTAGCCACTGATACGATATTATACAGTGATCTCATTCTCACAGGAGACAGATAGTGATAGGGTAAATTGGTAAACCATCCTCCCCATGTGTAAACATGACCATGATGGCATACAGCCAGCGTATGTGATGAACCAGCGGCAATATATACAATATTATATAACCCTGGAACACGTTTAGGATAAGTTCTAGTTCTATATCCGCGTGTTCCATCGCCAAGTTGCCCCGCATAATTATTACCCCATGTATATACCGTTCCTGCATGAGTTAATGCGACAGAATGTGAGGTACTCGTCGCAACCATCGGTGTTGTTGTAAAATCTGTTGATATAATTGGAATGAGGGTAGCGGCATACATAGCTCCAAATCGCACAAACAATTCCGAATCCGCCACAACAACAAATTCAAACTCTACCCTATCCAACCCTTCATAATAAAACCTATACCCATCACCATCCAAAACACCCCAACCATCAACAACAAATCCATCATCCGGCACAGCAGTTATTCGCACAACACTACCATACCGCACTTGCAAGCTATCATCGCCCACTACAGTAACAACCTCACCTGGTGTTGACTCGGTTGCACTATCCCAACCATCATACACAGGAGGGGCAGTTTCCTGCATTTCCATTCCATACTCAACCGTATTACCAGTCACCCAATCACCGGGCATTCCCACATAAGGCAGCTCAAACATATATTCACTATCATAATCCGCAATTTCGCATTCTTCCACCAAAAGCAGCGCCTCCGGCTCTTCCACTACCTCTTCCACCGCCACAACATCAACACTAAAAGCAGCCGATGTCGTAACCACCGGCGCGTCTGGTAATTCCCCATCTTCTTCCGGAGCCCCAGGCTCGTCTGGTATTATTTCATCGTCTTGCGGATACTCCGGTATGTCGGGTTCTGTTTCCGCAGGTTCATCTTCCTCCGGCAAAACAGGCGCACCCGGCAGCGACTCTCCGATATCCGGCAGAGACGGCGCGGGTGCAACCGTTTCCGGGGCAAAAACATATGTAACAATACTCCCGCCTTCCCCCTGAACAGAAAATGTAACAGTAAAGTAATCTTCGCTACCACTGCTACCCCAGCCAAATATATATGCCGGGATAATCGCGCTTACAAGCGCAAGCACCAGTAACAACGCAAGTTGCTTGCCAAGGGGGAACTGCTTGAATTTTCTCATAGGGATAACCTCCAAATATTTCGCCCCGCCATTGCAGGTGCGTATTTAATAAAACCCACGAAGGGGAAATACCCCTCCGCAGGCGTAAAACAAAAAAGCGCGCAAGGACGGCAAAAATTTGCCATCACCTACACACCAAAATAATCGTATGACTGTAACCCAAATAAAACAAATCTCACCACCAATCAAAACGCCACAAAACAAAAGCAGCATTGTTGAAATGGAAATGAAATAATGCTAAACTGGTTACGTAGTGGCAGACGAAAGTCTGTGTGTGATAGGTGATGAGTGGTTATCCCTACACTCGCCGTGGCGTATTGCTAGTACGTCACGGTCGCTACGTTTTATAGCACGTTCATATTAGCACATATTACATATTTGTTGCAAGTAAAATGTTAGTCATGACACACGCAAAGGCAAATTTCTTGTATATTGTATCGAAATTTTGAAGGCAAAAAAAATGAGCGGCAAGCAGGTTACCAGCCTGTTTGCCGCCCATCATGTGTTGGACTATATTTAGAGGCGTATGAAGGCTTAACTACTCCACCAGCCCACTTTCCTTCATATACAAATAACTAAGCGTCATAGACTCTGCCGTTGAGAGGTTGCGCATTGTGTCTTGCTCATATACTACCCAGTCGTAGTCAATTTCGTGCAGGTATTTTAGCACGGCCAGCAAGTCAACCACACCTGTACCCAAGGATGTGAATATTGGAAAATCATGCTTTTCCTGTTTGCCCTCTGGGGTGCTTGGGCATAGGTAGTCTTTCACATGCACGGCGGGGATGCGACTTTGGTACTTGCGAAGGACATCCACCGGGTTTACTCCGCCGTAGGTTGCCCAGGCCACGTCCAGCTCCAGGCACAGTTTTTCGGAATTATCCATCATGTAATCCAGAGTGTTGGGCTGTCCGTATTGTGGCATAAACTCTGTATGGTGGTTATGGAAGCATAGCTTTATGCCTTCCCTTGCCATTTCTGCTGCGGCTTTTTCCATGGTTGCTACTTCCGCTTCCAGGTCGGCTATGGTTTCTGCGTGACCGCTCATGGCGCGTGACCACCAAATGGACGCCCGTTTAGCACCCACCCGTTTTGCCTGCTCGATGACTGCGTGGGGATCTTTTTCTACGCCTTCCACAGATGTGGAAACAGTCAGAACCTCCAGCCCAAGTGACTTGATTCGTGCTAGGTTCTCTTCAAAATTGCCTGTTGATAGTTGGCCTTCGCCTTCAAAGCCACGGTAGCCCAGTTTTGCGTAGTTCTCTAGGCTTTGCCAATAGTCGTCTCCTTCTCGTGGGAAACCGATCCATGCTGCTTTCATTTTAATCATTCCTTCCTATTTTGTGCGGGGGTCACGTCCCCTGCCAAGGATTTACCCTTCGTGGGTTGTGCGCAGTAAAATTTCATGCTGTACAACAGGCCCAAGCTCTACAAACCTGGCGGAAAACCCGCCTATTCGTACCATTAGATTTTGGTAACGTTCGGGGTGTTGTAGTGCCTGCTGTAGGTCGTCTTTGCCTACGCAAGACAAATTTGTTTGTACGCCGCCATTCTCATAGAACGTTTCCAGTACATGCTTTATAAGGTCAAACTTCTCGTTTAGGAAATCACGGTTTAGGCGGATATTATGTGTTACGCCCATATGCTTTGTAGAGTCCATTTTTGTCATGGAGTTTAGCGCGGCTGTAAGGCCGCTTTTTTCCGCGGCTATTGCGGGGCTGTTGCCGTTGTTTAGAGGCTCGCCGCGTTTGCGGCCGTCTGGGGTGGCGGCGGTAGTTGCACCTACATCTGCACTGGCGGAGTTGGTTACGCTTACCACGTTGTAGCGGTACAGGTTTGTGCTCTTGCCCGCTTCCAGGTGAATATCGGAGACCATCGCAAACAGTTCGTTTGCCAGTTCGTCCACTTCGTTTATATCGTTGCCGTACTTTGGTGCGGCCAGTAGTAGTTGTCGTTCCTTCTCGTATCCCTCGAAGTTGGCGTCCAGCATTTGCACAAGCTGGGCTAGGGTGAAGCGTTTTTCTTCATATACATAACGCTTGATGGCCATTAGCGAGTCGGCACAGGTCATAATGCCTAAAGTCTCGTTGGTGGCGCATAGGTAGCGCACGCCCCCTGTTAACAGCGGCTTGCCACGTTCTATACAGTCGTGCATTAGCAGGCTGTATAACAGGAAACTGGCTTCTTCGCCAGCCACGGCATAGTTGCACTCTTCACTGTACGCGCCATGGGCGGCGGCGGGAATGACTAGTGATTTGTAGGCCGCCATCAGGTCTTCGAAGGTTATGTAATTCACATTTTCATAACCGTCTAACACTTTAACCCCAGTAAAGGAATTGTACCCACCATGCAGCAGTATGTCCAGCATATTGCAGAACATGATAAGCGTGTTGGGTGTGCCTACGCTGTAGCCCTCCAGCACATATTCCCCGCAGCCAAATGGCACCCAGTTTTGCGCCATTTCTCTGGGAATATTCATAATTTTTTCCATGGCTGGTATGGTCGCGTCGTCGCTGTATACAATCGGATACACGTGGCCTTTTTGAATGCTGCGCAAGGTCGCCTCCATTAGGCGGGGGTCTATTCCACTGTGGTAACGCAGTGTTAATTGTGGGATAACTTGCATTTCCTGGGTAGATGCTTCGATTATAGCTAGGGCTAATTCGTTTGCGTTTTCCTCGTTAGGGCGTCCTTCGCCGCCAATTATCACACGCGCATCGTGGATTTTGCCCATGCGCACCATTAGGCGGAAGATGGAGCGCAGTAGGGTTACGGCACTGTCAAATGTCTCACGTCCAGCGGCTATGTCTGTGGCGTACAGGTCGCCTAGGTATACGTCCATACGGCCGTAATTTGTCAGGTCGGAGCAGATGGAATATATCCACATTAGCTGCAAGCCTTCGCGGAAGGTTTCGGGTTTATACATAGAAATTTTGTCTAAAATCTGATCCATTTCCTCTAGTTCTTGCTTGCGCTTTCCATTGGTGATTTTGGCAAGCTGTTCGCAGTAGATGGCATAAGTCTCACAGGCACTTGTAACACTATGCAAAGCATCAACTACACCGTTGTAAAAATTAGAACAACCTTGACTTCTTACATACTTGCGTAACCCGTGCAGACCAAGCTCCATCAAGGGTTTGAAATCTAAACTAACTCCAGACAAGCGACTGGATATGGTGTAGTAGCTATCGGGGGTTGGCGGTGTGTATTTTTCGCTAAAACGCGCTAAGTACTTGGTTGTTGTGTTTTCTTTTTCCCAAAACTTATGCAGGTTTTCTACCTCTGCAATGTATTCAGGGGAAAGGTCTGGGGTGTTTTTTAAGGCGCGCTGCACTTGGTGGCCGTGGTAATAATAAGTGTACACCCCGCCATATTGTGGTGAAAATCCTACATATCCGTGGCGCATACTACCTGCGAAAAGGTCTGTTTCGATAGGATGCGTTAGGATGTGTTGCAGTTGAAAATCCAGACAAGCGGCTTCCCGCAGGGATGGGTCTGGGATGGATTTGTATAGTTTAGTGAACTCTATGGCGTAGTCCAGTTCGTGTTTTGGTGTGCGGTCTGTGTTCATGGGTTTCCTCCTGGGGAAGTAGCGTGAATTTGTATGTGCTTCAATTTTATTACAAATAAAAGCCCGCGTCTATAGTTTAATTATTAGGATATGTATAAGAAAACGCCCACTAGTAAAGCACTAATGGCTTTGCTGGTGGGCGTTTTATCGCTATGCTTATCTAGCACCACGGGGCAAAAATATCGTTGTTCCTGCTACTATAAGATCTGGGTCCTCCAGTCCGTTCAATTGCAAAATTTCTGCCACCATATTTGCATCGCCAAAAAAGTATAGTGCAATTGCAAGCAAGCTGTCGCCAGGCTGAATTGTGTACATATCGGGAATACGCACGGCATCGCTATGGCTGCCCGGGTGGGGGCGCGGGATAAATTCTGGCTCGGGTTCTGGGGTTGGCTCTGGCTCTGCGATTACGACTGGTGGTTCTTCATCCGCTGGCGTAAACGTATCATATACATGGGAGTCAAAATGTGTGCCGTTATTGTCTGCTGCGTCCTCAGCTTCTGAAGGTGCTTCCGCGAAAGCAGGGGCAAACTCTGGGTTGGTAACTTGGGCAAACAGGTTGCGATGGGCTGTTACAAGCTGGCGCATTTCACCTTCCATACGATCGATACGGTCTTGGTTACGTATCAAGCCCACGCCCATTACAAATGATACGATAAACAGCACGGCACATAAACCGGCCAGCAAGCTGGTTGTTGGGCCTCTTTTGGGGCTGGGTCTGCGCCTTTCCTCAGACCTGCTGTGGCGGCGCAAGACCACATTTGGGTTGGCGGCGTGTAGGTTGCGGTCGTGCTGGTGCTCGTCTTTGTACCAGTTAAATTCATGGGAAGCATCCTCATGTAACTGCGGCTCTTCATCTTCTTCCGCTACAGCTGAAACAGGTGTAAAATCCACAAAAGTTGGTGTGTAGTCTGCGGTTTTATTGGAAAGCATATATTCATGCATATTCACATTTTTTTCGTAGTAGATAAAGTAGCCGCCAATTTCCATCATTCGCTCGGCAGGGGTGACAGCATTGGGGTTTTGGGTGTAAAATGCATTTATCCGCTCTAGTGGATCCATAACAAAAAGTACATGGTACGGTTTGGCAAACTGACGTAAATGATACCCGCCGTAGTGTTGGTTTAAGTGGGTGCCGTAGCTTGGTTGCGATTGCATCCAGCCTACAATTTCCTGGCCGGGGAAGTGTTCGTCCAACATGGCTTCGGCATATTCGGCACTTTGTAATGTAAAGCGGCTAAAGCCCTCGGTTTCTTCTGTGTGCTGGCCGTAGATTGCGCCGGAAATAAATAGATACGACTGGCCGTCTATTAGCATATGGCGGCCAACTAAGTACGCAAGCCGCTCGTTGTAGCCGCCCGCTGTTGCATACTGGTGTAAAAATGTGCAGACATAGTCTTCCATATAAATGCGAATACCACTGCCTATGCTGCCAATTTGCTTTATGTTGGCAGGTAATGTAAAATCATGCATATTGTGCCTCCTAGGTGATGCTAATTCCATTATCGTGGTTTCGAATTGGATTTAGCAAGTCTTGTCCATAGACTACCACTGCGGATGTAAAAATATGGTAATATTGTGAAGTCGAAATTTAGAACCATTCATCAACGTGTGATATATACCGACTAGGAGGTTTGTCTTATGACGGAGTTCTACAAAATACACAAGCAAAGCATAGACAGGGCGGCGTTTCTTCTTATTGTAACCGTTGTTGTTTATGTACTTTTTACGGTGCTGTTTACGTTTTTGGCACCGTTTTTCTTCGCGCTGTTGCTTGCGCTGGTTCTCGAGCCGGTGGTGCGCTTTTTGTGTAAGCGGCTAAAGTGCAAGCGATGGGTGGCGTCGCTAATTTGTCTGTTATTATTTTTGGCGATATTAAGTAGCCTAGGCGCGTGGCTGGTTGCCACCCTGGTGCGCCAGGTGTCGGACTTTGCTGTGTCTGCACCATTCCATGCGGCGGAAATTGGCGAACGCCTAAACGAATTTAACCTACGCCTACAACGGATGGGCGACTCGCTACCCGATGGCTGGGAAATACCGGAGATACAGGACATACTGCTTACCGCAGTTACAGTTTTGTTTGGCGAAGGAATGCGCGACCAGGGCGCGCGTCTGGCCACGGTGATACCGAATTTCTTTCTTAACACGATAATCATGCTGGTTAGTGCGCATTTGTTAATTTCCGACCGGGAGAATATTTTCAACTCGGTAAAAAGCGCGTTCCCCAAATGGCTGTCGCAACAAATGCGCCATATGCGCAAGGGGCTGTCCCGTGCCATGGGTGGATATTTCCGTGCCCAGTACATTCTAATGCTGGTAGTTGGTATGATAAGCATTGTTGGGCTTTTAATTTTACGCAGCCCCTACGCGCTATTGCTGGGGTTACTTTTCGCCGTGTTAGACTTTTTGCCCATTGTAGGAACAGGCGCGGTAGTCGTGCCATGGGCTATAGTAAGTTTGATTATGGGCAACTACCACCAAGCCATTGGCCTTGGCATAATGTACGGCGTAATAACAATCACACGCCAAGTTCTGCAGCCAAAAATACTTGGCGACCAAATGGGCGCACACCCGCTGGCGTCGCTGATGTCGATATTTATCGGCTTTAGAATTTTTGGGCTGTTGGGGCTGATTATAGGCCCATCGCTACTTATGATTTTTGTAGCTATATACGAAGCACGGGAGACACCCAATTTTTCCGCAAGCGAATAATATTTGATTATAATCGAAGTTTATAATGACAGAGATGTGCTGGGGTAATTATAATAAACCTAAGTTCTTGGGGACTCCGTCCCCAAACCCCTGCAAGGGTTAGCACCCTTGACCTGAAACACGCGTACGCGTGTTTCAAAATTAAAGTTTTGCTCAAACTTTTTCAAAAGTTTGCAGGGTGTGGGACGGAGTCCCACGGTTCTGGAAGGAGGAATATCTATGTACGAAACAGCGGAACGGAAAGAGCGCTTCATATTGATAGCGGTGGAAGAGGATGGCACGGATAGCGAGACTAATCTTAATGAGTTGAGTCTGTTGGTGGATACTGCGGGCGCAGAGGAAGTTGAGCGTATTGTTCAGAAGCGTGACGGTAAGCACCCCAGCCTTTATTTGGGCAAGGGTAAGTTGGACGAGGTCGCGGCTTTGATTGACGCTATGGACGCGGACGGCGTTGTGGCCGATGATGAGCTTTCGCCTGCTCAGCAGCGTAACCTTGCACAAAAACTAAATGTTAAGGTGCTTGACCGGACTATGGTTATTTTGGATATTTTTGCCCAGCGTGCACAAACATCTGAAGGTAAGGCGCAGGTAGAGCTTGCGCAGTTAAAGTATAGCCTTTCCCATTTGACGGGTATGGGCATAAATATGTCGCGGCAGGCGGGTGTTGCTGCCCACGGTGGTGTGGGCAACCGCGGCCCGGGCGAAAAAAAGCTGGAGCTAGACCGCCGCTATATTCGCAGCAGAATAGACCAGCTTAATAAAGAGCTAAAGGAAATACGGGAGAACCGCGCACTACTTCGCAAGAAGCGCACGCGCCAGGCTGTGCCTGTGGTTGCGCTGGTGGGCTATACAAACGCGGGCAAGTCAACGCTGCTTAACGCGCTAACGGGCGCGGGTGTGTTGGCGGAAAACAAGCTGTTCGCAACGTTGGACACGACTACGCGCAATATGCAACTGCCAGACGGTGGCGCGGAAATTTTGTTAACTGACACGGTTGGTTTTATTAACAAATTACCTCACCACTTGATACAGGCGTTCCGTGCTACGTTGGAAGAAACGCGGTTTGCGGATATTCTACTGCACGTGGTGGACGCGTCTTCGCCACATGCGAAGAGCCAAATAAGCACGGTGTACGATACACTGCAAAGCCTGGAATGTATGGACAAGCCGCTGATTACGGTGCTAAATAAAATTGACGCGGTTGAAGATGAGGCCAGCATTCCCGCAGACGAGCGGGCTTTGCAAACGGTGCAAATTTCTGCGCAGAATGGCACGAATGTGCCCGCACTTTTGAAAGCTGTAGAGGAAGTTTTGGATTCTACGCGAGCGAAAGTTAAGGTGTTGATACCGTATACAAAAGGCGCGATTGTTAGCCAAATTCATGCGACGTGTAAAGTGATTTCGTCGGAGAATTTGGAGGACGGTACGCTGTTGGAGTTGTATGCTACTGGTGAGATATTGGAACGGACTCGGGAGTTTCAAGTCGCGTAAAATCTTAAATAGCAAAGCCACAAAATTTCAAATGAAATTTTAGTGGCTTTTTTCATGTGCTTTGATATAATCATGCATAAGGGGGTAGATGTCTTGAGAAATAAATGGACTAGAGAAGAAACTATTCTTGCATTCGAACTTTATTGCACTTTACCGAAAGGCCAAGATAAAATAGACAATCCAGCTATTGTAGCATTATCTGCTAAAACAGGACGAACGCCTTCTAGCATTAGAATGAAATTGCAAAACTTCAAAAGCTGCGACCCTTCATACACACATGATGGCAAAGTAGGATTAAGCAATGCCAGCAAACTTGATTGGGAAATTAGCAACGAGTTTTTTCAGCGATGGGACGATTTAATTGTTGAGGCAAATGATATAAAACAGGTGCTGGGTTTGCAAAAATCAGACAAAAATCCAGCGGGAAAAGATAGATATGCGCTACGCAAAGTGCGAGAAGGGCAAGCATTTTTTCGTGCGGCATTATTGGCGGCATATGATGGCCGGTGCTGTTTCACGGGTATTGCAGTGCCTGATTTGCTAAAAGCATCTCATATAAAACCCTGGGCAAAAGCAAATGATGTAAATGAAAAAGCGAACCCGCGCAATGGGTTATTGCTCAACGCTCTTCATGATGCCGCATTCGATAAAGGATATATAACTATAACGTATGATTATACTATCCTTGTAGCTGATTCGTTACTTGAACAAGATGAAAATAGGGTTCATTTTGAACCGATCAATGGCAAAATGATGACTTTGCCCAGCAAATTTTCGCCTGACAGGCAATTTATAGAATATCACCATGGAATATTCAGAGGGAATGCCACTTGATTAGTCTTACTGCTGTGTCAACTTAATTTAGCACTCTTGCGGCAAGAGGCTATGGAATCAAATATTCGGTGCAGGGTGCGCATACTCATGCTAATATCCCACAGTTTCGCGACCGTATTTTTGTTGCTGCGTTTCTTGATTTTGAGAAGCTGGAGAAATTTTCATTTCCAGGCGAAGTTCAATTGACCAAAACGATTGACAGTTTCGTAGACCGTGCCGCCAAGGTAGACGAGCAATTTTATTATCTGTCTTCAAGTCGATACTATGATAGCTTGGCTCATAAGATGAAGGATGATACCGCTATCTACAGAATAGACGATAGTGGCGTTGCAACGCGTGCCTGGCGAATATGTCCAACGCTAAAGGCTAATATGGGAACATATCGTGACAGAGTGCCCATACTAAGAGACATTCACGGCATAAGAAAAATAACCCCTGCAGAGTGTTTGGCACTACAGGGGTTTCCAAAGAATTTCAACTTTCCAGACATTCCCATGGGTGAAATTTATAAGCAACTTGGAAACACGGTTTGTGTGCCTGTGGTAATGCGCATAGCACGAAGGATATTGGCAATGGATTAAGCCTACTCCCATTCCCCTTGGGTATATTTGGTATCAAGCATATCGCTAATACCTGCAAGCAGCATGATAACACCCTGCACACGGTGGGGTTGTATCATATAAGTGCCTCTTGCTCCATGTTCGTCTTCCTTTATTAAATCGGCGGCGAGTAGCGGCTTTAGGTGATGGTAGACTTGCCCTGTTGTATTGTAGCCGCATTCTTCAACTAGCTGTGCTACTGTTTTTGGCGCACGAAGTAACGCTAGTAGCATATTTAGCCTGTCGTTGTTTCCGATGCAGGCAAGGACTTTGGCGGCAACGCCGCTTTCGATAAGCTCCAGTAGTCTGTCGGTATCGACTTGGTTGCTTATCCAGTATGATTGACAGCCGCCGCCCGCAAAAACGCCCATATAAGTGACAAGACCGCCATTGGTTTTGTCGCTTATTTTTTTTGACATCTCGTCTTGCAATTTTTGTAATCGCTTGTCGGAATGGCGATTTTGTGCGAGAGCCCTTTGCTCTCTTACCCTTGCCATCACCTCGTCCTTTTTTTGCTGCTTGGTCTCTTTAAGCCTTGCCTTGATCTCGGCTTTTGTTTGCTGTTTGGCTTCGGTAAGCTCTGTTAGCATTGCTTTAATTTCGTCAATTTCTTTGCCGTAGTCTCTTTCCATTTGAAAAAACCTCCTGATATTATGATTTTACGCTTGAACGTAAATACATAATCAGGAGGCCAGGTGGCTGTCAATACGTTTTTTCGAAAAAGCGTAATTTGCGCAATCTCATTCTACATTTATGTTAATTCGGAAGTTTGTAAGTATTGATTCACAGCTTCCAATGTCAGTTTAGCATACTTAAGAGCCAGTGTCGCATCTTCCTCCACCCATTCATTCATAATTATCTGGATAGCGTGATAATGTGGCATGGTCAGTAATGAGCTTTGCAACTTTTCTTTCAATTTCAATAGTAAAGCCATGTTTATTACATTCATCAAGCAATCTCCCTATGATATGGATTTTTGCAGCAAAATAATAGTCTTTTTGTGACTGAGCGAGCTATTTTTTTGCATATTGGAGCCGTAAATTGCCCATTGACACCCCGCCAACAATATGAAAGAATTATAGTAATAAAACCCAGGGAGGAATATTAAAATGAACAAAGGCGTACAAGCATTTACAGTAAGAGATTTTCTTGGTAGCCCCGCAGAGTGTCGGGAGTCCTACAAAAAAATAGCCGACATGGGCTATACAAGCATTCAGGCATGGGCATCTGGCGGCATGACCGCCCAGGAAACACAGGAAACATTAGCGGAACTAGGCTTGGTAAACTGCTCTAGCGGCGGCAACTTTGAAGAAATGCTGAAAGACAGCGCGGCCATAAAAAAAGCAGTAAAAGACGCGCAAACATACAACACAAAGTACATTGGTGTAGGCACGTTGCCCCACGAATACCGCTACACAAAGGACGGCTTTAAGCGTTACGCCGCCGACCTTAACACCATTGCGGCAGAACTTAAAAAAGATGGCTGCGTCCTGCTCTACCACCATCACGCGCTAGAGTTTTTCTCATTTGGTGATGAAAACGGCATGGATATTATGGTGCGCGAAACCGACCCAGACGGCGTGTACTGGACACTTGATACCCACTGGCTAGCATCTGGCGGCGTAGACCCTGTAGCATGGATTAAAGCCCTAAAAGGCCGCGTGCCAATTATCCACTTTAAGGACTACGGCATTGTAGAAGGCGCGGTACTAATTGAAGACGTGCACAAATGCTTTGCCGAAGTTGGGCAGGGCAACATCAACTGGCCGCCGATTGTTGACGCAGTAAGAGAAACAGGCATCGAATATGTAATTGTCGAGCAGGACACCTGCAAAGGCAACCCGTTTGACAGCTTGCAAATTAGTTACAACAACCTTGTGAAATTTGGGGTGTAAGTATCACCCACGCAAAGCAAGCAGGTGCATCAAACTTGTCGGAAAAGCCCAAAGAACGTTGGCTCTTTGGGCTTTTTGCGTTCTACGCGAAATTTTCATTGAATAAATTTTCGCCTTGCTTTGCTTGCACCTGCAACTATTTGTAAGATATAATGACCATGAAGGTGTTTTTAATGACAGCAAAGACAAAAACAGCAAATGTTAATGTAAGACTTTACCCTGATGTAAAAGCCGAAGCCGAAAATATATTTGCATACCATGGGCTAATATTGCCAGAGGCAATTACTGTGTTTATCAATCATGCGCGTCATGTAGGCGGCTTTCCTTTTGATTTGCGTGGTGCACGTTGGCAAGACACAGACAGCCTTGCGGCTCTTGAGAATTGTATCAAAGTTGTAGTCCAATCAGGCGTATTGACTTTAAGGTGAATACAATAACTCGCTTTAGCCGCCGAAGATAAATTTTGCACCCACCTGCACCCTGGGTGCATGGTACGAAATGCGACAAAAAAACCTGCGCCATGCTGTTTTTCAACGGCATAATCGCAGGCTTTGTTTGTTATCGATATTTACTGATATGCTTGATCATCGCAGTTTTTCGCGCACGCTTTCGTGTACGCCTCGCTCTTTTCCAAGGGAAATTGCAAACTGCTCCATTGCTTTCATAGCATAATTCACCAGTTCATCTGTGGCGGTCACGCCTTTTTCCCACCACCAATTTTTTATGCTTAAATGCGAAACTGATTTTTCAGGTTCAAGTCGAGCAATAAAGCGATTTCCAAAAAGAACAGGCAATACATAATAGCCGTACTTCCTTTTGGCGGCAGGAATATACACTTCCCATGTGTAATCAAAATCAAAAATCTTTGATACCATATCCCTATCCCATATGAGATTATCAAGTGGGGCAATGAATTTCATAGCCTTGTTGCCAGATTGCCCGACTGATTCAAAAGAAATATCGGCAGTCCGTGCGTAAAATTTTTCAGCAATGCCGTCAACCTCTATCGCTACAATCAAACCCTCGCAGATAAGTTCGTCAAGAATCAGTTGACGGGTCTTTTTGTCTGGGATAAGTGTGCCATACCAGCCGCCGCCGTTTCTGTTCCACAACATGCCTACGCTTGCAATGCGTCTGTATACATACCATTTAACAAAGTCATGTTCCGTTTCGAAACAAACAGGAGCATCAATTATATGGGGCGGGACAATGTTTTCGATAAGGTCATAAAGTTTATTAACGTTCAATTTTTTAGAAACGCCAAGTTTGCCGATATGAAATAGATAGTCCATAGTGGCGTTGTAAATATTTCTATGTCCCCATGAACTACTGCCCGCTTCGCCTTTGCCGATTTGTTTAGGTTGCATTGCTCCGTTTTTTGCAAGAGCATCCAACACACAATCTACGTAGTCCAGAGCGTGGGATGATTTTCGATGTTTTAAGGTGGCAATAACTTCATTGCCTCGAACTTCGCGGACACGATGAAAATAAGGCCAATCCTCAGTACGATAAATGGACATAACTTTGTCCCAACCATCAATAAGGCTTCGTTCATCGTACAACAACTGCTCCAACATTTCAGCTCGGTAATCGCTTATTCGTGATTGCAAAACAAGGTCGGCATTACGCCCAACAATATTAAGAGGGTCGAATTGGACACAGCCTACTCTTTTGAAGTATTGCAGAACACCCTCTTTACCCCAGAGGGGTTGCGAATCGTCTAAATATTGATGGCGAACAAGAAACCGTCGCGCATCTTCTTTTGATATTTTCATATGCCACTCCTTGAACGTTGATAGTAGTGACTTCTTTCATTGAAATCTTTTTGCTCAAACTCTGCACGTTTTAATGATTTAATACGCTCTGTCGCCTTGTTTATCGCTTTTGTAACAATGCACTCCACATCAAACACATCATAAAAATGTCTAATAGCCACGTTTAACAGCTCGTCCAAAAACATCTCATTTTCATAATCAGAATCAAGGTCAATACGTAAAATACCCGTCTTTTCTTCGCTCCCAAACATTTCGACCGTGCCAATTGCTTTGTACGTTGCCTTATCCACCACCGCAAAACGTACATACATTTCTTGCGAATACTCCATTAACCAGAACTTTATGTATTTTAACATTTCTTCGGGCGTGGTAAATTGGCAATCAACAGGAAAGCCGTCAATATTAAATAACTCCTGCGCTTTTGGGTCGGAATAGCAAACGAGCAAGTCGTTAGCATCTTCTTCCGATACGAGCCGCAAGATGAAGCTGGTCGTTTCGTACATAGGGCATTGTTTGTAAGGGTTAATCATTATCTTCACTCCATTTTTCGTGTGTCATTATTCTTATAATTGTAGCACGACAAGACGTTAAAGTCATGAACATTATTTCGGTTTTGATAATTGTATCAAAATCAACGTCAATACGGGGCTGCTTCATTAAGGCTTCACACAAGTGCAAACCTTGGTTATGCTTGTGCTAACCTTTATGAGACAGCCCCTTTATTGGCCTAACCCTTACGCCCGCGTTTGTTGAAGTAATTGCGCAGATAATTGATGGTATCTTCCCATATATCAAACGCATTTGGTGTTGATGCCATAATGTCCATAAACTCTGGCTTTTGCGGTGGCGTGAACCAGAAAAAAGGAAATGGAATACAATCGAAATACTTACATACATCACACGGCGGTGGCGGGCAAATATGCCTATTTTCAAACTTTGGAAAACCGTCGGGATAATCCACGCGCGCTTCAAGAGTTCCGTCTTCATTTTGTGTTACGGTAACTACTGCACGGTAAACTCGATTATCTGTTTCCCAATATTCATCAGACGGCGTAAGTTCTTCAATTGTATATGAATATACGCCAGGGGTTGTAAACTCAAGCGCAGGAAAATTTATATTATGGCACTTCACTGGCATCATCCCTTTGCTATAAAAAAATTTACTCGTCTTCTAATATCACTTCATCGGCAGCGGCGTTTGTTGTCCTAGAAATTAGTCGGCCTTCCGAGTCGAATAACCCAAACTCAAATTTGCCAATAGGAAGTGGCGCACCTATCGCAATTTTGCATCCACTTATTATAATGTGTGTTGGTTTAACCCTATAAATATTTGTAAAGGTTGGGAAACCGTCTAAATATTCTATTGTGGCAACCAAGTTCCCGTGCTCGTCATCAACAACAGTTACAACTACCCTTATAACGCGGTCGTCGGTAGTCCAGCCGTCGCCAGATGGGGTTAGTTCCCTTAAGGTGTAGTGGTAAATACCAGCTTCATCAAAGGTTAGGTCTGGAAATTGGAATAAGCCGCAAGTTTCGCCACGGCGTTTGTTTATAAACACAGGTACGCCTTCTGGGTATTCTACTGTTACAACAAGTTCACCTTCAACGTGAGTAACATCAATTTTAATTGGCCATTCTCTATCGTCTTTTTCCCAATCGGCTGGGGCATGAATTTCTTTTACTGTAAAGCGATACTCACCTGGTGTAGAAAAGTGGATATTTGGAAATCTGATAAGACCCTTCGCGTCATTTCTGGCGGTATACAGCGGGTCGTCCTCACCATATTCAAATATTCCGAATAAAAATTCATCCCCAACCAGCGGCGCGCCGATGGCTATTTTGCTCATAAGCAACATAATATCTATTTCTCCCCTCTTTATTTCCAATGGAACTTCATTGGATTCGACATCATACGTTGCGGAAATACCGCCCTCAACTGGTGTATATTCGTAGCTCATTTCTGCCATGTTTATAACAGGCAACTCATCCGCGGTTTTGGCCAACGCTCTAAAACGCACTGTAACTCTTTCGCCGCCCAAAATATCAGGCAGCGCAAATCCTTCCTCGGGGTCGGCTAACGGCATTGGCGTGCCATTTACAGTAACCGAACCAGGGATGAACTCTAGCTCTTGCGGCAGTTTATCCAAAAACGTAACATGCATTAAGGGCAAGGTGCAAGTATTCCTTAACACAACTGTGTACTCGACACTTTCGCCCACATAAACTACAGGTTTATCTATGCTTTTTACTGGGGTAAAAACGGGTACGGTAATTTCTCTAAGAGAAATATCATCAATAGCGTAGTCGTTGCCAATTTCGGCTGGGCCTTCGCTTAGGAATTGAACGGTTAGCTTTGTGTTATTTCTGGAGTTAAGTGCTGTACCAATTTCTTTCCACTCTGGAACAACCGTATTTACTGGAATTTGTACGCCAAGGGTTGCGTAGTAGAGCTCTCTTCCGTTTTCGCAATAGATTTTTACGCCAAGTTGAGGTTCTGCCCAACCCTGTGCCCTAAACATATTGATAATCCATGCACTAAACAGATAATATTGGTTGGGTTTTACATCAACATCTTCACTAAAAAACACTGCACCTGGTGTATAGCCGTTTACAAGCATAAAACGGCCTGTTTCGTTGCCTATTGTGTGGTCGGCAATTCGCCACCATGCCCCTATACGATTGCTGTTGTCATCGTTTATGATGTTTTGAACGGTGTATTCACCATCTTCAGGGGCGTGATACCACGGCGGATACTCTGGGGTTTGAACAGGGTGAGACAGCGGCAAAACGTAATCGAAGTCCAGTACATTTTCTGGATATGGCTCAATTGGCACGCCTGTATTTGCTGCTGTTCCAGCCGTAAACGTTCCCATTGTGCCAAATTCCGCATCTTCTAGTAGATTGCGCGGGTCAATTTCAACACAATTGTCCGTTTTCGCGTTAATAGGCACATACCTCACAGGGCCGTTTAGGAAATGCATCTGCTCGATGTGGTCTGCCCCTACAGTTACAAAAATTGTGTTTGGCGTAACACAATCTAAATGTGTAGCCCCGTTAGGCGGGTTGGGTGCATAATTGATTGGTGGCAACACAGCATATTGTGCTACGCCTGGTGTAGCCTGGTTAAAATCCCCTGGCGACGGAATAGCCGCCACACCATATGCCTCCACTATCCGATACTCGCCTTGGGGCACATTGTGAAAAGCATATGCGCCATATTGGTCTGTTAAAACAGCCAGCCGCAGATATGGCGAATAAACACTTTGCAACACAATCGGCACATTTGGTATACCTTGCAGGCCTTGAACATTATTTGTTCTTTGCCTGTCAAAATATAAATGCCCTGTAATGTTACCCATTTTCTTTCCTCCTTTTCCTTTATTTTTGTGAAAGTTTCACTCTAGCACGGCACTGCTATTGCACCTGCTTGTATTACAATATGCCAAGATTGATATATTGGTGCAGTATAAAAATAACCCCTAGTTCAGCTTGTAGGTTTCAACTCTACAAGTTGGACTAGGGGTCGTTTTTTTATGATTTAATTAGCTACTAGCGGTTAAAGAAGCTGTCAAGCAATGCTTGCTGATCTGGGCGATATGTTTCGATTACTTGTAAAACTGTCATGCTTTGCTCTAGGAAGTGACCAGCAAAGTTACCAAAAATCCAATAGTATTCTGGTACTGTGCCGCCGATACACAATCTGCCGGAATGTGACGCAATAATTTGACGCTGTACGTCTTCTTCAGTTGGCCAAAGTGTACGTGCGTGGTTGATTTGACCTTCTACAATCAAACCAGGCTCGTCGCCTGGCCAAGAGAAAAGTTCTTCCAAAATCATAAGGATTTCTTCTGGTTGCCAGTTGGTTGTTGAGTGAGGAATAATCCAGCTAGCTCCCCAGCCGCCGCCCCATGTGTAACCATGGTTGTTAGATGGGCCAATCGGATAAGGAACAATTGCAAAGTCGAAAGATGGGTCGCCAATGCCCCATAAAATAGCGTGGAACAAAGCCGCGTCGCCATTTTGGAATGCGAAGAAGTTACGTCCCCAGTCGCCGATATCAGCACCAGTTTCACGACAATAGTCCCATAGGCCTTCGCGGAAAATGATTTCCAAGAATTCCAATGCTTCAATTGTATGTGGGTGGTCGAACGCGAAGTTCATGTTATCATCTACCAAATGGCCGTCATTTGCCGCTACAAAATGTCTAAGAATATCTGCGGGCTGGCCTGCGATGCCAAACTGGTCCATAATGCCATCGCCTGTTGTGTCGCGGGTTGCCATACGCATTATGTCTAGTGCGGCACTCCATGTCCATTGGCCTGCGTTAAACAGGTCAACTGGGTTTGGTGCACCAATTGAGCGAATAAGGTCTAGGTTTACGCCCATTAGCGGAATATGGTTATTGATACCATTGTAATGGAAGGAGAAATATTGGCCTTGGAACTCCGAACCTGCAGAACCATAAATTCTTGAGCCCAAAACGTCGGAAGCTGGTAGGTTTATTGAAGAAATTGGCACAAGCAAATCGCCAATAATACTGGAAAGTATATAACCGCCCGGCAAAAGTAGAGAATCTGCAATCGCGTCACCTGCCAAAACAGAAATCGTCAAGTTTTCCAAGATATAGTCTATTTGGATACTTTCGATGTTTACGTTAAATTCTTCTCTAACGCGAACACCGTTGTCCCAAATCAGACGCTCGGTGTGGTAGTTTGCGGCTGTTGCTGGGTCTGGCTCTTCATCCCAGAAAGCGTTTGCAGCGTTTATTGCACTGCCGCCCCATGGTGAACCACCTATGAGTGTGCGGCCGCCCATGTCTCTTGGCTGGTGAATGCCGCCTAGGGTTGCAGTTTCTTCTACGGTTGTTGTGCCATCGCCCGCATCTGGCGCAGTAGGTGTTGGTGCATCTGCTGTAATCGGTGCATCTGCACCTGCGTCAACAACTTCGTCGTCGCCATTTCTGTTGCATGCTGTTATAAACAGCATAATTGATACAAGCAGCAGTACCAACGCTTTGGCTGAATGTCTTTTCATTTTATTTCCTCCTTCAAATTATGGCAGTTGTAGTGAAATCAAATCGAAAGTATTTTTGGATTACTTCACGTTACTTTTTTCTGCCTTGGGGATTGTATCATCTATGTTACATATATGCAACAAGTTTGTTACAATGAATTTTCAATCTCCATCAAAAAAGTCGAGTACATACACGCCGCCCTTGGTATACTAAGCACACTTCCGGAAGAAGACCCGTGTTTTCTGGCGAAAACACTAGCAAAGGAGCGAAAACATGGATTATATCACCGACATATGCTTGCTGGCCTCTAAAATAGAATCCGGCATAAAAAACGCAGTTGATTATCGCGAATTGGAAAAAGCCGTCGGCTATTCCTACATCCATATGCGCAATATTTTTCGCAAAACGGCCGACATCTCACTTTCCCGCTACATTCTAGCCCGTAAAATTGCAAATAC
>Ga0123355_10000947_pt1 | contig 40195 bp, 27 predicted proteins | sample TergutEmb28metaG_3_FD_89872 | JGI IMG/M metagenome (GOLD analysis project Ga0123355, IMG submission 89872) | Embiratermes neotenicus P1 segment gut microbial communities from Petit-Saut dam, French Guiana - Emb289 P1 | ecosystem: Host-associated > Arthropoda: Insects > Digestive system > Gut ...
CGGGCCCCCATGGTGCAAGGCAGTTTCACCGCCCTCCGCCAGTACTACCTCACGTACTCCGACTATCAGGACATCCTTAGCGACTGCCCTAGCGTGGGAGCTGCGACCCCGGTCATCTCTCGATCCGACATCCGCGCGGTGAGCGATTACTTCCAGGCCGGGGGCTCCATCAACGGGGTGCAACCGGAATTCAACCGCATCCGCTACGTCCCCATGAACCAGGGACGCTGGCTCAACGACCTGGACGAGCAGCAAAGGCGCCGCGTCATCGTTCTGGGAGACGAGACCCGCCGGACCTTGTTCTCCGGACGCCCGGCTATCGGCAGCACAATCCTCCTCAATGGCACCCAGTTCGAGGTCATTGGCACGCTCGAGCGCGTCGGCCACGGCGACAACAACACCCAGAACCTCAAGAACTTCATTCCCTTCAGCACCATGCATGAGTATTTCCCGCCGCTGAACGCCGGCGAGGATCCCAACGTCATCTCGCTGATTAATTACCAGCCACGGTCCCGAGCATTGCATGAAACAGCGCGACAGGAAGTCCACAAGGTCATCGCCCGCAATCACGGCTTCAATCCGGACAATCCCGACTCCTTTGACGAATGGGACACAATCAAGACCGTGGACCAAGTGGGCAAGATTTTCGACGCCATGAACGCGTTCCTCGGGAGCGTGGGACTGGTCACCCTCGCGCTGGGCGCGATTGGCATTATCAACATCATGCTGGTCGCGGTCGCCGACCGTACCCGCGAAATCGGCCTGCGCAAGGCCGTGGGCGCGACGCGGGCCAGCATCATGTTTCAGTTCTTCGTCGAGGGCGCGTTCCTGACCCTGCTCAGTGGAGGAATCGGGATCGCCGGCGCCGCCGCATTGATGGCCGCGCTGTCCAGCGTCAGCCTGGGGGAAGGTTTCGATCCACCCAAGCTGGTTGCGTCGACCGCAGCCCTGGCGGTTTTCTCCCTCGCAGTTGCCGGCGTCGCCGCTGGACTCTACCCTGCCCGCCGTGCGGCCCTGCTCGAACCCGTGGAGGCCCTCCGCAAGGAATAGTCATGCATCGCGACCTCCTCAAGCAGGCTTACTCGGCGATGCGCCACGACCTGAGCCGCACGCTGCTCACCATGGCCGGCATGGCCTGGGGCATCGCGACGGTGGTCCTCCTTCTTTCTTATGGCAACGGCTTCGGCCGCGCCATCGAGGTCATCTTCGAGAGCTTCGGCGCAACCGCTGTCGGGGTCTTCCCCGGCCGCACCTCGCAGCAAGCCGGAGGCAACAAGGCCGGCGTGCAGGTCCGCTTCACCAACGACGACATCGAACTTCTCCGCAACAATCTCCCGCTCTCGAAACACGTGGTCCGCATGGCGCAGAAGGATTCCACGGTCCAGAACAACAATCGCTCCTTCACGTTTCCGGTGATGGGCCTCGATCCATCGATCCAGCAGATCTGGAATCTTGACATTGCCGAAGGCCGTTTTCTCAACGACGCCGACAACATGCAGCACGGCCTCTATGCCGTGATCGCCTCCGAAGCGCGCGACAAACTCTTCTCGGGAATGCCCGCAGTGGGCGAATCGATCCGCATCGATGGAGTGACCTTTGAAGTGATCGGCGTCGGTGCGCCGCGCATGCAAGAGGGCGACGACGACAACAACCGCGTCGTCTACATCCCTTTCAACTCGATGGATGTGTTGAAAGACAACCACTATCTGGACGGAATCTGGCTCGACTCCATGGGACTCGACCACGACAAGATGGACAGGGTCATCCGCGACACGCTGGCCACGGCTCACAGTTTCAGGCCCGACGATCAGCGCGCGATTTTCATATTCGACGCGCAGAAGCAACTGTCGCAGTTCGGCATCATCAGCATGGCATTGAAGGTCCTGCTGGCGTTCATCGGTACGGTCACGCTCGGCATCGGCGGGGTCGGCCTGATGAACATCATGCTGGTATCGGTTACGCAGCGAACCCGGGAAATCGGGGTCGAAAAAGCTCTCGGCGCCCGCCGTCACGACATCCTGTTTCAATTCCTGGCCGAAGCCATGGTCATCACCGCCGCCGGTGGAATACTCGGCATTCTTCTGTCCTATGCCGTTTCAATCCTCGCCGGACGCATCACCTTCTACAGCGCGCTGGCCAAGCATGCCGAAGCCGCCGACATCCGTCTGATCGTCTCGCCCATGATTCTAGTGGTAGCGAGCTGCATCCTCGGCGTCGTAGGAATCATCAGCGGAATGGTCCCAGCCATGCGCGCCGCAAATCTAGACCCGATCGAAGCCCTCCGTTACGAATAAACTGTATCGCCGGCAACCGGAGCGCCGGCGTCCCCCCGGTTGTCGGGCGCGGGCACAAAGTAGTAGCCGCCGGAGGTTTCCGAAAACAGAAAAACCGGAGCAAAGGGCGCTCCGGCTCAGAGTTATTCTACGGTCAAGCGGCGCTGGTCAGCGCCTCGACCAGGTGCTCGCACAGCCTGGTTTCGACGGTGTATTTCTTCGCCGTAATCGGTGTTGTCAGGAACGGCCGTACGATTTCCTCAACCTTCGGATAGACCTCCTTCACAAACTTCTCGGCCTCATGCTTTTCCTGCCACAGTGTGATGAAAATCGCTTTCTCATCGGTAATCTCCGGAACAAAGGGCAGCAGTTCCAGGAAACCCGGCTGTTTCTTCAGAATCGGGAGCACTTCCATCCGCACCGTTTTGATTAGCTCTTCTTTCTTTTCGAATTTCCGAGTGAATTCGAGAATATGGGCAAACATAGGGGAATTCTCCTTCCTTAGTGGGAGAGCGCCCGGAAGAAAGCCTCGAGATGGCCTCTCTCGAGCCCTATCGCGAAGTGATGTTGACGAAGTAGAACTGTCTTGACAAAGCGACATCATAGTAGTTCCGGAGTCGAAGTGGCGCAGTGATGGCGGCCACCGATCAGCGTGAGCGCACACACCCTGCGAGTAGAATCATTTGGTCATGTCGGAAGACGTTCTTTCGCGGCAGCCGCCCCCGGCCGACCTCCGCCTGAGCTACGGCTCCGACCTGAATCAATTCCTCGATCTGCGCCTCCCAAAAGAAAAGAGGAAGCAGCCCTGGCGGCTCGTCATCAACATCCACGGCGGATTCTGGCGCGCAACATACAACCTCGAACACGCCGGACATCTCTGCGCCGCCCTCACCGCCAGGGGAATTGCGACCGCCAACCTCGAATACCGCCGCGTCGGCAATGAAGGCGGCGCCTGGCCCGGCACCTTTGAAGACATTCGTTCCGCTTACCAATTCCTGGTGCAAAATGCCGACAAGCACCATTACGGTGCGCACAGTATCGTCGTGATGGGTCACTCCGCCGGAGGCCAACTCGCCCTCTGCCTGGCCGCGCACCAACGAACGGTCACGCGTGTCGTCTCACTGGCAGGAGTCGTTGATCTGCTGCGCGGGTTCGAACTTCACCTCAGCAACGATGCAGTCGTCGAATTCCTGAGGGGCACACCCACCGACGTACCTGATCACTATCGCGAGGCGGATCCCATGCAACTCTCGATCCCGCACGCGCGTCAGTGGATGATCCACGGCAGCGCCGACGACACCGTCCCACCCGCGTTCAGCCGCGACTACGCTGTCGCGAAGAAGAACCGTGTCGGCAAACCAAAAGAAGACACGCGCCTGAACGAGATCGCCGGCGCCGACCACTTCGATTTGATCGACCCGCAATCAAAAGCATGGGTCCACGTCGAGCAGACGGTGATTCAACTGGCGCTGTAATGTCTGTCGGTAACCCGTTGACCTCTTTCGTCCCTTGTCATTCCGACGGGTCAGCACGGCGAACAATGAGGAATCAACTATCAGGCAGCCGAATCGGGACTGCCGGGATCAGCAGATGTCTCACGGCTTGCGTCGGCCGGGAATGACAACCGTGCACATCCGTTGACCCTCAACACCCCACCTCAGACGATTCTCGCGACGACTCGGTACGCCTAAGAGGAGGAATCTGCTCTCTGTCAGCACGCCCTCGGACCGGCAACGAGGGAGATTTCACCTGGCTTCGCTCGGCTCAGCCCTTGGAATGAAAAAAGCGGTTCCGAGCGCCAGCCTTTACCCGGATTCGCCTTGTCCGTGTTTATCCGCGTAGATCCGCGGCCATGAAGTTCTCTTCGAATCCCTTATAATCGTCGTTCACCGAGAGGAACCCTTGCCCTTCGACGACCTACGCCAGTGGATCGCCGCGCTCGACCGTGCCGGCGAACTGAAGCGCATCCAGACTCAAGCCGATCCCATCCTTGAAATTGCTGAAATCACCGACCGGGTCTCGAAGGTACAAATGCGGGGACAGCTGCCCTCTGATGTTCGGCCGGGCGGCCCAGCCCTACTGTTCCGGAACGTGAAAGGCCACCCCGGCTCCCAGGTCCTGATCAACCAGTTCGGCTCCGATGCCCGCATGAAGCTCGCGGTTGGCGTTGACTCCTACGACGAGATCGCCGACCGTCTGCGCATGTTCATGGACATGAAGTCGCCGCAGGGATTCCTCGACAAACTGAAGATGCTGCCGCTGCTCACTGAGGCCGGCAAATTCTTCCCGCGCACTGTGGCCACCGGCCCTTGCAAAGAAGTCATCCAGCGCACCAACTTTTCACTCAACGACTTCCCCATTCTGCAGTGCTGGCCCAAAGACGCCGGACGCTTCATCACTTTGCCTTGCGTCACCACCCGTGACCCGAAATCGGGGAAGCGCAACCTCGGCATGTACCGCATGCAGATCTACGACGAGCACACCACCGGCATGCACTGGCAGCGCCAGAAGGTCGGCGCCGAGCATGCTCGCGAACGCATGCGCCTCGCTGCCGCAGAAGCCGCCACAACTCGGTCAGACGCCTCGATCCGCCCGGCGCGCGCAGAATCTCGGCGCGCGGCAGTCGACATCATGGCACGCAGCTCGGGCGGAAGTGTAGTTGTCGAAGGCGATCGTCCCGCCGGCAAGATGCAAGTCGCCGTTGCCATCGGCACCGACCCGGTCGTCACCTTTGCCTCCATCGTCCCCGCACCGCCGGAGATCGAGGAATACCTCATCGCCGGATTCCTCCGCGGAGCTCCCGTCGACCTCGTAAAATGCGAAACCGTCGACCTCGAAGTCCCAGCCAGCGCGGAAATCATTCTCGAAGGCCACGTGCACCTCGACGAACTCCGCAGCGAAGGCCCCTTTGGCGACCACACCGGTTTCTATTCCCTCGAAGATCTCTACCCCGTCTTCCACCTCACCTGCATCACGCATCGCAAGAATCCGATCTACGCCACCACCATCGTCGGCAAGCCTCCGCAGGAGGATGCTTACATGGGCAAAGCCGTCGAGCGCATCTTCTTCCCGCTGATGAAGCTCACCATCCCCGAACTGGTCGACATCAACATGCCGATCGAGGGCGTCTTTCACAACCTGATGATCGTCTCGATCAAGAAGTCGTATCCCGGCCAGGCGCGCAAGGTGATGAATGCCATCTGGTCGCTCGGACAGGCCATGTTCACCAAATGCATCGTCGTGGTGGACGAAGACGTCGATGTGCAGGATCTTCGAGACGTAACTCTGAAGGTCTTCAACCACATCGATCCCGAGCGAGACATCCAGTTCACCCTCGGCCCCATCGACTCTCTCGACCACGCCAGCCGCCTGCCAAATTACGGATCGAAGATGGGCATCGACGCCACCCGCAAATGGGCCAGCGAAGGGTTTGCGCGTCCGTGGCCCGATGAAATCGTGATGGACACGAAAACCAAGGCGCTCGTGGACAGCAAATGGAAGGCGCTCGAAAAAGAGCTGGGATTTCGATAAGAGACGCCGTCGCTCCCAACCGCATGTCCTTCTGACGAGCTGATTTTTGCAGTTGCAGCCCGCCTTTGTCCGATGACACAATGGCTAGCGCTTTTTGAGGCCGAAAAGCGTCCCCTGTAAATCCAACCGGGCCCCCGGAGTAAATTCATGTCCAGGAAAATAGCGGTAGTTGTGTCCGTTTTGCTGCTCACTCTCGCCTTAGGTGTGCGCTATGCCGCGCGCGCAGCCCAGGCGAGTGGGAACACGCGCGTGCTGATCACTGAACCGATTGACACCACCCGCCTCGTCACCCTCGCGGGCAATACTCGCCCCGAGGCTAATTCACGTAACGACCGCGGCGCCGTCTCCGACGCTTTCCAGCTCGACCACATGCTGCTTCAGTTGAAGCGCGCGCCCGAAGTCGAGAAGGCTTTCGCCGATTACATCGAGACCCTCACCGACAAGTCATCGCCCAACTTCCGTCAGTGGATGACGGCGCAGGAACAAGGGGAACAATACGGCCCCGCACAACAAGACCTCGACGCCATTACCGGATGGCTGCGCCAGCAGGGATTTACCGTCGGCTATGTGTACCCGAACCGCATGGTGATCGACTTCTCGGGAACCGCCGGACAGTTCCGCGACACGTTCCACACCGAGATCCACTACCTCAACGTCAATGGCAAGCAGCACATCGCGAACATGAGCGATCCGCAGATTCCGCACGCGCTCGCCCCGGCCATTGCCGGTGTCGTGTCGCTGCATGACTTCAAGCCGCACGCCTACTACAAGCGCCGCACTGATTACACATTCGGCTGCTCCGGAGCCACTTGCTACGCGCTAGTCCCCGCGGATTTTCAGACCATCTACGACCTCAGCCCGGTCTATACTGCGGGCGTCACTGGCTCCGGGATCACTGTCGCCGTTGTCGAAGACACGAATTCCTTCGGCACAGATTGGGCGACGTATCAGAAGACGTTCGGCCTCACCAAGTACGGCGGAAAGCTCACGACAACCCATCCCAATCATGCCGGGAACTGCACGAACCCCGGCACCAACGCTGACGATATCGAGGCCGATCTCGACGTCGAGATGGTCACCGCCGCGGCCCCTGGCGCAGCGGTCGAACTGATCTCCTGCAGCGACACCGCCACCACCTTCGGCGGCCTGATCGCGATCCAGAACCTTATCAGCGCCGGCAGCCCGCCGCCGATCATCAGCATGAGCTACGGCGAGTGCGAGGTGCTGAATGGCGCGGCGTCCAATGCCGCTTTCAATTCCGCGTTCCAGTCGGCCGCGGCCGCCGGCGTTTCCGTGTTCGTTTCCGCTGGCGACAATGGCGCCTCCGGATGCGCTCGTGACTTCAGCGGAGTGCCCTACGCCTTGCCTGGAATCGGCATCACCGGATGGGGTGAGACCCAATACAACGTCGCCGTCGGCGGTACCGACTACGAAGACCAGTACAACGCTCTCGAAGGCGGAGCCTCGCTGAGCACCTACTGGAACTCTACCAACACTTCTACCTTTGGCTCGGCCAAATCCTACATCCCGGAAATTCCGTGGAATGACTCCTGCGCCAGCTACCTCGTCTATAAGGCCGCAGGCTTCAGTTCGGCCACCGGAACCGCGGGCTTCTGCAACAGCGCGACCGGCTCTGGCTTCCTCAGCATCGACGCCGGAGCAGGCGGCCCCAGCACCTGCGCCACGGGCGCCGGAAATTCCAGCTTCGCTTTCGACGAAAACACGACCTGCAAGGGCTACGCCAAGCCTTCGTGGCAAAGTGGCATCTTCGGCAACCCGGGCGATGGCGTCCGTGATATTCCAGATGTCTCCCTGTTCGCCAGCAACGGTATCTGGAGCCACTACATCATCATCTGCGCCTCCGACGCAGCCTCCGGCGGCCTGCCCTGCACAGGCGCTCCCAGCGGCTGGTTTGGGGTTGGCGGAACCTCTGCGTCTGCCCCGCTGATGGCCGGCATTCAGGCGCTGGTCGATCAAAAGTGGAAGATTCGTGCCGGCAATCCGAACCCGACCTATTATTCGATTGCCAAAACCGAGTTCGGCACGGCAGGCAACACGTCCTGCTACTCGATCAACGAGAAGGCGGGCACAAGCTGCACCTTCAACGACATCACGCAAGGCGACATCGATCTTGACTGCAGGCACAACGGCTCCGTATTCAGTGCCGACTGCTACTTGCCATCCGGCACCTACGGAGCGCTCAGCACGCAACAAATAACCAGCCTCACGCTAGGTTCTGGCGGGTCTGGCTACACCAGCACGCCAACCTGCTTGATCAGCGTGCCGACGAACAAGTCTGCTTATAAGTCACCCACCGGTACCACGATTTTCGCCGGCGGCACGACCGCAACCTGCACCGCGACGATCAACAGCACGACGAAAAAAGTTACCGCTGTTACTCTGAAAACCAAGGGTGCGGGATACACCGCCGTCCCAACCTGCACGATCTCCGGTGGCGGAGGTAAAGGCGCAGCCTGCACCGCGGTCATCAAGCCGACGACCGCGGCGAATTCTTCTCAACCTGCGTTCGGCGCAACTCCCGGATGGGACCTGGCAACAGGCCTGGGCAGCGTCAACGGAGCGAACCTGGTAAACAATACAGCCTGGTAGCATTGCCGCTGTATCGAATCGGAGCATGAAAAGAGGCGGGCCGGGGACTCAAGCCCTGGCCCGCCCTCTTCTTTGGGTTCCGGAGGTGGTAGAGGAGCTTTGTTTACCCGACTTTCCCGTTCGTTTAATTTTAATGCCATCCACCCAGCAACCTTACTCCCCAAGCCGCGGCGAGCCCGAACACGGTCATAAACGCAACTCCGATCATCCGATCGGAAAACGAACTCTTGCCCCAGCCCTGGAGCACCGCCGCTGTTCAAACGAAAAACGAGCCAATCGCAGCGACCGCTAGAACCTTCAGCAACATGCCAGCCTCGTGGAAAATTCCAGAATCCCCCACATGTTGCTGCAACGCGGTTCCGGGTGCAGTGACAGTCATCACACAACAGGCAGTTATCGGCGAGCGTGCTCGGCTCCAGCCGTCATCGCTTGATACCCACGACACTCGAACAACGGCAGTCGCGGATATTTTGGAAATCTGGCATCCATTGCTAAACGTCCACACATGAAAGACAAGACTCGAGGTCGACGCCATCCCCCGCATCCACCGGCAGTGGAGGCAGAGGTCAACTTTGGCCGCCGCAGTGCTCCATTCCCGACTCACCTTTTCATGGATCACTCGGCACACCTTGCATAGCCTTGCGACGTATAGCCTTGCGACCAATCCGGAGCCCTGGACATTCTCTCGAAATTCAGTTTCTTATCAATCCGCTGCACCCCGAACTTCCTGTGAACCTGAAAGAAAATTCATGGAATATTGATCTGCCCTAAACGTACTCGCCTTGAATCTCGCCATTCGGTTTGTTATAGCTTGCGATCATAGGAGGAACCTGGCCGTGTTTTCCTGCACTGTTCGTGTGTTCCGCCCGCCGAAATCCCTCCGCGTGATTCTCGCCCTTTTGTGCATCCCGGCAGTTTCGATTTATGCCGCAGGCCAGCAGACGTTGGGGTCGGTCAACGGCACCGTCACCGATGCCAGCGGCGCCGTCGTGCAAGGTGCGACCGTCAAAGCCCGCGCCGTCGCTACCAATCTTTCGGTGGAGGCCAAAACCAAAAGCGACGGTTCCTTCGACATCGCCGATCTCCCGATTGGCACCTATGAGGTCTCTTTTTTGAAGGATGGATTCGACACCATCGTTTACTCCCAGATCATCGTCCAAGGCAACCGCACCAGTACCGTCAACACCAAGCTGAAACTGGGATCGGTCGCCTCCACGGTAACCGTCGCCGCCACGCCCCTGCTCAACGAAACCGATACAACTACGGGCTATACCCTCAGCGACGCTCAGATCGAAACCATCCCTCTCGCCACCGGCAGCTTCACGCAGCTGGCCACCCTCAGCCCCGGAGTCAACGCAGACTTTCTCAACAGTTCGGGAACCAACGGAGGCTTCGGCAATCAGGCCATCTGGGCCAATGGCCAGCGTGACACCAGCAATAGCTTTGCGTTTAACGGCGTCTCCGCCAACAATATCTTCAACGGGAAATCGACCAGCCAGGTCAGTTCCAGCCGGGTCGCCGTCAATATAGGCCAGAGCGAAACCAACAATCCCAACGGCGAAATCGTGACCAGCACCTCCGTATACGGCGCCATCGGTCAGGCTCTACCCACTCCGCCGCCGGAAACCATCCAAGAAATGCACGTGAACTCCGCCATGTACGACGCCTCGCAAGGCGCCACCAGCGGAGCCCACATTGAGGTCACCACCAAGTCCGGCACCAACTCGGTCCATGGCGGTGTGTACGACTACTATCAAACTTCTCGGTGGAATGGCGCACCTTGGTTTCTGGCTAACGCACAAGTGCAAAGCGGTGGTCTGGCTGGAAAACCCGATATGCATCGCGACGTCTTCGGAGGATATCTCGGGGGACCGATCAAGAAGGACAAACTTTTCTTCTTCGCTTCCTACCAGGGTTTACGGGTGGGAGATAACCTACTGGGGTTATCGCTGGTCGCCGTTCCTCCCGACTTGACCAATGCCCGCGATGCCGCCAGCCTGGCCAGTGTCGCAAATAAGGATTTTGGCGGAACTCCCTGCGCCGGTGGCACGCGCGCCTGCACCTCGTCCGACGTCACACCTCAAGCCCTTGCCCTCATGCAGGCGAAAGCCCCCGACGGCAGCTACTTTGTCCCCAGCGCGGCCACAACCGGGCTGGCCAACCTGCAGAGCCTGAGCGCCGACGCCGCCATCGAGGGACCTGGCTCGAAATTTGTCGCGGACCAGGTCAACGGAAACCTCGACTACTACTTCAGTTCCCGGGACCGGCTCGCCGCGAAGTACTACTACCAGCGCAACCCCAATACTACGCCCTTCGCCAACAGCCAGCTTCTGGGTTTTCCCCAGACCCTGGACGCTGGTACTCAGGCCTTCTCCGCCGACAACACCACATCGGTTACGCCGAACCTGACGTGGGAGCAGCGCCTGGGGTTCATTCGCCAACGCGCGTTTGCCACTACAAGCCAGAGTATGACCCCGGCTGACATTGGCATGAACCTGCTTGGCTATACCCTGTTCCCGCAGATGAACATCCAAAACGCCGATGGCTTCAATGGTCTCTCGATCGGCCCGACCAACAACTTCGCGAACGCCGGAGTTTTCCAGAACAACTTCGCAGGCGCGACCAGCCTGCAGTGGGTTCACGGGAAACATAGCATCGCTACCGGTTTCAATTTCGACTACACCCAGCTGAACGTCATCAACCGCAACAACGAAGTCGCGCGCGTCACCTTCGCCGACTTTCCCGGACTCCTCCAGGGGCAGGTCTGTGGTCCGAACACGTTCGCCTGCGGCGGCCAGGATGCTTCCCAACTTCTCAACGGCGCGACCAGCCGCTACTATCGCAGCCGCCAGGCCGGCGCATATGTGCAGGACAACTTCAAGTGGAAATCGAACCTGACTGTGAACATCGGTTTGCGGTGGGATTGGAATGGTCCCCTGACTGAAAAGTACGGCAAGCTGGTCAACTTCTACGCCAGTCAGTACAACTACGACGTGGCCAGCGACAGCGTCAGCAACATCGGACTGGTGGTCGCCGGCAACAACAGCTCCTTCGGAAGCAAAGGCGTCAGCAACTCCACGCTGACCGGACGACAGTGGGGATTTGCGCCTCGGATCGGCGTGGTCTACAGCCCATCATTCGTGAAAAACGTCGTGGTGCGCGCGGGCTACGGCATCTACTACGACCGCGGCGAATTCTTCACCGAACTTTCGGCCCCCGCCGGCGGCGGCATCAGCGGACCGTTCGGCGTCACCGTCTCCGAACCCTTCGTCGTCCCTTACTACGCCGTGGGAGGCATCGACACTCCCTTTGGCACGACGCCGCCACCGCCACCGCCTTCCAATCTGTCCGGTGTGCAGGGCCTGGTCCCCAACGTTGCCGACCTGTTCGCACAAACCACTCCCTATTGCACCAGCACCAACCAGAGCGGCTGCGGTCCTTTCTTCTTCGGCGGATACGATCCCAAGAACAAGCTTCCTTACTCGCAAAACTGGACGCTCGATCTGCAGTGGCAACCGGTCAACACGGTGGTGCTGAGCCTGGGATACGTCGGCAATCACGGAACTCACCTCGTCCTGCCCCTGCCCTTCAACCAGGCGCAGATCGCCACCCCACAGAATCCGCTGCTCAAGGGCGGACCGTTCCAGCAGAACTATTCTTATGGCTATAGTGTCCCCGGCGTCGTTGCCGAAGATCCGCAGTCTCTCACCGATGGCTTTCCCACCGGCAACGCCTCGGTCCGCGCGCCTTTCATCGGCTACGATCCCAACTCGGTTTTCAGCCGCGCCGTCGGCATTTCCAACTACAACGCCCTCCAGCTCAGTTTGAACAAGCGTTTCAGCCATGGTCTGATGGTTACGGCAGCCTACACCTACTCGCACACGCTGGACGAACAGAGCGCGCTGGGGTTGTTCTTCAGCGGCAACGATCCCAACGATCCCCGCTCCTCGTATGCCAGCTCCGACTTCGACCGCACCCACGTGTTTAACGTCAACTACCATTACGAATTTCCATCGCGAGGCTCAGCCCATGGCCTGGTCGGCCAACTCGTCAACGGCTGGGGACTCGGTGGCGTGACCGTCTTGCAAAGTGGCCAGCCTTACAGTGTCTACGACTTCAGCGGCGGCGCCGCCAGCATCTATTGGGGCGGCGGCCAGGCCGCTATTGTCAACCCCATCGTTCCCGTCGGGGGCACCGGCGCCACCCAGACCAACGCCGTACTCCAGGGCACCACGGGCGTCAACGCCCACAATCCCGTCCTGAACATCAACGCCTTTGGTGTTCCCACCCTCTTCGCTCCCGGAACCAACGGCGTGCCTCCCTGCGATTCCAGCAGCGGCACGACCGTCTGCGATTACTACGAGAACGGCTACGCCAATGGTGGAAGAAATATCTTCCGCTCTTCGTTCCAGAATCGCTGGGACTTCGCCGTATTCAAGAATTTCAAACTCAGCGAGCGCTTCCGGCTGCGATACGACTTCAACGCATTCAACATCTTCAATCACCCCAGCTTTGATGTGCCCAACAATAACGTCGAATTCAACCCGAAATTCTTCAATCCTCCGGTGTACGGCCCAACGTCGTTCGATACAAATAGCACTCCCTGCGTCTCCATGTTTCAGGACGTTGGCCCGGGACTGAGCCAAGGCGCCTACAGGTGCCCGCCCTCGGGAAACCTTGGCCGGATTCAACACACGCTTGGCAGCCCTCGCATCATTCAGATGGCGCTGCACCTCACCTTCTGATGCCGAGCGGGAATACTCTAGGAACAGAACCGGCCTTGCAACGAGGGTTGATCTGGCGCTGATCGCCCTCTTTAACTGCTTCACAATCCGACCGCGGTGGGGGCAACGAAGGCCACACCTAGACCAACCTCGCTTCGGGGGAGCAGATTCCGCCGTACATACCGAAATTTAGGGGGCGCGCTGCGCCCAGATCGAATATCTCCACCCCGAGCCTTACCGCCTGGCTTAGCCCCACCGAATTCCAGCTCAAGAACGCGCCAGGAGCTCCTTACAACTTTTCGGAAGCGCCTGTGGTTTGCCGCACGGCGCTCGAGGCTGCAGTGACGACCATCACCTGGAACCGGACTGTCGGCGAGAGTCCTCGAGATTCGCCGTGACGGCTTCATACCCCGCGCAATCGAGCACCGGCAGTCGCGGATATTTTGGAAAGCGCTCATCGGTCGCGGAACGCCGGCACAAATAGAAGATCGCTCCCCGATCCGACTCCATCCGCCGCATATACCGGCAGTTCAGGCAAAGCCCCACCCTCTGCGCAGCATTTTTCTTTTCCTGACTCACCTCTTCAGGATAACGCGGCACACATCGCAGCCTGCGAAAATCCAGGCATGCGTCAAGACCCCTTGTATTAATTTCGATCAGTCCGGCGCGCACCGAACTTCTGTAAAAGCTAAGAAAATTCATCAAATATTGATCTGCTTGGCACCGACTTTCCTTGAATGCCTACATTTCAGTTTGTTATAAGAGCCGTTCCATGTTCAGGAGGACCTACCTGTGCATTCGTGCGCTCATGGTGTGTTTCGCTCCACGTCGAATTTTTTGCGCGTGGTTCTCGCTGTCCTATGCATCGCCAGCTTCGCTCGGCTCTCCTCAGCCCAACAGACTCTAGGATCGGTCAACGGGACGGTGACCGACGCAAGCGGCGCCGTCGTGCCAAGAGCCACCGTCAAAGCCCGCGCCGTCGCCACCAATCTCTTGGTGGATGCGAAAACGAAATCGGACGGCTCGTTCGACCTCGCCGACCTACCGATCGGCGTGTATGAGATCACCTTCACCAAAGAAGGATTCCAAACCGCCGTCTATCCCCAGATCATCGTGCAAGGGAACCGCACGGCCACGGTCAACACCAAGTTGAAGCCGGGAGCGGTCTCAACCTCGGTCACCGTCGATGCCACGCCATTACTGAACGAAACCGATACGACGAATGGCTACACGCTCGGCACGCAGCAGATCGAAGCTGTCCCGCTGGGCACCGGAAGCTTCACGCAGCTTGCCATTCTCGCTCCGGGCGTAAACGCTGACTTCCTGTCGGGATCCGGATCGAACGAGGGCTTGGGCAATCAAGGATTGGTAGCTAACGGTCAGCGCGACACCAGCAATCAGTTCACGTTCAATGGCGTCAACGCGAACAATTTGTTTAACGGCAACTCGACGAGCAACATCAGCGACAGCCGGTTTACGTTGAATACCGGCGAAATTTTTGGAGTAGGCGGACAAGTTCAAACCAATAGTTCGGTTTTTGACGCCATCGGGCAAGCATTGCCCACTCCTCCCGTGGAGACCATTCAGGAGGTTCACGTCACCACGTCGATGTACGACGCGTCTATGGGACAGACCAGCGGCGCGCACGTGGAAACCACGACGAAGTCAGGAACAAATGCTGTTCACGGGAGGGTCTACGAGTATTTTCAGAACAATGCATTCGACGCGCAGCCCACATTTCTGGCTTCCAACCCGTTCTTTACCGGAGCTCCGCCGCTGCATCGCAACGTGTTCGGCGCGACACTTGGCGGCCCGATCAACAAGGACAAAGCATTTTTCTTCGGCTCCTATCAAGGCCAGCGCATCAGCGACGCTTTGAGCGGTGCGTTCAATGGCGTTCCCACCTTGCAGGGTCTGACGGATTCCAATCGTGACCCTCGAGACCTGGTCACGCTGGTAAACAACTCGAACGCCTATGGCGGCTCTCCGTGCGGTCAGAATGGAAATCCGGCGTGCATTACCGTAGGAGAGGTCGACCCGGTTGCTGTGGCCATTCTGCAGGCCAAGACCACCAGCGGTCAGTACATCATTCCGTCGTCGAACGCAGCCACGCCGGAAAACGGGACTCAGTCATACAATTCCTTCATCAAAGGGCCGCCCAGCCAGTTCAACGCCAGTCAGGCTAACGCCAACATCGACTACATATTTGGCCCCAAGGACCGACTCGCGGGGAAGTACTACTATCAGAGCGATCCCACGAACATCCCGTTTGCAGTCAGCCAGGTCCTCGGATTTCCGCAGACCATGCATGCTGGAAGCCAGCTTGTATCGCTCGATAACACTACGATTCTCAATCCGAACCAGACTTGGGAAAACCGCTATGGCTTCATTCGCGAAGTTGCCAATGCGACAACAACCCAGCCGATCAGCCCCTCCGGCGTGAACCTTAATCTTCTCGGGTCGACTTTCTTTCCGGGGATCACGATCAACAATGCCGATGTCGGAGCGTCATTGCAGGGCGGCGGCACGATTGCGCCTTACAGCGGAAATTCAATGAACATCGGCCCCTCCAGCAACTTTGCCAATGCCGGCATCTTCCAGAACCAACATGAAGGTTCGTCGGTCTTCCATTGGGTCCACGGCCATCAGTCCTTCGCGTTTGGCGGCATCTTCGACTACGCACAGCTGAACGTGGAGAATCGCGAGAATCAGGTTGCTACTCTCAATTTCAACAGCTTTGGCGATTTCCTGACAGGAACCTTGGGCCAGGACCACAGCGACGGTCTGTTCCTCAACGGCGAAACCAATCGTCACTTTCGATCCAAATCCGCAGGCCTATTCGCCCAAGACGATTGGAAGGTGATGCCCAACCTGACAGTCAATCTTGGTATCCGTTGGGATTGGGACGGTCCGCTTTACGAAACCAACGGGTTGCTGACGAACTTCTATCCTTCCGACTACCTGTGGACTGGCACTTGCGCCACCGCCAACCCAGCACCCAACTGCGACACCTTTGGAACGCTTCCCAATGGCGCACCGGGAATCGGACTCGTCGTCGCGGGAAACAACAAGGCCTTTGGCTTCCCGGGCGTGAGCAATTCAACTCTAACCGGACGGCAGTGGATGTTCGCTCCCCGAATTGGTTTCGCCTGGAGCCCGTCAGCGGTTCGCAACTTCGTCGTTCGCGGCGGCTTCGGTATTTATGCCGACCGCGGAGAGTACTTCACCGAATTGTCGGCCAGCGCCGGACTCGGTATTAGCGGGCCGTTCAGTGTTACGACTCAGCAGCCTTTCACCGTCCCCGTCAACACCAACTGCAAAGGAACTGGATGTCTGGCTGCCGGGCCTTTCGGCACGACCCCGTTCACTCCTCCTCCGAATAGTCTTGCTGGGGTTGCTTCACTGGTTTACAACCAGTCCCAGTTAAGTGGCTGCCCCGAACCGGTCACTCCCACCTGCGCACCAACCGGCTTCGCGAATTTCGACTACTTGTTTGGCAGTTACGATCCCACGAACAAGCTTCCGTATTCGGAGAACTGGAGCCTGGATTTGCAATGGCAGCCGAACAATGATCTGGTGCTCACGCTGGGATATATAGGAAATCATGGCGTGCATCAGCCCATTCCGGTTCCGTTCAATGAGCCGGGCGTCGCGACCCCCAGCAATCCCGTCAACGGGCAGATTTACTCCTACGGCTTCCAGGCTCAAGACGCGAATTTAAACCCGCTTCTCACCGAGCAAGTCCAAACCACCATCGGAGAGTTCCCTTCCTCCGACGGCAATACGGCTTTGCGTACGCCGTACACCGGATTCGATCCGAACGCCGACTTCTGGAAGGCGGAGGGTATCTCTAACTACAACGCGGTACAATTCCAGGCGACCAAGAGAATGTCGCATGGACTGATGGTGAACGCCTCCTACACCTACTCTCACTCGCTCGATGAAGGAAGCGGTCTGGGGGCGGGTCTGTTCTTTAACGGAAATGATCCCCTTAACCCGCGGGGGGCCTATGCGTCATCCGATTTCGACCGCACCCATGTGCTCGCCATCAGCTACGTCTATCAGCTGCCGGAGTGGAAGAGTACGAACAAGGTCGTCAACGCTGCGCTGAATGGTTGGGGTATCCAGGGCGTTACGATCGCCGAGAGTGGCGAACCGTTCAGCATGGTCGATTTTTCCGGAGCTGCAGCCGGCATCTTTTTCAGCTCGGACGACTTCATCACCAACCCGATTGTTCCGCTGGCGTCCGGGATCACGCCGAAGCAGGCGACCCAGGGCGGAACCGTCGGATCTAAAAATGGTGTCCGCGTGCCGTACGTCAACCCGGATGACTTCGCGATTCCCTTCCTCAGTCCCGGCCAGGACGGCGTGCCACCCTGTGGACTGACCACCGCCGGCACAACCGCTTGTGATAATCTCGAAACCGGATATGGAAGTAGCGGCCGCAATCTTTTCCGCGCCCCATTCCAGACGCGTTTCGATTTTTCAGCCTTCAAGACTTTCAAAGTGGGGGAACGGGTTGGGCTGAAATTCCAGGCCGACGCCTTCAACCTATTCAACCAACCGAGTTTCGATGCTCCGAGAAACAACTTCACGCTGGACCCCTGCTACAACCCCAACCCGTGTTTCTTGAATCCAGCGACGATTGCGGCCTCAGGCAATTCCAAGAACTACGGCGTAATCCAACAGACGGTCGGCAGCAACCGATTCCTGCAGCTGTCGATGCACCTGACTTTCTGATGTGCCGGAGCAGAGACCGGGTCCGGGTGGGTGAATTGAAAATGGGGAAACTTCATCGCGGGCTGCTCAGCCTGGCGCTGATCGCCCTCGTTCTTCTCCAGAATCAGGCGGCGTTTGCGTGGGGCAACGAAGGCCACACCTGGATCAACCACGCCGCGGCAGAGAAGATTCCGTCGTCGATGCCGAAGTTTCTGCGGCGCGCTACGGTCGAGCTCGCCTATCTCGGCCCCGAGCCGGACCGCTGGCGCAGTCCGACCGAATTCCAGCTCAAGAACGCGCAAGAGCCCGACCATTTCATCGACCTCGAGCGCGTCGCGTGGCTGGATCCGCTGCCCCCGGGACGCTATGAGTTCTACCGCAAGCTCTATGAGCATCGCGCCGCGACCATCGACCATCCGGACGACTATCTCCCCGAGCGCGTTGGCCTGCAGCCCTACATCACCATGGAGGTCTACGGCCGCCTGAAAGCCGCCTTCCGGGAATACCGCTACCGCCTGGCAGCGCATCAGCCCACCCAGGCCGTGGAGCAGGCCATCATCTTTTATGCGGGATGGCTCGGCCACTACGTCGCCGACGGATCTCAGCCCCTGCACACAACCATTCAATACAACGGCTGGACCGGCCCCAATCCCAATGGATACACGACCGGACACAAAATCCACTCGCAATTCGAAACCGCCTACGTCGCAGCCAACATCACCGGGAAAGACTTCGCTGGCATGGTGAAAGCTCCCGAACGTCTGGCTGATCCCTTTGCGGACTACGTCGCGTACCTCCGCAACTCAAACACGCTGGTGGAAAGCGTCTATTCGCTCGAGAAAGCCGGGGGCTTCACCGGCAAAGGCACTCCCGAAGCCTTCGACTTCACTACAAGACGCCTGGCCGCCGGCGCGCAGATGCTGCTCAACCTCTGGTACACCGCATGGCTGGAGAGCGCAGTCCCGGTGCCAGAACACGCTCCACCGCCAGCGACGGAGTGAAATCAAGATTCAAGGTGGACTCTAATGGGGACAGCCGCCATCGGCGGTCGCTCAAGCGCAGCCCGACCGCATTCTTACGCCGTTGGCCAGCCGCTCGCAGCCGCTTCTCCACTTCTTTCGATATACTAGGTGGGAATGCAGGTCCTGAAGAACATCGCCGCCATCGCCAAGGGTATGAGCATCACCTTCAGGGAGATGTTCCAGCCCACGACCGTCGAAAATTACCCTGACGGAAAGGGCCCCCTGCGCGGAGCGCGGTTTGAAGCCCGCTACCGCGGTGCCCACGTACTGCAGCGCGACGAAAATGGACTCGAAAAGTGCGTCGCCTGCTTCCTCTGCGCGGCCGCTTGCCCATCGAACTGCATTTACATCGAGGCCGCCGAGAATACTGCTGAAAACCGCGTCAGCGGCGCCGAGCGCTACGCCAAGGTCTACAACATCGACTACAACCGCTGCATTTTCTGTGGATACTGCGTCGAGGCCTGTCCCACCGACGCGATTACGCACGGCCACGGATTTGAACTCGCGACTTTTAACGCTTCCAATCTGGTCTACCGCAAGGAGCAAATGCTGGCCCCCCGGCCAGCACACATGGGAGCCAACATCGTATTCAATCAGGCCGACGTGAATGGTGGGGCACCGGTAGAAGTTGTACCGGGGAGCTGAACTTCCAAACGATTTTCGCAATCGACTTCACGCCGGTCCATTCGCGACCGGCGTTCGTGCATGGGGAAGGTCGTCAGTCGATGGCACGATCTTTTGGCTTTCGTCGCGCTGCCACCGTCCCGGGCCCTCACCATGGCTCCGACACGCTTCAGCATGTACTGGGGTTCTACACATCCGGTTGAGCATGCATTTTCCCCGTCGTTCGTCCCCGCTGGATGACAAAACCGGGGACGTCGGTCGCGCCTCGACCCTTTTTACAAACTAAAGACACATCGATGACAAATGGTGCCGGAACCTGCCGCAATCTGTTGCCAGATCCTGGGACGGTTCGCCCACTAGTCCCCGGGATCGTGGCCTTCAAGCCTTCCGTCACCGGGAGGGCAAGGAGAAAGACGGCGCTCGTACCGCAGGGGGTGTGAGCGCCGTTTTGTTCTTGCGGCGGCCCCAAAAAATCAGTTGGCTTCCCAAGGCATAAGGTCCGTTCGGCCAGGCCTCTGGCCTTCCGGCAACTGTTACAATTCTGAGTTATCGTCAAAACAACGGATTCTCCTCGCTCCGCTGCGCGATGCGTGCCGGAATGCACGAGGAAGTCTGCACCTGAACCATCTGTGCTTGAACGATCAGCGCCATGAAATGTCCCTTCTGCGGATTTGCCAATGACAAGGTTGTCGACTCGCGCGAGAGCAAAGATGCGGATTCCATCCGCCGCCGACGCGAGTGCCTGAAGTGCGGCAAGCGTTTTACGACATACGAGCGCATCGACGAAATCCCTTACATGGTCGTCAAGAAAGACGGCCGACGCGAGAAATTCGACCGCCAGAAGGTGCTCAACGGACTGCTCCGCGCCTGCGAAAAGCGCCCGGTAGCGATGAGCAAACTCGAACAGATCGTGAACGAAGCCGAATCCTTCGTGATTGAGTCCCCCGAACGCGAGCGCAAAACCAGTGAACTCGGCGAACTCATCATGAACCGCCTCCGCCGCTACGACAAAGTGGCGTACGTACGCTTCGCGTCGGTCTATCTCGATTTCAAAGACGTGAAAGAGTTCATGAACGAGTTGAAGGACCTGGTGAAAACAAAAACTGGCCCAGTGGGCAGTGGTCAGTAGAACCCGCGAACGCCGGCCACCGACCACTAGCCACTGGCCACTTTCTTGAGTACGCTGCTTTCATGAGCCATAAAGTCACACTCATCCCCGGCGACGGAATCGGCCCGGAAGTCACCGACGCCGTCGTGCGCATTCTTGAAGCGACCGGAGTGAAGTTCGAATGGGAAAAGTTCGCAGTCGGCGCGGAAGCCTATGAAAAATCCGGCGAGTACATCCCCAAAGAACTGATCGAATCGCTCGAACGCACCAGGGTCGGCCTCAAAGGCCCTGTCACCACGCCGGTGGGGGGAGGATTTCCGAGCATCAACGTTGCCCTGCGCAAGAAATTTGAGCTCTACGCCAATTTCCGTCCGATCCGCAACCTTCCACATATTCCCACGCGCTATCCCGATGTCGACCTCATCATCGTTCGCGAAAATACCGAAGGTCTCTACTCCGGCCTTGAGCACGAAGTGGTCCCCGGCGTGGTCGAGAGCCTGAAAGTGATGACGGAAAAAGCATGCACCCGCATCGCCAAGTTTGCCTTCGAATATGCGCGTAAAAACGGACGAAAAAAAATCCACGCTATCCATAAAGCCAACATCATGAAGCTCTCCGACGGCCTGTTTCTGCGCTGTTCTCGCGCCGTCGCGAAAGACTACCCCGAGATCATTTACGGCGAGCACATTGTCGACAACACCTGCATGCAGCTGGTCATGAATCCGTATCAGTACGACATGCTGGTGATGGAGAATCTCTACGGAGACATCCTGTCGGATCTGTGCGCGGCGTTCGTCGGCGGCCTCGGATTCGTCCCCAGCGCCAATCTCGGTGACAACTGCGCCATTTTCGAGGCCGTTCACGGTTCGGCCCCGGACATCGCTGGAAAAAACATCGCCAATCCAACCGCCCTGTTGCGCTCGGCGCTGCTGATGGTCCGACACCTCGACGAGCATGATGCCTCCACGCAGATCCGCAACGCGCTCGAGCGCGTTTACCGTCATCGCGAAAAGCTGACGCGTGACATCGGAGGCCAGGCAGGAACTTCGCAGTTCGCAGATGCAGTGATTGAAGAGATGCAGTCAGGCAAGTAGTCAGAGGGGACCACGTCCCGAATCGTGTCAAACCCTTTCCCAGCTGATTCCTAAGCATGCTAAACGAAGCTTGGCGTTTGCTTGAGTCTCGCGATCACGCTATGGCTGACGGTTCCGGCAATCGCGCAAGGCGGAGCGCTGGTGGCATTGAAAAGCCCCACTTTTCTTCCGAAAAAAGCGCGAACACCAGCGTGGGCACACGTTTCTCTCAAGTTTTGCGTGCTAGACTGGCGCTTGCCTTTTCTTGCTCAGACGCTGAAGCGGGGTGCGTTTTTTGTTGTTGCCCGCGTTTGCTTTGCGCTGTACCGCACGTTTCCCGTCTTCGGGCCGCTGCGCGGATCCATTGCGGTGATTCATCGCGAGCACAGGATTCTGGTCATTCAACGCAATGACGGGCGTGGGATGTCGCTGCCGGGAGGAATTGCCGGCCGGGGTGAAGCGGAAGAGGTGACGCTGCGGCGGGAAGTACTCGAAGAAACAGGCTTGACTGTGAAGCGCGCGGAACTGCAGATGACCTATTACAGCGGGGCGGAAGTACCTTGCAACATTTCTGTGTTTCGTGCGGACGCGAGCGGAGAGTTGAAGGAGTCCTGGGAAGGAACACCACTCTGGATGACGGTCGAAGATCTCGAGCCGCGGCTGATCAAAAGCCAGCGGCCGGTGCTCGAACTGATGAAGAAGATCGCGGCCTAGTACCCGATCCCCAAACAAACTGCCCGCCGGTGGCGACGAACAGCGGAGTCACCCGGGGTGAGGCCCGGTGTTCGTCGGACTAAAAACCGGATTCGACTCCAAGCGTACAGAACAATCCGCGGGTACGCCAGACTTTGCGCAATTTCGTGTACAGGTTGTTTTGTCACCGTGACGACGCGAACCGAGCTGGCGGTTACCGAAACCGTTCCGAAATTGATCGAGGCGGGCGACGTGGTGACGGCCAGGACGCCCCGTGCCCGTCGCCTTCGGCACCGGTTTGAAATTCTTCGCAGACATACGTCTTTCACTTTTCCCTGCGGGATCATTTCATCTTTCCAGTGTATATAGATGCAAGTACTTAAAAATACGTATTGGTTATTTAGTATGCTCTATTCGTACATCATAATTGGTACTTTGTATTATGCCATTCTAATTTGTACGGCTTATAATGTGTGTCTTATTCGTACGTACACCGAATTCCTCCGAGCGACGGTGGCCGCTCCGGTTTCTGGGCTGACGATTTCGCGGCGACTTGCCTCACGGGTGCGCATGCTGCCTGAGCCGCGTGGACCCGGGCTGCGGCTGGCGAGGTTTTCTTGATGAAGCGCTGCGGACGGCCGCCGGCCAGCTGTCTACGGGATGGCAGGCCACTCACCGTCATGTTGTCGCCAACCTCAGCGAGGACGAGGCTGTTCGCCGCGATCACGACGCTGTTGCCAATCTTGTCGTCGCCACCACTTTTGCGCGGGGACCGAAGTCGACGTTGTCCCGACGCCGCGGCCCGGCGTGCCGATCGTGGTCTTTTCCAGATGGCCTACCGAATGAATGACAAATTCCGGGCCGATCCTCGTGTACGGTGATTTCGCTAGTCTGGCGGCAGGGTGAACCTCATGGAGATACGCGCCTGACTTTCGACGGCGTGGCCATCGACGAAGTAGGGCTTATATCGCCACTGCTTTACTGCTTGCACAGCCGCTTTCGCCAGAATCGGATCTCCCGAGGCGACGTTGATATCCCCCACCGTTCCATCGCCCTGAATCTGGATGTCTAACACAACCGCTCCCTGAAGATTTTGCGCCCGGGCTTCGGACGGATACTCGGGTTGAACGCGATGGACAAGCCACGTACCGGAGCGGGCAGCCGCTCCGCTCGCCCGCGAAGCGCCTGCCGAGCCCGGAGCCGGCGTGCGGTAAATGACCTTTCCGTTCTCGGTGACGATGAGCCCTCCCGTTGGAGGCTCTGGCGAGCTTGCCGGGACCGCTGCTTTCGCAGCGGGTGCGAAAGCGGGCGCCGGCGATTCTGGAGTCGCAGCCGGGGGGGTCTGCGGCTCGGACGGAGCGTTCTCGGCGGAATTGGCACCGGTTACGGATGGAGTCCTCCGGTTCGAAGGAGACGCGCTGGCTCCTTCTTTCATGGCTCCGCGCCACCCTACCACTACGCCCAGCAATACAGCAGCGGCGATGATCAGAACAACCAGAATTGCCGACCAGATCTCGTTTCCCTTTGAACTTTGAGGTTCTTCGGGCATGAAGTCGGGTTCCAAACGGCCACCCCGATCGTCGCTGGCGTTGTCCAGTTCCGGCATCGGTGCCTTCGTCCTGTCTGGCTCCACTGTGGCAGGAGCGACGGTGATTCCAACCTCGGCTTCCCGCTTGCTTTCTGCAATCCGCGGGACGAGTGCCTGCACTCGACTGATCTCCCTTTCGCCGAACGCGTTTGGCTGTGCCGAGAAGATTTGCAGAATCCCGAATACTCCTCCGGCATCGACGAGCGGAGCAATCAACATCGAACGTACCCCTAGACGCCGACATGCCTCGGCGTTGACGCGTGCATCGGTCTCGGTGTCGAGACACTGCTGGAGTTGCCCGCTGCGCAGACAGTCGCCCACCAGACCCGACTCGGTGTCGATCCGCATGCCGAGGTCAGGCGCGTTCTCGGCCGTGGTGGCGCGGCAGACCATCTCTCCGTCCCGGATCAGCGCAATCGCTGCCTCTGTCGCCGCGCTCGCATCGCGTGCCTGCTCTACCAGGCTATTGAGCACGAGATCGAGGGCCAACTCGCCAGAGGGAATTCCGCCGCCATGAGCCGCAAGCGTTTCCGCCACCTGAGTTACGTCTTTGAGATCGCTGCTGGAGAAGAAAGCGGCGGCGCGATCCGGCGGCTTTGCCTCCTGCGGTGTGGCATCCGGCGATTTCGGCTGCAACCAGGGGTTCTGACTCATAGATAACTGGATCATTATGCGGCGCTTCTGGCGCCCTTTCAACCATCACTCGTCCCCGCGCACCCGGACGGGGTGGATCTGTCGCGAATACCGGTCAACCGCAAAAGCGAAGGAACGGGGATCCCCATTTTTGATTGTATTTCTCGCTTCCACACAAGTTTTCCGATGCGTCTCGGTATCCAACACCGTAAAATTTTGTAGAATCGGATCGGGTCGGAGGTGGAGATGCACCTGCCCGGCACCATGAGTCGAATCCCAGAGGAAACACGATGCGCATCACTCTTGTAGGTTCCGGGTACGTAGGACTGGTAGCAGGCGCTTGCTTCGCCGATCTCGGGCATGATGTCATTCTGGTGGACAACGACGAGCGGAAGTTGGTGGCGCTGCGCAACGCCGAAATCCCGATTCATGAGAAGTTCCTGCCCGAACTGCTGAGCCGGCATCGCGGACAACGATTGCAGTTCTCTGACGACCTGAAAGAAGCCGCTCGTCTGAGCGCAGTCATTTTTGTCGCCGTGGGCACGCCGCCCACCGAAAGTGGCGAGGCCGATCTGTCGTATGTCGAATCGGTGGCGCGCGAAATCTGCGGGGGCATCGACAGCTATAAGGTGATCGTTGAGAAGAGCACGGTCCCGGTCTACACCAGCGACTGGATCCGCCGCATCATTCTACGCAACCGCACCCAGGCCGAGTTGTTCGACGTCGCTTCGAACCCAGAGTTCTTGCGCGAAGGCACGGCCGTCACCGACTTTCTGTTCCCCGACCGCATCGTGGTTGGGTGCGACAATCAGCGGGCAGCCGAGGTTCTGCGCGAAATCTACGCGCCGCTCACAGATGGCACTTATTACCAACGCGCCGACGCTATTCCCCAGCCGGATCGTGCGGTAATTCCCGCGCCCATCATCGTCACCAGCACGAAGAGCGCGGAGTTGATCAAGCACGCTTCCAACGCATTTCTGGCAATGAAGATTTCGTTTATTAACGCGGTTGCGTCCGTCTGTGAGTCTGTGGGCGCAGACGTGAATCAGGTTGTGCACGGAGTCGGGACTGACTCGCGCATTGGCCGGCGATTCCTAAATCCCGGCATCGGCTACGGCGGGTCCTGCTTCCCCAAAGACATCATGGCGTTCCGCTCCGTGGCTCGTGAGTACGGATACGACTTCAATCTGCTGGATGAAGTGATGCGGATTAACGACGATCAGCGCCACCGGTTCCTGCGCAAAGTACAGAGCGCACTCTGGACGTTACGCGGCAAACATCTTGGCGTACTCGGACTGGCGTTCAAGGGCGGGACAGACGACATTCGCGAATCTCCGGCCCTCGCCATTGTGCAGGCTTTGTTACAGCAGGGCTCGAAGATTACCGCGTTCGACCCGGCCGCGATGGAACGTACGCGTGAGGTCCTCAACAGCGGGATCTCTTATGCCAGCTCCTCCTATGAAGCGGCCCACGAAGCAGACGCTTTGCTGATCCTCACCGAGTGGGAGGAGTTTGCCAACCTCGACTTGGGCCGCTTGCGGCAGGAACTCAAGTATCCCATCGTGATCGACGGGCGAAACATGTATGATCCTGAAGTAATGTCGGCTCAAGGATTTACTTACTACAGCGTAGGCCGCGCCGCTTCCCATCCCGATGGAGTGCCCGCCGCTGTCCTGAAGAACGGCAAGAAAGCATGAGCCAACGACGCGCCCTGATCACTGGCGGAGCGGGTTTTCTGGGCTCCCATCTCTCCGACGCTCTGCTGGCCGAGGGCTGGAATGTGGTGGTGGTCGACAGCCTGATCACCGGCCGCAGTACGAACCTGGAACACCTGCACCGCGAACCGCGATTCGAGTTCGTCGAGAAGAATATTTGCGAACCCTTTGATCCCGGGCCAGTCAACTACGTTTTTCACTTTGCTAGCCCGGCCAGCCCGGTCGATTACGGCACTCACGGCATCCACACACTCAAGGTCGGATCGTTCGGGACGTTTCATGCGCTCGGCGTAGCCAAGAAATATGGCGCAAAATACCTGGTCTCGTCGACATCCGAATGCTACGGCGATCCTCTGGAGCATCCGCAGAAAGAAACCTACTGGGGGCACGTGAATCCAATCGGGCCGCGCTCCGTCTATGACGAGGCCAAGCGTTTCACCGAAGCGGTGACCATGGCGTATCGCCGATACCACAATGTTGACACGCGCATCGCCCGCATCTTCAACACCTATGGGCCGCGGATGCAGTTGAACGATGGCCGCGTGGTTCCCAACTTTATGAAGCAGGCGCTCCGCGACGAGGATATGACCGTCTACGGCGAGGGCAACCAGACGCGCAGCTTCTGCTACGTGAGCGACGAGATTGAAGGCTTTTTGCGCCTCTCAAAATCTGATGAGCACTTGCCGGTCAACCTCGGCAATCCGGATGAATTCACAATCCTCGAATGCGCACAGCTGGTCTTGAAGGTTACGGGATCGAAGAGCCGCATCCGTTACGAACCCTTGCCACAGGATGACCCGAAGCAACGCCGCCCCGATATCAGCAAAGCTCGCAAAGTCCTGGGATGGGAGCCGAAGATTGATCTCGAGGCGGGCCTACGCCTTTCTCTGGACTACTTCAAGCAGGCCGTCGCCGAGGAAGGCGCGATGAAGTAAGGCTAGCGGATAGCCTCGAAATACGAATCCAGCGAGAACATTCGCTTGAAGGAATCGTCCTTCCAGCCGGGACTGATCCGGTCAAGCAAGAATCCCCCCCGGCTCCGAACGAGTACACTGCGAGGCGCTTCCAACCGGCTAGGTCCTAAACTGCCCCCTGGTCTTGCGTATTCGGATCCGGGCTTTTCTTGTGGCGGGGGCTTGAAGCCCTCGCCGGACAAGGTGAGTCCGACGAGATAGCGCCTTCACGGAACGGGGCCTTTGACGCGCACACCTATCCCCGCGAATAAGTCGTGAGCGGTGTCAGTCGGGACTTGATCAGCGGTGGTTCGATCGGAACCGGCGGTGCCTCCCGCGCGCCGCTTTATGCGATCTGGGGAAAGTCAGGACTCGTACCTGCGCACTCGCTGCCGGCACGGTTGCCTCGACAAGCTTGGCTCGTTCTTTGGGCAGTGATCCGCCGAGCAGGCGAGCGATGTTAAACAACGAGCGGCTTCCGCAGACAAGGCAGTGATCGTGCGGACTGTCGCTGACCACATCGCATTCCGCGCACAATACCGCACTCTTCAGGCAGATCGCATTGAGCGTGGGTCTTCTTTCCACCCCTATCTCCACAGCAGAACCCGGCATTGGACACCTCCACGAACCTAAGGTTGATTGTACTGCTCACCCCAAATCGAATGAAGGAGGCGCAGAAATTGTTCGGAAATAGTAACAACGGGAAACTTCCGGGGAAGGTCACTGGGTGAGGGGATACCTTGCCCTATCGTTGCCCTCCCGATCACCACCGGATGGAAGTCCTAGGAGGACCCTCGGATTGAATGAACCAGCAGAATCGGCCCGCACTCAAGCGTCAATTCAGCGGCAAAACTGCAATGCGCAAGGGCTCCAGTTTCGCCGGATCGACGATCTTCCCATCATCAAGATTCTGGATTCCGGTATTGGCCATAAAGTAGAACTTTCTATCCAGGATCGCTCCGGTGGTTGGATTGCGAACCAATTCCGTCCCACGCTCCAATACTTCGCTTGACCTCACTTCGCGCCCGTCCGGCGACAGCCTCCAGCGCATCACGCGGTAGGCGCCCGTACCGTATTCCACCCCAACCAGGCCGTTTTCGTACCAATACAAGCCGTCGACTCCTGCCATTGTGTCATGCGCTCGAGGCTTCACATCCTGCGCCTCATGCGTCCGCAAGTCCATCCGGATGACCCCAAGATCGTCGGCGACATAGAGGGCGTCGCCATCATCAGAAACCGTAATGCCATTGGGCCCAAACACCGGGCGCCCCAGATTCAGTTCCACAAAGCTATGGGACCCGCGATCGAAGCGAAGCACGCGGTTGCCGTCGCTGTCTGTCACATAGATTTCATTCCTGCCGCGTAGGACAAGGTCATTCAGAACGTGCGGCCCCGCAGTGGACGGCATATAACGCTCGATCAGTTTCCCCTGCCTGTCGAAGTGCACGATCTCGGACCGGTTTTTCTTCCCCGGATCGGTAGCGCACCACACGCTGTGGTCCGCCGGATCCACGTGTACGCCTCCGACCGGCATCAAGTCGTAGATTCCCTCCTTCACAAAATCCATAACTTCGCCGTTGGTTGAGACGGTTACGATCTTGTTGTGATACTCGCTCCCCATATAGAAGAGGTGGGTGGAAGAGTCGACGGCCAACCCTTCTGGGAAGAGATCTTTTTGTGCCACGGTGAATGCAACCTGCGCCCGGCCTACGGGCGGATTTCGCCGCCGCACGGCTTCGATGAGAGCATGAAATTCAGGGTTGTTCTGCAGTGTCCGAAACGACGGTTCAGCTGCGGGATCGAATCCCTCATCCAGTGCAGCACATTCTTTCAGCAGGTCCAGAGCTTTCGCTTGCTCGCCCAGCCGCGCGTAATCGACTGCCAACACAAAAAGCGCGGCTCCAGGGTCGGCCAGCCGCGGCTCCAGTTCTTCCACCGCCTTGATTTCAGCGCGCAAGCGCTGCGCAGCAGGCATGGGTGCCGGCTCTGCAGTTTCTTGCACCGCGTTCGATGCTGCACGGGTGGCTGTTGACAACGCGCGCACCGCAAATGCAAGCGCACACCCCACGATGAGCCACAAAATGATCTCCCATCTCGCCACGCCGCGCGCCTCCACTCGCTTCATCTATAGACGTCCGAAACGGAGTGTGCGTGAGCACATCACGCCGCTCTCCTTTTGGGAATGGGCGTTTTGTACCTGTCAGGTAGCGGCCTTGGGGGATGAGACAGACCGCGCCGGTCATCGGGCTCACTCTTCCGGAGTGATCAGCGCGGGCGGGTACATTGATTCAAAACCTTTCACCGCCTCCAACTGGTCATGGTGCTGTCGAAAGATCAATCTTCCCGCAGCGTCTCGGTCGGATGAACGGTCGCGGCGCGCTTGCCAGCAACAGGCTCTCGATCAACAACTGACGAATCAATGGCGAGCGCGAGGCGCTCAGAACCAAGCGCAGCGCCATCTCATGCTGCCGCGCACTTGCTTTCACCAGCAGAAGGTTCGCAATATTGACCAGGCGATCAGCAAAACCAGCCCTGAGATCTCCGGAAGCCAGTAGAGCGGCTGTGCAAATTGTTTTCGCAGGGGCGAAGAGCCGCTGGCGGCAGGTTCCGCTCGGAACTTGAAGCGCAGGTAGCTCTTGGCAGCGACGGCGTCGTAGTTCGGGGGCAATGTCGCCGCAAAAATGCCGGGAGAGATCGATGACAACTCTGCCGATGCACGGCGAAATCCCCAACCCGGGCGGAGGCGTCCGACTACCGCCAGCCACCAGGTCGTCGGACTATTTGTCCAGGCTCCCTCCGCGTGTGCCACCGGCTCGCTGCACAACGGCAATGCGACGTCGAATTTGCGACCGACCTCCAACCCCGAGAAGGCGGGCGGCGTGACCCCGATGATTTGGAAGGGGTGCCGGTCGAGGCTCACTCTGGATCCAATGGCGTCGGATCGTCCTCCGTATTGACTCTGCCAGAATTCATAGCTGACGACGGCGCCCTGGATGCCACAACCTTTGTAGTCGTCCGTCCGAACGAAAACTCGTCCCAGCACGGCCTTGATCCCAAGCGTCTCGAAAAACGTTCCGCTCACCCACATCCCGTCTGCGTAGCCGGCCTTACCGCCATTTCCAAGGTCGAAGCGTTCCGTGCTCCAGGCGGCGAGATTTGAAAATGCCTGTGGACGGTCCTTCAGTTGCTCCCAAATCGCACTGGAAAGCTCTTTCTGCCGGGCCACGCTGCTCCCAATTCTCCCCTCGTGAATCACGGAAACACTCGCCAGCGACTGCTGGTCGGGCACGGCCAAGGTACGGAGAATCACGGCATCGATCATCTCGAAAATAGCGGCATTCGCGCCAACGCCGAGCGCGAGCAACAGGATCGCAATCAGGGCAAAACCGGGAGTGGCCCCCAGAAGCCTGGCCGCGATTCGCAGGTCCTTGCCCACAACCGCGAGAAAGCTCCCTTGCTCATCCCGCCCTGGCGTGATGGCCGGCGGAGCTTGTTTCACCAAGGATCGCAGCTCTTGTTCCAACTGGGTTCCGCTGCACTCCTCTCGAACAACCTGCAAGGCGTCCGGCTCGCTCAGACCACCGCTCCGCAACTCGTTGTATCTGTCTTCGAGATGCTGCGCGATTTCTTCGACAATCGACCCCTCCCGCCCCGGCTCAACCTCCAGGCGAGCAATCGCGGCCTTTGCTTCAGCGTTCCAATTAGGCATGTTCCACCCCGGTAATGCGGCTGACGGCCTTGACGAATTCGATCCACGTAGTTCGCTGTTGCTTCAGCACCTTTTTGCCTTGGGCTGTGAGTTGGTAGTAACGACGACGGCGCTGTCCGGGTTTCTCGACCCAGCGCCCCTCGATGAACCCGCGTTTCTCCAGCCGATAGAGCAACGGATAAAAGGAAGCCACATTGAACTTCAGTACTCCCTCCGACCGCTGTTCGATCAGTTTGCTGATCTCGTAACCATGCCGCCGGCGGTGCTCGAGCAGCGAAAGAATGAGCAACTCCGCACTGCCCTTCTTCAATTCCCGGTCAAAGATGGCTTCAGATATATATGTCATTGCCATATATTACAGAACAATACTACTAAGGCCAACCCCTGACAAGAACAGTGTTGCTCGGCGACGGCATTGACTCTGACTTGCTCCATCCCTAAGATGTGACTCCAGATTGACCGAACGCTCTATGCCGCCTGACTCGCTCCAACGACGGAGCCTGCTCCGCACCGTCGCCACCGACATCCACTTCTGGATTCCGCTCTTTGTGCTCGTTGCCGGACTCGCGCTCCTGGATAAACTCCGTTGAACTCCCCGGCCGCCGGCGCGACAACCAGGCTCGAAGGCGCAGTCCTGCCAACCCGCCTGCGCAGCCTGCAAGCTCTCGGTATCTTCTGCGGCTTCGCCGCCGGCGCCTGGCTCGGGGGCGCCGAGACACCGATCAAACTCGTGAACTCCGACATTTCTCCCATCACGGTTTCGCTGGTCATGGTCTGCGGAGTCTTTCTCGCGCGCTGGAGCGTGCCGGCATTCATTCGCGGTACCGCACACCTTCAGAGCGACCTCCGCCAGGCGCCGCATCTGGTTATCTGGGCTGTGCTTGCCGGATGCATGTGGGCCGTCGCCAACACCCTTACCATTTACGCAATCCGGAATGTCGGCCTGAGCATCGCTTTTCCACTCTGGAACACCAACAGCTTGCTCGGCATCTTCTGGGGATTTTTGCTTTTCAACGAACTCCGCCTTGCCGGATGGAAGCGCTGGCTTGGAGTCCTGGGCGGCGCCCTCGGTATGTTCGTGGGCGCGACTCTGCTCGCCATGGCCTCGTCACGCGAAGCCGCGCCGGGCAAGGCCGCTTTTGGCATCGTCGCCGCTCTGGGCGCCGGGGTTCTATGGGGAACGATGTACATCCCCTACCGCAAGGCCTATCTGACGGGGATGAACCCGCTGTCGTTCATTACCTTCTTCACCGTGGGTGAACTGGTCACGACGGTGCTGCTCGCTGTCAGCTACCGCGGCGCAGCGTCCCTCGGACACGAGGTCATCAGCGCGAAACCGGTCCTGTTCTGGCTGATGCTTGGCGGCTTCGTCTGGGTGATCGGAGATCTGTTCCAGCAGTATGCGACAAAGTATGTTGGCATCAGCCGCGGCATTCCGCTCTCGAACACCAACCAACTCTGGGGATTACTCTGGGGAGTTCTCGTGTTCCACGAACTGCAGGGTGGGGGCCACAAAGCATACGCGCAGGTCGCTGGCGGATCGCTCCTGATGGCATTCGGAGCATTGGCGATTGCGCTCTCTTCGGCGACCGAGCGCGAGCACTCTGCCTGGCGCAACGCCGCCGAGCGCGAAGGCCGCCGCTACGGCGTCGAAGCCGCCTACGTCCGCGCCGGCATGCAAGGCGAGTCCTTCGGCGAAGTTTCCCGCCCGCGCTCAGCGCTCGACTGGCTGCTCATGCTCGGCACCACTGCGCTTTTTGTCGTGCTGGCAGCGATGGCCCGCCTTCCTCGCATGGAAATCAGTCTGGGCTGGGCGCTCATTCTCACGGTAGCGATGCTTGGGCTGATGGCTGCATGCGCGCTCGCGCTCTGGCGGACGACGCGGTTCCGTTGACCGTCACGGTCTGTCCAACGTCTTGCTCGACGGGTGACCAATCTTCCACGCAGCCTCATAAAACACAAGGGAGGCGCTATGCCAAGAAGGATTTCCTGCGTATACGTTCGTGTCGTTTGTGGTTTCAAGCCTCACCGCCCCGGATCCCGAAATCGCCGCTGCCATGGGCGGCAACTTCGATCTGCGCTGGACCGCGCGCAATCTACAGGAAGCCATTTTCAAGCACGACATTCCAGCCCTGTATTGTCGTTGGGTCGAGAATTTGCGGGTAAGCGGACTGGAACTCCAGTGGGGCGAAGGCCTGCCAGAATATTTTTCCGACAGCGTCGAGTGCGAGCAATTCCGCAACGTTGCCGTCGATCGCTTCGAAGGACGCCAGGCTCACGGCACGGCAGCCTTGAGTTTTTCTGACGGCTCTGGCCTCGCCATCACTGGATCTACCGCATTTCCGGGCACCGCCACTTTCTTGCAACTCGATCGTGTCACCGACCTGCGGTCTTTTGTAAACCACGATCTGAGCGCGGCGCAGCGACCCATCGCGCCGCCCAAGGCCGTTTTTCGCACCTCCAACCTCCGGCCGCGACCAGGCCGAAACAATGGGAATCATCACGAAAGGGACACATCTCCATCAAGGAAAGCCGGAGAATAGCCCTTGCTGTACCTCGGTGTCCTTCCTGGTTCGAGATTTCCTGGCCCCGGCAGCGACAAATGTCCGCGAACTCTGCACCCGCCGCCCCGGTATGCTAGATTCGTGAGTTCGATGAACTCCCAACCCAGCATCTCTACTCAAGGCCTGACCCGCCGTTTCGGGGAACTCATGGCGGTCGACGGCGTCAACCTTCAGGTCGCTCCCGGGCAATTCTTCGGATTTCTCGGTCCCAACGGCGCCGGCAAATCGACCACCATCAAGATGCTCACCGGCCTGCTCGCTCCCAGCTCGGGGAGCATCGAAATCCTGGGCCTCGATCTCAACACCAATCCGGTGGATGTCAAGCGCCAGATCGGCGTCGTCCCCGAAGGCATGGCGCTGTTCGGACGCCTCACCGGCGCCGAATTCCTCAGCTTCGCAGGGCGCATGTACGGCCTCGATCGCCAGACCGCGGCCAAGCGCGCCGCCGAGTTGCTCGACTTCATGCAGCTCGCCGATCAGCCGAAAAAGCTGGTCACCGACTACTCGCATGGCATGCAGAAAAAACTGGCTATGGCCGCTGCGGTCATTCACGGTCCTAAAATTCTTTTTCTGGATGAACCGTTCGAAGGCGTCGATGCCATCGCCGCTGGCACGCTCAAGTCTATGCTGCAGGGGATGATCGCTCGCGGCGCCACCATCTTCCTCACGTCGCATGTGCTCGAAATCGTCGAGCGCCTGTGCAGTCACGTCGCCATCATTCATCAGGGACGGCTCGTCGCACAGGGATCGCTCGAAGAACTCCGCGCTGGAGTGGAAGCACAAACGCCCGCCGGATCCGGCAACGGCAGTCCTGCCGCAGGGGAGAAGCTCACCTTGGAAGAGATTTTCCTGCGCGTAGTCGGTGGCACGCGCAAGGCGGAGCCGGAACTGTCTTGGCTAGGTTAGAGATGGGTCGGCGATGGCGGGCTCGACTGGAGCCGGCCGGAGTGAGAACATGAGTCGACCTACCAGCCACTGTGAGCTCAAACACCGTTGGCGCGGAGGCCGCTCCCCTCGCCCGGCAGCGTTCACCGACAGTGTTTTCAATATGTTCGTGCCTCCTGCATCCGCACCGAACCTGTGCAAAAATGGAAGGCATCCATGCACGAACGGACACCCCCACCCTCCGTCGCAACCCAAGTCAGCACCATCGCCGAACTGCGCTGGCGCATGTTCGTCAACAGCCTGCGCACGCGCCGCGGCAAACTGGAACTCGTCTCACGGATCCTCGTGACCTGCTCTTTTTCGATTGCCGGCCTTGTCGGATTCGCTGCTGCAATCGGAACTTCGTGGCTCGTGGTCTCCCAGGGAAAGCCTGGATTTCTCGCCATTCATCTGTGGGCAATCTTTTTCTTCTGGCAAGTCTTTCCTGTGATGGCCACGGCCTTCACGAACAACCCTGACTCTTCGGAACTACTCCGCTTCCCTCTCGCCTATCGCTCTTATTTTCTAATCCGACTCGCGTACGGCCTGTTCGATCCGGCCAGCGCAGTCGGCTGTCTCTTTCTTTTTGGAATTTTTCTAGGGACGTCCTTCGCCCGTCCGCTGTTCGCTCCCTGGGCAGCGCTCGTGCTCGCCACGTTTGCTGTCTTCAACCTCGTGCTGATGCAGATGATCTTCGCGTGGATCGAGCGCTGGCTCGCCCAGCGCCGCACCCGCGAAATCCTTGGTCTTGTTTTCATCCTGGCCCTGCTGAGTTTCCAGCTGATCGACCCTCTCATGCAGCGCTTCAGCCGGGGTTCACATCCGGAGCTCGGGCGCACGGTCGAGATCGGCGCCGAAGTCCAGGGAGTCTTTCCGCCCGGCCTCGCTGCCGACGCCATGGCACGAGCCCTGCAGGGAAAGTTCTTGGTTGGAGTCAGGTCCCTGCTGTTCCTCGGAACCTTGACGGGGGCTGCGAGAGCGTTGCTCAACCTGCGCATCCGCGCTCAATTCCTGGGTGAAAATCTCAGCGAAGCCGCGGCGCGTCCCACGGTCAAGCCAGCCCGGGGTGTGCAGCTCGGATGGGAACTGCCCGGATTTTCGCAGTGCGTCGCAGCGGTCTTCGAAAAGGAAATGCGATACCTTGCCCGTAGCGGCCCCATGCTGCTCACGCTGATCATGCCCATCTTCATGGTGGTGATCTTCCGCTTCGGAGCCATGAATTCGTTACGCCACAATGCCGGCTTTGGCCGGACTCCCGACATAGCCTTACCGGGTGCCGCTGCCTACGCCCTCCTGGTGCTGACTAACCTCGTCTACAACAGCTTTGGCGGCGACGGCGGAGGCATGCAATTCTTCTACGCCTCGCCCGTCCCCTTCCGCGATATCGTTCTGGGCAAGAATCTCACCCACCTGGCCATCCTCATCTTAAACACTGCCCTTGCGCTGGTCGCGGTCACTTACCTCTACGGCGCTCCCCACCTCTCGGTCACGATCGCAACCGTCGCGGGCCTGCTGTTCGCCGCGCCCCTGAACTTCACTGCCGGAAATCTGCTCTCGATTTACTCTCCGAAAAAGCGCGACTTCGCCACCTTCGGACGCCAAAACCCCTCGCAGACCACGGTCCTCGCCAGCTTCGGGGTGCAAATTCTGACCGTAGCGGTCGGAGCGGGGGTGTTCCTGCTCGCCCGCCTCTATCACAATCTCTGGATTGCAACGGTCCTGTTTCTGATCCTGGCCGCCGCCACGATTCCGGTGTACGTGGTCATCCTCCGCCGCATGGATGCCATCGCGGTGGAGCGCAGAGAAACGCTGCTTGCGGAACTGTGCCGCGCATGACATGACCGCTAGGCCTCCGGCTTCGCCAGAAACTTGTACCCCACGCCCCGGACGGTCAGCAGATGCCGCGGACTCCCCGGATCATCCTCAATGTAACGGCGTAGCCGCACGATGAAGTTGTCGATCGCCCGCGTGTCCGTGTCTTCGTGCAGCCCCCAGACCTCCTCCAGAATCTGCTTGCGCGAAACAATCTTCCCGTCGTTGCGCACCAAATGCCGGAGCAATTCCGATTCCATCAGGGTGAGATGAATCGTATTTCCGCTTGATTGCAGTTGCAGACCGCCGAAATCAATCGTTTTTCCGGCGAAGGAAAACGTCCCGAAATCATCGAGGCTGCCTCCGTTGCTCTGGGACTCCTTCGCCGCTTGCTTTGTACCGCGCATCCACTCGCTACGCCGCAGCAACCCTTGTAACCGCGCCAGCAGAATCGATAGATCAAACGGCTTCGCCAGATAGTCGTCAGCGCCGGATGCGAACCCTTGCAGCACATCCTCCGGCCGCCCGCGCGCCGTCAGCATCAGCACGGGCACATAATTCCGGGCCGCCCGCAACTCGGAAACGACTTTGAACCCGTCTTTGCCAGGCAGCATGATGTCGAGCACGACGGCGTCGAAATTCTCTTTCTGCCCGAGCAGCTTGTCGGTCGCCGCTTCCCCATCTCCGACAACTTCGGCCTGGTAGCCTTCTTCCTCGAGGTTGAAGCGCAACCCCTGCGCCAGGTGCGCCTCGTCCTCCACCACGAGCACTCGACTCATGCCTGAGCCTCCGGTGTTTTCGTCGCTGGCATCTGCGGCAGTTCCATGACCAGGGTTGTTCCGTACCCTTCCCCATCGCTCAAGGCGAAGGCATCACCGCCATGTTTCTTGGCTATCGCCTTCACAATGAACAGTCCCAGCCCGGTTCCCTTCACATGCGCGAGCGCGCGTGGAGTCAAGCGATGAAAGCGCTTGAAGATCCGTTTGAGATCTTCGGGCGAAATCCCGATCCCTTGATCCTGCACCCGCAACACAATCTTCCTGTCGTCGGGCGTTTCCAGCCGCACCGTCACGTCGATGTGCTCTCCGGAATACTTGATCGCATTGTCGAGCACGTTCGACACCGCGGTTCGCAAATCATCGGCACTGCCGAGCACGTGCAGCCCGTGGCCATTGTTCGCGACTTCCTCGTATCGCAAGACCTCCGGCTGGAGATGATGCCGCGTCCGGATCGCCTCCATGCAATCGCGCACCAGTTGCCCGAAGTCGACGTCCGCCTTCTCCCGCCCTGCCCGCTTGTCGCCGGCACGCCCTGCGCGCAACACCTGCTCGACCGTCTCTGTCAGCCGGTCCGCATCGCTGAGCATCACCCGGTAAAACTCCTGCTTGCGCGTTTCCGGCAATTCCCGCCGCTGCAGCGTCTCGAGATGCAGCCGGATCGACGCGACCGGGGTCTTCAACTCGTGCGTCACCGCGTTGATAAAGCTGTCGTGCTGTTCACTGCGCCGCAGCTCACGCACCAGAAAAATCGTATTCACCACCATGCCAGCAATGAGCAGCGCAAAAAAGACAATACCGAAAAACAGCAGCACGCCCTCCCGCCAGTTCAGGATGATCCACCCGACATTGAGGGCCACTGCCAGCGCAACCAGGCCGATGCCCAGGCAAAGAAAGAAGACAATCGTTCCGCGGCGGCTCGAGATTCTCATGGCGTCACGCTGATTTTACCGCTTCGCCGCGGGCATTTTGCTGAACGTATCCAATTGCGGGACGTTGGCATTCCCGGGTGGGAGCGCGGCGGGGCAGGTGGAATCTGCGGTTAGGAATGACCGACTCTAGGACTCGGCGGTCACAAAGCTTGACGTGACCCCGCCCCCCCGTGGTGAACTACACTAGCTTCCATGCCCGACAAACCGAAGACTCCCCCCGAGACGCTTCTTCGCCCCCGAGACGCCGCCGTTCAACTGCAAATCAGCTATCCGACGATCAAGCAGTGGATCTACCACCACAAGCTCCGCGCCGTAAAAACTCCGGGAGGCCACTACCGCATCCCGCAGGCGGAAATCGACCGCCTGCTCTACCGCACCCGTGGCCACAACGAAGGCCAGCGCCGCGCCACCTTCCAGCGCATTAGCGGACGCAATCAGCTCGTCGGCCGCATCGTCGATGTCCGGGTCAGCGGCCTGGTCGGCCAGGTGACTCTCTCCGTCGGAGGACAGCTCATCACTTCTCTGATAACCTCAGGAGCCGTCCGTGAGATGAACCTGAAGAAGGGCCAGACCGCGGCCGCCTTGATCAAGGCTACCGAAGTGATGATCATCCGCGTCTAAACCCTGGCGGCGTCGACCCAGGGCCTGCGAAAATCTGCGCCAACCCGGAGCCAACATGACAAACGTTCTCTGTTTGCTCGCCAGCCTGCTCACGCTTTCGGCGATCCCGAGCGCGGCCGACGCGAGCCTCGAAGCCCGTCGCAAAGCGCTGAATGACCTGCTCGAGGAGCAGTGGGAGTACACGCTGCGTGCCAGCCCGCTCTATGCCTCCTTTCTGGGGGACAAGCGCTACAACGATCAGCTCGACGATTTCTCGCAGAAGCACATCGACGAAGATCTTGAGCAGACACGCCGTTTCCTTGAGCGCTTCGAAGCCATCGACACCACCGGCTTCCCCGAGCAGGAAGCCCTAAACAAGCAGCTCATGGTGCGCGACCTGAAGATCACCCTTGAGGGGGCGAAATTCAAGAACTGGGAAATGCCCGTCAACCAGTTCGATGGCGTCCACCTCTCACTGCCGCAACTGGTAAACGTCCTGTCGTTCGCGAGCGTGAAGGACTATGAGGACTACATCTCCCGCTTGCACAAAATGCCCGTTATGTTCGACCAGACGATCGTGCAGATGCGCAAAGGCATGGCGGATGGCCTCATGCCTCCCAAGCTTCTGCTCGAGCAAGTCGTCACCCAGTCGGACGGAATCGCGCAAACGCCGGCAGAAAAGACTCCCTTCGCCCAGCCGTTCGACAAATTTCCGGGCGCCGTTGCCGAAGCCGACCGCAAACGCCTGCGCGATGCCGGACTCGCGGCCATTCGCGACGAAGTCCTTCCGGCCTACGTCAAGTTCACCGCCTTCGTTCGCGACGAATACGCGCCCAAGGGCCGCTCCGAGCCTGGAGTTTGGGCTCTGCCCGATGGCCCTGAGCGCTATGCCTTCCGGGTGAAAGAAGCCACCACAACGAACTTCACGCCGGAAGAAATTCACCAGATCGGCCTGGCACAAGTGAAGCTGATCGAAGACCACATGCTCGGAGTCGCCCAACAGCTCGAATATCCCGACCTGAAGAGCTTTTACGCCTCGATCCCGAAAAATCCCAAGGTACACGTGCACTCACGCGAAGAGATTCTCGATCTCTACCGCAAATATATCGATCAGATGTACACAAAGCTCCCCGATCTGTTCGGACGGCTGCCCAAAGGAAAGTTGGAGGTGATGCCGATCGAGGAGTTCCGCGAAAAGGGAGCCTCCACGCATTACATGGAGGGCACCGTCGACGGCTCGCGCAAGGCCCACGTGATGGTCAACACCGGAGACTTCGAGAAGCGCACCACGCTCGAAGTGGAGACCACCTCATATCACGAAGGAGTTCCCGGCCATCACCTGCAGATTTCCGTTGCGCAGGAGTTGCCCGACCTGCCTCCCTTCCGCCAGCACGAGTACTACACGGCCTACACCGAAGGATGGGCGCTCTACGCGGAAGAGTTAGGCAAAGAAGTAGGTTTCTACCAGGACCCCTACAGCTACTACGGCCATTTGCAGGATGACATGCTGCGCGCCATCCGCCTGGTCGTCGATACCGGATTCCACTACAAGCACTGGACACGCCAGCAGGTCGTCGACTTCTTCCACGACCACTCCGCGATCGACGAACCC
>Ga0123355_10000948_pt1 | contig 40180 bp, 31 predicted proteins | sample TergutEmb28metaG_3_FD_89872 | JGI IMG/M metagenome (GOLD analysis project Ga0123355, IMG submission 89872) | Embiratermes neotenicus P1 segment gut microbial communities from Petit-Saut dam, French Guiana - Emb289 P1 | ecosystem: Host-associated > Arthropoda: Insects > Digestive system > Gut ...
CCCGAACTTTGGAAAAGGCTCGGCGATAGATGCCGCAGAAAAAGAGTTAGCAAGAGTTAAAGATGAAAAACAGAGAGTTGAGCAGTTCTTGAAAGATTTAGAAAAGAATACAAAATAAGCATTATTGGTAGTTGATTATCCATATAATATGTAATTGCCAAAATGAAAAAGGATAAAGCCACTCTACCATTTTCAAACTATATTAGCAAAAGAATTTAGCTTGGATATAGCAATTTCATACAAAGCTAGTCAACACCGCGCTGCTGCACCGGAGGCATCTCATCCAGCCCCTCGAAGCGTACACAATAAAAGAAGGTATAGGTATCATATCTACTTTCCACGTGGAGGTAGTTGTTTGTGATGGAAAGAAACAAACTGTCGAATAGGATTCCATAATAAAATAGCCGCAGAGTTCATTATCATACACACCCCAGGTAAACTCAAAATAGCCATAATAAGTGCCTCGTATGGCCGTTCCATCTTTAGATAAAATGTAAACCCAATTTAAGTATTCGTACCATGCCCACGTACCAACAAGGGCATGGTCTACTTGAGATGTTTTCATTTCCATTGAACGGCTCCGCACCGACGCAGCGAAGGAGGTGTGACAGACAGCGTATGCTGGCTGTGTCATATAACTGGACGGTTTCCCAGTTATATGACTTCAAACATATCATAAATCCCGATTGCCGTCACTTTTTTTTCGTCACATATTCCAATTTTTGACAAAACACACATCGACATGCTTGTACACTATGGTAGATTATTCCATGCAGCCGCAAATGTCTTGAGAAAGTCGGTTTGCTACGCACAAGGGGCGATACCATGAGTACCAAAGCACAGGCACAAACCCGGGGCAACATACAACCGCAGTCCACCAAGCCCGTAATAAACAAATCTAACCTAGCCACAGCAGTCATAGGGGTGTTTGGCTTTTTTGTTGGTCGAGCAATGGTTTTTACATTTATCAACCCACTGGCTATACCTTTCCTTGCTGCGTTCCTTGGGGCAAAAAACGGGTTCTATCTTACAGCGGTCTTCCTTTCTCTTGGGCTGTTTACGCGTATGGGCAATTTACTCACCATTCGCTACCTGCTGGCAATTGGACTTTTTTGCTTGTACTACTTTATTATGCAACGCATGACACAAAACGGCGAGCGTACATGGCTCAAGCTGCCGTACATAGCAGCGGCTTCGGCGGGGATTATGCTTGTCTCTGGCATTACAGTTGCCATTTTCTACAGCATGAGTCCATTCATACTTACCATTGCAGTTTTGGAAACGGTGCTTGCGGGAGGGCTTGCACTTGTTATCAAGCGTGCGCATGTTATACTCACTGGCCGCAGGCGGCGTGCAAAGCTGCTCTCTGGCGAAGATATAACCGCGCTCACCATTTTGCTTTCCGGTGTTATTGCGGGTGCGAGTGATATTTATGTAGGCGCGCTACCGCTTAGGTTTTTCTTTTGTGTATATGTTCTATGTGTTGTTGCCTTCAAAGGAGGGGCAGCAATGGCATCGGCGGCAGGGTTGTTGCTTGGGCTTTTCTTGCACCTTGCAGGGTACTGGGATTCTTCTTGGGCGGCGATACTAGGGCTTGCAGGGCTAGGTGGTGGGTTTGCAAAACAGTGGGGACGGCCTGCTGTCATTGCTGGGGTTGGTATGTTGGGCGGCCTTGCTGTATTTGTGCTTGCACGCTCATGGATGGGGTACTCTCTTATATACGGGCTGATCACAGGTGGCATGGCGTTTATTATCACGCCCCAGTCGTTTTATTTTAACGTGGCAAGTGCGATAAACCCCGTACTAGACAGCGCAGACGACTACATGGACAAGATAAAGGAAGAAACTACCCGCCGCCTGGATAGTTTTGCTACCGCGTTTGAAAAACTTGCGGATACTTTTAGTGGCCTTTCTACACCCAAAACCGCACTAGACAAGCATGACATATCGCTGCTTGTGGACGATGTCGCAACCCGAGTATGTTCGGCATGCCCACATAACGGCTGGTGCTGGGAGGATGATTTATACAACACGCACCAGCAAATTTACGCTATGCTAAATGCTTGCTCGCGCCGTGGCATGGCTACTACAGAAGATATGCATAAAAAATTCCGTAACGATTGTAAACATGCGGACTCGTTGGCAACCGAGCTTAACGCGGTTTACAACATATACAAGAATGACTTGCTCTGGCACAACCGCATTAGCGAAACTCGTGAGCTTATAAGCCAGCAGTTGCACGGAGTATCTGGCATTGTGCGCCACCTCTCGCAGGAGATTGATATGTCGTTGCGTTTCCATGAGGGGCTGGAGGAGGAAATGATAATGGCTCTGCTACGTCAGAAAATTGAGGTGGCAAGCGTTATTGTTCTAGAAGACAACGCCGGACGCTACAAGGTATCGATAAACCACAGCGCGTGTATGAAGAAAAAAACATGCACGTCCGAAATGCTTCCCTTGCTAAACAGCGTACTCAAACGCAAAATGCGACTGGAAGGTGCGGATTGTGATGTGAAAAACGGAGTCTGCCGCATCCGCTTTGTCGAAGACCAAAAGCTACGTGTCACAAGCGGCGTTGCCCTAAGGGCAAAAAAGGCGGGTAAGGGCAGCGGCGACAGCTATTCCGTAAGTGAAATGAGGGGTGGAGCTTGCCTGCTTGCCCTGTCCGATGGTATGGGCAGTGGTGAGCGTGCGAGGCGCGAGTCTGCCGCTACAGTTGGGCTTCTTGAGGATTTTATCGAAAGTGGTTTCGATAAAGAGCTTGCCGTACGTATGATAAACACGGTGCTGGTGCTAAAAAGTAGCGAAGAGTCTTTCTCTACTTTGGATATTTGCGCGTTAGATTTATATACAGGCAAGGCGGAGTTCATTAAAATAGGCGCGGCAGAGGCATTTATTGTACGTGGCGGTCATGTGTCCGTTATCCGTTCGTCATCACTGCCAATTGGGATGCTAAGCGATGTAGACCTAGAAATAACAACCTGCCAGCTCCAAAACGATGACATTGTTGTGTTGGCCACCGATGGAGTAACAACAGCGGGTGAACGAGACTGGATAAAACTAGCGTTGAAGAATTGCCGCTACCGCAACCCGCAAGATGTAGCAGACTACCTGCTTTCGGAGGCAGAAAAATATGACGGAGGTACCCCAAGAGATGATATGACAGTGCTTGCCGCAAGGATATGGGAAAAGATCTAGAGCAATTGCAGACTACGCACAAAGTGCCTCGAAATTGGGGCATTTTGCGCGTTTGATTTTGACTAGCATGTAGACTAACCAACTATATTGCAAGTTATAGTCAATCGCAACATACGTTTTTCTATCAATTTGCACAAATGTTTACATTTTTATATGAAAATCGTTTTTTTCCATTGCATTTGTTTTGCAAAAGATGTATACTTGTTGGCAGTTGTGCGAAAGGCTTGTTTTTCGCCTAGCCCAAGTGGCGGAATAGGTAGACGCCCGGGACTTAAAATCCCGTGAGGGCAACCTCGTACCGGTTCGAGTCCGGTCTTGGGCACGCCTGCGGTGGGTAACACTGTGGACATATACGTGTTGCTAACTGTCCGTCTCGATGTCGGTTCAGGTGTCAAAATCTGAACCGCGATGCTTAGCGGATATGGCGGAATTGGCAGACGCGCTAGATTCAGGTTCTAGTGGGAGCAATCCTGTGCAGGTTCAAATCCTGTTATCCGCAGTCCTAGCGAACAGCAACTTAACAAACGGTAAAACATGCAATACATATTCAAACGGAGGGATAACAATATGAAAAAATTCCTGACATTACTGCTGGCTCTTATCTTAGTAGTCGGGGGGCTTGGCATCAACCGCCTTAACGCGGATGCTGCAACATTTACTGATGTAAACCAAGACTATGCATTCAATGCTATAGAAAGGTGGGCAAGCTACGGCGTTATTTCTGGCCGTGGCAACCGCATTTTTGACCCATATAGCAACACTACCCGTGCAGAATTTGCCAGTATGATAAATAATATCATGGGCTATGTATCTGTTGCACCGGTTGGCACTTTTGCAGATGTACCGAGCGATGCTGGTATGTACGGCAATGTGCTGCGTGCCACACATGCAGGTGTGTTCTCTGCAGGCGGCAATTTCCGCCCCGGCGACTATATTACACGTGCAGAGGCTGCAATGGCCATGCTCAACATGCTGGGCATTCCATACAACACTAATGATACAAACCCTACGCATTTTATAGACGATGCACTATTTACCCCACAAACACGCGGAGCAATTCGTGCTGCGTACAATGTTGGGCTTATCCTGGGCATCCCAGTAAATAATGACGATGGTACAAGGCAGTATCGTTTCGCGCCAGACGACCGTATTATTCGCAAGCACTTGACACTTTTATTCGATAATATTATTGGCGCGTTGGTATCTGACTCTACCCCTCTAACCGGCAATGTACAGGGGTTTGTAATTGTCCGTTATCCGGCAGCTGTGCTTAGTGATGCAGTTGTTAGCGGCAACGTAATAATCACAGAGGCTGCACGTGGCGGTGAGGTTTTACTTGTCAATTCCAGTATCGCCGGCACTCTGCGTACCCAAGTGGCTGACCTTGCAATTGTGATAAATGGCAACGATATGACAATAAATTTTGTCGGAGTCGTATACGAAATTACGCTAAACAGCAATGCTGGCAACCTTAATGTGGCTGCAGGCTCCGTCGTGCGCGACTTGATAGTCTTTGGTCAAAATGTCAACCTATCAAACGATGGCGTGATAGTGCATGTTCATTTACACGAGCCAGCAGCTGGAAATTTTGTGTGGATGGGCAACGAGCCACACAACACCTCGGTGTTTGAAGAACTGCCTGCACTTGTATATATCGAACTACCGGAAGATGATACTACAGAGTATGACGATGCGGACGACCACCAGGATGTACCAGCCATAACAACAGGTCGCCGCCCAATGATTCCGGTAATACCAACACCGCCGCCAGGACAGTATACTCCGGTACAGCAACCACCACAGCAGCAGTTCCCACAAACCCCGCCACAGCAACCGCCGGCACAGCAACGCGAGTGGAGGAATGCAGTGGCATCCGAGTTTAACATGGCAGTTGAGTTTATATCTGACGACATTGGAGATTTAGTTGCACTAATCGTTGTACAAATACCAGGTACGCAAGCCTCTGGGCAGTGGATATCAGGTGTGCCAAACTTTAACCAGCACAGGTTCTTGGTAAACGGCACACCAACAAGGTTCTACCGCCACACATTGTACGGAGTTGTACAATATCGTATAGCACTGGATCTGGTTTGTCCGGTAGATGAAAATGTGAGTCTGCCAAGGCCAACTGTATCACTACAATTTTGGAGATAGGAGGCAACGGCATGAGAAGGAAGAAAAAACGCGGCGGACTTGTAAAAACACTTACAGCATCTGCGCTGGTTGCCGCCATAACTACAGGCAGTATTAATGCATATGCCGCAAATGGGTTTGAAGCTATAGTAATTGGCAACCCGGATGGTTCTGGCATGAGAATTGAAATTAACGACCTGCGGGCAAATGCAGCGTATCGCCAACAAATTTTAGCTTACTTTAATGAAGCGGCGTTGCCTATGAGCCTTGAAAATGAGGATGGCTATCTGTTTGAAATGAGCCTCTCGGCAACTGCAGAAGGCATAATTGATGACGACTATCTTGAGCCAGACAGTCCGTACCTGCCATACCTTTGGTAACTATATAAGCTAATTTCCACCACATGCGGCAGGGTGTACCCGCCGCATGTGCTTTGTTGTGCCTCTATATGAGGCGCATATATTACATATTTATTTGAGGTGGTACTTGTGCAAAAAAACCATGCTATAATCTACCACGATTCAACCAAGCCGTTGCAGGACATTGGTCAAACAATTGACAACCTACGTGCAAGCAGTATTTACCAAATAACTGTGCTAATGGAAAAACATCCACACGAGCTCCCACCACAAGATTTTTCTATTTACCTTGAGGCGCGTGACTGTGGTGTAATGTTTTACCACGCGGCGCATTTTTCATTTACTGACAAGGCAGGACTGCTTGTTTTGTTGCCAATGGGCAGCCAAATTAGCGATAGCACTTTGCAATATATACAATACTTCTTTGAGGATAGCAGCTGCCCGTTGGTATGTGTTCCACTGCTTGCGCCAGGAGAAGAGATGCCAGAAGAACTCCTGAACATACCCGCAGGGGGCATCACACACGATGTATCGCTGTTGCTACGATATAATTTTGTTTGTGCAACAACAGACCCGAATCTGCTATCCAAGGGTTCAACTGCATTTTTGCAGGCGGCTATAAACACTGGACAATTTGGTGTAATAACTGCAATTTCTGCAATTGGAGATTGTCCAGTTCGTCGCAACTTTTGTGTAACAGATCTTGTGGAAATTGCAGAGCAAACTGGAAATACGCACGGTTTTGTTGAGCAATATATACTTGAGCAAGCGGACTTGCCCATAAATGAGGCAGACAAGCATATTGGGTTGCTTGCCCCATACATTAACTCATCTATTATTGGTGGTGCAGTAAGCACAATAACCATTACAAATGCAACTAACTATTTTGACAATATCGAAGTTACAGGCATACTCACCAGTAGCGATAATTTGCAGATAAACACAAGCACTGAGCTTGTATACTTTGATGTTAAGCGTTTGACAGAAACCGTGGCGGATAAGTTTTTGACACGCTATTCCTTTGTATGCAGGGCAGAGCTTAGGAATGCACAAACAGAAATCACATTTAGCCACAAAGTTGATGTTTGTGAAAATGCCGCCAGAAATTACGATATATCCGCCAGTGGCAATACACTAGACATTCGAAAAATTGCTATGCGGCCGCAATATAAAGTCTCCTGCATAATACCGATATACAATAACGAGGAATACATCAAAGAGGCCATCGAAAGCATAACATCGCAGCAGTTAGATTTTTACCAACACATTCAAATTGTGCTGGTAAATGATGGCAGCAGTGATGCGGTACATTCCACATGTCAAGCCATAGCCGAGAGGCATGAATATAATGTTGTGTATGTGAGGCAGGAAAAGCGAGGCGTAAGTGCTGCCCGCAACACAGGGTTGCGTTATGCAATGGGCGATTATGTCTTTTTCATGGACGCAGATGATACGCTGGATACCAGCATACTGCAGCTTGGCGTACAGTATCTTGAAGGCAATGATAATGCCAATATCGACTTTATTGCTTTCCCGCTCAAGATGTTTGGTAGCGAAAATGCACCTGCTCCAGACCTCGAGTTCCGTTTTGCACAAAACGGCATAATTGACCTGCGTGTCGAACCACAGAAACCACAGTTTAGTGCATGTGGTGTGTTAATGCGCTCATCCGCACTGGATGGTATCCGTTTCGACGAGACGCTACCATTTTCGGAAGATGTTGACTTTATGACACGCGCTATGGCCACCAAAATGGAGTATCTTGTGTGCAGGGATGCATTTTACAACTACCGCGTTAGCTGGGGCAAATACAAGGAAAATACAGGGCAATACGGGGGGACTGCACCCTTTGCAACCTCACTCGCCGCTTTTTTTGCAAACCGTGGCGAAGATATAGCTGACTATGCGCAGTATGCTATTTTGTATGACATCTTGCGTGCATTTGGCAGCACTGCCGGTGAGATAGAAACACTGCCGGAAAACCAGGCAGACGCGATGCGTATGCAAATTGAGAAGTTCCAGTTCCATAGTGTGTTGGCAAAAATTGCTGTTGCACTTTCCTATGTAGATGATAGCTATATAACACAAGTGAGACGGCTATCGCCCATAGAACGTGAGTACTTACTAACACTTAAACACGGCGGGGCAACGGGGTTTGATGCTGTAAGCATTGTCGATGATATGTTTATGGTTGGCGGGTATGAGCTACGGAATCTTAACACAGAACTTTGCGTTGACTATGTGCGAGGACATGATGGAGACCTGCTCGTTTACGGACACTTTTACATGCCGAGCTATGATGGGGTAACGTTGGTAGCATCCATAAACGGCAATGAGTACACAGCTGCATTGTACCCCGACGAGCGTTTTAGTATTACAATTTTTGGACAGGCAGTAAACAGTGCGCAGGCCTTTGTGTTATCTATCCCAAGCAACAGTGCAATGGATGGTGAATTGACATTCAACTTTGTTTGTAAACCATATGGGGCGGCATGTCAAGCAACCTTGGTACTGCCAGAGAACTTCCTCTTTGTTGGTAAAAATATCGTAGTATCCCCAGGAGAAAATTGTATCATGACAGCGGCTTTAGACCTGGATATTTTACCGGATCTCATGCAGAATGTCATTGACTCGCCAGATGTGGTACAAGAGTATATTGCCATGCACCCATTCATTTCCGGAACGCGTATTTGGCTATTTGTAGACCCAATGGCCGGGCTTGTGCAAAGTGGAACTTCTCTGCTATACGACCATTTTGTTACCAAAAGAGATGGTGTAGACATGTACCTTGCCACATCTGCAGATGAAGCCGATATACGTAACGAAAAGTCTGTTATTGCTTACGGATCACTCTCGTTTTCTGTGCTTGCTCTGTTTGCAGAGAAAATTTTTGTGTCTGATTTTGCTGTGTTACAGCGGCTAAAGTGCAGCCGTCTTGCCGCAGACTTTGTGTTTATGCCGCAAGATGTGCTAACCGCAACAGATGCAACAAGGCTCAAAACCCTTGCCAACACTCCACTTGCGCTTATATCGCTCCTTTACGAGGACGAGCGCAGGATATTGCCAATTGGGCATGCACATGCCGCAGCCTTGGTCTTAGGCAACCCTAGATACGACTCGTTAGCTGATAGTGGGCAAAAACGTGTGCTAATAATGCCATCGTACCGCACGCATTTGTACGGCGGTGCTTCAACGTATAACCCACAATTTGCCACTAGCGAATACGCAACTGTGCTTGGCGACATTTTGTTAAACGAACGTTTTTTAGACAAAGCCGACCAGCTTGGTATTAGTGTTGATTTTGCCCCGCATAAGAAAATCTACCTGCATTTGTCCGACATCGAACGGGATGACTCTGTAACAGTAATCCCACACTATTTTGACCGTATGGACTTATGCCGCGATACTGCGCTTGTTGTTACAGACACCCTGCCAGCATTTGGCTTTGCGTATATGGGCAAGCCTGTAATATATTTCAATTTTGATGCAGATGGCACAGAACCTGCCGACGGCGCATGTTTTGGCAAAACAGCTGCAAACTTTGACGAATTGATAGATTTACTGATAGAATATATGGAGAATGGGTTTACCGTAAGTTCGGAGCATGTTGCTGCGGTGGATAGTCTTTTTGGAGTTCGGGACGGCATGAGCAAGGAGCGAGTGTATGCGGCATTGCTTGGGCACAATATGAAATAGGAGGGCATTTATGAAAGTTACCATAGCCGTGTACTTGAACGATACTGCAATAACTAACAGTGAAAGCCTACAAAACTTGCGCCGAGACAGCGATGTAGACATTCTTTTTTTGACAGAAAAAAAACGTTACGAACTACCAGAGAGCCAACTTGCAGAGATTAACAAAATTGGTGCCACAGTGCAAAAAGAAGCCACAGTGCAAGCTGATGGTGTTGTTTTTACTCTATCTTCAGATGAAGATCTGCACGCGCTGGCAGTGGAGTACATACGGGATTTTTATTTGTATAACGATAGAGTCAGCACAATACCGGAAGAAATACGAGAGTTATTTATTTCCACGGCAAATGGAGTTATCGACCAAGCTCCTCATGTCGATACAAGCGCAATCAGTAATTTCCTGGTGAGCTGTATTGTCCCAATTTACAATGCAGAAAAATATCTACACGATGCTATTGATAGCGTTGTAGCACAAACCATTGGATTTGAGGAAAACATACAGCTGATATTGATTAATGACGGTAGCAGTGATGGTAGTAGAAATATTTGTGAGGAGTATGCGATACGGTATCCCAATAACGTAATATATGTAGATCAAGCAAATGCTGGAGTTAGTGCGGCAAGGAATGTCGGGCTTGGACTGGTTGATGGGGTGTATACATTTTTTTTGGACGCTGACGATTATATAGACAACGACATTCTTGAAAATGGCATTGCGCGAATGGCTGAATATGAGAGTCAAATAGATTTTGTATCCTTTCCGTTATCGTTCTGTGGAAATCGGAGCGGACGCAGCCACCCGTTGGACTACCGCTTTGAAAAAACAAGGATAGTCGATATTCGCAATAAGGGGTGGCATTTTGTAGAGCATCGCGTTGCCGCATGTTTATTTCGCTCATCCGCTTTAGCTAATTTTCGTTTTAATGAAAATTTAAGCTATACTGCGTCTTCGTACTTTGTATTACAGCTGTTGCGGGACAAAAGCAAATATTTAGTTAGCAATGATTCAAATTATTACATGCGCATCTCCAGTGAAGATACCTTGCTATACGATAACCTCCAACAGCATGCCCACTGGGATACCGAGTTTCTGCATATGGCAATAACCCTCATTGAGGAGGAGTTGACGCTAAATGACGAGTTGCCCAAGTATACACAGGCCGTAATTGCATATGAGATGCAATTACTCAACCAGCGTGCAACATTTTTCAAAACACAGCTGCCACATGTCATCGATAACTTCAACACTTCATTGTCGGATATTTTGCAACATATAGATGACAACATAATTAAGAGTCAGAAAATGCTAACCCATTGGCAAAAAATCCATCTGTTGGAGATGAAACATGGAAAGGCATCCTTTTCGTGCAAGGATGTTCTGCCAGGTTTCTACATTGGTGGGGTAAAACGTGAGCAGCTAATGCCTCCGATTCATGTTTCAATTGTTGAGGAATATAACAACGAAATTGTAATTGCAGGATCTTATCATACACTGGATAGCAAAAAAATTGAGCTTGTTGCATTATACAATGATGTAAGCTATAGCTGTATTTTTCACAGCACGTCATATAGGGATATACTCTTGTTTGGTTCGATCTGCTACAGGTCAAATGTATTTGAAATTCGTATTCCGTTTGCAAAAAAAGGCGACATACGCTTTTATGCAAAAGCAGATGGATATGGGCTGTTTCCCGTGCGTCTAGCTCTTCGAGTTTCTTCTCGTATGCGAAATAAACATGGTGCACTTGTTCTTGGTGATAACTGTTTACTAACATTAAAAGACAGCAATACACTCTCTGCGACACCCCTCTCGACAAATGTGCTAAACAATGCGATAATTAGATACTATAGCACTCACTTTTCGTCTGAAATGTTTGAAGCTGATGTCGCAGTTCTGAAAGAGTATATGAAAATCTATCCGTTCTACTCTAGTAGGCGCATTTGGGTGTTTATGGACAGGAGAGAACGTGCTGACGATAATGCAGAGCATTTGTTCCGCTATTGTGCTAACCTTGACGATGGTATTGACAAATATTTTGTCTTGGAGCATAATTCGCCAGACGTTGAACGCCTTCAAAAATACGGAAAAGTGCTTTTTTGGGGGTCCACCGAGCATAAGCTAGTGCATCTATTTGCCGAATTATATATATCATCCCAGTTTACAAGAAAGTTTTTCTTCCCATTTGGCGACGAGCATCACACTGAATTGTTTATGGGACTGTCGAAAGCAAAACTGGTTGGCCTGCAACATGGCATTATGCTTAGCGATATGTCGGCTCAGTTCTCCAGATGGGATACAAACGCAAAGCTATTTGTAACATCTACAGAGTCGGAGTATAAGTCATTATTAAATTATGATTATTGTTATGGTGAGAAAATTGTTAAGCTGACAGGGTTGCCACGTTATGATAATCTTACAAACAAGCCGCAAAAGCAAATATTATTTATGTTTACATGGCGAAAGTCTCTTGCACAGGTTAATTTGGACCTATCTGGCAGCATTTATATATACAACCCGGATTTTAAGAATTCATGGTACTTTAAGTGCATCCAGGCATTGTTGACAGACGAGAGATTGCTTCGTGCTGCAGATGCACTTGGATATGAACTGGTGTATCGGCCACATCCTAATGTATATATCCAGCTTGAAGATTTTTCCTTTAGCGACAAAATAATAATTTCGCAAAATGATGAATCTTATCAAAAACTTTTCGCAGAGTCTGCCATTGCAGTAACAGACTACACATCGGCAATTTTTGACTTTGCTTATCTAAAAAAACCCATGGCATATTACCAGTTTAGCAAAAACAATTGGGGAGATGGATATTTTGATTACGAAAACATGGGATTTGGCCCAGTTGTAACTGAACAAAACGACTTGGTGGAGCAGTTGATTGAGTACATGCAAAGCGGCTGCAAAATGCCAAATATATACCAAAAACGAGTAGACGATTTTTTTGCGTATAGCGACAGCAGTAATTGCAAACGAGTCTATGATGCAATACTCGCGATCGAATAGTGTGTCTCACTTAGAAATGGAGAGAAAATTATGGTACTAAAGATGTTAAATGATGGCATCACAGCTGATTTCAATCACTCTACATTATACATCAAGCCACTAAGGATAGGCATTGTAACTTACAATTTTAGCCCAAACGTTGGCGCATGCATTCAAGCATATGCACTCAAGTATGTACTTGAACGCATGGGACATAAAGTCAACCATATTTTGAAAGATCCTACAATCAGAAATGACAGGCATCAACTCTTTGCCGACTTCTGTGATAAGCATCTTGACTTTGTGCCGCCATCCGATGATTTTGACTTGATTATTTGTGGGAGCGACCAGGTGTGGTCAAAAGTTAAAACCTTTGATGGTTATTATTTTGCCAACTTCGCAAAACAAAGTGTTATAGCATCTTATGCGGCATCTCTATCCCGCTCAGACCTCAACCAATTGGGTCTACGGCTATTTTTTGAAAAAAACCTTCGTGAGTTCTCTTTTATTTCTATACGAGAACCAAAATTCAAGGATACAATTGAAGAAATAACGAGAACAGAAGTTTCTGTCCACATTGACCCGTCTCTCTTGCTTGACGATATACATTATCTTCCGTTTGTAAAGCCGCGCCATATAGATGAAGATTATGCATGTATACACTATCATTCATTTGGTCATAAGGCACCCGCATTGCAAGTTTTGGCGAAGAAAATACAGGAGAATGAAGACTTCTCAATTGCGCACAATCTTATTGATGTTGACCTAGATAATATAGCCCTCGATTATGGCAAGCTGGGTGCAGAAGACGTTATATCTACAATTTACCATAGTAGTTTCGTTATCACAAACTCTTTTTATGGCTTAGCACTTTCGATAATATTCAAGAAGGATTTCCTTGTTGTTTTATTTGGAGGCTTGCAGGACGGGGTAAATGAACGCATATATAACTTATGTACACTCATGGGCTTAACAAATCGGATTGTAGACTTGACAACATCAGAAAAGTTGGTGTGTGACGATATTGACATTAATAAATACAAGAATTATACCACACCAATAAATTGGGTTGCCGTAGGCAGACGGCTGTATGAAGAGAGAAAACGGTCCTTTGATTACCTATACAAAGTGACAGAAGACACGAGACGTGCAAGACGAGATTACTTATCAAACGAAGATACGTTTTCGTGCTATGGTTGTGCTGCATGCCAGGCAAAATGTCCAACAAATGCGATAACAATGGTGCAAGACAGTGAGGGGTTCTACTACCCAAATGTAGATAACTCTAACTGCGTTGTATGTGGACAATGTCTTTACGTATGTCCGTTTAACACAAAAAAACCAATCTCTTCAAGCCCGGTAGATTGTTATCCGGAATCCAATGATGGCGTTTTTGCGGCCATGTCAGAAGCAATTATTGCATCTGGAGGAGCGGTAGCGGGTGTTATGTTTGATAGTAACTTCACGGCTGTTTATGATATTGTAGATACACTTGAAGAATGCGAAAAGGTGCGATATTCAAAATATGTTGAAGCTGCGGATAATGATATTTACAAAAAGACCAGAGCAGTCTTGAACACAGGCCGGAGTGTATTGTTTACAGGCACACCATGTAAAATTGCTGGCTTGATAAATTATCTGGGTTCGCCCTATAACAACTTGCTTTTGGCCGATATCACTTGTAGTGGCACATGCTCCCCGTTAGTACTAAGAAAACATCTCGAAGAAAAGTCTAGCGATAAAGGTTTGACACAATTCCAATTCCTCGCTCAAAATGCCGATGACGCAGAGCAATCCGTAGCATGTGAGTACATTTATGATGACGGAACAGAAGAGATTGTTCACAACGACAAAGACTTGTTCATGAAGTTTTACACAAATGGACTAACCTTAAAACGGTCATGCTATGCCTGCGAGTGGTGCAAAAACGACCGTCAAGACCCTATTGAAATTCCATTCCCAAGAGGAGTCCTTTTCGATTGGATAAATGATGGAGAAACCTTGACAAAAGTATTCAAAAAATCGATAAAAGGAATGTAGCCAAGCCATCACACACCAGGCAAAGGAGCGTATACCTATGAGACGAATGCCAACAGAGTTACGCTACTGTGCATCGTGCGATGTAACCTACCACTATACATGTCACAATTGTAGCCAACGCTCTGGTCCGTTCAGCTACACTTTGGAGAAACTTGCGATAAGCAGACTAAAATCTTCTCGCTTTGAACTTGAATTTGAACATGAATTGAAAAAGCTGGAGAAAACGGAAGCTAGTGCTATATCGCAATTGAACGAACTTATAGACAGTTTGCACACATTACTGGATAGCACAAACCCCATACAGGTCTCGCTAATCGAGGATGGTGGGCTACTGCAGCAATACAAAGACCTCTTCTCCCACGGCAAATCCTGTCCTTATTGCCAGGCTCGCCAAGCATGGTATCCCGTAGACGGCCTGCGTGAATGGAAGCAGCGTGGCGCAGTCAAAAGCCTAGAATCGACATGGGGCGAGCCCAAGGTAGAACTGCTTGGTATGCCGGACGCTTCTGAATATGTAGTTGAAGAAACAAAGCCGGAGGCATTTGCTGTACGATACATTAACAAACCCGGAGTAGCTTTGCAAGAACTTGCTTATTGGCATTTGCGCAGAGTGGAGCATGATAATATACTATTGACTCTTGACGTAATGCAACGTGACGAAGGCGAGTTTTCTGTAATAGAAGAAAAGTTTGAAGGCGTACCGTTGTCCACGTTGCTGGAAGATGGTATTAGTGAAAAGGACTTCCAAGATATCATCTTGCAACTATGTGATGCATTAGAATTATTGCATACGCATAAACCACGAATATCTCATAACGCCATTTCTACCGACAATGTGCTTATCGGCGAGGGCAACCTGCTAAAGCTTACAAACTTTACCGAGGCTGAGGTTGGCAAATCTGCTGCGTGGGATATCGCACTGGTGGGTGAGTTAATGTTGCGGATTGATGTAAACCGTATAGCAGGATATGGAGAAATTATTGAAAAATGTATAACCGGTGAGTATAAAAAAATAACTGACCTACGCAAAAACTTTTTGCCGTACGCAAATCAACACATGACAAAACTTGTTTTTGTAATTGGTGTTATCTTGATGGCACTTTTTATTTTCGCACGTCGAATTTTGTAGTATAATTGTGGCAATATACGCAAAGGAGTCACCCCATGCCAAACAAACCCACAGAAGAAGCCCTCATAGCACTATGCGGCCTGTCTTTCCCGCATATAACGGCAAAAACCGCTATCAACAATGGTGACTTGTTGGTTGGCGGCAAATTTGTGGTGGGGCGCAGTTTTAAGAATATAGAGTATGATACAAATAACATTGCTTGGGACGAGTTGCTGACACAGCTACACCCCGAGAATATAGTTGATGCGGACATGTTGTCGCCTATATATATTTTGGCACTTGCATATAGCTCGTCTGGAGAAGTAGAGTATCTGGATGTTGCATTAAGGCTGGTTAAAACATGGGGCAAGTATGAACAGGTTGCCACCGAGCGCAGCTTGAGCATTTGGACACCACGAGTGGCAGCGGCTAGAGTTGCCGCATTGGTTATGCTATCAATAATGCAGGAGCGCACAACGTCTGCACTTGGACCATGGCTGGTGGAACGCTTGCAAGAGCATTGCGTATGGCTTGCAGAAAAAGAAAATTACAGCAAAAATCGTAACGAATGCATTCTTATGGACTTTGCATTGATAATTGCTGGTGCATATCTAAATGAGGCAGAAGTTATGGCTTTTGGTAGTATGCGCCTGGGCTTGCAGCTTGCGTTTGTGTTTCCAAACAAAACGGCGTACCGCTACAACTCGAGTCGCCAACATATCGACATGTTATGGCGGCTGTTCTATCCTCTTTATTATTTCGAGAAATTCAATTTACCTGATACGGATATGATTAACAAATACAAGAGCGGTGCAGCAGAGTTTGCCACATATCTGATGACACCAACGGCAGATGTACCTGCAATTGGTGAAAGCCCGATGGGGTTTTTCCAGGCCACTACAGGTACATTGCGTGAGTGCAACAAGCTAGGGCATAAGACACTTTCTTATGCCTTGTCGCATGGTGCTGCAGGCGAAAAACCAGCCGATACACATAAAATCTACCAAGCAGATGGCTACGCTTTTCTCCGCAGCAGCTGGGAAAAAGAAAGCTTTGCAAATGCTACATGGATATGCTTTAAGGCAGGATACATGGCAACACAACACAAACACAAGGATGAACTTTCAATTATCTTTACTGCGCTTGGGCTAAATATATTTGTAGACCCAGGAATGGGCGACCCTGGCAGTGTCAGCCACAATTACTTGCGTAGTTCGTTTGCGCATAATGGAATTATTGTAGACAACAAGTCATACCCACTTGGTAGGCAAACATATATGACAGGGCTGTTTAAGACAAGTTACTTGGCCAAGGATGGCTCTAATTTTGCTATTGTTGGCGGGTACAACAATCTGTATCATGGCGTATGTATAGACCGCACAATAATATATGCAAACGAGTTTGAATTCTATATCATAGACGACATACAATCCGAAGAAGAGCACGTATATACACAAAACTTTCATCTTTCAAATGAGGTAAAGCTGCTCAGGCATACATCGCGTGGCACAACTGTTGCGCTGCCTGGCACTGGCCACAAAATGGTTATCCACCAGCTTGACGACACAAGTTTGACAACAACACATATAGCTGGTGGCGCAGATGATAATAAACGAAGCATTTCCAACATTTCGATACTAAGCACAAAAAATGGTGAAATCACAAACTCGACATCTATAAGATACACAAAAAAAGGCACGAATGCGCGCTTTATTACCAAAATCAACATAGTTAAAGAAGACGAAGTCGCAGAATACAGTGGCCCTATGGTTGGAAATAAACTTCCAATTTTTAACGATGAGATAGACATATCTCCGCGCAAACGCGCAAAGCCAATAAGCATTGGCGCAAGCCATGTAGATGGTATGCTAGAAATCAACTTTGCTGAATCGCAAAACAGCCTAGCCTTTGTCATATTTGACGCAGTTACAGGCCAGCAAGTTTTGGCAACCAAATACGCCAAAGCACCACCAATTGGACAACAATTGCCAGATGGAATGTATGTACTACGAGTTAAAATGCGCCTGCCATGCGGCGAAACTATCATGTGGCTTGCCGGGGAAATAAAGCTGTCTGACGACCAGTTTGAGTTTACGCAAACGCCCTCCGAACAAGCAATACCGTATATACGCAAGCAGGGCATAACATGTGATGAGGGTATCTATGCATACACCTTAAAAATTGATGGTTTAACCGGCAAGTATAGCGTTGCATGGAGTGTGAGTAAAAACGGCCAGCCTCATTTCTCGGCAAGGGGCGGCAACAAGCTGATTTTCCCGCATGGGGAGCCGGGCAAATATGCTTGCAAATATAGAGTTATCACAGCTTACTTTGGGGAAATTGATGCAGGGGAATTTGAAGTTACCGTACTGTAATCACTTTAATGCACTTGCCTGCGTCTTCATTTCTCTTGCTGCAGCAAGAGTGGCGTCTGTAATTTGTGCCCCGCCTATCAACCGGGCTAGTTCATTTGCCATAGCATCATTTTCCAGCGAGAAAACACGGGTGACAGTACGGTCTGCACTGCTTTCTGTAGATTGTGTTGTAGTTTTCTCAATTAAGAAATGCGTATCTGCCATAGCTGCAATCTGTGGCAGGTGCGTAATACATAATATTTGATGGCGGCGGCTTATACCCATTAACTTTTCTGCAACTTGCTGTGCTGTACGGCCGCTTACGCCTGTATCAACCTCGTCAAAAATAACGGTATCTACATGGTCTGCATCGGCCATTATGGTTTTTATGGCCAGCATAATACGTGACATTTCACCACCAGAAGCTATTCGCTTTAGCGGTTTTTCCGGCTCGCCCGGGTTTGGAGAAATCATAAACTCTACTGCATCATTGCCATCCGGCCCAAATGCCGTTTTGCGTGTGATTGCAACAAAAAATCGCGCATTTTTCATGCCTAGGTCTTTTAGCACATCGCTTATACTTGTAGAAATTGTTTCCGCTGTATTCACGCGTAAAATATTCATTTTATCGCATATATCGGTTATTTCTGTCACAATCACGCGGCGGGCTTGTTTGAGACGTGCAATTTCTGCATCGCTGTTTTCCAAATTATCTAAGTTTTGTTGCAGCTCCTGCTTCCTCTTGAGGACATATTCAACATCACCGCCGTACTTTTTGCGCGTTCGATATATCAAGTCTAATCGCGACTCAATTTTTTCAAGCTCGTTTGGGTCGACATCAAGTTCATCTACATAGTCGCGCAGTTCGGACACAATATCACTCAGAAGCTGTGCAGCCTCATTTATATTGGCAAAAAGCAGCTCCCGTGTTGGGTCAAGGCGCGATATCTCTGCACACAGTCCTACAGCGCGGGAAACCTGGTCTACCGCACAAAGTTGGATATTGTTGCCTCCATACAGTAGTGACAGCGAGGTGGTCGCGTTTTTACTTAATTTATCCAAGCCGCTAAGGCGGTTACGTTTTATTGTAAGCTGCTCTTCTTCGCCCTCTTTCAAGTTCGCCCGCTCAATTTCCTCCAGTTGGAAACGCCAAATTTCTATCTGCTCATGGTTATTTGTAGTTGTTAAACTCTTTAATGCACGGGCATTTTCTCGATAGCGTTTTAGTAACTCCTCGAGCGTAGTTTTATGTACGTCAAGTTCCTGCCCGCAAAATTGGTCTAGTAGGTGCAGCTGCTTGGTGGTATCAAGCAAACTCTGGTGTTCGTGCTGGCCATGTACATCCACAAGCAGTGCGGCGGCCTCTTTTAGTACACCCACAGTAACTGTGCGCCCATTTATGCGGCAAACAGACTTGCCGTTCTCTGCCTGCATTGTACGTGACAGCAGAACCTGTCCATCTTCGGCCTCTATGCCAAGTGTGTGCAGTCCATCGAGAGCAAATGTATCAACGCATTCTAAAACACCTTCTACATGGGCTTGGCTTGCCCCGGCGCGTATGAGGTCACGCGTGGCCTTACCACCAAGCAAAAAGTTGATGGAGTCTACAAGTATGGACTTGCCCGCACCAGTTTCCCCAGTAAGAATATTGAGGCCTGGCGCAAAATTTACTTCTACCTCGTCTATGAGTGCTACGTTTTCGATACGCAGGTGGGATAACATAGATGGCCTCCTCTGGCAATTTTATGGAATTATAGTGAAATGAAAACAGTCTAAGGCGAAGCCTTGAGATGTTTTCATTTCCATTGCTGTGTCATTTAACTGGACGGTTTTCCAGTTATATGACTATAAGATCCGGCCTTTATTGAAGCAAAATACTTTACTCACGGCATTAGTTTCTCTACAAGCCCTGCCGCGTACGCTTCTGACTTCGTAACGCAAATTACTACATCGTCGCCCGCAACAGAACCCAAAATTTCCGTAAAATTCATTTCATCTAGGGCAACGGCAACAGCCATTGCCATGCCGGACAAGGTACGTAGCACCAACATGTTGCCAGCATAGTCTACCGAAACAAACCCGTCACGGAAGATGCGGGAAAGCCTATGCGTGGGTTCTTCCTTTTTTTCGGGCGCGACGTATTTCTGTCCAAAATCCGTGGACTCTTTTGTGAGGCGAAGCTCGCGTATATCGCGGCTCACCGTAGCCTGTGCAGCGGAGAAACCCGCGTCCGACAGTGCATCCATTAATTCGCTTTGTGTAAAAATATTTGCGGTGCGCACAAGCTGTAAAATGGCCTGTTGGCGTTCGCTTTTCATTGGGGTCACCTCTATAAATAGCTACAGTATTTTCTTCTTACGCAATGTATCATAAAAATGTGTTTGTTCGGTTTTAACAATTGTGGCTTGGTAGTTTGCCCTGCGCACATCTACTCCCTGTCCTGCAGATATGTTTGCTACATTTTCACCATCGATAATTACCGGAGATGGCTGCAGTGGAACAATGCAAACAGCATCATCCGCACCAACAACAAGCGGGCGAGTGCCAAGGCTGTGGGGGCATATTGGCGTTACCACCATCATTTGCCCACCGGGTACAAGAAGCGGCCCACCTGCAGACAGGCTATATGCCGTTGAACCGGTTGGGGTTGCTACAATAATGCCATCCGAACGTATTGTATCCAACAAAAGCCCATTAATATACAGTTCAAATGTTTTTAGCCCACCTGCCGCGCCAACGCAAATATCGTTGAGAGCAACTGAACCGGCGTAGTCCAGCATCAGACGTTTTTCTGTCCGATACTCACCAGCAAGCACTTTCTCCAGCGCGGCAAGACCATCCTGCTTTTCGGCATCGGTCAAAAAACCCAGCGTACCAAGGTTAATGCCAAGGAGCGGGATGTCAAGCACAGCAGCTGTATGCGCACAGCGCAGCATAGTACCATCGCCACCAAGCACTATAAGCAGCTCTGCGTCCGCAAAACCATCATTTTTACAAACGGCAACGCCCCGCTCCGCTAGGAAATTGCGTACACTTGTAGTGTACTCAAAAGCGGGGTCTTTTGCCGGGTTTGTTACGATACCGACTTTCTGAATAGCCTTAGGTTGAAGCCTATCTAAATGCACGATTGTTTACCGTATAATTTGCTTCGGCCACCCATGCATCTTCAATTTCGCCAAACAGTTCCCACCTGCGATCGTCCACATGCTGTTCGAGGAAACTTTCCTCTAGCTCGCTATCTTCGATACCCGGGCGGTCAATTACATATACCAATATAAACCTTGGCTCACCCTCTTCATTTTCACCAAATTGCAAAATATCCGAACGCTCGCCACGCTGTAGCTGGTGAAGCTCTTCTGTTGCTTCAAACAAACCAAACCAGTTGATAAGATTGGGGATAGAGGCTGTCTCGATGCCCCTTTCTAAATCATAAAACTCGCATATGGTTTGTGCATATACATCAAACGCAATAAGTTCACCCAAATCCGGCGCAAGGTTGATAAGTTCCGCAACTTCGTTTATAGCAGCAAAGTCAGATGACACAATATACTGCGCCTGGGTGCGTGCGAGTTCATAGTCTTGGCGGTTGACTTCGACATACTCGGACATTGCGCCAACGATATCTAGCATGTTTGGGGTGTAGGTTGGTACATAATGGTCACGCAAATGGCTGCGCAAGGTAACAGATACGTTTAAGAAATTTGTAAACATCTCGTCCGAAATAAAGTCCGGCAACTGCCCCCACATACGCTGCGTAAAGGTTTGCATCATATTGTTGTTGTGTTCTTCTTCAGACACCTCGATACCCAAGCTGGCGGCGCGGTGTTCGATAGTGAGGCTGTGTACCATAAAATCGACAATAGGGTCACGATGTTCCGGGTCTGCCGGATTTGCTTCAAGAAGCATGGCGTAATTTACCATTTCATCCCTTGTAATACGCGTGCCTTCAAATGTCATGGCAAAACCACTTTGGCGCACATCCCATGCTATCCATGCCAGTGCCGCCACAATAATCCCTACAACAGCAAATGTAATGACTACACCAACGCGGTGTTTGTTCCTTTTTTTACGTTCGATTTCCAAGTTGTGTTTTTTTCTGTTCTGCATTTTCAATTTCTCCTTTTATAGGTCGTTATGGTTTGAAACAAGCTGAGGATGAGCAAAAACATGCGGCTTTAGGCGCGGTCTTTGCGACAGACGAAGCTATGGTTCAACGTAGCGAGTATTTTTTCGGCTATAGCGTTTGCGTCCAGCCTGTAACGTTCAAATATTTCTTCCCTTGTACCCGATTGTATAAACTCGTCGGGGAAGGCAAAGATGTTGGTCACATTTGCACCAGCGTTTTCTAGCCGTGTACCGTAACCGCCTAGCTTTGCTGCATCTTCCATAGTGAAAACATGTTGATACTTGGCAAGGTTTTTTACAAGGCTCATGTCAAGAGGCTTCACAAAACGTGCGTTGTATAAACTAGGGGAAAACCCTGCGGTACGCAAATTTTCTACAGTAGCAAGTGCTGTTTGCAACATTGCACCTACCGATACTATCGCGACTTCCTTTTCCGGCGAGTCAATAATTGCTTGCGACCTGCCATACACCACGGTATCGGTACAAACATGTGTGCCTGCTGGTGCGTTTGGATACCGCACGACCACAGGGCCATCGTGTTTTATGGCAAACTCCAGCATTTGTTTAAGCTCGTCCCCATTTGCTGGGGCAAGTACTGTCATGTTTGGCACATGAGACAGGTATGCAAAGTCATAAATGCCTTGATGTGTTGCGCCATCTGCGCACACTGCACCAGCCCTGTCCAACACGATGGTGACTGGCAGGTTTTGTGTCGCAACATCATGCAACATATTATCGTATGCACGCTGCATAAAACTGGCATACACACATACAACGGGGCGCATCCCGCCTTTTGCAAGCCCTGCGGCAAAGGTTACTGCATGTCCTTCTGCAATACCCACATCGAAAAACCGCCTAGGGAAATGTTTGCGAAACTTGGCAAGCCCCGTACCATCTGGCATTGCGGCAGTAACCGCAACTACGCGCTCGTCATCATATGCAAGTTGGCACAAGGTCTCTGAAAAAACATCTGTGAATTTTTGCACAGGATTTTTGGTGCGGCACGTGGTCTTATACAATGATAAGCTGCAGGTGAATCTTGTGCCGGCTTGTAGCCCTTACCCTTTTTTGTGAGTACATGCACCAGCACAGGGCCGTTGATATTTTTTGTCTGGCATAGGACTTTTGCAAGCTCTTGGGTATCATGCCCGTCAACAGGTCCAAAATAGCGAAAACCAAGCTCCTCGAACAATACACCATGCAGCAATGCGTACTTCGCGATATCTTTTGCGCGCTCAATGCCTTTTGCAAGGGTTTTGCCCATCACTGGCAGCTTCTCAAGCACATGCCGCACATCGCGCTTTGCGCCTAGGTAGCCGCTGGTTGTGCGCAATTGGTTCAAATGACGTGATACCGCGCCAACATTTTGGCTTATCGACATTTGATTGTCGTTGAGTACCACTAGCAGGTCTGTACTTGACCTACCAGCGTTGTTTAGACCCTCAAACGCCAACCCGCCAGTAATGGACCCGTCGCCGACAACGGCAACGATCTTGCGGCTCTCACCCTTCAAATCTCGTGCAGCGGCAAGCCCTAGTGCCACAGAAATGGCCGTGGAGCTATGCCCAGTGTCAAATGCGTCATGCACACTTTCCATCGTTTTGGGGAAACCACTAAGCCCGTCAAGTTGCCGCAACGAAGCAAACCGCTCTGCGCGGCCAGTCAAAATTTTATGTACGTAGCATTGGTGACCAACATCCCAAACAATGCTATCACTTGGTGTGTCAAAAACCATATGCAACGCCAACGAAAGCTCCACCACACCCAAGTTGGACGCAAGATGGCCGCCGGTTTTACTTATGTTTTTGACCAAAAATTTGCGTATATCTGTCGCAAGAGCAGCAAGCTGTGCCGTACTTAGGCGACGAAGGTTTTTTTTTGCAGGTAGCTTCATTTGTTTCTCATTCCTTTGCATTTGTCATGTGGGGGGGAATATTACAAACGATACGAGAGCTACAATTAGCCCAAGCACTGCCCCAGCAATCACTTCCACCGGGCGGTGGCCCAGCAGTTCCTTTAGTTTCTTGTCTAGCCTTATACCTTGGTCTTCCAGCTTGGAAAACAGGAAGTTGATAGCCTCTGCCTGTTGGCCTGCCGCACGGCGTATACCTTGCGCGTCATGCATTACCACCAGTGCTAGTACAGCACTTACGGCAAACAGCGTAGTATCAAAACCCTCGTATATGCCAATGGACACCGCAAGGCTCATGGCAAGCGCAGAGTGCGAGCTTGGCATACCACCCGTGCTAAACAATAGTGCCTTTTGCCAGGACTTTGTTCGCCAATAATCGAATAGTGTTTTGAGGACTTGTGCCAATGCCAGTGCCGCAAGTGCAGTAAGCATGTGGCGGTTTGTCAAGAAAGTAGAGAATCCGTTTTGCATTATACTACACCTTTTCTTTGACACCAGCCATCCCATAAGATCCCATTCGCGGTATGTCTGTTTTCAATTCTATCTACAACAGTAAATGCTCTTTTGTTAATCGGACTATACCACATCTCGTGTGAACTTTTACCGCGGCAGAGAAAATGACATCCATTGTCAGACAATATATCTAATACCAGTTTTGTATAAGCCATATCCTAACAAATCACTCCACAAAGACACTAATATCATAATTGCTATCGGCATCCCTCTGCAACACAAGAACTTCCTCTTCGTACGACGTTAGCATTTTACCGCATTTTGACACCAGCTCAAGCCCTTCTTTATACAGTGTAATGGCTGCTTCTAGCTTGGTATCGCTGTCTTCTATCTGCTCGATAATGTCAGAAAGGCGTGTTATATCCGATTCGAACGTTGTTTTCTTTTTCGGCATATGCATTTTCCTTTAGCTATTACTTTACTACTACGCTAACAGCTCCATCAGCCCAAAACAGCTCAAGCTCCTGCCCTGCCGCAAGCCCTGTCGCCTGTGTCACAGGTTCGCCCTGAGAGTGTACCAGTGCGTAACCACGCCTAAAAGCTGCATATGGCGAAACCTTGTCGAGCATTGCCTCGTGATGTGAGAGGGTTTGCCATGCCCGAGAAATACGCGTCTGAGACCGTTCATTTATTAGAGTGTTCATGTCCTTGAGGCTTTGTGTATGACTGCGTAAGCAGTCTGCCATACACTCATCCAGTGTTGCTCGTATATCTGCAACATGCTGTGACACCTGCCTATGGTCATACACCGCAGCAACCGCAGCGGCAGTTGGTGTGGCTGCACGAGCATCCGCAACAAAGTCCGCAATGGTAAAGTCTGTTTCATGCCCCACAGCGGATATTATCGGAATCTTGGAGGCAGCTATAGCTCGTGCCAAGATTTCTTCATTAAACGCCCATAAATCTTCGATAGAGCCGCCGCCGCGCCCAAGTATAATAACATCGGCACCATAATTATTTGTGTCACGTATGGCCTGTGCCAGGTCGGTTGCTGCACCTTCGCCCTGTACCTTTGCCGGCACAACAATAACCCGTGCAACCAAATTTCGCGTTCGTATTGTGCGGACTATATCATGCACAGCCGCCCCTGTTGGGCTGGTTATAACCGCAATTGTTTTAGCATATTGCGGGATAGGACGCTTGCGATGCTCGTCAAACAGGCCTTCATTTTGCAACCTTTCGCTAAGCTGGCGGAATGCAAGCTGCAACCCGCCAACGCCTGAGGGTTCAAAGATTTCGACATATATCTGATACTGACCGGTTTTTTCATATAATGAGAGTTGCCCAAAGGCGATGACTTTCATACCGTTTTGTGGGCTAAAGTTTAGGTTTTCCGTATGCGACTTAAACATTACCCCACTAATTGCTGCATTTGCATCCTTGAGCGTAAAATACATATGCCCGGACGAGTGCAGGTTAAAATTGGACAGCTCCCCCTCGATAAATACACCTGCAAGGAGTGCGTCTGCCTCGAGCATCCGCTTTACATATCGGTTGACTTGCGAAACCGTAAATACCTGCCTAGCCATTTAGTATTTTCCTATTAATGACAGTAAACTATACATTTTTTATACTCCTCGATACATTGCCAAGCACACCATTTACAAAGGCAGACGACTCATCTGTGCCGTATGCCTTTGCAAGCTCAACTGCCTCATTTACAGCAGTGCCTGCAGATACATCCGGCTCACACAGCATCTCATATATCGCAAGCCGCATAACGGCCAGGTCAACTCTGCAAATGCGACCAATATCCCAATCGCGCAGGAAATTTTCTATTACTCCGTCAATTTGCTCTTGCCGCTCGAACACACCCCACACCACACGGTCGATATACTCCGCGTTTTTACCACGTGGGCGTTCCGGTTTATCCATATCGTCATAATACCACTTTTTGGCCTCGGCCAAATCCTCAACTGAGTTCAAATGAAACGGCAGTTGAAATACCAGCGCAAATGCGTGGCGGCGTGCGTCTCTGCGGGTCATTATGCCTTGCGTCCCGACACTGCACTCACGCGTACATTTACCTCAAGCACATTTAGGCCTGTCATGGTTTCGACTGCGGTTTTGACTCTATCCTGCACTTCCTTGCAAACCTCGTGCAACTTCATGCCCATTTGCACAGTAATTGCAAGTGCCAGTCTTACGTTTTGTCCATTTACCAGCACGCGCACACCCTTTGGGGTATGTTTGCGTATGGCCTTGCCACCAGCAGCAAAATAGCCGCCCATTCCGGCTACGCCTTCTGCCTCTACTGCAGCCTTGCCAGCGATAACAGCAAGAATCTCATCAGAGATATGAACCTTGCCGCCGGATTCTGTTTTGATTTCTGTCATATTTGGATGTCCTTTCCTGTTTTCTGTCATGACCAAATTATAACAAAGACTGGAGAATTTGCAAGAGAATTACACAAACGACATTAAAAAACGTGAGTCTCGCTATGGCTCAAAACGTGCGCTTGCGCCGCATTTTGCCACGCAAAACGCATTGCGCTTTACGCATACATAGCCATTCTCGACTCACATTTTTGAAATATTTTTTGCTATTATACCCCACCAACACAGCCGTCGCAGTGCGGCCCGCTTCTTGCCCTGCACTGCGCTGCCGGATGCCGTCCGGGTATCGCAAATTGCTCGCGCAGGTCGTAAAGTCTTGCAACTTCTTTCTTGCTCATGAGCTTAGGCCCACCAAGCTGCTTTGCACGGTACAGCAGTTCTGCGTAAAACTCCAACGACTCCATTTTGTGATAGGCCGATATCAAATCCACACCCCAGGCAAGCGCACCATGCGACTCAAGCAGCACTGCGTCATGGTGTTCGAGATACTTCTCTACATTGTCTGGTATTTCCATTGTAGAAGGCAACCCATACTCAGCAATTGGTACACAGCCAAGATATATCACAGCCTCTGGCATGATAGGCTCAACAAGTGGGATACCTGCAATGGCAAAACTCGTTGCATATGCAGGGTGTGCATGTACCACGGCTTTTACATCGGCACGTTTTTCATAAATACGCATGTGCATCTTTATCTCCGAAGACGGACGGTAGCTGCCGTTTGCGTCAATTACATTGCCATGCTTGTCCACTTTACAGATAAAATCCGGTGTCATAAAGCCCTTGGAAATACCTGTTGGGGTGCAGAGCCATTCCGTTTCGCTAATTTTGACGGAAATATTGCCGTCGTTTGCGGCCGCCATGTTACGGTCGTAGATGCGCTTGCCAATGTCGCAGATTTGCTGCTTGATTTGTAACTCGGTCATAAGTATTGCTCCTCTCGATTTGAGTAGGGGTGCATCCCCTACAATCCGCTGCTCTGCGTGGAATAAATATCCACAACGCTTCCTAGCTATAAGCGGTTCGCCTTGGCGAATTGACACAATGCGCCACTTTTGCTACGGCAAAAGCACAGAGGCTGCGCGGGTGCGTGCTGTACACGCAATTTATTATACGCTGGGGTTTAGCCCACGTTTTAACGTAAAAAAATTACTTCAAGTAACCTGTAAATAAAATTGGCGGCAACGCCTGCACACACACCTGCAATGGTGTGGAACAAAATTGATCTCCCTGCAAGCTTTGGATAACCCAAGTTCTCCATCATTGCAAGGTGCGTACTCATAAAACCACTCCAGCACATTATCATACCTACGATAACGGCTACATCACGCCGCCCAATTACTCCATCTGATACCAACACAGGTATTAGCCCCATGGAAGCTCCTGCAGACCCAAGTGCGGTCATTGGTACGGCAATGGCCGCAGTATCGGAGAAACCAAACAGTGGGCGTATGATGAAACCAAGCCGCTCGCCTAGTGCGGGGATAAAACCCACACCTTCAAATGCCGCTCCTGTGTAGCCATAGTTACCCGCGCTATTGGTTAGTATCAATATCACGGTGCATATAATGAGTACCCCAGGCGCGATTGATAACCCCATCTTTACCCCACGGTGGCCACCGCTAAGGAGTGCATCCAACAAACGGTGCAGTGGAGTCCCTTCCCGCGTGATACGATAATTAATAATATCAAAACTTGTACCACCGCTTTGCTCTGCATCTTCGTCTTTGCCAAAAACCTTTGCAGTGTACCTAAGCATAAGCCGTACACTAACTACAGAACCAACTAATGCGCCAATTTTGCCAACAGCAAGTGGCAGAAAAAAATTATGCCCATCTGGCCCGATAATCCCTACTATAAATGCTGTAAGTATAAGCCCCATGCCAAACGATGTACCAAGGTTGGTAAGCACTGGTATCTGATATTTTTTGAAATATGCGCGGTAGCCCTCGTTGTCTGTGAGTGTCAAAATGGCCGGGTTGTCGGAAAGATATGTTGTAAAAACGCCAACAACACTTGCGCCCGGCATACCGTACACCACACGTACAGTGCCAGACAACAGCTTGTTAGCAATAGAAACCACGCCAAACTCCATAAGTATTTCGGATATCGCGCCGGCAATAATTGCCACCGCCATGATATAGAATACTGTGTCCATAAGCAAGGCATACGCCGTATTTATGATTGTATTTAGCATATTTGTGCCGCCCATGACGCCGCCCAAAATGCCAAAAAGCGCGGAAAAGCATAGGATAAACAAAAGCCCTTCCAGAGAAACTGCCTTTTTGACTATTGTTATCACCCGCCTATTCATGTATAGCAATTTTACTATAATACAAGTTGCCAAATTCCTCAATGGAGAAAATATGGAATAAAAAAAGAGCATCATTACGAGGAGCTTGTTCCTCGTAATGACGGACATGTGATCCCTAGCTTATTGTAAGCGGTGCATTAGATGTCTCTGCTGCGAGCTTTAGCCTCTTTGTTGCCGCATCAAACGATATGCTGCGCGCTTCCACAAGCGATGCCTCGTTTATCAAAAACTGCAAGCCTGTAAGCCCAAGCCGTATTTCTCCCATTGCCGCATGTGCTTTTATATGATAGCCAAGGCTTGGGTGTGTCGGCAAGTTCATAGACAGCTTGGCATTGCCCGTCTCAACACTCCATATATAATCCGCATGGCGGTTAAAACCAGACATTATAACAGAAACGGTGTTGTTATAGTTAGTAAGCTTCAAATTTGCGATATCAAGCTCCGTACATTCGAGTGGTCCATTCATATTTTCAATTTCGCCGATGTCTGCAATAATACTGGCAACGGCAAGCCGTCCATTACCGTTTTCCGCTTTTACAGATTTTGCGGAAATGGATGAAAGGCTCATACTGCCATTGGCATTTATTACACTAACTGCCTCTGCCGCAAGAGAAGAGCAGTCGATAAAGCAATTTGTCCCGTCAACCTTTATATATGCAAATGCACGCTCCGGCACATATGCATCAATGCTGACCTGTGCAAAATCATCCTCTTCATAGTTGAGGAAATATTTGCCACCAAGCTTTACTAGCTCAATTGGCGCGCCACCGCGTTTTGTTCGGTAGGAAAGCCTTGCGGTAATTTTGTCACCATTGTAGCCCTTGATACGCACCTCGCCGTTTAGCCCAGATAGGCTAAGCTCATTGTAGCCGCCAGCTTCAACAAGCTTTTCGATGTTTACCACCGTAACACCACCTGCGGAGGTTGGAGTAGAGCGTGGCGGCTCTGCTCGGCGAGTTTGTCCGCCGCTGTCAGACACCGGCGCAGCTACATGTCCCGCCCCATGGGAAGAAAAGGCGTCCGATACTCTATCTGTCATGCCTGCAATTGCGCCAACTGCAGATTCTGCAAATTTTTGTACCTTGGGTGCCATATCACGTGCAAAACTCTCGAACTTGCGGCCTAAGTCTTCCATTGTAGATGGCGCAGGACTACCGGCTCTTGGGCCATTATTGCCATGGCCTTCGTATCTTGCCGCTGGTGCAGGAGGTGGAGGCGGTGCAAGCGGAGGCGGTGGCGGAGATGGCGCGGCAGGTGCAGATCCTGTGTCAACAGTTTGCAACAACCTTGCGGCTTCATCAGCTGTAATTTGCCTGTTTTCGAGCATTTTAAGTATTGTAAGTTTTTCGTTTTGCATAGTCGTATCTCCTCTGCGTTTATTATTATCTACGTATCGCCCCATACTTTTTCTTCACTCTTATGTCTTCGCCAAAAAATTTTACTATTTGATAGTTGCCAAAAAAGCGTGAAACAATCCGTTCAGAATACTGCATCTCTAGCGAATCTGGCATTAAGTTTGTAGAAATAACAGTGTGCTTGCGCGTGAGTAGCCGCTGGTTGACAATATCAAATAGCGATGCGGAGGTTACAACCGTAGATATCTCTGCCCCCAGGTCATCTAAAATAAGCAAATCCACATCATCTATAGCGGCAAGCATTTCATCCGGCTCTGCCATGGCATCACGGTTAAAGCGATAATCTTCCAAAATTTTGCACAACCTTGGTGCAGTCAGGTACAAAACAGTACGCCCCGCATCAAGCAAATCTTTGGCAATACAGTGGCACACGAATGTCTTACCTAGGCCAGGTTCTCCACACAGTAACAAATTGTCAAACTGCGTATCAAAATTGGTCACGAATTTTAATGCCATATCGTGTATGTGCTGCATGTTTGCATATGGCGAAAGCCCTTCGGCAGGAATAATTTCTTGACTAAACAGACGCAGGTCGTAGGTATCAAAATTTTCCTCGCCAAGTGCGGCTTTCATATTAGATAATGAATAATACTCGTCAACCAGCCGCTGTTTGAGACAAACGCAACGGGTTGCTGGGCGACCAATGGCATGGAAAACATGCCCCATGTCCATGCAAATATCACAACGGTATACCGCTTTTAGATAATTTTCACCAAATGTGCTAGTAAGCAAGGATTCCCGACTATCAGTAAGCTTCTGTATTTTTTCGCGTGCCTCGCACATGGCAATATCATCCCCAGCAAGGGCAAACCGCGAAAGGCTCGCACCAAGACGTGATATCTCTTTATCAATTTCAGCAATTTCCGGCACACGCAGGTATGCTTGGGTTTTACGCTCTTCCCGCATAATATCAGCACTATCTCGTGCATGTTCGTACTCGAGCATTACCTTACGGAACGCCGCCTTATATGTCATGCGATACACTCCCTAGTGTAGACTTATTGCAAAGCCTCAAACGCTAGCAAAACTACTTTTGTATTACGAATCAATTTTGCGTGTACGAACTCGGCCTCACATTGAATCTGTTTTTAGCCTTTTCTCTTGGTACGCACGCTCCATTTGCTCCCAGTTTGAATAGTCATTCTCACGCTGTACAAAATTTACAAAACGGTTAATCTTTGGCTTTCTTTCTGTTTTGGCAGTTGGGGCGATGTCAGCCGTTTCCTTGGACTTGGCAAACTCTGCATCAGCTATTTTTACCCCAACAATGTCAAAAATGCCTTTTTTGTGCCACTCCGCCAAAATCTTATCCACATAGCTAAACTTTGGTTTATCTATTTGCATAACACAACGGTCACAGGACTCCATTATAAGGTCAAGCGGCATCTTCCAGTCGTCCAGCCATTTGTCTATATATTTGCGGTGGCTGGGTGTAGGGTAGCCAGATGTCTGGCCCATGTAGTGCAATATCGTACGATAATTTTTATCAAAATTAAGGACATAGTTCTTTGCTGTTTCTACATCAGATACATTATTGTCTGCCCAGTCCATTGCGCACTTTTCGAGATAACGCAGGTTGCGGTGGTCGTTTTCGGCACAGTATGAAAGCAGGAACTCGATAACATCCATAGGCAGCCGTAACCAGTCATGGAAGCTGAAGATTGCGTTCATATCGTTATACGATAGCATCTTGCCAAGTGCTTGTTCGGCACAGTTAAATAGTTTGGCTACTTCACCGCTTTTTTGGCGGAAGAGAGCAAGCTCCTCTGGGCTGTATTGTGGGCGCGTAGCAACGAGCGGCACAATTTCCGCCGGTTCGTGCTTATGCGGTATATTTACTTGCAGGAAGGTGACAGAGATATCTTTCTCTAAGTTATCCAGCTTTACAATGCCTGCTTTTTCCCAATGCTTCCATGCATTTAGCACATCGCCCTCTGTAATATTAAAATGTGCGGCCATGTCGGCCGTGGTCAAGTTATCGCCACTCTGTAATTTATTAATGCTGTATATGTAGATGAGTGCGTATACAGGCGGACAGCTTGTCATATAATGGTCTATGAAGATGCATGGAATATCCACAGTGGTGCGGTGGTACGTTAATTTCATTTTCATTGGTGATGCTCCTCATCTGAGACTTATCTGGAAGTAAATTCATTCTACCCTATTTCCCTCTTTTTTGGTACAATTACTTTTGCACATCTCCCACAATGGCTGTGCATAACCCTGTGGATAACTACCTGTTTTCCACACTTGCGAAAAATGAGATATTACGCGGTTTGCACGGTTCTACATAAAATGTCAAGCAAATGTTATGCACATATTTCGCACGAAAGCAATTTCGATTAACAATTAAAGCCTACAAACACTGGATTAGTTATCCACAACCCAGTGTTTGCAGGCTTTAATGGCCATGCACGCTTCGACACATTTATTCACAGTTTCGTAATAGTTATTCCACACACGCCCTGTGGATACTGTGGAAAACTAGATTTCAAGCACCTGCTCCCCAACGATATAAACGTCCCCGGCACCGACAGTTATCAACATATCTTCTGGCAAAAGTCTGGTACGATAAAATTTTGCCGCATCACTGAAGGCATCAAAGTGGAAAACATTGCATTTGTAGCGCAACATTTCCTGCTGCAAATGTAGCGAAGAAATACTTGCGTCAAATGGCTCGCGCGCAGGGAAGATGGGCAAAAGCGCGACATGGTCTGCCTTGGCAAAACAAGCTGCAAACTCCGCAAGCAAATTTTTTGTGCGGGTGTATGTGTGTGGCTGGAAAATTGCGTACAGTTTGCCTTTGGTTGCATTGCGTGCGGCGGCAAGGCATTCTATAATCTCTGTAGGGTGGTGAGCATAGTCGTCTATAATTACTGCGCCGTTGTACTCGCCCTTGCGCTCGAACCTCCGCTTTACACCACTTAGTCCACCAAGAGACATTGCAGCAACTTCCGGAGCAATGCCAAGTTCAATTGCAGCAGCAAAAACAGCGAGAGCATTTTGCAAGTTAAACCGCCCTGGCAATGCAACAAACACATTTGCCAACTTGTTTTTGCCATGGAAAAACTCTGCACTTGCACAACCATGCTCGTCATACGAGATATTTTGAGCATGGTATTGTGCATTTTCACCAAAAGTGACCACTCGACAAGGTAAATTTTGAGTTACTATGTCAAAGCCCGGCGTACCAGCCTGTATCACAAGCACTCCGCCCTTTGGAATATTTTCCGCAAAACGGCGATATGCTCTTTTAACACCGTCAAAATTTCCATGAAAATCCAAATGATCCTCGTCAATGTTAAGGATTATACCAACCTGCGGATACCAGTGGTGGAAGCTATTATTGTACTCACATGCCTCCAACACAAAGTAGGGCGAATTGCCAATGCGGTAGTTAGTGTTATCACGTGCCATAAACCCGCCAATGGATATTGTGGGGTCTAGCCCTGCGTCTTCACAAACTTCGGCCATCATGGATGTAGCAGTTGTTTTACCATGTGTGCCTGCTACGCAAACTACATTGTCATATGCTTGCAGGATTTTGCCAAGCAATGCGGCACGCTCCAGCATGTGTTTGCCCATGGCAATTGCAGCTTGGTACTCTGGGTTGTCGACACGTATAGCCGCGGTAAAGACAACTAAATCTGTGTCGTTTGGGATATTTTGTGCCGCGTTTGGTATTGCAACAGGTATACCAATGCCTTGCAAATGGTCGGATATGTCGGATACTTTTGCATCCGAACCTGTAACACAATATCCGTCAAGCATGAGCAACTCCGCAAGCCCGCTCATGCTAATACCGCATATACCGATGAAGTGGATTTTCTGTACATTACCCAGGTTGATTTTTTTCATGGATGACACCTTTCTTGTCGAAATTCGCTCTTGACTACAAGGCAAGATGATGAAATAATTATGCAACAAGGCATTCTATTCTGTCAAATCATACAATGATACCATAATCCCAATCGAGGTGATGAAATTGCGCAAAAAGGACATGATGGCCATGCTGCTTGCAGGCGGCCAAGGTAGCCGCCTTGGCGTGCTTACATCTAACAAAGCAAAACCCGCTGTTTCATTTGGAGGCAAGTATCGCATAATCGACTTTCCTCTGTCAAATTGCATTAACTCTGGTGTAGACACCGTAGGGGTCTTGACGCAATATATGCCACTTGAGCTAAACCAGCACATAGGCATTGGCACTCCCTGGGATTTAGACCGCCGTGCTGGGGGCGTTACTATGCTTGCCCCATACATGAAAAGTGAACACGGCGAGTGGTACATGGGTACAGCAGACGCAATTTATCAAAATATAGACTACATCGAGCAATACAACCCAGAGCATGTACTTATACTCTCTGGCGATCATATCTACAAAATGGATTATTCCCAAATGCTGGATTTTCATAAGGACAACAAATGCGATGTATCCATTGCCGCGCTAACCGTGCCATGGGAAGAGGCTAGCCGCTTTGGCCTCATGAACGTGCATGTAGACAACCGTATCTATGAGTTTGAAGAAAAACCCAAAGAACCAAAAAGTAACCTTGCCAATATGGGCATATATATCTTCAGCTGGGATATACTACGCGACGCGCTGGAACGCGCAAATAAAATTTATCCAGACTCGGACTTTGGGATGCATGTATTGCCCATGCTGCTTAGCGAGGGTAAGCGCATGTTTGCGTATCCGTTTAGTGGATACTGGAAGGATGTTGGAACGGTAGACTCTTACTGGGCCGCCAATATGGACTTGATAAAAACTCTCCCAGACTTTAATTTGTACGAAAATTTTCAAAAAATATATACCGATGCAGACCACCAACCGCCCATGTACGCGGGCAAATATAGCGAGATACAGGGTAGCATTGTATCCGAAGGCTGCGAGATATTGGGCAAGGTGTATGGCTCGGTAATTGGCACAAATGTAATAATAGAGGAAGGTGCGGTGGTTAAAGATTCTATCATACTTGGCGACTGCTACATTGGCGGAAATGTAACCATCGACCACTGCATCATAGACACAGGCTGCACCATTGGCGAGAATGTCGAAATTGGCATTGGCGAGAATGTGCCAAACATAGATAAGCCCCAAATTTATGCTACAGGTATCACCGTTGTTGGAGAAAACAGCGTAATCCCCGACAATGTTAAAATTGGCAGAAATTGTGTAATTAACGGTAAAACCGCACCGTTTGAATATAGCGACGGAGTCCTAGAAAGTGGCCACAGTATAATTAGAGAAAACAGCATAAGTGAGGTGGCGGAATGAACGCAGTAGGCATTATTTTGGCAGGCGGCAAGAACGAACGCCTTGGTGCGCTTACAAAAAATCGCGCATCTTCCGCATTGCCCGTGGGTAGTTGCTACCGGGCAATTGACTTCCCGCTTAGCAACATGACAAACTCTGGCATCAGCAAAGTTGCGGTTATGACACAGTACAACTCACGTAGCCTGTACGACCACCTTTCATCCAGCAAGTGGTGGGACCTTGGACGCAAGCAAGGCGGGCTTTATGTGCTTTCGCCATTTTTGTCAAACGACAGCGCAGTACATTTTCGTGGCACTGCAGATTCGATTTATCAAAACCTCACCTATCTGCGCCGCAGCAAGGAAAAATATGTAGTAATTTCAAGCGGCGATTGCGTGTATAAAATGGACTACAACAGTATGCTGGATTTTCACAGGAAAGAAAATGCGGACATTACGATCGCGTACCGCAACGTTCCGGAACACGAGAGTATAAAGCAATATGGTGTAATGGAGCTTGATACCGATGGTAGGCTCATGGATATGGAAGAAAAACCACTAGATCCGCTTTCTAACCTGGCATCTATAGGTGTGTACATTATCGGGCGTGAACTGCTTATTAAGCTAGTAGAGGATACTGTAAACGAGGGCAAGTACGAGCTTGTGCGCGATGTTATTATCCGCTATCGCAAGCGGTTGCGCATTTTTGGCTACGAGTTTAATAGTTTTTGGCGCAGCTTGGGTAGTGTGCATTCGTACTTTAATTGCAATATGGACTTTTTGCGCAAGGGCGTGCGTGACAGCTTTATACTAAACGCGCCGCATATCCACACCAAGCCAAAGGATGAACCGCCGGCAAAATTTAACTCCGTTGCCAAAATTACAAACTGCCTAATTGGTAGCGGCTCAATTTTGGATGGAGATGCCTATAGGAGCATTATATTCCGCAATGTATGTATTGGCGAACACTCTGGCGTAAAAAATTCCATCCTTATGGAGGGGACAAAGGTTGGACGCGAATGTATTGTGGAATATGCCATATTGGACAAGGAAGTTGTGCTTTTGGACGGTGCGCGGGCGATAGGTACGCCGGAAGCTCCACTGGTTGTGGAGAAGGGACGGGTTATAGAGTAGGCATTCTGGGGTATGTTCCCACTACGGTAGCGCACATCTGGACTCTGCCATAGTGGGGACAACTATAAAGCCCTCAATCAACCCCGGTGAGTTCATCACAACGATTTTGGCTATGTCTATGCATCTATATTTTGACTGCATCAATAACTAAAACAGATGGATAACGCCTTCGTATTACTCTTTCATTTTCATCAAAATCATCGCCACCAAGGGTATAGGAATGGGGGAATAACTCTTCCATGCGTTTTACAAGCAGGTTGCTAGCCGCTAATCCATTTACATAATCGCTCATTTTCATTCTGTAGGTAGTAAAAATGTAATCATCTTCCTCATTCCATTTCCATTGGATAGGCCCTACATAACTGTAGTTTGGGTTGGCGTTCTCATGCGGCCACAGCTCTGTTGCACCTACACACATAAGAAAGGGGTGCGGCACGCTATAAATAAATCGCCCGCCTTGTTTTAGAACTCTGCTTACTTCCGAGCAGACTTTGTTGTAATTATCAGAATAATTTATTGCCGACATAGAAATAACCAAATCAAATGAACTTGGCACAGCGAATGATAAATCAGCCATATCCGAACAAACAGTAGCAATATTGACCCCCGCCTTTTTAGCGACCTTTTCGCCAATTTTTAGTTGCTCGATGGATATGTCGGAGCAGGTGACCCTTGCCCCCTTTCTGGCTAATGCAATTCCGCAGTTACAACTGCCAGAGCCAATTTCAAGGGCAGTCAATCCTTTTACATCTCCGATAATATTAATGTCCTTCTCAGTAGGATAATCGTAACTATCAAAATCGATATCGTCCAGCGACAAATAATCTTCAGTATAAAACCTCTCAGCGTGCAAATTCCAAGAATCTTTGTTAGTGTTAGTCACTTTCATCACTCTCCTGATATGACTTTCTATGCTATTATATAGTGAATCCACTTAAAAACACAAACACGAAGTGTTGACGTGTTTTAAGTGGAATAAACGCACCGCACCGACGCAGCGAAGCGAAGGAGGTGTGACAGACAGCACATGCTGGCTGTGTTATATAACTGGACGGTTTTCCAGACTATATAGATGAATGGGTGCAAAAGGGTGCATTCCGCACCCTTAAACCGATTCGCATTTGCTATCGTGCTATTGTATCGTAGTTGTAGTGAATATGCCACAAAATGATACGGAAAATTCAACTATACACATATTTTATCTTGCGTTACCGGGGTTGGTACTGTACCGTGTAATTGTATTACCGCTTGAAAGGAGCAACCCCATAAAAATCCTAAACATCGGCATTATCGCCCACGTAGACGCAGGCAAAACAACTCTAACAGAAAACATCCTATACCTTGGCGGCACGGTGTCAAAAGTAGGCCGTGTAGACAAAGGCAACACCCAAACAGACTCGATGGCGGTAGAGCGGCGGCGCGGTATATCCGTGCGGGCGGCAGCAACGTCTTTTTTTCGTACCGTCCAAGGCGAGAACATCAAATTCAACCTCATAGACACACCGGGGCATGTAGACTTTGTGTCAGAGGTGGAGCGCAACCTTGCTGTGCTTGACGGTGTTGTGCTGGTTATTTCTGCAAAAGAAGGGCTACAGTCGCAAACACGTGTGCTGATGGATACGATAAAGGCTCAAAAAATGCCCGCTGTCATTTTTGTGAACAAAATTGACAGGCTGGGTGCAGATATTGATGCAGTAGTAAAGGAAGCAAACGAATACATGGGCGGTCGACTTGTGCCAACCGCACGAGTCAACGATGAAAACAAAGTCATACATTATATTGATGCAGAACTCATGGAAGCAACAGCGGACACAGTCTATAGCCACAGCGACCACCTGCTCACAAAATTCGCAAACAATGAGGACATTACTGAGCAAGAGTTTATCGAGAGTCTTACATCTCTCACCCGTAGCGGGCAACTATACCCCGTATTTTTTGGCTCTGCGCTATACGGTATAGGCGTGGAGAACCTGTTGGACGTGCTACCGCGCTACCTGCCCGCTGCCACGCAAAATACAGATGCACCGCTTTCTGCCGTGGTTTTTAAGGTAGACAACAGCGGCCCTATGCGGCTTGTGTACCTGAGGCTATACAGTGGCGCATTGCACCTACGCAAGACAATGCAAGTTGGAGAGCGCGCATTCAAGCTCACTAAGCTATTTGGGCTAGAAAATGGCAAAATTACCCTAAGAGACAAGGTAGACGCAGGTGATATTGCCGTGCTGCCCTTTGGCGGCATAAAGGTTGGCAGTATATTTGGCGAAGCACCCGCAAACTTTGCCACCCCACGCCTTGGCCGCCCAACGCTAAATGTAGAAATCGCACCTGTAGACCCAGCACAGCGGCGTGATCTATACACCGCGGTTGCCGCCCTTGCAGACGAAGACCCAATGCTTGGATTTAATGCTGCAGAGGCATATACTGTGCAGCTATTTGGTGAAATTCAAATGGAAATTTTACAGGAGATATTGCGCGAGCGTTATGGGATTGACACAGAGTTTGCCGCGTCACGGACTGTTTATATGGAAACCCCAACGCAGACTGCAAGCGCGGTTATCCCCATTGGGCAAACATTCTACAGCGCAGGTGTTGGCTTTACAATAACACCAACCGCGCGTGGTAATGGGATTACGTACAAATCTGATGTAACGCTAGGTGTGCTAGAAAAGAGCTTCCAGACGGCTGTAGAAGAAGCCGTTTTCACTACTTGCCAACAAGGCATATTTGGCTGGGAGGTTACAGATATGCATGTGTCATTCAACTATTCAGACTACGACAGCGTAAATGGCACTCCAGCAGATTATCGCAACCTTGTGCCGCTTGTGCTAATGCAAGCAATGGCGGAGGCGGATGTAGCTCTGCTAGAACCCATTATGGATTTTGAGCTGCGTGTACCAAGCACCAACGCCTCCCGCGCACTGTACGACCTCCGCCTTATGAACGCCGCCATTGACGGTACTACTGCATTGCCAGGGGACACAATGGTAATAACCGGGCAAGTGCCTGCCGATACCAGCCGTGGCTACGGTGCAAAAGTGGGGTCGTACACAGGTGGCAGTGGCCTGTTTTTGACCAAGTTTGCCGGCCAGAGTGTTGCAGTGTTTACTGAAGATAAAGTAAATGCCACACGGGTGAACCCGGCGGCAAACACTGCGCTGTATATGATGCAAAAGTTAGGGGCGAGGTAAACGTATAGCAAACGAATTTTTCATTCGTGACTTGAGCGTATGGTGGCGAATGTGTGCGTTAAGCGGGAAGCGGTTTGCCGCAGGCAAACTAGCGGCGCAAGCACACG
>Ga0123355_10000949_pt1 | contig 40157 bp, 22 predicted proteins | sample TergutEmb28metaG_3_FD_89872 | JGI IMG/M metagenome (GOLD analysis project Ga0123355, IMG submission 89872) | Embiratermes neotenicus P1 segment gut microbial communities from Petit-Saut dam, French Guiana - Emb289 P1 | ecosystem: Host-associated > Arthropoda: Insects > Digestive system > Gut ...
AGGGAAAAAAAAAAGGAAAAGAGGGGGGGGGAACGAAGGAGAAATAGAATAGTGTTGGGTGTAGAAGAAGGGGTGGCGGGAAGTAAAAAAGTGTTGGGGGGGGGGGGGGGGGGGGGGGGGGGGGGGGTGATTAAAAATTAAGTTTTATGTAAAACAAGACCAATCGCACAGGCTAAAGCTGCAAAACTAAAGTTATTGTACAATACGTGCAGAAGGTTAGTTTCCACCTCATAGAGAACTTAGTGTTCTTACATTAGGGAGAACAATCGCTAAATTCTGTTTAGGATGAAAATAGTTGTTTGTAGTGAGAAACATACGAAATACATGTTTAGTACATATATATAGTACAACGTATCAGTCAAACACGACAATATTTGTTATATAAAATGTTATTTTAGGGCGACATGTTTCGACTCCCTCTGAGTCATTTTGAGGTCCCCTTAAATTACAGATCCAAGGTTAACAAATGTTCATGGTGCATTCTGGGATCCCAAACGCTTACATTAGGAAGTATACTTGATGTAAAATATACAATGTCAGTAGATTTTATAATATATACAATAAACCATAACCTATTGTATTATATATAATAAAATGTACTGATATTGTACATTTTACAAAAAGTATACTTCCTAATGTAAGCGTTCAGGATCCCAGAATGCACTATGAACATTTATTAACCTTGTATCTGTACTGTAAGAGGGCCTGAAGATGACTCAGAAGAAGTCGAAACATGTCGTCTTAAAATAAGATTTTATGTAATAAAAGCTGTTGTGTTTGACTGATACGTTGTACTATATATATGTGTATAGATAAACAGATCGGTTGACTAACATTAAAAATACATTAAGTGTTAAATCTGATTGTACATCTACTAGTAACGAGATTTTGAAAGGTTAATTCAATCTAACTTTGTAACCATAAATATTCAGCACATTTCAGCACGACTGGGTCATCTTCAGGTCCGATCTCGATCAAAAGACATTATTATTATTATTATTATTATTATTATTATTATTATCATCATCATTATTTAGCATTTTACTGTTGAACACAAAGAATTTGTGGCCGCCCCTATCTTGTTTTACATATTTGTTCCTATTTCAGGTATAAAACTGTGCTACTTAAAGAGCATGTTCTTGTTAGAAGTCGACAATTGTTTTAACGTAAGTCACCCACCATACTGTATAATTCCCGATGTGTGTATTTGTGTGACGTCCGGACTGTGGCTTAAGATTTATTCTTGAACAGGTCTGCCTTAAACACTACACTTCCTTATGTGATTATATCTACTTAAAACAACTGCACAAGATTATCTGAATATAGTTTTGTCGTCTGCAAAGATGAAGACGCCCCCTGTGTACTGAAGAAGAGTGTTAGGTACATGCATAACTGAAGATAAAAAGACACAGAGAAGGAAAGAAAACTTTTGAAAGATAAATGGTCACACATAATGACGAAATAGCACATAACAAAACAATTTGTGGCACAAAAATTACAGAATTGAAACATTTAGACAAATCTCTAAACAAATTAAAACGTAAGTGTGAAGACCTGGTTGAAAGAGCTGTGTAAGTTTTACAGGAGATAAGGGCGGCAGCGTTACAAAGATAGACTTTAATAACAGAATAATTTAGGTTACATGACAATCTTCCAAAACGGAACAAACAGTATAAGAAAAGCATTAGTCAATAGTAACACACATAGTACATATGCGTACAGTGATTAAAACCTAGTGTTCCCTGTCACATCCAAACAAATGTACTTCAAACTCAACAAATAAATGTCACTGGATTTTATTTGATATGGCTTTATATCTTAATAAGCAGCTTTGCGAATACAGTTTTATAACATGTTAACATGATTCACACTTAACATCGAACATTTCAGATTAAAATTCTCGTTTAATTTAGAATAAAATCCTAACATTTTCCTGAAAAGGTGTGGTAAATTTTAAGTCATGGCGCGAAAGTATGGGTCTAAGACCGAATATGGAAATGGAGTGTTAATTACTGGAGTGAGGTACACGGTCAAACAGCATTATTTGATGCATATCAAGAGGTGAAGTACGAATGGCAACTCTCCACTGTGTAAGATTTCGTAACAAGACAGGCAATGTACGTAAAATGTAACATTGAGGCGCCTTTGTGTAACTACAGTTGAAGTGGAAAAGCAGTATTACATACTCCGAGTTTGTGGTTGCAGCCTTATTTATCAAGAATGCAATGCGCCTGCGCCATATGGTCGGCTGTGGAATGTCCGGTTCTACTAAATTTTTCCACATTATCTCATAAACGACACGATAGTCTACCTAACGTTACTGAACATAAAATGTGTGTTTTGAATTTCTTTACAACTTTTGTCTGAAATATTTCTCACGCTACGAAGAACTGAGCAAGATACGATCAAAAATTGATATTGGTCTTCATGTAAAGTGCCTGTCATTCTTGTCAGATTTTAATGAAACTGGAATTATCGCGAGAGATTTTCCAAAATACTCAAATAACAAATTTTATAAAAATCCATCAAGTGGCAGCCGAGTTATTCCATACGGACAGATGGACAGATTGACAGACATGAGGAAACTAATAGTTGCTTTTTTTCAATTTTTCGAACGCGCCTTAAAACAGGTCTCTCTTCTTTTTCAGGTGGAAATAGGAAAAAGGGACCATAAAGTTTTTGGACAGTTTTAAGAGCTAACACTGTCGGGTGAGTACATTTCCCGCAAAATGTACAGTACATAAAGCACCATGTACATTTTTGGGGCACAAATTATCCCTTTGTGTTTGCCTTAGTAGAGCCGTTTGCCACAACATAGCCTTGTCACTGACAACTCTGTAGACGACCTGCAAAGGTCATCACATACATACGTATACCGTGGAAACCTTAGCGAAGAGTCATTACGAAATTCGACGAAACTTTTACCACAACCCAGAAAATGGTATTCTCAGTCGATACCAACCCCTCTGTTCCATCCTTCTTATAAGGTAAATTACTGCCCTCAGACTTATAACTTCTGAGCCAATTCAAGGAATATCTAGAGTTGAGACTTCCAAGATCTGACACATAAGCATCTTTATCATTTCCAAGCATGGTACAATCCTGCATTATTATCCTCCTTGATTTTTCTTAATAAAATAGTGCGAAGTTTAGAAGTTATGAGCCTTTTCATTAAGCAGTCGTCTATGTCCTCGCTTCTTCCTCTTAAAAGACTGATATAGCCTCTATTTTGTTTTGTTGTCAATCGCACGTATTTAACCTCTCAAGTTGCTCACGAATTATTGTATGACTCACTGCCTGGACAGTACAGAGAAGTCTGAGCTGCAGTATTAAAACCATTTAAAGCTAATGAAGATAGGCGGTAAATTTAACAGCTCTCTAGTGGAAAGAAGTATTAATTTATAAGTATCAGAAATGGCACTTCGAAAAGCGACGGATTATTTTTGTGCCTTTAAGATATCCCAACAAATCCGCCCTTCCCTATAACGTTCTCACAGCTCTCCCACTCCCAAATTACAAACCCTGATGTGTCTTACATTAAGACACTACAAGTTTTACACTTATTATTCAGGCTGTACAAAATAAACACAGAGATGTTGCCTGTTTGTACTTGAAAACCCATACATTACTGTATAAATAATTTACACAGGTAGTCATAAAACGTGACGGTTTTACAGGCACACATAAAAATAATAAATTTATTATGTCTTGGTTGAAATTATGTGCCTACTTCTGTTCAACAATCCAACTTGTGAAAATATATTTTTTTTTACCGTACGGATAACAAAAATTCAAATATGTATGCATTTTGTTTGTTCTGGATTACAGAAGGAATTTACCGAGTTGATATTACTGGACCAGTCCACTTGCACTAATTTAAAATAAACTTAAAGAAATAATAAGGTGTAGTCTGCTAAAGGAAAGAGTCCGTTAGAATGTGCTATACCAGACAAGCTTTTATAATAAATCGCGTAGCTCAGAGTAGCAAAAGTGGAGTACAGCACACCGCTGTTTGGTGGTCAGCAAGTACCATCTGCAGAGGTCCGTGTTCAGAAAACAAAAGCAGATCACGTAACTCGTCATTATTTTTGGACCTGGTCCAACACAACAGGAAAATAACATTACGAAAAAAACAAGAAAACTTAAATTAAAAATCCCAACTTATTAATCACCAGAGGGGCTTAACAGTTACGAACTGCTGTTCCAACCCCTCACTAGGGAAGAAGTCGCTTGGGAAACCCAGGTGGAATTTGGATGATCTTAGAACGGCAGACACTTACCGTGTAAACTGAATCTAACACCTAGTGATGAAGTAAAGGGGTACTGGCTTGTTTTACCGCGGTAATACACATGTTATTTGTTGATTAACTTGATTGCTAAGCCGTTCTCGGTGACGGTCCTGCACTATAGAGTTAAATTTACTGAGTTTATATTCCTGCGTAATGCAACATCACAACACCACAGGCACACAGCTTTAGGGTACATTAGGGGGTCTTCTAGTAACAAGTAAGCTATTTCAGTTTGCACTAATCTATCCTATACTTACTACCGAAAGGTATTTTCGAGTTTATTACAAAATGAATAAATTATATTTTTTCCCCATGGCGCAAAACCCCTAGCGGGCCAGGACCTCCTCATTAAGGAGGCTTTACGATCACACGCAGACACTTCACACTCGGTAGGAGTTCTGTGGACGAGTGATCAGCCGGCTACAGAGACCTCTACCTGACGACACACATCACTCAAAAGCGGCAGACATCCACGCCACAGGTGGGATTCAAACTCGGAATCCCAGCATGCGACCGGCCGTAGACCCACGCGTTAGACCGCGGGCCGCTGAGATGGACTAGAACAAATGATATAGTGCCTTAAAATGATAGAACTACTTACATTCTTGCATGAATGTGCATAAATGGCCACATTTAGACCAGTTTATTGAGAAATAAATCTTCGACTTCAAAGGATACAAATATGATTGTATTCAGATAGGCTCATCAAATGACCATAAAATTCCTGAAACGTTTTAGTGTAACGTCTTGAGAGAACACAGCTGTCTGTGCCGTGGGCTTCAGTGAACTATTTTGAATTAATATTAAATGTATGTATGTACGTATGTATGTGTATGTATGTATGTACATCTGCTAAAAATTATACGTATTAACCTCAATGTATACATAAAGCTTTCTGATTTTTTACACTCCAATGCAACAGTAGAGGTAGGCGATTCACTTTGCTAGTCAGTCGGTCAGTGTTACTTCATTACGGGGCCATTCTTTCAGATATTCAGACAGTTAATCGGTTACGTGAGTGAAATCAGTAGGGTCGTGATGATGAAATATGGCAATTACAAGTACTCATCTTTCATAATTTATCAGTTGTTGAATGTTTAAAAAGTAAAAGACAAAATAACACGAAGTTTCGGAAAGTCTACAAGCTTCCGCCCTCACGTAAAATGTTGGGAAGGCATCCATAAAATCTGGAGCACTAGAAATGCCTTCAACTTCTCTCCCTTTATCTAGCAGGCTCATCAGATATGAGCAGGTGACTTCCGAAATTTACCTACAAAAGGAAGAGCATACAGTTTCCCGAACCTTTTGATATTATTTTTAGATATATTTAACAAAATAAACAACACCTTATATGGAGAGAACATCACTCTGCCCACCCGACAATGGGGGACTTTGTGTCAGAAACTAAACGGTTTTTCTTATTTTCATAAACTACTGCACAGGTTTTCGTTACAAAAGTGGTCTAACGAGCATCTTTTGGTGATAATCGGCTCGGAAACAGTCGTAGTTTTCTTGAAGGCACAAAAGAATTTCTTCTGGTACTTTTAAAATTTCTTGACCGATGCAGGTGAAACTCAGTATAAAATACCTCTACAACGAAGGCAGGTGAGTTTCGTAAAAACAACCGGTGAAACACAAACATTACTTTACTTGACTTCAGTGAGTAAATTAGATTTTGTACTTATTTTTTTTTTTTATTTTTTGCGTCTGATTGAAAAGTTCTGTCACGGAGATGTACACAGAATTTATTTTATAACTGTGAATTTCATGAAAATCTCCTCTGCCAATACAACGAGAGGTGTGAAAATATTTCTATATGTACTCATTAAATTTATTGTCCGATTTGAAATAAATTCAATATAACATAACTTCGAATGAGGCGCCTGTAAGTTTCACAAAATTCGGCACATGGAAGGCCGTACTTTGTTTGTGGTAGTAAATGAAACATCTTCACACTCGTACCGTAACACCACGTGACGTTCTGAAAGTATCCAACGCCTTGGCAAAGCCTGTGTACCGCAGTAGTGCACTACTTGAAGTATTAGTTTCCTTTTTTACTTCTTTACAGTGGGTGATAGAAAATTACTAAAGCTTCGGGGTTCTAATTTTTTTAGACACTGACTGGATTCAGGAACTGACAGTTATTTTACTTGGACAGCACTGCGATAGTCAAAAAAGCTACATTTTTGGAGAGTAAGAGAGGCTTCCAATCACAGCCCGTAACGCATAGAAAATATTGAAATAATTTATCCTACTAATCCACTAAGAGTATCAAATATTAAAATATTTTTATACGTTAGGTATCTAACCGAAGACGGCACATGTGCCAGTTTTGCACAGAATGTACCCACCTAATCGTGAAGACTGACAGTAAAGTTGTAAGATGGGTTCAGAAGGAGTGAAGTCAAGACTCGAAGTGACAAAAGCAAAGAAGCCAAAGAAACAAGAAAGTAATCGACGGACAGACAGCGCAGCAAGACGTCGCGCTTATAGCAACCATTAGAGTAAACTGATGTGAGAAAAGAAAGGTATTTGATGAACTATTGCATATGGGCCGGGTAGCTCAGTCGGTATAGCGACTGGCTACGGGCTGGACGGTCCGGGATCGAATACCGGTGGGGACGAGATTTTCTGCCTGCCCAGACCGGCCCTGTGGCGCACTCAGCTTCCTGTAAATTGGGTACCGGATCTTTCCCGGGGATAAAGTGCGGCCGCTGCGTGCTGCTGACCACTCACCCCCTTCTAGTGTCGCGGTCATGGAAGAGTAGAACTATACCTCTACCCACCCTCTGGGCCACACCGGGCCTGTGACGGGATCACTTTACTTTATTTGATGAACTACTGCAGTTTATGTACGGACTTACTGCGCTCAGGGTCGGTGTTGCACACGTAAGAAACAATCTCTATACACGTAATTCTAAACTCAATTCACAGCTGCCAACACCATTTCTGAGTAACATCCATTTCTGCACGACAACCCCATCTGGTAGGCCCATGTGCTTGACATGTTAAAATCACTCTTCCCCATCAAATTCCCGGTTTTTGTTTTCTGTCCGACGAGGAGGTACTCTGCGTCAGTTTTTTATTTATTTTATCTTAGCAAATAAAAAGTTGTTTTTTCCTACATTCGATCTTGTTCATGCCAAGACATGTCAATTACTTCCACAGCATGGATCCACTTTATTAAGATTTTATTTTCTGTATTCCATAGAATTTATCTCTACTAATATCAGATTAACAATAAATAAAATGACAGCAGGGAGTCTTTTTCGTGTATTTCTGACGCCCTAAAATCTAGAAAGGCATTGCACCTTGAATAAGGGTGGAGTACTCTATTTGTGCAGGAGTCAGCAGCCACTGGCTGTCCGCTGGCGGCTCTGTATGGTGTGGCCGATACACAGCTTCCTGCACAGAGCAACATCACAGCACGTTAATTTGCTTTAATTGCCAACACAGCACAGCGAGCAAAATTACACAACAGTCAAGTAATTACATATCATTAAAATGGACGTAATTACGGATTAAACAGGGGCCGAATTACAACAGCACGAACATGAAGACAACTTCAACAATCAATCGTGTGTCAGTAATGATCTTGTTGTTATGCACAATCTTATCCATGCAGAAGGATATGACCTGCAGTTTGAGAAAGACGGTTTTGTTGTTCCAACAGTCACCAGTTCTCTTCTTCACAGAATAACATAATGCGCTCGACAGTCAGGCGGTAGAGCTCCCTCCGTCTTGAACACACTGAAGTGTTGAAAGAGAACAGCCTTTATTAATTTCATATGAAGCCACGTGGTTGCTTACTGTTTACAAGGGTACTCATTGTGTTGCTGTCCCAATAAAGTTCTTATGGGAGAACACATATGGCAAGAAACTAAACTGAAACTGAGTCCATGCGTGTAAAAAAATATTTTTTTTTTTTTTCAAAATTCGCCCCTACAAAAAAACTTCTAACATTTATTTAACAGTAAACCCTCCTCTAACAATAAAGGTGAAATTCCACAAATATCGCAGCACAGGACTAAAGGACGTTGAACGGCGTAATTTTTTCCTATATGAATTGACTGAAGCACCCGCGAGATACTAGACGATCTGTGCCCGCGAGCATGACCGTTGCCTTTCCCGTCCGAGGCCAGCGAAAAAAAACACATTTATATGAGTCCGAGCAACGTTCACTGAAATTTTGTGCAGTAAAATTTACCTGTGTTAAAGAGAAACACCGTTGTTCGGGACAACGTTATACCTGGACTGCTTGCATTTCATGTCACTATTAGTTTGCGAGTTAACCTGACGGAAAGACTGTCGGATAATGGAACTAATAAGCTTATTAAAGAAGAAAATTTAGAACACTAAGATGTGGCTCTAACTAAAGGCTATGTCATGAAAGTCTAATTGATTCTCGGATATAGACCGCATGAGAAGTGAGATATCTTCACGCGAATGGCGCTATATGCAAGTGACCTCTTTTCCACTTCACAGAAACTTCAATGAAGCCCACAACAAGTCTGGTCGTATTGGGCAAGAGTTCCTGCTTCATCACATCAACGCTTGGTTTTTGTGTCAGCAGCCAGTCGATTTAGTGACTAATAAAACTTGCGCTTTTCGTTAAACATAAAGCCAAGTAAAGATAAAATTCTCCCTATGCACGCCATAACCACGCAAAATGCAGTGAATTCACAGCTCCCGTCATTCTTAACCTCGGCGAGGAAAGGCGTGTGATCAGCTTCACGCTACATTTGCTTTATCCCCGGGTGAAGAACCACCGTTACCAACGGAACAAGAGGCTGTGTAGGTCCAAAAATCAGTGTGTATGCTTTGAAGACGAAATATCTCTTGCCTCAGGTGGCAGTTAAACAGTATGTCGCCGGTTTTGCAGCCAGTAGGGTAGTCACTTTACCACAGCTCTTGTCCATTATCGGTAAGTAATAATATTTTAATTCACATCTTCTGTTACTTATCAGAATTTTACGGAAAAAAAATATTTAAGTATAATTTCAGTTTTCAGATGTTTGTAATATAATTTTTGTCTCACCAGGCTATCCGCCTTTGCAACTGGCGGCCCAGAACTGGTATCAAATATACCAGCAACTGCAACAGCGCTCTTGCTAGATTTGAACAGAACAGCATGACACTTGCTGCTTGCTCCGGACAAGCAAGAATCGTGAAGATTGACGTCACTTCCAAATTATGAACGCTTTTCTGCTTCTCCGTAGCTATTTATGGCACGAAAAAAACACAAACAAACACAACTAATGTTTTAATGGTTTTCATTCTACTCCGCGTTGTTAACAAACTATTCTTTTTCACAAAATTTAATTTCTACGAGTATATAATTTGTATAGGTGTTTTTACATCACCAGAACGCGTGTGTTGGTTCTTTCCCCGGACGACCTTCAGAACTGTCACAGACACAAATCAGATACTTTGATTCATCGTATCGTATGATTTAGAGTCTAAATGACTGCTGAAATGTCTCAGTTTAAACAAGGTCAGTACGCGTGACATAACTTACAGAAAGGATTGAAAGTGTGAAATTATAGAAGCAAGATTTTTTGTGTCAGGCAGCAAGTACCTAAATGTGTTAAAATCTTCCCAACAAAACCCAAGCTGAGGGAAGAAGCAGTCACGCCCGTTTTTCAAAATACGCCCCTTCTCTTCCCACTTTTTTTTTCGTCCTACTGCTCCGTAATTCTGCCTCCATTATAGCGTGAATACAGGATATTTGGCTTGTTTTCAATTCGTACTCGTTGTTAGATTTGTACAGACCGTGGGGTTTATTTGGACTTTGTCTCAGAAGTGTAAATATCGCGCAATTCCAGTTTATAGGTACGAGTACAGCATGTTCGGAGGCTGGACCAGTTGGGCCCCATGCAGCGGAATTGATTGTCTTTGTCTTAAATCGGTTCTGTCGGAAAGTAGTTACAAGAAATGTGGGTTGATTTACCGGCTATGAATACCGTCATGCTTCTGTTCTTTCCCTCCTTCTTTTTTTCGGATTAACGCAGTGAGAGCACCTTAAAACACATCAGCTCCATTCAGATCCTTCCCTAATCACCATTCGCACACCTCCTTTCGCCATTAAATCACCACCACCGTCACTTAACTCGTTATTGCACTGAATACCATCATAACTTTAATCTAAAATGTTTGTCAGTCAGTGCGGAAGAATTTCTTTTTCACTCGAAGCGGAAATAACACATGAGCAGATAATTCAATTACTAAGCACAGCGATTTCAATTCCAACGTTGTAAAAATGTTATTTGCGGTATAGGCGTACTTTCAGAAGTATATTTTGAAGTTGTGCCATGGTATTACTCTCTGTGTTATGCACGCCTACGTACCTCTGCGAGGAATCCTTAACTTGTTCCCAGTTTCACGGATATTTTTTAATAACTTCGATAAAAAAGTTTCCTAAATTTTTCCCTCATAATCGAGAATAACTCAAAATTACAGCTCTGGCCACGTTAGAGTGTTAGCAGGCAACAAGAAATGGGCAGGTGGTGTGACGAATTTAACTTAATGTTCATGAACAGAACCACGGCTCTTCTTGGTTCATAATGATTGCTAAAGTCATGATAACAGTAGCTATTGAATTATAATTTTCCTGTACACATAGCTGATAGAAGTTTAGGTGAACACATCTCACGCAAAAATACAGAACATCACTTGGCACAGGCATATTAAAGTAAATTTAAAATGTTACCTAAAGTTCATCTAAAACCCTATTTTATAGGGCTTTAGTCGTTGTTTATTACCGAAAAATATCAACTGTCTGTTATATTAAAGGCAACCTCGATAAATGAAAAGTTTGCCATTTATGGGCATTTGTGAAAACTAAAATTCCTACCCCCTCATTTCGGCGATTCTTTTAACAAACTTAAGATGAGTGCGACTCAATCACAAATCATGCATTTTACATAAAATTAAACTATACTTACTTAATGCAGCAAGATACTTCTTGAGAAGCTAACCAGTTCTCAGCCAGTCACGAAATTCCCCACGTTTTATGGAACACGAAAGTTCATTACCGCAATTACAAGTGCCCGCTACCTGTCCCTATTTTGAGCCAGACAGAACCAGTCCTTGCCCTCACATCCCACTTTCCGAAGATCCATATAAATATAATACTCCCATCTACGTCTGGGTCTTCCAAGTGGTCTCTTTCCCTTAGGTTTCCCCACCAAAATCCTGCATACACCTCTCCTCTCCCCCATACGTGCTACATGTCCCGCCTATCTATTCTTCTCGATTTGATCACGAGAAAAATATTGGGTGAGGAGTGCAGAAATGTTATGTTATGCAGGTTATAATATCTTCCTACACAGACATTGCCACTCATATCGAAGCATCCTCTCATAAATGTTCCATCTAATCAAAACTTACGATAATAACTTCAACTGTAATATGACAAGTAATTGGAATGGATATGACATTTTTAACTTACATATACATTATGCGCTGCAACTCCCCAAATAAAACGTAAATTGTTTACTTTAAAAATGTCTGTCACCACACTAAATTTCAGAACCACATATTCAACGACGTTGCTGTATTCCAATTCACATTTGTCACTGCTGTGCTGTTGACATTAGGACACAATTAGACGGAGTTAAATGTACGAATATGGCGTAATGTCCAGTGACTTGACGTCTAGTGTAGTCGTTCAGTTAGTCCTAATACGATATCACATGCCTGAAAGAGAAATAGATGGTCCTACCTCTGAGCCCACAAAACTGTCCATTAGTTTGCAAAACCTATTACAGAAAACTATTTTGAAGAAACTAATGGTAGTTTAGCTGATCATTTCTACATGTATAAATAACTTTAAGCCTCATCTTAACAAAGAATTGTTACATTCAGTCACCTGTTACGAAGCAATCATTTCTTCACAAATGGTGACAGACAGACCTGCATAGCATACACTTACATAATGTAATAGTAACCAGATTGCGAGAACGTCCCTAGACTGGGAAACATTAATTTATATTTTAATATTATATCTACCGTTCATACTGTAGACATCAACTGAAATCCATCTTTACACGCAAGTTGACTAACATATCTTAAGAATGCCATCCAGTCAGACCATCATTTGGTAGTTCAGCTAATTAACTGTCTTATTAATAAGCTCGGTATTTTTGCGTAGCTAACATATTTGCTACATAACCAATTATGTAACATAAAAATGCAACAATACACAACGTCACTAGGCACTATCTACAGTCAATCCTACAAACGTTCCATCCTTACAGTCTATCCTTTGAAGATTCCCCCTCTCCCACGGTGCTACAGTCCCTAGCAGGCCATAGCCTTTTTTCATTATCGAGGCTTCAGGATCACACTCAGTCACAACACACTCAGTAGAACTCTTCTGGACGAGTGACCAGCCCAAAGCAGAGGCCTCTACCTGACAACGCACAACACTCACAAGACAGGGACATCCATGCTTTAGGCGGGATACGAACCGCAGTTCCAGGAAGCCAACGGCTGCAGTCCCACGCATTAGACCGCGCGGCCACTGGGGTCGGCTACCCTCTGAAGATTTTTTTATCTCCCAGTATCATTGCAATCTGTCCGAGGACATTCAGCAATCGTGTTTGACGGTCACTATTAATGGCGTGTTGGACATACATCCAGTGATGTATCTCCTATATTAAGCTCAATCATAATGATTGAATATGGTTCCTCATTCATGAGATATTCTAGATCACACACAACGACGCACCACAGTCGGTAGGACTCCTCTGGACCAGTGATCAGTTCGTCGCAGAGACCTCTACCTGACAACACAAAACATTCACAACAAACATCCATGTCCCCGGTGGGATTCGAACCCACAATCCCAGCAGGCGAGCGGCCGTAGACCTACGCCTTAGACCGCGCGGCCACTGGGACCGGCTCTCTGACGATTAATCTTAATTTAATTCTCCTTCTCAGCCTTCCAAGGCGACATTTTCCAAAAGTGCCTCCATCAAATTTCACGTACCGGAAATAAAAAATAAGTGTATCACTCTGAAAGAACGTATACCAGAATTATGGAAAAAGTAATTTATGTAAGGATGCAAATTTATCTTGCCCTTAGAGACAGTCCCCTTTAAAACACTTGGCATGGCAAAGTTTAACAGAAACTTGGGTAGATGCGCAGACTAACATTCCAGCCGCCGGGCAAGTTCTTGAGACAATTCCAAGATAGAAAGAAGAACCACAGTTCTTGAATAATTTGTCATTCACTGTGGACGGAAATGAAATTCTGTCCTTTTATTGTTGAGCTCTCCCCATCCCCGCGGCTGTGACAACGTCTTAATCTTTTCTTATATAAAACAAACTTGATGGGATATCCTGCATCCACTTCCAACTATCCCGACATTTAATACCAAACACACATATATAGAGCTGTTTAAACAGCTTTGTTCAACATCTGATCTGTTACTGTACTGCCTTATTACACAGAGTGGTCGAATATTTTTACGATGTGTGTGTGTGTGTGCACGCACATACTAGTGGGAGGTTTCTGATAAACCTTACAAACTCGGGCGAGCGGCCCAGTAGCCTGGACTGCTGCTCTTCACGCTGAACAACTTTCTGTTGCAATATTCCCGTTCATAGCATTTATTCTATGTAAGCTGAAGAAAATAATCCGAACAAGCTGGTGAATTTTATTCCACGTGTATCAGATTCGAATCCCTACAGGGTTACAGGCTATCTGACTTAGATTCTGGTACTAACATAGTAACTTAGTAGTACATTAGTAATAGTAATTTGGTACCTTAGTATCTTCTATGCATAATAAAATCACAGGCTGGATTATACAGGTTACGGATATTAAAAAATATATTTTTTTTTCAAAAATATGTAAAAATATTTTCAGTCAAGCCCAACTCGTAACTTTATTTGGCGACCAATTTCGGCACTGCATGTGGTCAATCATCACGCCATTGCGCAAAAAACACGAAACTATTCAGAAAGTCTATGTACAATAAAGATACGTACAAATTTATCTTTTACATTAAAAATACGTTATGAATGTGTCTAAACTGTATATGGGTTTTGTCTAATTACAGGAAGCCTGAGGATATTTTAAAACCGTATGTTTAAAATATTGTATAACTGTTTGTAAAATTTAAAAAATTTAAAAATGCCGAGTGTAAGTAAATGTCTGTATATTTTCGTGTTCTTGTGTAATGGCCTGATGGTGGCCCACGTGCAGGTTTGGAGCTAGTAATCAAGTCAAATACGATTGTTGTGTGTGATTGTGAATATTGATATATTTGTTTCGCCTTTTCTTATAGGCCACGAAGGCCCTTAGGGTGAGTAGAAGTATAGCTCTACTCTTTCTAGGACCTCGGCACTAGATGGGGGTGAGGGGGTCAGCCCCACACACCGGCCACCGAATACTAATACACACACACACACACACACACACATATATATATATATATATATATATATATTTGTGATGGACACAACACAGAGGATATTTCATATACAGATTTTTTAAAATTCAGTTCATCTTTCTTTTCTGGAAATCCCGTCCGTTTGGCCAATGTCAATGTGGTAGCCACTTTGACATTAAATTGATATATTAAATGCAATTTTTACCTTATTATACACCACTTATTTTTACCTTTGTACAAATTTCTACTATATCAATAATCATAGATTTATTAGCATATTTTAATATTTTATTACCTTCTATCTCCCTTTTTCCTACTGAAAAACAAAAGAGACGCATTCAGCATTCGTAAACAAGGGTGCCCTAACGAAAATATGCATTATAATTTCCTTTTCCTATATTGCCTAATAAATAACGAAAACACATTATTAATAGTATTTGCTGAAATGTGACGTCACGGGTTGTTAGAATTCTGTTCGAATTAATACTTCTTTCTTTCCTTTGCCATTCTCAGTACCTAATTACGGACCTGTAGTCTGTAGTGTATAATCTACAGGATGGTGACGGCTTAGGTTTAGGAAACGACTGCATGATTTTTAACACAGTGTTCTGTTAACTTCTGTAATGGTAAAAATACCATTCATGACTGCAAATGCAGGTAAAATACGCTTAACAATAAACGTGCGGTTCCAAGGTGCAGGCCTGCAGCCTCTCGATTCCTGGTATCGAAGGTTTGAAATCCGTTGATGACATGGATGTTCATCTCTTGTATTGTCCTACGTTGATCAGGTAGCAGCCTGTGCAATTAGCTGATTTTTCGTCCAGAGTAGTTCTACCAAGTGTGTATATAATTGCATGTGATCTATGAATCTCAATAATGAGGCAGACTTTGGCCGATTTGGGCTGTTGGGCCACAGAAAAAAGTAAAACATATTTCTACCTCATTAAATATTGGGAAGCTTAAGCCAGTGTTAAAAGAGAGTAGCTGTCATCGTTGATGTTTATCTGTTCAAGGGTTTGTTACCAGTGAATAAATCAGAATGAATAACTGTTATAAAGAAACCAAAAAGAATCAGGATGGGATAGTTAAATTAATGCCTGAGGGCGAGACGCAGTCAAGGTAATAATAATAAAATGGTAGATTACTGTAGACTATTATAAGACGCCGTGTTTACAGTCTGTTTATCAGCGTTAGGCAGGAAACGTGTGTCTTCACATAACCTCAAGATGGAAGCATTACGACTTTCAGTATACATCACATCCCACGATGCAACCAAAACTCTGGGAACCTCAGGTCTCCCAAAATTAAAACAGATCTTATAAAATGGGGCCTGAGTAGGTGTACTGGATTTAGGTGATTCAGAACAGTATCAGCTGGAGAAATTTTTAGATTGCTTTAATATTCCTTGAAGATCACAAAAGTGGGAGAATTTCTTGGATGACTGAGCAAATACCAGCTGCAAAAGAACTCCGCTCCATGCACTTAGTTAGGAACTCTTAAAGGAAGAGGTTTGAGTGCATACTTTTTTTTTGCTATTTTCTTATGAGAAGCTTCACAAAATCGCAACACTGGCCAGATATTATAGAAGTTACGCGGGTTGCCGATGCCACGAGCAATCGCGCGCAATATACACAGATATAAGACTAAACTCTATTTGCCTCTTAAAGGGAAAGGTCTCAGACAGGTTAACCCACTCCACGTCCTCAAACTCCAAGTGAATTTCGGCGTTTTGGGGTTCCAGTGGTTTTCGTCATGAAGATTAGATCTAATTTCTTCTGTGATGTGATATCTTGTAGGCAGGTGGCTGGTTACCAACGTTTCGGAGAAAGCTGCTGCCTCCATCTTGGGGTTTAATAAAGAGAGATTATTGCTCCGAAACTTTGAGAAGTAACTATTAACTATGGCCCCACTACATTAACGACAGTAATCTTCTATTTTAGTATTATTCTCCCTCATTCGCCTAGGCCTCCGAAGTAAAAAGTCTTTCTGTTTTTCCGATCAAAGCTTTGTGTGTGTATGTGTGTGTGTGTGTGTGTGTGTGTGTGTGTATACAGTGGCGCAAAAAGAACGCATTTTCTTCAAATAACTGTAACTTTTTTATTTTCAATATAAAAAAATTATGTTAACACAAAAACAACCTGTAATAAATGCAGTTTTGATTACTTACATTGATTAATCAATTATGGAAAATTATATCGGAAAGATGGCATCCTTCTTGCCGTACACACATCCGGAGCCTCTCCTCAAAATTCTGCATCACATTTACTAACATTTCCTGTAGCACAGTTGCAATTTCTTCGTGAATTGAAACTTTCAGATCGTCGAATGTACGAGGTTTTCGAACGTAGACTTTTGATTTGAGGTAACCCCAAAGAAGGTCGCCGACCTTCACTCTCCCGACTACTACCCATTTCAAAAACATGCCTTCTTTTTGCGCCATCCTGTATATATATATATATATATATATATATATATATATATATACACGTTTTTTATTTCGCTCGCGTGCTGCATTTTGTGCCCATCTCATTCCGCTTCATTTCATTCATCTGGTAATGATGCCTCACAGTCACTGTGACACATTAACCAGTGAAAGCCGCTTTGTCAGACACAATAAGGATCAACTACTACAATTAATCTTTGCCACAGAGTTTAATCTTCATTAGTTTAATGAGGTGATCAATATATTTCACAAATGCGATAGTGTATTTTATCAGTATCCTCAGTCACTGAAGTTATTCCCACCATTAGAGAAATTAACAGACCAATATTAATGTTCTAACACACGCAAGCCTTTCCACCATCTACAAAGTGTCCCCTTTATTTTCATACATGTTCCATCAACATGTAAACTGCGTGTGACGTCATGCTTCACTGGGCAGGATTTCGGATCACATATTTTAAACTAATGAGTTTCCACACACACGCAGACCTATATACACCTCTTTCGTTACGTTTTAGTGCATATAGGAATAACGTGTGCACAATATATCAGTACTATAAACATTATGGTCTTTATTCAGTGCGTAAGGACACACTCGTGTGCTTTGCTGAAAATACTTGAATTGCTCTGTTGTTTCTGTAACCTTTCAAAGCACAATGATCACGATATGTGTCACCAGGTTCAACATCACAAATTTCATGCACTTTTCCCGTAAGGTCTTCTTATGTTTCTCCCATGATTCTTCCCATTAAACTGATATCACTTCTCTACACAGAATTAGCCTCTTGTACTTTCTAATTTAGACAATCCCGGTGGCCACACACTCAAAAGACGTGGGTCTGAAACCGCTTGAATGCTGGAATCACGGTTTCGAAACCCGCTGATTGCATGGATGTTCGTCCCTTCTGTTCGTTGTGTGTTGTGTAGGTAGCAACCTCTGTTTCGGGCTGCTCACTCTTCCAGAGGAGTCCTATCGGCTGTGCGTCTGTGTGTGTCTGTCTAATTGTGTGTGTGTCTGTCTGTCTAATTGTGTGTGATCTATAAAACTCAACAGTGACGTGGTTTGGCCCGAACTTTTCTCTAATGACATAGAAAGAAAAGTAAATAATATTAAGAGTAGAAAACATAAAGTTATCGGCTATACGCAAAGTAAAAGCACATAAGGACAGTGGAAGTAAAATTCCATTCATTCTTAAGATCATAAAAAGAGGCTGACTTAGACGCCTATCAGTTTACTCAGGAAAAATCCCCCGGTACCCCTTGAACAAGATGCAACACGGGGCCACATAGCTGGTCTGGCACTTTGGAGAGGACACAAAACTATATAAATAAGATTTCTGTTGACTATTGCACATTACGTTTTCAAATGTATGTACATTTGATAAATATTAAAGAAAAACAGACTGTCTTTACTTGGTACAGCAAACTCACTGACTTAGGCATATCAAGTCTAGAACCGTGTTTTATTTTTCATTCCGGTGGAGTTAAAACGATGACGCAACATTTTATCTGAGATATGTACCAAAAAGTGATTATTTTAAGTAACAGACGAAGGGTCCATGATCTTCCGCCTTCTCGTAGTCCTATTTTGCTCATAGCTACAACTGCACAGTACCGTGACGTCACAACATGTAGCATATGCGAATGGACTCTAACCTCACGCCGCAACAGATCACCTACATGTGGTGTCATATCACATAATTATAAACAAGTATAGGGCAATAAATGTTAAATATCAAGACCGCGCTGTTATTTTGACCTAATTATCTGGCATAAAAATCCCGTCTACTCTGTTTACTCGTAATTATCGGAACACCTGAGGAAGTATCAGCTTTTAGGAAGGGAACTCCAAACTTTTGAACACCTATTTAAATGTTCCTGCAACCGAATAGTTATCTACTTGTAAGTAGAAAGAAGGAAATATTTTGTTTAATCAATAATTCTCCATCAATGGCATGACTCGTGAAGTTAACAGACCCAAAACGCACTTCGCTTGCAGCTTTAAAAATGAGATTCTCCGGGGACTGACACCGACCTAATGCAGAAACCCCACATGGCGCTGGGGCAGGTTTCTTTCCCCTTGCTTGGGTACTTGTCTGCCAACATAATGCCAGCAACCCTCCACGTTCATATACCCACCTACCATCGACGCTGTAAAAGGGATAAGTATGCTCCATGACTGAATGTCTGTTTGCAAACTTTTCGATATGGTGTAGTGAACTCACCTCCAACAGTCGAATATCCACTATAGAATTCTGCACTGAACCACGACACCTTGAAGTGAGACTGCCACACGCTTTCGAAACGTGGGACAACTAGCGCCCAGTGACACAATGCAGTATCACAGAAGAAATACCTCAACTTCACCGTTTCGAGATACTGAAAACGCGACGCTAGAAACCTTAGACATAAAGAGCGTCGTGGAACAAAACACTCAAAACTGTGTCTGTCGTTTAACATGTACAAAATACTGAACGGGTCTTGAGTATGCCATAAGGATAAGGGGACGTTTGTCACGGATGTGTAACATGAGTAATGAGAACAACAAGCCTCTGGAGGTGTTGCGTTCGATTGTCTGCAGTACAGAAGGCATAAAAGGCATCACACTCGTTGCCCCGTGCAAGTCCGAATTTGTTTATTGCTAGCAAACAAAGCCATGGTACATGCCTGGAAGTACGGACTTCACTCTTCTGCTGCAGTCAATAAACATTTTGACAGCATTCATTCCACCACAAACAATACAGGCGTAAAGGAAAAGGCTAAGAATTTTACCTTCGTATCAGAAGGGCAATCAATGAGTGGTCGTAAGTGGGATCGAAAAAGCTGCACTCATGGCCTGAGTAATCAAGGACAGGATTTTCATACAATGTGTTACCGGGAAAAAGGTTACAGGAACTGACAGCTGTAAAGTTGCTGCGGCAAGGGTCACATATATGGCCGGGAAGCAAGTGTATAAAATTCAATTCGTAGTCTGTCTTAAGACAGGCACATAGCCCCTTCCAAAACGAGTTATCCTGAGTGTGGTATTTAGTGCCTCCTCTCAAGGTTATCCAGTAGCTGCTCACGTGTTCTTTTGTTCATCTCATCACTTCAATCCTTCGTGCTATCTTTCCTTCAATAACGTGTTTTAAAGGCAGTTCAAATGCAACATGTGACCAATCCAGTTAACCTTCCTTCTTTTTATTGTATGTACGATATTCCTTTCATCTTTGACTCTAACAATTTATTTCTCACAGGTCAGTCCAACTTTTCATCATCGCCGTTTATTAAGTGTACATTTTTAATTACACCTGGTGCCTTCAATTAAAGTGATTTAAAGCACAAACCTGTATTAAACAGATTGCGAAGACGAAACCCGTCCTCTAATCCACTGTCCTTAATAATTCGACACCATCCAACGACACTTGTACGCACTAAACACAACAGTCTCGTCACGCAGAATGGCTTAGCGAAATGCGCTACTTAATTCAAAAAATTTCATGAACTTCATTTATGCATAAAATTTCACTTACGCTCAACAGGTAAAGCCAGCTTTCAAAACATCCTACAAAGAACAGCAGCAAGCAAATTTAAAATAACACAGATAATATGGAAAAATAAAAGGTTAAAATGTGATTATGAAGAGCACGTGGGTACGTAAGCTGATATTCAGAAACTTCACCTGGCGGGACGAGAAAACCCCGAACAGCTGAAAACTAAAAGAGATCAGCCGAAGTTAGTGCAATACAACCAAGTCCCAAAATACAGACGGGTGTTTGGAGGATCAGGTCTAGATTAAAACAAACTGGGTCTCGCTATTGCAGTTTCCGATGGTTGGCAAAATATCTGCAGCTGTAGTTGTCCATAATAAAAACCGCACACGCCGTCGTCACAGTGGTTGTCGGGAATGAGTCTGGAAAATATGATGTGAACGTGAAGTTCACACAAACATTTTTAATAATAAGAAGCCAAGTTACCGTAACACATTCGTGATAGTCTGTGTTCAGAGGCTACAGGTTCGGTCGTGCTGCGGCGAAGACGCCAAGTCACGCAAGGTTCACTTCTGGGGCAGTTCGGGAGGGATTTGTAGACAAAGGGACACTTTTAATATAGGTTTTTCAGTCTTGTTCTGTGATTATCATTCCACCATTGCCCCAGTTTGTTCTTTTGTAACCGCGGAAAGGGCAATGGCCTATCAAAAGTCCCAGTTATTGGAGACATTTTGATGCAATCCGAAGAATGAGTAGAAATATATAATATATTCATTAACACAGTACAATATCCATTATCCCATGTAACTGGAGGGAAGGCTGGTTCGGAAAATCCTGTAAGTTGACGTACGGAATTCTTTCCTTGGCCCGTAACATGGCGCAGAAATGCGAGTTTACAAGTCAGGTAGCCGAACCTAGGCAATGTATTTGCACAAGAACAACACACACACATGAAAGAAGTTTTATATAGTATAATAAAACAAATTCCAAAACACACTCTCTTGCCTTAACACGTATTTGGTGGTTCGTAGTGCAACCAATGAAATTTGAAGAGCTGAACAAAAAATCAATATAATAAAATTATACTTTGTATTTCGAAAAATGAAACAAATTACTCTGAAAAATAAGATTCCATTACGCTATTCACTAAGCGTTTGTGAATCAACCAACAGCGTGCTGCGGAATATCAAGAGTGGGTAAGAGAACACAAGCCTACAATAATGAAAGCGTCAGAACAATTCGTAAAAGCTTGATTGTAAGTTACCGGTGTAGGTACTGTACATGGCTATTGCTATGTATATTGCTCTGCTGGCACACAGCTGCAGGACCGACCGTATAAATATTCAGATAGGAATAATTGCCACAATAATTGTTTTTGCACTCCCCACCTCCCCCTAAGTTAACTACTCGGCTGCTAACTCAGCCATCTCTCTCAACTCATCCCATCCTTCCTACTTCCCATGGGCACTTTGACTAATCTCTTAACTAAAAGCTGACTATAAACCCCATTTGTAGTTAGAAAATTAATACCCTACTATTATAAAACCATTTAAACTTCAACAGAAAATTTTACGTTTCCCAAATCCAGCTGCGGGAGTCGGGATAAAGTGGTTAGTATAGCGAATAGGCTAGAGACCGAGTCGTTCGTGTTTCGAGTCCCGGCAGATTCAAAAGATTTTCTCTCCTACACAATGCCCAGAGAGATGCTGCGGCCCACTCAGCTGTCTTTCCCTGGGAAAAAAGGGCTGGCGAGTGAAGTTAACCACTCATTACCACCTAGGACCGAAGTAGAGAATTGGTGGAGCTAAACGTGTAATCACCTTCTAGGCCTGCAAGGAGTGGACCGGGAAAGCTTTTGCCTTTTACAATCTCCAGCTGCAGTTCCTTCAGTTAACTCTTCAACTCTTCCATGGACATGAAAGATCTCAATATTAAACACACACTCTCTGTGGGTCAAATCTGAAAGGCCAAGTTCAAGACTGTAATATCTGTTCTAGCACATGGCATGTCACTGCTGTTTACTGTTACAATCTTCTTGTTTATTTGTAAACAATAAAAAATTATTATTACTAAAAAATTACAGAACAACGGCTTTTAGCAATATAATCACTTTGGCCAAGAAAAATTACAAACTATTCCACTTACGTGCCCTGTAACTAATATGGAATACTCTACGCATAGCTATCCAAGTTTTCTGTCATATTACGTCTTATTCACTGGTAAGTCGTCATCGGGAGTTTCGGCTTTGTGCAAAACTACCCAAAATTCTGCATAGTATATACTTGATGGAAGACGTGTGCATTGGTAGCAGGCAACATTATAATGCATATTAAATAACAAAGTTGTGGATTTGTTTCTGTTGGCTCAGCATAAACACCGCTGGCGAGCTGCTATACAGACGGTTAGAAATATTTGGATTCCTTGGAATGTTATAAGGTTGTTTTTGGCGTAACACGTTTTACCAACATTCAATCCCAGCCTTATATTATTCTTAAAAGTTACTCCTACATAAAAATTTAATTGTTCATGTTGGCCACGAATATCAAGTTGTGGCATAACGCCAACGGCCTAAATAAGTAAGTCCATCGTTTTGAATCTCGTACAATATGCGATTACTTGGCTACTGGGAAGAAGCCTTCAATGTATAAAATTCTAAGAGTTACACAAACATGAGTGGAATGTACGAAAATCCTGAACGTTCGAGAAACAATTTTATATGTTGGGTAAGTCGAAAGAACACTGCTATACGCTTAGCTGTTTGTGTTTCCCTTTGACAACCTTGCTGTCTTCCTAGGCTTGTTTGTAGGTATGGTATACGTATCAAAGTAACATATACCGTACATTTAAATTATAAAGAATTATGGTTCTCCAAGAACTCCAAGTTGAATGAAATTTTTTACTTTTCTGACGCGGTTTTAATCTTTAATTTTCACAGTACAGCGAAGTTTTTGTTCTGCGTTTAGGTAAACACCGGAAAGCAAACTATGCTTCTATGAAAAGAGTGTAGCGGGTCGCCCAGTCGGCGGGATTGCATAATGATCGGCTCCACCTTGCCAGCTATCGGAGCCAGCATACAGTGAGACTTCACCAGAAAAATAACTCACAGCCTTTAGTCATCGAATTTGTATATGTGGCTGTTAAAGATTTATTATGAATGCTACATCATTCTCACGCCGCTTCCATGGGAACCTATCGCTTTTATTAACAACTGACACACAGTTGTTAATAACTTGTTAAAACTAAAGAACTGTATAAAGCTTTGCTGACTGTAAACTATTAGGAATTCTGTGTTAATGGAAACAGCAAAAAGCGATCCACTAGTTAAAGAAGCAGGAAGTGATAGCAGTTTGCATGTGCTTGGAGCGGTGGCAGCTTCACGATCGGAAAGGTGTCGTCTGAAGTTCAAATACGTAACTTAATCTACTGTCTTAATGTAGCACAGTTCAGAGTTAAGAACGGATGGAGAGGGGTACAGTGAAACAAAGGAAACCAAAAGGAGGCTAATGAAAGTCGTTATGAAAGATACGATTTCCCGTTGCATTGCAAAGGCCTTCTCACACTAAAACATTTTTGTGATTTTATGTCTTTAGCGACAAAATTACTGCTTCCACGTCAATGTGGACGAAAATAACAATAAAAATGTAAATATCATGAACTCGTTTTATGAGGCCCTGTGTATGAGAAGTTACCCCTCACTTGTCACCTTCTTCGTCGAAATGAAAAAGAGTTTAAATGTAAGTGTTTACAAGTTTTATATTTTGGAGTAATAGAGCAGACATATTTGCGGCAGTAAAGCGAGCGGCTGTGGGACCGAAGACCGTAGCACCATTCCCAGCTACCACAGGTATTCCAAAACGGCTACAATGCCCCCCAGTTTTTTTAATTAAAGGCCAATTTGAAAAGGAGTAATGTCGGTTGAATAATTCAACTGAACGCCGGTCCCAGCGCCCGAACAGTCTAAAGCGCGGGTCTGCCCGTCGAGGACATGGATGTTTGTTTTGAGTGTTGTGTGTTTCTAGGTAGAAGTCTTTGCGTCGGGCTGATCACTCGTTCAGAGGAGTCCTACGACGTATGGTGTTTCTGAGTGTGATCGTGAAGCCTCGACGGTGAGGAGGTCTTGGCCCGCGTCGGGCCGCAGCGCCACAGGAAAAGAACTCAAATGGCCGCTCAGTTCAATATCATGATTAGGTCAAGAATATCAGGGTATAGCAGTAGGTCACAGAGAATTTACAACTAACAAAAGGATTGATATTTTTCCTAAAAAAAAAACCCCGTAGCATTCTTAACCAGCATATAGAATGACTCGGAGCGTCATCTTATATAAAAACCTGACAGTATGGACTCTAGCGTACAACCTACCTGTTCCTGGCCATGTACCAACGGTAAAAACTTTAGCCTCAGCCTACAAGTATCTTACCTGCCGTTATCTACAGTAGCATTTAAAGATGTTGGCATAAAAATGTGGCATTTAAACTGTCTAATATATATTGCCATACGACGATTTTGATTTTCAGTCACTACGTCTTGTGTTTAAAGCATTGACAAGAGCCAGGCTTCAGATCTTTCATCTCTTTCAGCGAACACAAAGCTCTGTTTGGAAAACATGGAAGCCAACATGAATGGCACTTTAATGTTTTCCAGCTGTCATTAGTTTGCTTGCAAACAGTTTGAACTAACAGAACATTGGGTTCGCTCAGAGAGTAGCCAGTGGGACTGTTTTTTGTTGTCCAGTTGAAGTGTAAATATACGTTACACTACACAGCCTTCCCCGGTCGGATAGGGAGATATGAACTAAATATACCTATCGGAAAGCAAAGTTGTACACAACTAATGTTCAGCCAGTCTGTGGACACAATCCTGAAACGCTTTCATTTACTACTCATAATCACAACCCTGTTCCCTGTGATTCGTGTTTTTTCATCCTCCCCTCCCTTACACGTTCTTCCAAGCGAACATTTTCCAAGATGTTTCTAATAAATTCAGTAAACCTTTCTGTCTCATGCATTTTAGCCACGTGACCCTCACAACTTTCTTAAATCATCATCATCACCATCATCATCATCATCATCATCATATATCTGTCATGGAGTTGGGCCACTTGTTGACCCGTTCCGGTCTCACGTATCCAAAGTCTCTTCAAAGGTCTACCATGATTCCTTCTGTCATTTGGGAAGTAGTGTTTTATTACCCTGGGTAATCTATTTCAATGCATTCTATTTACATGTTGTGCCCAGCTTCTCTCGTATTCCAGTAATTTGTCCAAAATTAGTGTTATTTTTAACTCCTTTGCAATTTGTGCATTTGTTTTGTAATCTGGCCACGTGTACCCTCCTGTTCTTCTCATGTATTTCACCTCTGCTGCTGTTATTCTTCTGGCGTCCCTTGCTTTAGTAGTCCAAGCTTCGCTGCCATATAACAAAACTGGAAGGGCCAGTGTATTGTATAGTTTTATTCTTGTTTTCTTAAGGGTCTTTTGTGGTCTAAACACATTATTTAAAATACTTGTAATTTTCAAAAAAGTTATTTAATTTGTTATCAATGTCCAATTTTCCTTCATAAGATATATTTTCTAAATATTAAAACAAATTTACTTGTTCTATAATTTTGTTCTCTATTACAATTTTCGTTCTTAATTGCTTAATTCTGTTGTTCATATAAGGCAGCTTTTAATAAATCTATAATCCTCTGAATTATGAATTGCTTATTTATAGACGGCAGTTTCGAACTTGCTACCATAACACAATCCGAGACCATTAGACACATCAATCAGTTAAAGCTGTCCAGAAAACCGTCGCTGTTTATTCTGATTCAGTGGAGTGAGTGGGAAAGATGCGCAGTTTCCTAAGGTCTCAGCAGGTGCCACACATAATTAATATTAGGCTTTAAAAATCAATCATTCTTGCTTTCGATCGTAGAGGCCTGGCCTTATTGCTTCAGCCCTTCACACAGTCATGAAATGAAACAAACAGAGAAGCAATTACAACCAATCACAGCTGTTGTATTACGGAGTTAAGAGAGGTTAAAAATAAGTACAGAGGCCTGTATCCGCATGTATATAAATCTGTTGTTCCAACAGTTAAATTTATGTCTCACGCCTATACAAGTAAAATTATTCCGGCACTATGAAACACAGAAGCCTTATCTGTTTATTACATGCAGAATCCACCCAACGAGAAAGAAGGACAGGATAAAATAGAGAAAAAAATGAAGTGGTCGAAACACTTTGTGTAGCAGGTTGCAGCGCCTACAGTGGACGAACAGTGAAGCTCACAGTGAGGCTTGGTAATTGCATTTACTACCGTAAAATTGTCTCTCCTTGCCACCCTTCTTCAACACAAAAGAACTGAGATGACAAAATAAGAAGAGAGAAGGGGTTGGAATCGATGTTACAAGGCATGCTGGTAGGGTGGGGTGGGATGGATGGATGAAAAAGGTGCTTGTCTGTTCTTGCCTCCACAGCATCTTGTGCGGAAGTGAAGACAAAATACGGTACAAAAAATAGCGTAGCTGTTCTCATGAACCCATCTACGAAAATACTTTATTGTGTTCGGGGTTCTTTATTCATACAACCAAATAAACTTGCCTGATGTTCTAGAATCTGCGCCCCAAGAACAGCGGCAAATACACAACGGAGGATTACACTCGCACACGCAATTCTGTATAGAAATCTAATACCTCTGATTCTATTTCAAATAACAAAGGAACTCCTTTAAAGACGCTAATAATAGAAACAAAATATCCTCTCTCTAATTAGAAATAAACACATTTCCCAAACTCCTCCTTCGTGGTTTAGCACTTCTTATTGCCCTCGAAGTTTATCTTTGGCACATGTACTCACGGGCCTGCTGTGTAACGGCGTTGCCTATTGCTACGACAGTACTGCGACGGTAATAGATAAATGAGTTAGTACATAATATTGATGAAATGATACAGAGATGGGTAAATCGAATTATTCGGTGTAAAACCTATCCCAATGTCAGTTTCTCCCTGAAAATCCCAGACCAAATGGTCTGGGTTTCAACTGGGGCTTCAGTGGTAAAATGTCGGTAAATAACCGCTTAGCCACGTCTTGCAAGTTTAGGTATAACGTTACACAGTAATTTGTACCAAGAAGAAGAAGAAGAAGAAGAAGAAGAAGATGAAGAAGAAGAAGAAGAAGAAGAAGAGGAGGAGGAGGAGAAGAATAGAAAGAAGAAGAAGAAATATTTTCTCTATTGAATTGGACTCAAAATTTAGAAAGAAATTAATCCTTTAAACGCCGAGTTAAATCCCATCTGCCATTTGCTAGCATTATTAGGAGCTCACCATATTCTCCACGTTGGCAGGATAAGGATTACTGATATGCTAAACTTTAAGCACAGATATGAATGGTGCTGAAAAACGGACACTTCGCGAAACAGCTCAGAAATGCCTTCAAAGTTTTGAAATGTTGTGCTGGTGAAGGATGGAGATCAGTTGGATCCACCGCATGATAAATGAAGTAATATCCCATATAGTCAAGAATGAAGGACTTATCCTACATACAATCAAAAATTGAAGTTTAACTGCATTGGCCGCATCTAGCATACAAAGTACCTTCCAGAACACTTTGTTGAAAGATACGAATAGAATGCAATAAAAGAAAATGAAAAGGACTTAAGCGGCTACTGGATAACCTTAAGAACAGAAGATACTGGAAATTGAGAGAGGAAGTTCTTGTTCGCAGTGTGTGGAGAACTTGCTTTGGAAAAGGGTGTGTACCTGTCGTAAGGCACACTACTTGGTGAATGAATGCAAAAGTGATCCCATTACAGGCCCGGTGTGGCCCAGAGGGTGGGTAGAGGTATAGTTTTACTCTTCCATGACCGCGGCACTAGTAGGGGGTGAGTGATCAGCAGTACGTCCCGGTCGCACTTTACCCCCGGGAAAGACCCGGTAGCCATTTTACAGGAGGCTGGGTGGCCCCAGGGCCGGTCTGGACGGGCGAAACCTCTCTCTCTCACCGGGAATTTTTTTAATAAAAATAAAATTTTATTATGAAATGAATATATTTCCTACAGACATAATACTAGACAATTTTAACGGCATTTATCAACTCATGTAATGAATGAATTTATATGAGTATCTAATGAGAAAAAGAAAGGGGAAAAAAGAGAGAAAACTTTAAATTATATTTCACAGGGGGAACAAATGGTGTGAATATCACACTAAAATATGACACTCTCCTTTCAGTCGGTAACACTATTCAGTTTTAAAATCTCTTAGCACTCACAGTTCACTGACGTCACTCAGGATTTCATAGGTGATGCTGTTACACCAAAAGAAGTTAACTGGTAAAAACTGGGAAAACGACCACTGGTCGAATCAGCAAGACTTATGAAATGACTAAATTTTGTCAAAAGAAGAAATATTATGTTGGTACTATTCATATGAAAGGTGACTTGGGAGACGCTGCCAAAGTGCGGCACCCCATCCTGTCCTACATATCCCCGACACTGTGCATACAAAATAAAAAAATATACTGCCCTCACAAGAAAACACTTTGCAAAGTTACAGTCTTCCTTTTATCTTCCTTGGGCCACGACAGCCACCAATCATGGTCTTTGTCCTTACAAAAAATGGGACTGCACTTATTTTAGGAACCACAATTATGCTGGTTTCTGTAAACCTTTCTTCCCAATCGGCGACTTGTGGATATGTGGAATGACACCTCCTCCAGCAATGGTTGCTTTGATCAAACTGTCCAGTTCTTCATCACCGCTGATGGCCAACTGGAGATGGCGGGGTGTAATGCGCTTCACTTTTAAATCCTTTGAAGCATTATCAGCCAACTCGAGAACCTCAGCTGTTAAATATTCCAGAATTGCTGCACTGTATAGGGCAGCAGTTGCTCCTACGCGTCCATGACTTGTTGTTCTATTCTTTAAGTGTCTATGTATTCGTCCAACAGGGAACTGCAACCCGACTCTCGCTGAAAGAGACACAGCTTTTGCCTTCGCCTTCCCGGAGTCCTTCCCCGCTTTTCCACCAGCCATTCTGCAAAGTCTTTCTATGCCAACTTCCAAGCAACGCTATGGGATTCGATCCCGGACCGTCCAGCCCGTAGCCAGTCGCTATACCGACTGAGCTACCCGGCCCACGGTGAATGAATACACAACACACATTAAATTCCTATTATTTGCTTCTTTTTTTTTTAGAAAACTTAGCTGCTGATGACTGCAGTTAGTCTAAACATGTAGGCGATCTGTAGATTTGAAAAAAGATTTACAGTGGTACCGGCTGACAGGTTTATTACATTTATTTTACATATTGTACCATCACGTGTTGCCGATCCCAGCAGCTGAGCGGTCTAAGGCGTGGGTCTGCGGCTACACATTTGCTGGGATTGCGGAATTGAATCCCGCCGGAGGCAAGGTTGTTTGTTTTGAGCGTTGTGTGTTGTCAGGATAATCACTCGTTCAGAGCAGTCCTACCGAGTGTGGTGTGTCTGAGTGTGATCGTGAAGCCAAGACAATGAAGAGGCTCTGGACTGCTAGGGGCTGTTGCATCATGAGGGGGGGGGGGGGAATCACCTGTTGGGAAGTAGTGATTTTCACAATTACAGTGAATCTGGTAAGCACTTGTTTCGTCCTGTATTATTAGGCAGACTTCCTGACAACTTCACGCAAGTTAAGTATTGAAGATTATTCGTTCTCGTTTTTCCCTTTTCTTAAGGACGTAAAAAATAAGGCGTTACGTACAGATACGTTCGGCGTACTTCTGCCATCTAAAATCAATGACTAAACCGTCTATCGGATTTTCACTAAATTCGGCATAGGACTTGTTTTAAAAACTTCGTCGAACTAGTGTGAGTTTCATGAAAATCGGCGCAATAAGAGTCATGAGTTAGTTAAGGTTGGGGTAAATTCTATAAAATGTATATAATCTCCACGCAATGTATTCAAGCAGGTGCGATTAGCCTCGAAATCAGTGCAGTGAAAATCATACTTTGTTTAAAGTGTAGAGGAAATTTTGCCCTAGTTTCTAAATATTTCGTCCGATTTGGACAAAATTCGGTATAGGAAAATTTTACAAACTTTGAATGATTGACTGTGAATTTTGTAAAAAATGTGCGCAATGAAATCCATGCTTTGCTCATGTACGAAAACATATGACTATCATATCACCGACATATCACCAACCATACTTCTCACACTTGTTTTCCGATTTGGGTGAAATTCCACTTAAGAAATCCTCTTCAGTAACTGTAAGTTTCGTGAAAATCGACGCAAGGAATGTCTTTACTTTCCTTAGGGCGAAATTGATATTACATTTAAGCCTGTACCGCGTCAGCATAAAATAGTTTAAAAGTAAAGAACACGTTGGCAAGGCACGTGTACCACACCATACAGTGCATAACTTGTACTCTTTGTACACTCGACCCTGCTCCATTAAGTTATTTAGACCTTACTCAACGCTTAGTGTGACATATTTACATAGTCACACCTGCGACCTCTCTCGACCATCCTCGGATTTCCCTTGTCCCGCCAGTGCTCTCCTTGAAACCCGTATAATTCTCCCGTTTAATTACTCATCTCCATTTTGTTTCATCAGCTCTATACATCTCTCAGGAAAGAGCGCAAGAACTGCAGACACGTGACTCGGTATCTCAGACATGTACGAAGGGAAACTTATTTATTGTGGATTTTTATTCAGAAAGAGGTGGGGGGGGGGGGTGGTCTCAACCGGTAATTTTCACTTCTACCTTGCAGCTCCCCGTAGCTACTGTAGGATGATGTTTTGCCAAGTAATTTTCAATTTGCCGGAAGCCCTGTTAACATGCTAATTCGAATTTGCGTGCAACGGAACTGCACATTCTAGTCTACCGACTCCTAACTATTTAGGGGAAGAGTGTAATAAAACCACAGATTGCCTCTTCTTTCTGATTTGCATTAACCCACTTTGATTCTGCCTGCATATTCATGACTTGATCACCAGGTGACGGGTACTTGAATAATAAGTGCCATTTCTTTTTCTGAACTACAGAGTGTTCGTTTTATCTGTGGCCTGACCACAAGAGAGATGATGGAATATATTCAAGCTTAGCGTGTAAGTCTTGCAGAGTCATCTCCTTCATTAAGATTGCATTTAAATTAAACTTTTTATAGAAGTGTCTATAGCACTGGCACAGCCTCGTAAAAAGAAGCCATTTCTAAACACAATTCAAATCTGTGTTCTTGCTGTACAGAGCGGCACGGTCGTTGTCTAGATTCCGCCAAAATTAGTTGTCGAGATAGCGCAGTTGGCTTAGTAATTATGCTACGGACTGGACAACAGAAATATTTCAGTTCGATTCCAAGCATGTGCGTGGGACCATGTCTTCTCCAAATCGTCCAGACCGACTGTGGGATTTACGCAGCCTCCCGTTCATGGAGTGCGGAGAAATCTCTCCCTGGAGGTAATGCGACCGAAGCCACAATCCGACCACTGTTCTCTATCCAGTGTCAAAGTTGATGATGAATGGAACTACACCTCGGCTCCCCAATATACCTTTCTCAGCGTGCGTAGAAACAAGTTTAACTCTACCAACAGCAGCTGTTCACAGTTAATATAACCACGAGGCACGCAAACTCAACTGCGTTGTTGGATTCTGCCTTCATAAGAGCTGGGAATAATCTTCTGTATGGCTTTAACACTTGCGTGTTATCTTTCAGCCAAGACACTTTGGAGACGAAATTTATGGACGCGACCAATCTAACGCCATTGTCGTCTAAGCTAGCGCCAGTCAAAATATGTTGCATCCTTTCGGTGTTTCTATCCACAAAACGCTTCCATTAATCTAACATTCGAGACACAGCAAGACTCAGAAATCCTAGCGATGACAAGGGTAGTGCATGCAGAAATACTGAAAACGTTTGTATAAAACAGTAGAGATAACAGGGGAGTGTAGACAAACACAACTGGCATGGAGAAGATTCCTTCCTCAAAGCTGATCGTCTCTCAGCTAGTTAACAAACATGCCGCCCTTTATGATGATCCCAAGATCTCGCTACTGAATTCTATTCTGAGTTAGATGAATTAAACACACATCCTCATAAGCCACTCCTTGAGAACCCTTTTAGAAATATTCGCGCCATCAGAGCTTAAGTCTCCCAATTCATCTCAAATTTTCCCACTACAGATAAGTAAGCATTTCTTAACCCCTCCATATAACACGCTCCAATATCTAATTTCGTTGTGTTGTCACATACAAGTTACGAATTTAGTGTTAAAAGGTGCTTTCGTTTCTACAAAGATCTTAGCGTAAAACGTACATTTTTATCTTTAGACTCTTCTTGTTCCACACGCATCGTGTTAGCAACACCTGTAGAGAATGAAACCCTCCCCCTGGTTTTGAGACCAGCCACACAGAACTACACAGATTAAATTTGTCTCTTTAATATTTCCATTATTTCTGTGCATTTCATTATGCTTTGTATTTCTCCTTGATTATACTTCAAAATTTCTTTTTATATTCATGATCGAAAGCGTTTTTAATCCTTTATACACAACATTTTTAATTTTTTACAAAGTATTCGTTGCCCTGGTAATTAAGATATAAATTATATTTTGGCACGTATAATTTATTCCAAATGAAGCGCTTGCCTCAGCCTGCTTCAAAGTAGGTAGAAAAGGATGTGCTGAGAAAACGATTCCTCTATTTGTATATGCTAACTACATATATTCCATACATGATTATGTATAAACTAATTATTACTTTTCTACGGCTCTGCAGTTTCTATGAGTGACTCTCCTCTGCATCTCCTAACAAAGGCCCGGTTCCGATCTCAGACTAATCTATGTGGGACTTGCTTTGAGGAAATTAATTTTTGACGGGTTTCTGTCACTTAGGCTATATAACCCTAGGAATTAACATAATTGTTTCGTGACACACTTAACACTGTTACACAGAAATTGTCAAACTTGTTACGTGACACTCTTAATAGTGTTATACGTAAAGTCCCTTCCACCCAAGGTTTGATCTAAGGGAATACTGCGTCTAATGTAACAACACATAAAGGTTTATTTTAATCATTTTTCAGCCTCTCCGTTTAGCCCTTCACTATGTGAAGTAATTTTTCGCAGATTTTTGATAACCTAAATTCAGACACGTGGCGAGCCTCCAAACAAAATGCCGATTTAATGCAAATTAGCTGCGGGGTGTCGCACTGCTAAAACAAGTCAAATATGGGACGTGGCATCAAAAACCTTTATGTGACACATATTCCTTTTCAGTGAAAATTAACTGTTTTAGTGATAAAGTAAAGTTCAACCCAGAACAGGACACGAAGGCCCAGAGTGGGACTAGAGGTATAGCTCTGCTCTTTCTTTAATCTCGGCGCTAGATGGAGGTGGATGGTCAAAGGCACGCCCCAGCCACTTTAACTCCGAAAACGATCGGGCACCCACTGTATAGGAGTGTGGGTGGGCCTCTGAGCCGGTCCGGACGGGTGCGGAAAATCTTGCCACAACCAGGATTGGATCCGCGGACCGCCCAGCCCATAACGAGTCGCTAAACCGACTACGCCATCCCAGTCCACTTTTCGTGATGAATATATTAAGAAAATAATAATTTGACTCCTCAAATACTACTTCGATGATCGGAGGCAAAAGATGTTTGAGAATCGTTAATTGAGAATCTGGTACTTTCATTATACTGCTTACTTCGTAAACACAGGAAGATAAATTTCAAAACAGTGGAGATGCGAAAACATATAGGGCACAGGCAGATGACCTAGCAGTTATCTGAATCATATTCCTCTAGGAAAACTGATCTGCGTGTTAAAGGATGTGTTCCATCAGTTTTTTGTGAGAAAACTTCGCCGCTGAATCGACTTAAACAGTGCAAACTGTCTACAGACTTTTTTCCATTTATGTACGTGTTACGCGTGAGAGGCTAACCAGCTGTACGCACGTAAAAAAAAGTCACGTGCATTATTAATAAAATCCGTAGCAAACCCTTGCAATAATTCTTACTCCCGGAAGCAGAACACTAGACCTAACCCACCAACATAACAAGTCCGACACGCCCAGTGTTTGCCAATCAGTTAATAGAACTAGCCACCTCCAGCAGTAAGAGTGACACATAAGGACTCTACAACAAAGTAGAGAGATAGTCACACATATGTCGTCGTCGTTGTTGTTGATGATTATGATGTTGATGTTGATGTTGATGATTATGTTGATGTTGATGTTGTAGTAGCCGTCGTTGAGTTGCTGTCGATTCCACACGACGTCATAGTGTGTCCTGACTACGAATAAGAGCAAAATGCCAAGCCTAATGGTCATCGCTTAGGAGTTTCATGCAAAGCACATTGCAAACTTAACTAATCGAATTAAATGCTGTGCCCAGAGTGGTCATATTCTGCAAATCTTCGAAGGAGTTTTTACGGGAGAAGCCACAAAATACTGCTGAAAGGATTTTCCACCGGTACCTGTCAGTATATGCAATATCAACATCGCCAGCACAGTAAAAATACGCATGCGCTGTCCTGCAGTTAGTGTATATTTGTACGCGTACTTCGGTATTTCTTCAGCTTTGTTATTAAACACATTTGCAACAGACAATACAGAAACACCTATCGACTAATCCCCCCCGATAACTCAACGTACAACAACAGATTGTTGCATGATGTGCTTTTGTCTCATAACTTGTTAGTTGCAGAATGTGAAGAGATCTGCGTTCTTGTGGGATGTTGGGCAGCTTAAGGTGGTAGTTAGTTACCGATGTTTCGGTACAATCCTTCGGGGCAATTTTCAAATGTCTTGAACTGCTTGACTCTTGAAGATGGGACCGACAGTTTGTCCCGAAACGTCGGTAACTATCACTGTATGCTACGTAACATCCCAGAAGATCCAAAATCTAATTTAAACGGCTGCGGAAGTCTGAAATCACGAAGAGTATGATGACTTAAGTTTTGTACAGTTCTCAACTTGTTTCGGTATAGCCTGCTACTAAGAAGCTGCGTTAAGAATGACACTAATTATTATTATTATTATTATTATTATTATTATTATTATCTCCCTCGCTACTATAGGACCAAGTATCGAAATTAACAGTCCATTTTCGAGAATTCCGGTTTTCTTGGATGTTATGTTGTTTCACGACGTTTCGGAAGATCATATCACTTACATCTCTGTGAATTCAAGGCACATATCGCCTCATACACCAGCAGACCGAAATCCTCAGAAACTCTGAACTTACCCAGTCTATTTTCCTTCGTTGTTCTAAATTCCCTCCACGTTTGTGTTATAAAACAAACTGCACTCAGTACGTACTGCAGGGGACTCGGAATCTTCGCCGTGTCAAGAATTTAATTTAGGTCTCACATGATAATAACACGCCCACACGCAACACGCAATGTCCCACTGGCAGCAGTAAACAATGGCTCCTCTTTCATATGGCCGACTTCACACACCCCGTAGCCTACATGCAAATATTTTTAAACAAAACAAAACATGTCCACCCCTGCGTGAGGTACAAAGAGTTTTCCGATAACCATCGACTCACAAACGTTTTGCCCGGTATTTACTCAGACCACAGGACCGCACAGCGACAAGCACCAGAGACAGTCTGTAGTGATAAGACGCTACGCTCGTGTTGACGAGACGCCGGTTTCGATTCTGGAACGGGTCTTCGGCTATGTTAACAGAATTCAATTCAATTGATTAATTTTTTATTAAAGTGTTGAGTCTACAGACAGTGGTCAATAACAAATACAGCGAACTTACACATACAAAACAAACAATTTCAACACTATAAGTAATAGTAGGCTCAGAACAGACAATAAAATTACTGCTGGCACCTAACATCGAGACTCTAACAGAAACAGAAAATCAAAATAAAATATGATTATAGCCATGACTCTGTTTAAAAACAAATGGGCAGTTTTACGATCGTGATCAGTCGCTACTTGTCACATGGTAAATGTAAAGGAATATCATTACAGGCCTGGGCAGACCCTGAGGTCTCCAGGAGGTTGAGGCTCCCAGATTTCAAGACAATCGGCACATGAAGGTGCTATGGTTGTTAGGTCTATGCACCGGTCGACTTTACACCCAGGAAATATTCCTGGTACTCATTTCTGTTAGAGACTGAGTCAACCCCAGGGCCACAGTGCGGCCGGAAGGATTATGTCAATGAAAAATTCTAATGACACCATCGGGATTCGAACCCGCGACCTTCCGACTTGCAGTGTTACGTGGTAAGACAGCGATTAATTAGTGGACTGAAATAAAACGTGACACTCTAGGGTTTCGAGACTGAACACGAAAAAATACACAGCCGTGATTTTCAACCTGTTGTATGCGTACTATTGGCGATACGCGGAGAGTCGTCTGGTATTACGCGAAGTCATCTGGAAATTACCAGTTTTTCTTTGCTCTATTTTCAATATGTAAATCGCATCATTAAGATTTCTTTAAATGCACTTATATGGTAAATATTTATCACATGTACACATAAAAACTATTTTATTTTTCAAATCAAAATACAGATTGTACTCACCCAAGTAATCGCGACTGACGACGGAATATTTAACCGTGTTTCAAAGTGCCAAATAGCGCGTCAGACCAGAGAACTGAGAACCTTATAATGCCATTTATTCAGTGGCTTCCAATTCTCTCTAAGGGTAGTCACTACTGAGCGCGAAACAACTGAGTCATAAACCATTCATACTAACTGCCTTCAACATCTCTTTGCAATATCTTGAGAAAGGGAAGGGAAACGGCTAGCAGGTAATCCGTAATCATTGTGCCCCAATTTACTAATAAGAATTTCAACTGGCTGTGGGCAGTATCAGGAAGGGAATATTGTAATACTAACTGGTACTTTCCTATATATTTTAAACTCAGCCCTTGCATCAAGTTCAGTAGTGTGGCCGTTGTGTGATCGACGTCAATACATACAGATTAGTTGTAACATAAGGGCAATTGTAAGAGCTATGATACATTTTATTCGATTCCATGTTCTTATTAATTGTTTTATTTTAATACGCAATAGTACATTAAAGTGTTATGCAAACAAGGTTAACTGTGAAAAAGAAGCTGTAAACCAAAAAAATAAAATTTGTAATTTCCAGCTCCTAGTCTTATGCAAATTTATTTTATTTTTTAGTAAGCGAGAAGAAAAAGTTAAAAAGGACTGCCATGGAGGATGAACAATGTTTAACCCCCAAGAAAATATTTACGTGCCATAACAAACACTGCGCCAATTTTAACCCGTCTTTTATGCATTGTGCTCAGACTGAGAACACTAAGGGCAACAGCAACTACTGCCATTGTGTTCTTGGCAGGAAGTGGGGGAAGCCTCTAACAAAGAGCAACTGCGTAACGAACAAAAGAACAAAAACAGATCGTGCGCTCTCTGTCCGTACAAATCCCAGAATAACTTGATAGATATCATGACACCGTCTTTCACAGACACTTCTTAATCACAATACAGAGGCAACTCCCCCCCCCCAATTTCAAACTATCTTAAAACCCACATTTAAAAACAGCATTATGCCATTCGGTTCTGTGTGTCATGTGCGTATATCTGTATGTAAGTAATGTACGTACGTATGTAAGGTATGTACATATTTATGTTCGTATGTGTGTATATATGTACTTTTGTATGTATGTATGCATGTATATGTGCGTGCCTCCAGTGTTTCTGTATGCATGACCCCGTCATAGCGCGACAACATCTACATCAGGTCTGCGAGACAGGTAGTCTGAACGTTGAATTGCAGGCGTGTTGCAGATGTCAGACTAGTCATTGTGTCCCAAACCAAACGAAATGGACCAAATGCGGAATGTCGCTTTTTCCATCCATGTATGTAAGTCACTTATGTATTACGTCACTGTTACGGTTACAGAAGTACGTCTCACCGCTTTATAATTCCCTTCTAAAATAGGAGATTAATTCATAGCGTTCTCAACAAGTGACAAAGAGTCCATCGAGCTTATGCAGTTACTAATATTATCAGACCAAGCACTACTTTATAGCTGCATTTGCCTGTATCAGTACATATTCGCTTAATATAATTCTCGTACTTCGATATTGTTAACTGCTAGTCATGTACCTAAAGGGCCACAAAATTTTACACCCGACTTTCACGTTTAGTGAGTTCTTTTAGTTTACGCCAAAGAATTCCATATAATGTTCTCATAAAAACTCGTCAATCACATTAGAAGATCCTGAGATTTATCAGCGACCGTGTAAAACATGATATACTTTTATTGTTTGATCCACAGGCAGTTGTATTGACCTCGTATCGATCTGCAGCAGGCAGGCAGGGCGCACTCAATAAACTGATATTGTCAAGGTTCAATCAAGTGTCCCTTTGCCCTGGAACCTGATTCGTAATAACAGAGCTTGATATCGGCCATTCCACAGATTATACTGCCATTCTTCCAGCAAATGAGGTTTAACGCACGGGCTGTGACAAAGTGTCATATCGCACTGACAGTCCGCACAAAATCCTACTCTGTTGTGCACAAAACACGGACAAGATGAAAAGGTGCAAGTGCACTTACGCCCAACTACACATCAAGAAGATATATGGAGAAATGGATGTGAAGTAACAAACATTCTCAACCTTAGCCGGCCTAAGGTAGTTTATTGTTTGTATAATACCGCGAATTAATATTTCATTTAAATTGCGATACAAGACAACTTGTATTCAAAGGACACACATATCCTGCGCAAAATATGCATATTTCAAGAAAACTGGCGCAAGGATATGAATAAATATTTAGAGACACGAAATAATATAAGCCATTTAGTCAATCCAAAATAGGGAAGGATGGAGTAACTGTGACATGCAGGAATTCTGTGTGATGCGTTCTTTGTATTACTGGATACTCCAACCAGCTTAGAGGCTAAAACGTTTGGACAACATGTCTTGCTCTCAAACGGCTTGAAAGAACGCACATCATTGTCAGATGGTAGCAACACTGTAATGTTACGTGGGGTCCTTGCGCGTGATTAAAATTTGACATGTGAAAGTTAAATGACTTCTATTGCCTGATACGAGCAATAAACAAACTGCTGTGTCACATTACTCAGAAAAATGCATTTTACGAAAAAACGAGGTATTTCTGTGTGCAGCAAACACATCCTTTACTTAATGTCCGAAAACCAGTCATAAAAATTCTCCTAAATAACTGCTTTAAAATCCCTCATTTTTCGTTACGATTACCATTGTACTGACATTACATCGTCCGCTTTACATTAGATGCTCCTGTACAAAGTTGTAAAAATAAAAACTAAGGTCTGAAAATTTTTTTCTTATTGTTTGTTCCTTACGATAGGTTGACGGTCCCAGCGGCCGCGCGGTCTAAGGCGTAGGTCTACGGCCGCTCGTCTGCTGGGATTGTGGGTTCGAATCCCACAGGGGACATGGATGTTTGTCTGTTGTGAGTGTTTTGTGTTGTCAGGTAGAGGTCTCTACGACGAACTGATCACTCGTCCAGAGGAGTCCTACCGACTGTGGTGCGTCGTTGTGTGTGATCTAGAAAACCTCATGAATGAGGAACCATACCCAATCATTGTGATTGAGCTTAATATAGGAGA